>OGRH01002103.1_pt1 | contig 11107 bp, 10 predicted proteins | sample 1553461 | NCBI WGS metagenome assembly OGRH01 (sample SAMEA2580092, study PRJEB22360) | human gut metagenome | biome: human gut; feature: human-associated habitat; material: faeces | place: Denmark | collected 2008/2010
TGCAAAATCAATTCTACTTATGCTATAATTGATTCCAAAATGGAATGAATTGCAAGAAATTTTCGCACAATATAAGGAGACCTCAGATATGACATTTGATCAGATTCAGTATTTTATTGCCATCGCTGAATGCAATACCTATTTTGACGCCGCAGAAGAACTAAATATCTCGCAGTCTGCACTTTCAAAACAGATCATAAAACTAGAGAAAGAACTTGGCGTCGCCCTGCTCGACCGTTCCCGCCGCAAGGCCTCCCTTACCCCCGCCGGAGAGACCTTTTACCAGGACGCCCTGGCCCTTCGCCGGCAGTATGAGATCATGAACAGACACATGAAGAAGTATCAGATTTTCACGGGAAATAAAAATGAACTCCGTGTCGGAACACTGCCGATCCTGACACAGTACGGACTGACCGCACATTTCCGTCAGTTCACCGAATCCCATCCGGACATTCATCTCATTCTCGATGAAGTCGAAGAAAATGACTTAAAAAAAGGACTGCTATCCAGTCAGTATGACCTTATTATCTGCCGGGAACAGATGATAGCCGATCAGAGCGACATTTCTTCCGTCTATCTTGCGGACGATGAACTGGTCACCGTCCTTCCCGTTGGACATCCGCTTGACGGACCCGTATCACTTTCCGCTCTTGCAGACGAGTCATTCATCCTGATGAACCGCTACACCTCCGTCTATCAGATCTGTCAGGCACTGTTCGCAAATGTGCCGATCCACCCACAGATTCTAAGAACCGGACGTGTCGAATCGATCATCAGCGCCGTTGCCATCGGGGAGGGCGTAAGCCTCCTTCCATACAGTAACTTCAAGCTCTTTCATCATGAGCACGTAAAGACACTGCCGCTTACGCCTCCGGTAAAGCTTCCTGTCGTAATTGCCGGCACGAAAAAACGGATAAATTCCTCTATCTGTCAGGAATTCATCCGTTGTATGACGGAACATTAAGTTTTGTAACCAGATTGCCCAGATCATTAATTTGTTGATTTCACATTTCATAGCACGCTATGATAATTTTGTATGTTTTTAGCGTTTTTTTCCAGCTACAAGCGGTACATATCTCTGGCATTTTTCTCCGTCTGTTCGACTACTTCTTCATACGTAATGCCCTTTAATTCCGCAATCTTCTCTGCCACATAACGGATATAAGCAGAATTATTACGCTTTCCACGGTTTGGTTCCGGCGCCATGTACGGGCAGTCCGTTTCAAGTACGATTGATGTCAGCGGAATATTTTCCACTACTTCCTTCAACTTCTCCGCATTCTTGAACGTTACCACTCCGCCAACGCCGATGTAAAATCCCATCTTGATATATTCTTGTGCCATTTCTTTTGAATAAGAATAACAATGGATCACTCCGCTTAGTCCTTTCGCATGCTCCTTCATAATCTCCATGGTATCTGCCGCTGCCTCCCGGCTGTGGATCAGAACCGGAAGATCCAACTCTCTTGCCAGTTCCAGCTGCCGTATGAACCATTTTTTCTGCACTTCTCTCGGCTCATTGTCCCAGTAATAATCCAGACCGATCTCGCCTACCGCAACCACTTTCTCCTCTTTAAACAGCTCTTTCATCTGTGCAAAGGTCTCTTCATTCAGGCTTCCGACCTCATCCGGATGAATCCCGACTGCCGCATATACAAATGGATACTCCTTTGCAAGTGCGATAACCTTTCTGCATGAATTGTATGTTGCACTGACATTTATAATTGTGCCAACGCCCTGCTCTTCCATAGAATTCAGCAATTCTACTCTGTCCTCATTAAACTGCTCATCGTCATAATGTGCATGTGTATCAAATATCATATATCCCTCCGGGGACGGCGGATTTTCAAAAATAATGTCTTAAATCCTCCGTCCCAAATCAAAAATGTCCTGTCCCCAGTATCCCAATATTTATCCCATCTTTTCCACACGTTATCCCAAGGAATTTCATGGTTATCCCACCCTTATCCCAAGGTTTTCCACATACTTATCCACATCATGTGGATAACTTGTGTGACAGATACTGTATATAGATGTCGGATATTGGAGATATATATCAAACAAGGACGGTGATTCCAAAAATCCTCCGTCCTCATTTTCATTCTTTCATATACAAAACTAACTATTATCAACCAGTTTCTTTGTATCTTTCTATACTTACATTAGCAGATCTCTGCACCGGCCGGCATATTTTTCTCCGGTGTCATAAGTGCCAGGTTGCCTTCTGCGTCTTCCGCACACAGTAACATACCTTCAGATAATACTCCGGCGAGTTTTGCAGGTTTTAAGTTCACAAGAACCATAACCTTCTTACCAACCATCTCTTCTGCTGAGTAATGTTTCTTAATTCCGGATACGATCTGTTTTACTTCGCTTCCGATCTTAACCTGTGAGCAGAGAAGTTTCTTAGATTTTTTCACTTCTTCGCAGGCAATGATTTCACCAACCTGGAACTGCATCTTTCCGAAGTCATCGAATGTGATCTCTGGTTTTGCTTCGATGTCGATCACTTCTTCGTCAGCTTCTTCTTTTGCCTCTTCCTTCTCTTCTACATGTGGATGAAGTTCTTCTACTTTCTTCATTACTTCATTGACGTCCAGTCTTGCGAAAAGGATTTCTGGTTTCTCTGTTACTTTTCCATCACCAAGCTGAGCAAGAATCTTCTCAGATGTTTCTGGCATGAAGGATTCCAGAAGTTTTGCTCCTGCTTTGATGCTCTCGATCAGGTTGTAGAGAACTGTCTCCAGACGATCTTTCTTAGCCTCGTCTTTTGCAAGTGCCCATGGCATTGTCTCATCGATGTATTTGTTGCAGCGTTTGAACAGTACGAAGATCTCTGTGATTGCATCTGCGACACGCAGTTCTTCCATCTTCGCATCGACTCTCTTCGGAGTATCTTCTGTGACAGCCTTAAGATCTGCATCGACAGCCTTTTCTTCTTCTGTCTCGGCAACACCCTTATCTGTTACAACACCGCCGAAGTATTTATTTGTCATGGAAATAGTTCTGTTTACCAGGTTTCCAAGTGTATTTGCAAGGTCAGAGTTCATACGCTCTACCATCAGCTCCCATGAGATTACACCATCATTTTCAAATGGCATCTCGTGAAGTACGAAGTAACGTACTGCATCTACTCCAAAGAAATCTACCAGTTCATCTGCGTAAAGTACATTTCCTTTGGACTTACTCATCTTACCGTCGCCCTGCAGAAGCCATGGATGTCCGAATACCTGTTTTGGAAGTGGAAGATCCAGTGCCATCAGGAAGATTGGCCAGTAAATCGTGTGGAAACGGATGATATCTTTTCCGATCAGATGAAGGTCTGCAGGCCAGTTCTTGTTGAACAGCTCTGTGCTGTTGCCGTCACAGTCATATCCGATTCCTGTGATATAGTTGGTCAGCGCATCAAGCCATACGTATACGATATGTTTTAGATCGAAGTCTACCGGGATTCCCCACTTGAAGGATGTTCTGGATACACACAGATCCTGAAGTCCCGGAAGCAGGAAGTTGTTCATCATCTCATTTTTACGGGATACAGGCTGAATGAACTCTGGATGCTCATTGATGTAGTTGATCAGTCTGTCTGCGTATTTGCTCATCTTGAAGAAATATGCTTCTTCTTTTGCAGGCTTACACTCACGTCCGCAGTCCGGGCATTTGCCGTCTACTAACTGAGACTCTGTCCAGAAAGACTCACACGGAGTACAGTACATTCCTTCGTAAGCTCCTTTGTAAATATCTCCCTGATCGTACAATTTTTTGAAAATCTTCTTAACCTGTGCTTCATGATCTTCGTCTGTTGTACGGATGAATTTGTCATAAGAAGTGTTCATCAGATCCCAGATCTTCTTGATCTCGCATGATGCATTGTCAACGAATTCCTTTGGTGTAACACCTGCTTCGTCTGCTTTCAGCTCAATCTTCTGTCCATGTTCGTCTGTTCCTGTCTGGAAGAATACATCGTATCCCTGACTTCTTTTATATCTTGCGATGGCATCTGCCAGCACGATCTCGTATGTGTTACCGATGTGCGGTTTGCCTGATGCATAAGCGATTGCTGTTGTAATATAATATTTTCCTTTATTACATTTTTCACACATGTCTTTTTCTCTCCTTTTATGTTTACCGGATATATTTCCTTCGCAGAATCTGAATATCTACATAACCTGCTGCCTGCAGGCTTTGGCTGCCAACAGATTTCTTTTCTATATAAACAAAAAATCTTCCCTGAATTCACTCCTCATAACTTCTGTTACAATTCATAAATCTCAGGGAAGACGAAAATCCGTGTTACCACTTCCATTCACTGCCAGTCTCGCAACTGATAGTCTCTGCGGGTGAAGCTGTTCACTCCACCTCACCGCTGTAAAGGGCGGAGCCCTTCGTGAACTTACATCTTTATCTATCTTTATCAATGCTCATCCACACCGCTCAGTAAGCCATCTTCTGTAACGTTCCACCTATCCCTCTCAGCAGCACACTGCGGCATCCTCACCGGCAGTTCACGGGATTCTCTGTAAGATTTCCTGTTACATACTCTCTTCATCACTGCGTTTGTCATATATCCACTCGTAATTTAAATCGTAGCATATAAGCGGGCGGGATGTCAAGGACTACAGACTGTACTCATCAATCTTCTGCAATTCTTCCTCTGTAAATGGCGCACTGTGTATTGCTTTTATATTATCCAGGATCTGCTGCGTTTTTGATGCACCGATCAGGACACTGGTAACTTCTTTTTTCTGAAGAAGCCAGGCAAGTGCCATATCCGCAAGCTTCTCACCACGCTGAGCCGCCAGTTCATTTAACTTACGAATCTGTTCCATACGCTCTGCGGTAAGAATACTTTCTTTCAAAAATCTTCCGTCCTTTCGAATACGGCTGTCTTCCGGGATCCCATTGAGATAACGGTCCGTCAACTGTCCCTGTGCCAGAGGACTGAATGTAATGAGTCCTTTTTTCAGATTGCCGGTCATATCCTTTAATCCATTCTTTTCTACTGTTCTGTCAAATATAGAATAACAGTTCTGATTGATCACAAACGGGCATTTCAGATCTTTCAGGATCGCTGCTGCCTGTTCCAAAGTCTCTCCATCATAATTTGAAAGTCCTACATAGAGTGCCTTTCCCTGACAAACAGCTGTTGCCAGAGCTCCCATTGTCTCCTCAAGCGGTGTCTCCGGATCCATTCTGTGGTGATAGAAAATATCCACATAATCCAGTCCCATACGTTTCAGGCTCTGATCCAGGCTCGCCAGCAGATATTTGCGGCTGCCCCAGTTGCCGTAAGGGCCTTCCCACATATCAAATCCGGCCTTTGTCGTAATGATCAGTTCATCACGATATGGCATCAGATCTTCTTTTAATATTCTGCCGAAATTTTTCTCCGCACTTCCGTAAGCCGGACCGTAATTATTGGCAAGATCAAACTGTGTGATACCATTATCAAATGCTGTGAAGCAAAGCTGCCTCATATTTTCATAATCAGATGCATCCCCAAAATTATGCCATAAGCCAAGCGAAATCTTGGGAAGCAGTAATCCGCTTCTTCCACAGCGGTTATATTCCATGATATTGTATCGTTCTTTTGCAGGTGTATACATTATTCATTCCTCCTGTCTTTCGTATACCTCATGTTTCATAGCTTTAAGCAGTTTCTTTATTTTATATAATAGAATCGTTGCAAATGATTTGCAACGATTTTTAATGATCTATATTTCGTGCTCTCCACAATTACATATCTGAAGTGCCATGACGAGAGATTATCCGATTGACCTGAGGACTGTAAACATACAAAACGCAGGAGATTATGAAATTGTAATTTTCTTCATAATCTCCCGCATTGTTCCTTACACAACTAAATTCCTTAACTATCAATCAAGTACTTCCTTAGAATCAAACTGCTCCATAAATTTTGTATATTCTGCAGAATCTTTGAATACCGGTTTGTAATTTTTAACCAGTTCTTTACTTCTTGCAGCTTTCTCTTTCAGCAATCCATATGCTGCCAATGCAAACATTTTCGCTGTATCAATATAAGCCTCTTCTTCATTCGTCACTTCAAAGTTAATCTGATGAAGTCCGCCTTTTACACCGCCTGTATTGAATGTATAAACAGGCATCAGATGCTGCACATCACCTACATCTGTAGAACCGCCGGAATGTCCCGCAGCCTCTCTTACAGGTACTTCCGGTGCTGCAAGTTCTGCAGCTCTCTTCAACTCCGGCAAAGCCTGTTCTGCAAGTGTCGGAAGGTATCCCGGCAGTGTAGTAATCTCTACTTTTGCTCCCATCGCCACTGCACCTGCCTGAAAAGAACGATCTGTTTTCTTTGCCGCATCCGTAAATGCTTCAATTGTTTTCGCTCTTACCAGTGTCTCGATCACAATTTCATCCGGAATAACATTAACCAGATTTCCACCTTTCGTAATGATCGGATGAACACGGACGCAGTCTTCGTCACGAAAAGTCTCACGGTTGAGCCCTAATGCCTGAAGGCCAAGAGAAGCTGCAGAAAGTGCATTCACTCCCTTGTCAGGTGCTCCGGCTGCATGAGCTGCTTTTCCTAAATAGCGGATTACTTTTGATACAAAGCCATTTCCTGTTCCGCTTCCGACTTGAATTTCATCTCCCGGCTGAATATGATGCGCCAGGCAGAGGTCAATATCATCAAACGCTCCTGTACGGATCAATTCACATTTTCCACCTCCATAGCGAATCTTGCCCTGCTCACGCAGCTGATTCTTAAATTCAATCTCACCATACTCTTCTGCAGGTGTGGCAAAAAATACTACCTGTCCACCCAGTTTTTCTGCAATCTCAGGTACTGTAAGTGCAAGTGCCGCACCAAATATGCCTGCCATCTGTGCATGATGTCCACAGCAGTGAGCCGCATCTGTTTCAGGATTTACATAGGCATGTTCCGGGATTCTCAGAGCATCCAACTCTCCTAAAAGTGCAAGACTTGCATTCTCCTTCTTCTCTTCATTCAGGTATGCTTTTACACCTGTGATGGCAAATCCTGTTTCTGTGTGAAGTCCCAGTTCTTTCATCTTATTTACAAATTTCTGTGAGGTACGGAATTCTTTATATCCAAGTTCCGCATGTGTATAAATATCTCTTGCAAACTCAATAATTTCATCTCTATGTTGATCAATTATATCTATAATTAACTTTTCCGTCTGATCCATGGCTTCTACCTCGCTTTCTTTAACTCCGCTCAGAACCACTTACTGAAGTTCTTCTGGGATCCACCATAATCCATCATTATTTTTTTTCATATACTCTTTGAATTCATCAGAATGATATGCATCTACGATTGCCTGTGCCCATGCTGCATCTTTGTTCTCTTTTTTTACTACAACCTGAAGTACAAGATAATCTTGGATATCTTCGTTCGCAAGTGCTGTAGAAGCATCGATTCCTGCATTGTATACAACACTTCCTGTAATTGCTACATAATCAAAATCAGCCATTGTAGCCGGGATTGTCATACTGTTCATCTCTGTAAACTTAATGTTATGTGGGTTCTCAGTGATATCATCCTGTGTTATTGCGGATGGATCTGCACTCTCATCCAGTTTGATCCAGCCGATCTTCTGAAGCATCAGATAACACCGTGCTGTGTTAGATGCATCGTTTGGAACTGCCACTTTTGCACCGTTCGGAATATCGTCGATCGAATCATATTTATCAGAATATACACCTGCCGGAACTGTCGGGATCGGGCTGATTGCTACCAGATCTCCGTTATAACTCTTGTTGAAATTTTCCATGTAAGCTGTATGCTGCTCAACGTTAACATCAACATCTCCGTCATTTAATGCAACGTCTGCTGTCTGAAGATCAGAAAGATCAACGCCCTTTACTGTGTATCCCTCTTTTTCAAGAATCGGAACAATGGCATCTTCAAAAAGCTCTGTATATGGTCCCTGAGATTTTCCATAGACGATTTCCTTCTTATCTGTGCTTTTTGCTGATGAATCACTCTTTGCTGAATCGCCTGTTCCTGAGTTTCCGCATGCCACAAGACCAAATGCTGTTGCCGCTACTAATACACTTGCAATAAATTTTTTCATTTTCATAATCTAAATCTCCCTATTCTTTTTATCTATCTCATGTCCGGCTGTCGTTACACAGCGACTGTAAACACTCACAACTATTATTACCAGGCTTGTTGTCCTGTTTTTTTTGTTTCTTACAGAACTCTGATATTTATTTATGCTGTCTTAATTTTCTTGAAATTGTATTTCCCGCAAACTGAAGGATCTGTACAAAGATAACCAGTACTACAACTGTGAAAATCATCAGTGGTGTGTTCATTCTCTGGTATCCATAAGTCAGTGCCAAATCTCCGACACCGCCTCCACCTACATATCCTGCCATCGCAGATGCTCCGAGAAGTCCGATTGTACCAGTTGTCAGTGCCAGAACAATAGATCCCAGTGTCTCAGGAAGAAGGAAGTAACGAATAGTCTGCCATGTTGTAGCTCCCATCGCTTCTGCTGCTTCCAGAATACCCGGATTAATTTCCAACAAACTGTTCTCCATCAATCGTGCCAGATATGGACTGATGTAAATAACAAGTGGTACCAATGATGCCGTACTTCCAATCGTAGTTCCAACAATTGTTCTTGTCAGTGGCATGATTGCTACAAGAAGGATTACAAATGGAATGCTTCTTACAATGTTAATGTAGATACTTACGATATTGTAGAGAATCCGATTCTCTGCAAGTCCGCCCTTGTGGCAAAGCACAAGGATCAATGCCAGAATGATTCCTATGATGGTTCCGATGATCAATGACCATGCCACCATATATAAAGTCTGTCCTCCACTAGTCAGTAATTTCTCCAGTGAAACTCCAAAATACTGCTGATCCATTAAATCACCTCTACCCTTTCTCTGATTACTCCGTTTTCGTCAATCTGTTTCTCTGCTTTCAGAATCTTCTCTTCAGATCCTAGCAACTGTAAAATGAACACACACATTATGTTGTCCTGAAGTTCTTGAACGGTTGCTCCTAAGATATTTACTACAATTCCTTCTACATGACAAATATCTGAGATAACCGGGCGTTTTACGCTGCTTCCGATAAATTTCAGTCGTTCTACACGGAAATGTTCTTTCTGCTCTTTTACAAGACTTATGATGCTTTCAGGGATCTGATCATTCACAACAGTCTGAACAAATCTCTTTGTAACTGGTGCCTGCGGTTTTCCGAATACATCCAGTACACTTCCTGCCTCGACTACCTGACCTTTCTCCATGACTGCTACTTTATTACAGATCATCTGAACCACCTGCATCTGATGTGTGATCAGAAGGATTGTAACCCCCATCTCACGATTAATCTTCTTAAGCAGTTTCAGAATTGCCTCTGTTGTCTGTGGATCCAAGGCACTGGTTGCCTCATCACAAAGCAGGATATCCGGTGTTGTTGTCAATGCTCTTGCAATTCCGACTCTCTGTTTCTGTCCACCGGAAAGCTGGCTGACATACACGTCTTTCTTGTCTTCCAGTTCTACAAACTGAAGAACTTCTTTGACTTTCTTGTCAATCTCAGCCTTCGGTACTTTCTCAAGAATCAGCGGCAATGCTATATTATGATAAACTGTTTTGGATTCCAGAAGGTTGAACTGCTGGAATACCATTCCAATTTTTCTTCTTAATTTACGAAGCTGCGGTTTCTTCAGACTTCCAAGTTCTTCTCCATGAACCGTTACAGTTCCGCTATCCAGTGTTTCAAGTCCATTTACAAGACGAATCAATGTGGATTTACCGGCTCCGGAGAATCCGATGATTCCGTAAATGTCTCCCTTTTCTACATGGATGCTTACATCCTGCAAGGCATGTACCTTACCGTATTTTCCGGAAAAGGTTTTGTTTGCGTGTTCTACTTTTATCATACTCATCACTCCATCTATGTGTATTTTTCGTATCTCAGATTCGATATGCGTATGATACTGCTTTTACCCTACCTTGTCAATAGGTTTTGTATGTTTTATATGTTTTCCACTAATTCGGCAGCTATTTTGAATTATTTCTATTCATTTTTTTATTCGTTTACATAGTATACTGTTATCTTTGTTCTCAATCTCTCCCATCTTCCACTTTTCACATCATTGACGCAACCAATCAGAGAGCTTATAATATTCTCGTTATTTACAGAAACTATACATAAGATTGGGGAATTTATTATGACCAGAAGACAATATTTCACCGCCGGTTTCAAGGACGGAATACCGATCTGTCTTGGATACATAGCGGTTTCATTTACATTTGGGATCATGGCAAAAAAAGTCGGAATTTCGATCTTTGATGCGGTTCTGATCTCTCTTACCAATGTGACCAGTGCCGGGCAGTTTGCAGGGCTGTCACTGATCGCATCGACCGCTTCTTATATAGAGATGGCCATCACACAGCTTATCATCAACTTAAGATACTGTCTGATGTCTTTTTCTCTGTCACAGAAACTGGAAAAAGGTGTTTCCAATGGACACAGACTTGCGGTTGCGTTTGGTGTGACAGATGAGATTTTTGGCGTCAGTGCAAGTCAGGAGGGAAGAATCAGTCCATGGTATAATTATGGTGTGATGTGTGTGGCAATTCCAGGATGGACACTCGGAACTCTTGCCGGTGCCGTATCGGGAAATCTGCTTCCGAATTTTCTGGTCAGTGCACTGAGCGTTGCAATCTATGGCATGTTCCTTGCTGTCATTATTCCGCCGGCAAAGAAGAACCGTGCCGTGCTGGGTGTTGTGATCGGTGCTATGGCAGTAAGTACTTTATTTGCGACTGTGCCTGTACTGAATAAAGTATCAACCGGTTTTGTGATTATTATCACAACCTTACTTGTGGCAGGAATTGCAGCATACTTCTGCCCGATCGAAGAAAAGGAGGAGGCAGACTGATATGAAACCGAATGTATATATCTATATTCTGGTGATGGCAGGTGTGACTTACCTGATACGTATGCTTCCGCTTGTACTTGTTAAGAAAGAGATCACCAGTCCTTATGTAAAATCTTTCTTATATTATGTGCCGTATGCCTGTCTTGCGGCGATGACATTTCCGGCGATCCTTACCGCAACGGCGGGGGGGA
>OGRH01002119.1_pt1 | contig 11045 bp, 8 predicted proteins | sample 1553461 | NCBI WGS metagenome assembly OGRH01 (sample SAMEA2580092, study PRJEB22360) | human gut metagenome | biome: human gut; feature: human-associated habitat; material: faeces | place: Denmark | collected 2008/2010
CGGTAATTTCTATATATACGACCAAATAAATAAAAGTCTAAATATAGTCATCTGTGGCGTTTCAGATACTATATTTAGACTTTCTTCTTAACTGAAATTTATCAATCACAATCAGGTTCAGCAGCCAACAAATGTTCACTTTCATAATCCTCATAAGGTTTTACCCTTCTGTCGCTCAAAAAAATATGATTAAGCGTATACTCCAGTGATTTTAATGTCTGTTCACGAAGTGCCGGTTTAAGTTGGCATTCCCATACTGTTATGCAGTGCCATCCCATGGAAGCCAGCTCTTTTTGCTCTTTTATGTCACGTTCCTTGTTTTTCTGAATTTTGTCCTTCCAGAACTCTGAATTTGTTTTCGGTAGTACAAAATATTTGCATCCGTCATGGCCATGCCAGAAACAGCCGTTTACAAATATTACAGTTCTGTATTTCCGCAATACAAGATCAGGATGCCCCGGCAGACGAGGATGATTCAGCCGATAGCGAAAGCCTCGGCTGAACAAGAACTTACGGACTAGTAATTCTGGTTTTGTATTCTTGCCACGTATAGCAGACATATTTTTATGTCTCTGTTCCTTTGTTAACCGATCTGCCATAATTCATTAGTACATTAAACATTAATGGATAACTTGTATATTATTTGCTGCAAATAACACGGCAATCAATATTAGCCATCTCATGAAGTACTCGGACTGTATTACCTAATAAAATTTTCATTTCGTGAGTACATTCTGATTTGCTCATACCAGGTTGTACAATAACCACGTGAAAGCGTAATTCCTTCTTGTTTGATGCCTCTTCACGTAACTTAATAATATCTTTAATGTTACCTTTTAATAAACTGCTGCTTTTCCCTTTTTGCTCTTTTTTTTCGTTTCTTCTCAAGATATGATCAAAAACTTTATATCCACCAATATATTTCCAACGTACTGATTTTTGAGCTTGACCACATACTTGATATAGATTCTCAATACTTTTTGAAATTTTCCCTCCTTTAGCGAATTTCAAATGAAAAAGAGTAATATCAATAACTCTTTCAGAATTATTTATTCCCACTAAATCAGCAATTTCACCACTTCCGTCATCATCAATAAGATATTCATATTGGTTCCAAAGATTCTGTGACATATAATATTGTATAGAATCTGTTTCATATGGTGCTGAATGCTGAGATTCTTTTGACAAATCTACATTTTCCCAGGACAAAGTTGTAATCAAGCCTTCAGGAATCTCATCAGCATGACGCTTTGGCTTACAATAATTAACGCCATATGAGACACTGTCATCAGCATAAAAAATAGTCATAGGACTATCTTCAAAGAATTCTTCCAAAGATTCATCTAAATTGCCTTTATAAAACTTTATTTCACTCCCACTTATTTTAGTATATATTATTTTTTGATTATTAATAGTCATCTTATATTTACAATAACTATCTTCATATCTAAAACTGAACAGAATATCTTTACCAATAGTGGTATCTTCTTCTATTGTCAAATCTAATTCATCAAAACTAAGTATATTATCTCCCAACTTAAGCATTAGGGCGTAATGTTCATATATTTCAGGATTCCAATCCATACTAATTGGAACAACATTGGGAAAAGATGACATTTTCTCAAATTTAAGCGTATTCTGTAGAACAATGTTAGGATCAATGCGTTCATCAGAAATAATTCTACCGACTTCTTTGCACCATTCCTGATAATGCTGTAAATCAGCTCTTTCCCTAGACCACACTTTTCCTTTACAGGAACATCCTATGCTTGTAAGATGGCCATTTCTGTAACCTACACCAAAAATGTTGTTTTTCTGTAATCTGCCTTGTGTTAACAAATCCAAACCATCTTGTACACTACTCCCATAGTATGATTGATATGAAATGTCTTTTCCTTTAGGAAGCCTTGCACCAACATTAAATAATCGGAGTCTGAGTACATCTGAGAAAACTCTAAACATCTTATCATCCTGATATTTTATGGGATTAGAGAATAAATGTTTTAGAAAACTTTCTCCATTCAGTTTTATTGAGGAGTTAAGGTATATTCTTCTATATTGAGCATCAAAATAAACCACTATTATTTCCCAATTTAGATTTTGAACAGTTTGAGTATCTCCCCATAATACATTTGTTTTTTTCCCAAGAACTATTACAAGAGTATCATTCGATTTTGAATGCAATATGTAGTCGTACTGTTTGGAATTATTAAGGGCTTTTTTCCAATTTCCGAAAGAAGTCGTTGTTGAGTTTGTGATAAATATCTCTGCACTTAATGCAGGACGGATATCTTCTAAAGAAATCTCATCTTTCAAATCTCCGTGAAAATCACTTAAAAAAGAAGATAAAGACTGCTTTTGTGTTGCCGCTTCATCATTTAATCTAGGTAAAATATAATTCCAGTCAGCATCCATTTGATACAAAGAATTGATTTCTTCTTTCAATGGTGGATATGCAATGTTTATAATAAAACTAGCAGTTCCGAGTTTTATATCATTGGTTCTAGTAAAGCGTCCGATAAATTGTAATGTAACCGCAAGACTCTGTCTTTCATCATGAATTGCAGCTATTTTTAGTTGAGGTAAGTCATATCCTTCTCCCAACATATTGACACATATAATAATACGATGTTTTTTTTCTTTAATAGCTTTCAATATGGCATAAGCACCAGGCATACCACTATACACAACAACAGGAGAATACTTATCGTAGTGTTTGTAAACTTTGTAAACTTGTTCTGCACGTGTCTTACTTTTGCATCTGGCCATAATTATATGGTCAAATCCTTGTGCTAAATCTGACTCTAAAACAGAAACAGCTTTTGCTGCGATAGCTTTGTCAGCTTCTTCTTCTGAATATTTGGTTATTTGATAATTATTTATCTTTTGATAGTATCCTTGCTCTTGGGCTTTTCTTAGAGAGAAATTAAAAATGACTTTTCCAGACAATTTTTGCCCATCATTTCTAAATGGAGTTGCAGTAAACATTACAACATTCTTTGGTGGAAAGACCTTAATAAAGGCATCCCATGTCTGCGCTTTTGAATGATGTGCTTCATCCACAAATAAAAATGATATTTTTTCTCTAAGATAAGATCTGATTTGAGGAGATATTTTTTCTGCAGACGCCATTGTTGTTATAATGACATTTGACTCATCAATTATCTTTTTCCATTCCAAATCATCCAACGCATTCTTTATCATAGAAACAATAGGCATCTTGATGTCATAAGGAACTACTCCTAAATCTTTCAACAGTCCCAATTTCTTGAATTTCCTGCATGTTTGACTACGAAGAGCATCCGAAGGTACTATTACAAAAACCTTTTTACAAACATTTGCAACAAGAAAGGCTAACATTGTTTCAGTTTTACCAGTCCCCGTTGGCATTACAATGATTGCACTTTCATTACCATCTTCAACATGTGCCAATAAAGCATGCAATGCACCGATTTGAGGTGAGCGTAAACCTTTACTGGAACAGGTTTCTTTTTTAAATAGAAACTGGCCTTGCCACGAATCGGCAATTTCATCGGAAGTAAGTTTCTCTATGCCCATAAGATTTGAATTAAATTTTATCAATTAAAAATTCTCCCAAAATATCGAATGTCGTATCAATGAATGTGTTATTCGCCATCTTACTTGTATTGATTGGCTGGAATTCATTATATTGTTCACGAACAAATCGCAATTCGAAAGCAAGGCGAAGATCATCCTTACCTTCTTCTCCTTCAGTTTGTTTCGCTTCTTTAGCAGTAATGGTCCTAACCCGTACAATCTCATATACATCACGAATTCCCTGTCCTTTCATGTAAGGCATGAAATAATGTAGGTCTTGTAATGCTATAGTAGTCGGAAAATGACTGCCTGTGTAATATAGAGTTGCAGTACCGTCAAGGAAACTTTGTAAATATCCTTTACGGCTACTATTTGTAACCAATCCTATCAAGACACGGTTGCCCACTTCTACGAATGTACCTTTCTGTGGTATCACACGATTGATTATTTCAGTTGATTTCTTGTTTATAAGTTCGGCAACGAAGTGTTGTAAAAGTTTTCTGTTTTCTTTGTCTTTAGGTCGTAATGGAAATGCACCGATATTCACTTCTTTTATTGACTTGTAGAACCTAGACATCTGCACATCCATCGGTTCTCCATCACCAGGAAACAGGATGTACCCACCAATAACTTCTTTCTTTAATGGAGCATAATCATATTCTTTATAATAAATGGCATCTCGGTAACGGTGCATCTGATTAATGGTATCATCAGGTGGTACATCCACATTACCTTCTTTCCCCTCAATACGATATTTTGCGTCAAATAGGTACGTGAATTTCATTTTATTATGCAGATCGTTCTTTGTCAACTGTAAAACAATATCAGGCTTTTGGGGAACGGTAGGAACCACAAGATTACTCATCCCAATTGAAGTGTTTTCCTGATCTGTAGTCTTAGGATTATACACCAACTCAGCCAGCTCCACATTGTCTTTTTTGAAGAGAATTCGCGAATGCTCACCTTTACCTAATTCCCATGTAAAGACTCCATTCATCTCCATGCGATTGCGATGTTCAACCTCCTCGTTTGTCAAATGCAATTGCTCTTTCACTATATGACTTACCTCTATAAAACACCATATCTCATATAGAGTGGCTATGTCCTTTGTTTGGAGACGGAACATTCCGTCATAAAGCGAATATCCACGTCTGAGCAGATTCCATGTGCGATAGACTTGACTATATCCAGTTGCTTTATGTAGTATTAAACTCTCTTGATTAAAACCTTTGAATCGCCCGACTGTTCGGAAAAAGGGATTACGTTGCAAGCGTTGAAGTCTGATAAATACATCAGTCATCTCATTTTTCTTTACTTCTGAAATATTATTCAGCCCTTCAATTCTTTTTTTCAGAGACTCATATTTCTTGGTTATCTGATCCAAAGCAAATTTGAGGAAACGATTTTCTTGCGTGTCGTTATTCTGTACCTGTTCCTCCACACGGTATAAATGAGTACTTTCCTTACGGTGTTCAGCCAGTTCGTTCTCTATACCTCTTGGTATAATTTTCAATCTGTCTGCACGCACATAAACTTCCTGTCCACGTAATCTGTGTCGTGGTCTCTCAATTATATTCTTGCAGGCACATATGAACTTCTCCTGTTCTTCGGAAAAAATACTCCACCACACAATTTCCGGTGTATCTCCGTTCTGTTCAGGGGAAAAGCCATGGTAAGTACGCTTCATATAATCGAGCGAAAGCATACGATATTCACGTTCAATATCTTCAAGAATACTGCGCCAATGTTCATGGTAATTGAGTTTCGTACTCAATACCTCAAATGAAAATATGAAGTGCTTGATTTTTTCCTTTGTCTTGTAAACAAGACGTATCTCACTACGTCCTATTTCATTCTTATAATTTAGGAAACCAGCCAATATATGTTTACGATACGTAAAACGTTCGTTATCTCCCTGTAACAAAGATCCGAACTTTGCATCTTTTACGTAATCCTTAAACTCAACCCATATAGGATAGTCGGCATTATCAAAAAAAACAGCATGAGTTTTCTGTTCTTTTTCTATAAAAATTTCCTCGCCTTCTGTATGGCGAACGACTGACAATACGCCATCAGACCAGGAATAACTGGAGAGCAGCCCTTGCTCACCTATATTATTCCTAGCTTTATTCCAAATAGCATCGAACTTATTACATTCAATACTCATGGTAAAATCAGTATGCGTAATTGTAAGTAACTCCATAACTTTGTTTTTTTAACTCCAAAAACTGGTATATCCGGAAGAAAGCCTATTTCTCATCTCTTTTATTTTTGAAAGAGAAATGGAAACTTCAAGAGGTCTTTCGCTGGAAATATTACTCAAGTTCTCTTCAATAATATCAGATAGATTAGTCAAAAAGCCATCACTCACCTTACTATCATCTCCTTCAATACGTGAGAGAATCTTCATGCTCGTAATTTCATCCAGTGCACGGGCTATCACATAGTCTTGAGGCAGCTCGTTGTTCTCAGCATCCTTATTATAAGGCAGATTGTTCACCACATACAGCAAAAACTCATTACGGGTACGGTAAGCTATTTTGAATGGAGTTCCTTCAAGCACATCATTAATAGCTTTTAGATAATTCAATGTCTTATCACACACCTTTTGATTCAAAGTATAAACATCTACACCTTCAACAGCAGTTCCTACTAAATCATTATTTGATAATTTGCCAATAGATTCATAACGTTGCTTCAATCCACCGTACAAATCAACATCATTCATTTCGATAGTCATTGCTCTGTCAAGTACTTTCCGGGAGAATGAGAAAGTCGTCTCGTCCATGTTTACCGTACCCACTACAATCAAGTTGGCCGGTAACGATAAACGTTTTCCGTTTTTCTCTGTAAGATATGCCTGGCGTTCACTTTCATTTCCAATGAACAATTGGTCTATCAGATTTTTATAAGCTTCTGTATTTTCATAGTCAATGATAGGGTCAGTGACTACTTCTCCTTTCTCATTAATCTTGCGTGACTCAATAACACTTAGGTATTCAGCAAAATACTGTTCCACAGGGGCCAGGTTCATCTCATCCAAACATAAGAAATGAGGCACATCAGGATTCAATAATGCCTTCACCATAAACTTCAAGAATGGACCTACAACATATCTTTCTCCATTAATTCGGCTCACATAACCGATCAATTCACTGCTGTCATGCCAATTCGGTTTCACCTGTACCATCTCAAAGTTACTAGGTTTTTGCGCTTTGTATTCTTCAGAACTCGAATCCCAACAAGCCCGGGCCAATTCACGTACAATTCGACTCTTTCCAGTGCCAGAGATGCCAGCAAGGAGGAGAAAAGGCTTTGACTTGATTGCAGTAATATATGGGCGGTAGATTGAAGCTGCAATTTCAATATTTACTTTATCAGAAGAATCAAAATTCTTAAAGAATGCTTCTTTATCTTGTCTATTTGGCATATTATTCATAACTTCTTTATATTGAGGTTTTAAGGTTGCAATTCCTTCTTTATCTACATTTATAACTTTAGAATAATTATTTAGAGCGTTGGATATGATATCCATGTTTCCCATATGGTCTTTAAATATGGCTGTCATGGCAAGATTTAAATCAGCTGTACCATTGTTTGCCTCTAAAAAATTAACCAGTTCTTTTACTAAGAACACAGGCGTTTCTAACTCTTTTAAACTTTTGGTAAAGGGGTTAGGCGCATAATAACAATGAATCCAATGCTCTAAATACTTGTGAGCTTCATCTTCTGATATATTATTCTCAAATCTAGGTATATAAATACCTTTATCTTCGTAATATAACCCCAATTGACAAGCCAGTTGGTAAGCTGTTCGAAAGAACTCAGGTTCCATTTTCGACCTAAAATCTTCCGAACTCATCATTTTATGGGGTAATATCTTTACAAACTCACAAACTGTTTTTGGGGTGGCATTACGCCATCTACATATTACATCTGCCATAATCCTCACCGTATTTAGTTATATCCATTTGTTTTAATAAAGCCATTAAAACATCTACTATTATACTATTACCAGACTGTTTATATGTTTCAGTATCAGAACATACTATTTTAAAAGAATCGTCGAATCCCATTAATCTTAAACATTCTCTTGGCGTAAGTTTTCTGAATCTACCATATTGATTGTCAACTTCATCAATATTAGCTCTAACAACATTTCCACATTCTCCATCTAATTGTATAGCATATCTTTCTATGTTGGATATATTGAAATAGTTCTCTTCAAAATCACTTACACAATAAAGATTCTCATCGGAATTTGGGGTAAGTGAATCCTCTTTCAATTTAGGATGAAATACAAAATCGCCATGCCAATTAAATTGTTGGTTTCGCTTTTGACAAAGCATGATATTGCCATTTACTTGGGTATAACTTTTTTGACGATTTATAGTACGTGTAATGAAATTTACACCTTTTCTTTTAAGAAAATACTTTTTGTCAAATGAACTTTGAAGATAATCATATAATGTCTTGGTAAGAGGAATTGGAGCCGGGTATTTAAAGTCAGTTTCCTTTTTAAAGCCTATACAATAAATACGATCACGACTATGTGGAACACCATAATCCTTACCGTTCAATATTTGATAATACACATCATAGTCACAGTCGTTTTCAAACGTCTCCTTAATAGTCTCCCATGTACGGCCCTTATCATGACTCAACATGCCTTTTACATTCTCAAAAATAAAAACTTTAGGCTGACATTCAATGACAATTCTTGCAAACTCTCTAAAAAGGGTTCCACGTGTATCTGAGAATCCACCGTGTTTTCCACGTAAAGAAAAAGCCTGGCATGGTGCTCCCCCAACAAATAAATCAACTTTACCTTTAAAAGGTCTAGCATCAAAATTATGTACATCTGTATGCCATTGTTCTTCTCTTATGGAATAATTTGCGAAATAAGCTTTTTTGCAGTTTTCGTCAATATCACCGGCAAACTGTATTTCACAATTTAGTCCAAGACGGTGGAATGCATGTTCTATTGCGCCAATCCCACTGAAGGATGTTGCAAGCCTAATAGTCCTCGCAGGATACGAGAACTGTCGATTTTGCCAACTTATCGGACTTGAATCAATATTGGCCTTTGTATTTTGAATTTCAGCGTATTTATTCTTCATTTACTCCATATTTAGTTATATCCATTTGCTTCAATAAAGCTATGAGGACATCAACAACAATACTATTACCAGCTTCCATATACATAGAAGTATCACTAACTACGATTTTAAAATCATCTTTAAATCCCATCAGTCTTAAACATTCTCTAGGTGTAAGCTTTCTGAGTCCATCAATTCCTTTTTCTTTATTATAAGTAACATAATTATCAACACCTGCTCGGTGCATTTTATGCATTGACTGCAATAAAGGACGGGCAATGTCTAAATCTGTTTTGATAGGGGTTTTAAATGTTTTAGTACCCGGACATAATACATATTTAGCCACCTTTTCTGACAAATAATATTTGTCTGCAATTTGATCAACCTTGAAGATAAAATCATTAAATTCTTCTTTTACTTTCCCTTCAGAAAGTAATTTACTACGTTCCTTATTACCAGCTAAAAACTTAACATTTTTATCTTTATTAAAGAAATCACATTCAGAATAATCTTCAAGAAAATCATACATCCTATATGGTAAAGGTATTGGAGCGGGATACTTAAATTTTGTTTCTTTCTTAAAACCGACACAATATAATCTTTCACGTGTTTGAGGTATACCGTAATCACGAGCATTTAAAAGTTGATAATGTACATCATAACCACAATAATCACAAAATGTATTATAGATAACTTGCCAAGTACGACCATTGTCATGTTTAAATAAGCCTTGAACATTCTCAAAGATAAAAACTTTAGGCTGACATTCTTTTACTATTCGAGCAAATTCTCGAAACAATGTACCACGAGTATCTTCAAAACCACGCTGTTCACCTACAATAGAAAACGCTTGACATGGAGCACCTCCAACAAATATATCAACCTTACCTTTATATGGACTAGCATCAAAATCTCTTATATCTGTATGCCATTGTTCTTCTTCTATCTCATAATTGGCAAAATATGATTTTTTACAATTTTTGTCAATATCTCCTGCAAATATAATTTTAGATTTGAGTCCCAATCTTTTAAACGCATATTCAATAGCACCTATTCCACTGAAAGAAGTTGCAAGTCTTATAGTCCTTTCTGGATGAGAAAAAATTCTTTCAACCCATGAAATGCCTTTTGTATCTATATTTGAAGAAGTATTCTGTATATCTATATTTGCCATATTTACTTTGAAAACAGTTTTTTAAAATTTTCTTTTACAATTTCCATAGGATTAACTCCATCAACAATATCGAATAGATTAAAGTTGATGGTTAACCAATCAATAACATCCTGTATTTTATTTATCTGCCCATTTAGAATATTTCTCTTATTATCTTCCATTATTAGAACTAATTCTATTGATTATTGCTATTTTCTTCAATGGGCCAAAATAACTCTTGTATGTCAACATTTAGATGTTTTGCTATTTCCACTAGAGTCTCAACATTTGGCTGCAAGGTATTAGTGCACCATTTAGAAATAGTGGCAGGATCCTTGCCCAATTGTTCTGCTAACCATTTGTTGGTACGTTTCTTTTCAGCTAAAACAACTTTTAGTCGATTTATATCTTTACTCATAATATCGCATATTTTAGTACAAAGTTAATAGTTTACTCTTAAAAATGAATAGTAAGGATTGAAATATCATGTTTTATTATGATTTATTTTTCTCTATAGTAATGCCATATATTTTTCACGCCTATTGCCTTCATACCCCCCATCTTTGCAGGTTCCTGCCATCTCATACCCCATTGATTCATAATACTGATTAAGAAATGGATTGTCGATGGAACAGTCCAGGCGCACTCTTTCTTTGTGATCATTTACTGCCAGTGCTTCGACAGCTTTTATGATTTCTCTTCCAGCCCCTTTTTCAGTCAGGTCGATTACAAAATTGTGCAGATAACCATTGTTGTTCCACTGATCGATTCCTTTTTTCGTTCATTCACTACTTCATCTTTAAATCACCTTATACCTTAACCATCTTCTGCTATGGAATCTCCATGTAAATATTACTGCACGCACTGTCCAGTCGGCAAACATACCGATCCAGACGCCCATCGGTCCAAATCCCAGAAATCGGATCAGTATCACGCACAGACAAAATCGGCACAGCCACATGACCAGACACGACGTGATCATAGAAAATTTTACGTCTCCCGCCGCACGAAGTCCGTATGCCGGAACAAATGCCAGCGTCCATACAATCGGCTTCACAAGCGTAATCCAGGTTACCATATGGAAACACATCTTTGCACTTGCAGGCTCCATGCCGCCAAGAACTGTCACAAGCCTGGTCAATGCAAATACCAGCAGGCAGCTTACAATGATTGCCACTTCTGCGATCACACTTAATTTTTTTATGTAATAGACCGCCTCGTCTTTTCTGTCCGCT
>OGRH01002124.1_pt1 | contig 11014 bp, 8 predicted proteins | sample 1553461 | NCBI WGS metagenome assembly OGRH01 (sample SAMEA2580092, study PRJEB22360) | human gut metagenome | biome: human gut; feature: human-associated habitat; material: faeces | place: Denmark | collected 2008/2010
AATTATCAAGGATCTCTGCCGTTCCGACTCGGATCAGCTCATTTATTTTATCACATAGCTTTTCGTTTGTCAAGAACTTTTTTAATCTATTTTTCGAAGCTCTTTCGAACTTCTTTGCTGTTCTTTCGATCAGCAACTCGTTTATTTTATCAAACTCATCTGCTTTTGTCAAGAACTTTTTTCAAGTTTTTTGAAGCAGTTTTGACAACCCGCGGCAGCCACCCGGCTCCGAACTAGGTTTTTCTGTTTCAAAAGAACTCATTCACTGCAGCTCTCGCTGACAGCTTAGTTATAATAACACCCCCGAAAGCAAAAGTCAACACCTTTTTTCGAATTTTCTTATTTTTAGAAAAATACGGTCAATTCTGCATATTCAGTATTTTATCTGACTATTTCTTTTTTTACTCCATCATCAAAATCTTTTTCGGCTGATATCGTACAATCTGGTATACCATAACCATAGAAGAAGCCAGCACAACCCCCATTCCACAAAGATACAATATTATAATCTGCTGTGTCTTAATTGCAGCCTGCACACCGTTCGAAAGATCTACAGCTATTTTTATCACATTCGCCAAAGGATAAGAAAAAATTACCCCCGCTGTAATTGCCAGCAATACCGGGCAAAAAGATTCCATCAACATCTGCAGCATAATCCGCATCTTTGTTTCTCCAACAGAAAGAAGAATGCCAATCTCAAACATGCGATCCCGCAAATTCATAAGAATCAAAAAACTTAATGTGATAGTTCCAAGGATTACGGAAACTATCACCATGAGATTCGAAATCCCTGCCAGGCTCTTCAGGCTGTCGGCCACCGCTTTATAAGCTGAAACATTTACCGTATAGTCCATATCATATTCTTCTTTGATATATTCCGGCATTTTTTTCGCATCTTCAGCAAACGCTCTTCCTTCTTCCGGGTCCTTCAACTGCAATGTAATTTCTTTTACATTATCATTTTCATTCATCTCATAAACTGGTGTATCCAGGGTATAGATAGCATTTGCTGGGTTATTATATACCACATTTCCACTGTAAGCTGCCTCGTTCGTACTGTAAATACCACTGATTTTAAATGTATACCGCTCCTTTGTGTATGGTGAAAGAACAGCTATGGTATCTCCTATTCCCAGTCCATTCCGTTCCGCAATCCCATCACTGACTACCGCTTCTTCTGCATTCTGCGGTACATGTCCCGAAATCAGTGTAACTACAGAAGAAACAGAACTAAAATACTCGACAGGATCAGATGATCCCTCCACATAAATATTTTCTGTTCCATTTTCTTCCTGTCCGTCCATAATTTCAGCTGTAAAGTTATCCGCCAGAGCAGCTGTCACCGTATTACAGCTGCCAAACCGAATTCTTTCATCAGCGCAGAGTTCCAAATATTTTTGATGTGAAATCGAATTCACACCGCGCGGCTCTTCACTGTATATCTGACGCTCATTCGATACAAGCACGCTTCCTCCGATGCTCGTCCGAATCTCCCATATCCGTTCCCGACTTGCCGCGCGGATACATAAGCCAAACAGGATCAGGATGGATAAAATCAGGAAACTTAAAAACATCAGAATTGTATTTTTTTTATGATAAGAAATACTGCGAAATGCTCTTTTGATCCAGTTCATAAAAACTTTCCCTCCCCCTCATGTTTAATCCTGCAATTTTTTCTTTTCCAGCCGTACCACCACATCTGCCTCCGCGGCAAATGCTTCCGAATGTGTAACTGCTATTACACATTTCTTATCTTCATGAGCCAGCTCTTTGAAAATTTTCACAATGCCAGCCGCCGTATCAACGTCCAGATTTCCCGTCGGCTCATCCGCAAGAATCACCTCTGCATTTGTCGAAATCGCACGCGCAATCGCTACGCGCTGCTGTTCGCCTCCTGAAAGTTTATTGATATTGCGGTTCATCTGATCTTCTGTAATTCCCATTCGTGTCAGAAGTTCCCGCGCCCGTTCTTTTTTGTTTTTAATCGGATTTGACGTAATTTCCATTGCCGCCAGCACATTCTCCAGCGGGGTCAGATAAGGCAGCAGATTATACGCCTGAAACACAATTCCAATCTTGCTGTTTCGATATCTTGTATAGCCAATTTCCCGGATATCTTTTCCTTCAAAGCACACGCAGCCGCTCTTAGGTTCTTCCAGCGCACCCGCCAAAGTCAGCGTCGTTGTTTTCCCCGATCCAGAAGGACCAACAATCGTGTAAAGAGTACCCTTCTCAAATGAATAGCTGGCTTTATCCAAAATATCAATTCTCTTTCCGCCGCTCTCGTAAAAATAGCTTACCTCTTTTAATTCCAGTTCTGCCATATTGTTCCTTTCTACTATAATCTAGTCGCCTCTACATTTTTCCAGTTCTCACTTCCGTAAGAAACCCATCTTTTACCAAATATACTTTATCAAATTTTTCCAGTTTATCATAATGATGTGTAATAAAAATCACAGATTTTTCCGGCATTTCTTCTGTTATAATTTTATAAAGATATTCATTGGCTTCTACATCAAATCCACTGGACGCTTCATCAAAAAGCATAACCGGCGCATCTTTCAATAGTGCCCGTGCAACCACAAGCTTTTGTCTTTCTCCTCCTGAAAGAAATGCTCCATCATCTCCTATTTGTGTTTTTTCTTTTTCTGGAAAACGTTGCAAGTATTTTTTCACGCCACTTTTCCTTAGTACCTCATTCAGTTTTTGTCTGTCTGCTTTCCCCTCCAAATCTATATTCTGCACAATGTCCCCCAAAAACAACGCTGATTTCTGACTCACAACAGAAAAAAGGCTTCGGTATTCTGATAATTTTAGCACTTTTATATTTTCACCATTACATAAAATTTCTCCTTCTTCCGGTTCATAAAATCGTAATAGTAATTCCAAAATTGTTGATTTTCCACTTCCATTTTTTCCAATAATAGCCACTTTTTCTCCCGGCTCAAGTTTAAAAGATACTTTCTTTAACACTTCCCTATCCTTTGTATACTGAAATCTCACATTTTTAAATTCTAATATTGGCGAAATCTCTTTTTCCACTCTTTTACTTCCACTTCGTTCCTCTTCCATATTCAAAAATGTATAAAGTCGTTCAGCGGACGGTTTGACACTTGCAAAATGCATACGCAGATCAATTAAACTATTTACCGGTCTTGTAACATAACTAGAATAAGAAACAAAAGCAAAAACTGAACCTATGGAAATTTTTCCCACGAACACCAAATATCCACCAACTAAATAAATAAGAATTGTTACACCCCACTCTAAAACAGCATCCCCAAAAATATTCCATGTCTCAATCATGGTTCCTTTCATTTCAACCGCTAACGATTTACAAATCTGTTTTAAAAATTCGCATTTTCTTAATTCATATAGATTCCACAATTTAATTTCTTCCACAGTATTAATTGTATCGCCAAGCCATCCTCCAAATTGTTGCTCAACTTGAATATACATTTTCATGTTTTTCTCACGCTTTTTAGCAAGACATTTTACTAACACGTATTTCACTGGAATTACTATCACTACAATGCATAACAGTTCAGGACTCAACAGCATAAGTCCAGCAAGTCCACTAATTACACGAAAAACATACGAAAAGCTCATCACTACATATCTATCTGTCATAGACGCAACCTGAGATACATCGCATTGTAACATTTGCACTATTTCCATACTATTTTTCATTTGAAAATAATGTTTTTTTAAATGCAATAATTTTCGAAATACATTGCAATACAAGTTCTTATAGAATGAATTATGTATTTCTGCAAAAGTTTTTGCCTGCACAACTTCAATCATTAAATATACCAGCACACAAACAAATAAACCGGCTACTCCATTAACAATTTGGGGCATATTTTTTTCGAGTATTCCGATGTCTGTGATCTGTTTTATCAATAATGGTTGCAGAAATACAGTTACTGTAGAAACAATAGTGCTTATACTCAAAATACCTATTTCTTTTTTATATTTGAGTAACTCTTTTAAAAAATATAAACATTTATTATTCTCTATTATTTTCTTCATTGTTCACAAATATAATATTTTTAATCCTTTAAGCAAACACTGATTCCTATTAGTCCAACCATACACACCCCAAGAAATATGTCCATCCAGACTATTTTCCCACTTTGCTTTTCTCCACTCGAAGGAGCCTTAAAAAATACTTTTTCAAAGCCTGTATCATTTTTATCAAAATATTTTTGTCCTATAACCTCTTCTTTCGTTTCATTCTCCTTCTTCTCAAGCCAATACTGGATCGAAATTTCCTGCATTTCTTCACCACCATATTCGGCTCTTTGATTATCTTTTGCAAGTTCTTCCGCTATTTTTCCGCCAAAAATCTTCATCGCACTATCTTGACTTTCTTCATAGGGTTTTCCAGCTCCCAAAAATAAAAATTGTCCTACTTTCTCCACGCTATCTGGAATCCGTATTTTTGACAAAGAAGAGCAATACATAAAGGCATTATCACCAATGCTCTCTAAACCATCATAAAAATAAATCTGTGTGATTCTAGTTCCCTGAAATGCGCTTTTTCCTACCTTTTTTAGTGTTTTTGGCATTACAATGCTGATAAACCCAGCAGTTGTATCACTGTACTGACCATCTTCCGCAAAGGCAGATTCCCCGATTTCAACAATGCCTTCGGATATCTGCACTGCCCGAAGATCCGTTTTTCTCAAAAAGCAGGAATCTCCGATTCTCGTCACTTCTTTCCCACCTACTTCTTTCGGTGTGACAATCACGCTTTCCGTCCCGATATAGTTTCGTAAAGTTACAGTTTCATCTTCTTCCACGCTATACTGGTAATCTCCCTCTTGGAGCCAGTCTGCCTGTAGCGAAACCTGTGTCGTTCCAGATTCCACTGCAAAAACGTCTTCCCGCCATACCAGCACCAGAACCATCGCTACGATCATTATCATTCTTTTTTTCTTCATGAACACCTACTTTCTGTCCAGCAATATAGATGCCGGGCTTTCTCTAGTTATTTTGCCGACTTGCAGAATTAATATCAAAAGGAAAAGATCTAAAATACCAAGAATCATCCCCGTCATGATTTTCCAGTTCCACTCAATGGACAAATCCGTATCAACAGTTACTCCCGTTGATTCATACGCAGCTATTTCGCTTGTCGGGAGCGCGTTTTTAATATTTCCCGACAGATCTTCATTTTCCTGCTCCACTTTCTCAGCCTGATTCGAAATCATCCGATCTGCGAAATACTCTGCTGTTGGTGTCGCACACAGCGCCGCAAAAACCAGGGCAATCAAAACCGGAACCAAATTCTCCAAAACGAACTGTCCTAAAATCCTTTTTCTGTGTTCCCCCATCGAAAGTAAAATTCCAATCTCACGTTTTCGCCCTTTGACTGACAGGCTGGTCAGAATGCCGAACAGTAAAATTCCGGCAGTCACAAATCCTACGATCATATATCCTATCAGACGATTCAATTTTTCAACAGGTTTCGCAACCATCTCATACCATTCCTTGTTTCGAATCAACTGATAGGACCATTCTCCAGATTCCAAATCCTGCTGTGATATTACCATTGGCTTTACGCTGGAACGTATTCCATTTTCATCGGTCTGTACAACATCATCCACACTTCCTATTTTTATTTTGTTTTTTGTTTCTTCTATGAATGGTTCAACTGATTTTGTATCTTTCAAATAGACCGTAACTGTATTAAATCCCACATTTTGAATTTTTAATGCTTTCATAGAATACTCGCAGAAAATATCCAGTGGAATAAAAATTAAATTATTGTGCCAGTCATTCACAACGGAATCGGACTGATAAACCTCTGGAGTTCTGTAAATGCCTCGAATTTTGAAACTAATTTCTTCCGGGGCACTTACTTTATAGTATTCGATCGTTCCCTGCTCCATTTTATATTTAACAGTATCGCCCACATGGAGATGATTTTTTTCGGCGTATTTTTCTCCTACCACAGCTTCGTATTTGCCCCGTTCTCCGTAGCTCAGTCCGCTTCCTTCCACAATCCTGTAACCCTTTGCCAGAAAATAGGTATCGTATGCGCAGTCCAGTGTTCCAACAGCCGTCATCGTATACATGCCTGAATCTTTCAGATAACCTTTTAGGCGCTGTTGTGTCTCCTCGCTGATATATGTTTCCGTATCCACCGGATCAAGCCAATATGTTCCCGCTTCCATGGTGTACCCCTGAACATAATTGCTGTCAATGAACTTTTCTACGATTGCGGACGGGATCGCATATACAGTACATGATTTTCCAGCTTCTCCCTCGGCCGGCCCGCGCAGAGTAATAGAGTTGGCCAATGTTTCCTGTGCTCTTTTCACTTTATTTCCACTTGCAATTCCAATCATCAGCATAGAAAATATCGCCAGGAAAAGTACTAAAAACAGTATGATATACATCAATGTTTTCGCAGGAGTACTTCTTAATTTTCTGCTTGCTCTTTTCAACATATTCTTTCTTCCCCCTATATATTTCAAAATGCGACAAGCTTATGTTTAATTTTCAAGTGTCCAAATAATCCTATCGCTCAATTTTTCTATTTGAGAATCACTTTTAATATCAACAACTGATATTTTTTTCAAATGCTCAAAATCCCTTTCCTTGTCAATTAATTTTAAAAAACACATCTTTTTTTGTTCAAAACTCGCATCCATATCAATTGCAAATTCTGATATTCCAATATCATTAATTGTAATATCATATCTTTTTTGAACCTCATCTTTAACATGACTAATAAACGCTTCTTCATAGCGCATATATGGTAGCATCAAAACACTATAATCTGGTTCTATTGCACACATAAACAATTGTGTAGTAATGCCAAAATCATTAGAATATTGTGGATTAAACGAGAGACATGCTCCTGGTATCCCAACAATTACAATATCATAATCTTGTTCTAACCGCTTTACAGCCGCATTTATATTTATAATTATCTCTTCATTCCTATTTTTCCCATTTAAATATTTCTTTTCAAAGCAAAATGTATCTTTCCCAATTAATCCATTTAATCCAGAAACAATTGCTGCAACTTTATATCCTTTTTGTTTCAAACATTTTTGCAGTTCTAATTCCATTTTCAATTTTCCACTATTTTGTGTCAAACCCAAAACGCAAATAACCGGAATATTTATCTTTCTTACTCTTAAATCGTCACACTTTTTTTGAATTTTTAATTTTTTAGCAACAACGACATTTTCATAATGCTGATCTATCTCTAAACTGTTCCTGATATTATTAATAGAAACTATCGTTATGGATTTCTGCTTTGCTGTTTTCACCACGCTCTTTATATATTCAGGCGATGCATCGTGCCAACTTTCAAGAAGAATTAACACTTCACATTCTTTTATAATATTACCTATTCCCTCCTCTATTATTATCTCACTACCATCACAACGTTGAATTTTTTTCCCGCAAAGTCCCCATGCTTTTATTGAAGCAATATGCATAATTTCACCATATCTACATTCATGTATGTTCTCAAATAGTGTTATACTTTCTTGATCTACCGGAAATATACCTACTCTTTTTAACATTTTCATTCATACTCCTCAAATTTATAACCAAGTTCTTTTAAAGTACAGTAATTTTTCATTGCCTCTTCAAATCCCCCTCTAACCTTCCAGCAATGTTTTTCTATTTCTTTATTTGAAATATTTTTAGTGTCATCTGCACATGCTATACAAATTGTGCAATGTTGATATGCCCAACAATCCTTACACCGGTCTTGCGAATATCGTTCTATATTTAGCAAATTTAACACTTTGTTTTTATCTATTCCTTTTTTTATATCACCTATTTTGGAAACTTCTGATATTTCACTCACTCGCTCACACGGATATATATTTCCTTCTGCTGTTACAAAAATTTTTTTCGCGCCTGGAATACAGGGACCACTATGATGATTTACCTTTGAAATCTCTTCTTGCATTTTTTCCTCATGTTGTTTAATTTCTCTCATTTCATTATCAAATTCTTCTTTTACTGCTCTAGCCACAAATTTTTCATTAATTCGTTTTAATTTTGAAAGAAAACATTTAAAATATTCATATTCCTGTTCTTCAACAAATTCTCCGCTAAATTCACATTGTTTATCCGTATAATTATCATTCAAAACAGATATTCTACTCAAATTTTTCGAAATCAGCCTATCTTTATCCAAAAACTCATATATTGTTCTTAACTCATTTTGGGGATCTAACACTGTGTTGAAAGACACATTTTTTTTATAATATTTTCTGTCCATACTATATATCATTTTCATGCTATCTCTCAATTTTTCAAATGATCCTCTATTACTTCCTGCAAATATTCTATTTTTATCGTGCACTTCTTTAGGCCCATCCAAACTAAACATAATTTGTATATTATTTTTAATAAAATACTGAACAATTTCTGGTGTAAACAACGTTCCATTAGTGGTCAAATTAAAATGTACCGTTCTTTGGCAATATTCTCTCTTCACATACTCAACTACTTCTTTTATCAATCTGAACATTAATAATGGCTCTCCGCCATAAAATGATATATATATGTCTTCGCTAGACATCGAATGCCCATACAAATAATCTACTGCTTCTTTTGCAGTTTCCCAGCTCATTTCTTTTTGACTATGATTTCTATTTTTGTAATCACCAGAATAAACACAATAACTGCAACGCAAATTACATTTTTGTGTCACTTGCAAAACTAACTGATTCATTCTATTTTCTAAATAAGATTCTAAAAAGTCCGTAGCAAAATGTTTTACCTCTTCTACCCGCGTTCTTTTCAAATATCCTTCATTTATTAGCTTTTCTATTTCTCTTTCCGCTTTTTCATCCCAAATATTGTTTTCCAAAAAATTATATGTTTCGAAAGACACCTGAATAATTTTATCAGTATTCACATCATATACATAATATTCTTTTGCAGTTTTGAAACAATGAATAAATGGTTTATGCATGTTCTTTTCCTCTTGTTTTATATGCTATTTCTTTGTTAATCAATTTTATTATGTCATAAAATGTATAAATTTTCCCAGCCACAATATCTTTTTCCTTAAAATGAATATCAAATTCTTTTTCTAACTCCACATATACATTTATCAAATCTCTTGCGCTGAATTTTAGATCATTTCCTAAAAGCTTTTGATTTTTCCAGTCTTTTTTCTGTTCTAAATTTCTATATTTCTTTAATATATCTTTCACTTTTTCTTCTATCATTTCTATTCTCTTTCATCAAATCTACTATTGTCAGCATTTTTACTCTACAACAAACATATCAACATTTTAACAAACGCTATTTCAAAGGATCTATAATACTTCTAGCCATATTCTTAAACGATTTTTTATAATGCTTAAATCAACTTTTAAACTTATCCTCTAATTAAAATGAGGACTACAACTAATTAACACTGTAGCAGCCCTCATCTTTCTTACATTTTAGTGATTAGCATTAGATCCAAATACACTTGTGTATAACTGATTCTGCGCCTGAGCTTTCTGAACATAGGCAGACCCACACGTAGAAAAGCATGTGCATGAACACGGTCCATTTGCATAAACACTCACATTATTTCTTCCCTTATGTTCTTTCTTTTTAAGCGTTTTCTTCATTTGAATACCTCCCTTCGAGCATAATTTTATTACCCATTGCGATCGCAAAAGTAATCCAGTAAATTTTAGTCGTCTAAAAGTTGCATTATTATCCATTTATATGCGTTATAACAATTTTCAAACTGCATTTGCTCCATCCTTGTTTTCACATTCCATCCTTTTTTATCAAAAACCTCAAAATCTATCAAACTATTACTTTCAAATATATTTTTATCCGTTTGAATAATAAGCACATCTGGATTGTATATTGTATTTACTGCCATTATTAACGTCTCTGTCACATTCCCATGCGTATAAAATTCTAATGGAATTTCTGCCACGCAAGACTCTTTTAGGTTCTTTTCTGATGTTAATACTATACACTCATAGTCTTCCTTCCCAAAACACTCATATAACAACTTTGCCCCAATAACAGTACGTGTTAAAATTATCGGAATTGACCACGCTTTATTATTCACAATCCCATTCCATTCCAATTCTTTTTCATAGATACATTTGTTTATATGATTCATAATAAATTTTTTTGCATCTTGGTATGAACCTTTTTTATTTTTCCTTAAATAACATATCAAAAGCACAGTAATAATCGGAGCTGCAAAACTATTTGATTTGTATTCTTTCCCAACAATCTTCTTTAAAACGTCATCAAAATTTAACTGTATCGAATTCATTTCCGAAAAAGGAAATGATTTAGACACCGAAATTTCTTTTTCCTGCAATTTAGCAATATAATTTCTTACCCCGAAAACCCCATCAAAGCATGCCGGCCATGTAGGAAAGTTTGTATTTGATAGCGCTGCACATAATATCATTTTATTAGAAACCATTTGTTTTATAATATTTTCTATCTTTTTTGCATCTATATAATTTGTTGTTCCAACACTCATATGCACAAGTTTTATCTTTTCTTTTAAGCACCATTCTAACGCCGCTTTGAATGAATCAATGCTACCTCTTTCCCCTGTTTCCATAATTTTTATAGAGATAAATTCTACCTCTGGGCAAAAATATTTGATGATACTATAACACTTATCGCCATGTGTTAGTTTATATCTCTTTCTAAACAGATTATCTTTTTTTTCAGAATTGCACAAAACAACTTTTTTATTCTCATCAACATAGTATTCATTCTCACTCAGAAACAGCCCCCCTGCTGTCCCGTCATCTATAATTTCATATTTTTTATCACTTTTTCCTATATGCATCCAATGTTTCTTTATATCTTCAACATTCATTCCAATACCATCATCTTGAATTACCATCTGATTATTTTGAAATTTAATTTTCAAATTTAACGCATTTGCATCATATGCATTTTTTACTAATTCAAGAACTGCTGCTTCATCAGTTGAAAAATTTTGAACACCTAATAATTCTGCAATAGTACTATCTTCAACAATATACTT
>OGRH01002125.1_pt1 | contig 11004 bp, 7 predicted proteins | sample 1553461 | NCBI WGS metagenome assembly OGRH01 (sample SAMEA2580092, study PRJEB22360) | human gut metagenome | biome: human gut; feature: human-associated habitat; material: faeces | place: Denmark | collected 2008/2010
TTCTCGGATTTGTAACTTGTTTCTTACCTAATCTGAAAAAAGAATTGCATTAAAATAAATGATATGAAAAAACCAGGCAAATTACATAAGTGGCAAAGGAGAATCAAATGGGCTGTTCCGACAGGGTTCATTCTTATAGCAGCCATTATCGTGGCAGCTAATTATGTGGTAGAATATAATACGGAAGAATTTGTTTATAAAGATCTTACTGCCATACCTTATAATAAAGCAGGATTGTTGTTAGGTACATCTAAAACATTGAAATCAGGTCTTCCTAATCAGTATTTCCTGAACCGGATAGGAGCAGCTATTGCCCTGTTCGAATCAGGAAAAATTGATGTGATAGTGATTAGTGGAGATAATAGCACTGAAGGATATAATGAACCTGAGGATATGAAAACGGAGCTTCTCAAGCGAGGAATTCCGGAAAACAAAATACATTTGGATTATGCCGGATTTAGGACATTAGATTCGGTTATCCGCATGGGACAAATTTTCGGTCAGACTCGTTTCACTGTCATCTCCCAGGATTTTCATAACCGGCGTGCCATTTATATCGCACATGCCAAAGGATTCGAAGCAGTGGGATATAATGCCAAAGATGTCGATGCCTATAGTGGCTTCAAAACACAGGTCAGAGAAAAACTGGCAAGGGTCAAAGTCTTTCTAGACTTGTTTACCAACAAAGATCCTAAATTTCTGGGGGAAAAGGTAGTAATCGAATAGAAAGATAAGCCACCCTATTAATTTGAAACTTCTCTCTATTTGCATCTTTCCAGCGGAATTTTCTTATTTGACAGATAGAAACAATGTCAATGTCATATTTATCATTTGGAAAAGACAAAGGATTAAGTCACTTGTTATGTAACTTATTCCTTTGTTTTACTGACATTTCAACGATCGATCCATTAGACATCCTTACCCATCCGATAGGCTTCTTGCATGGCAGATTTGTCTTTTATCTCCCCTACTTTCCATGCTCCGACTCCATATATAACACCTTTCTCTACCGGCCCCTCCAGGCAATCAAGAAATCCACGGAAGCCGTCGATCGTGCGTTCCATCATTCGGATTTCAGATTCTGCCGCTGCCACGATGAAATAAAACTCTTTATCTTTTATCTCAAGATAGCGCGCACAACAACGATCGATTAAGGTTTTCATCTGAGCGCACATGGTGTAAAAATAAACGGGAGTTGCCATTACGATCACATCGGCAGCAATCATTTTCTCAACCACTTCTGCCGCATCATCTTTCTGAGGGCATGGCTTGCCATACATGCTGCAAACGCTACATCCGGTACAATAATTAATTTGTTTGTCTTTCAGGAAAATCTTTTCAACCTCATTTCCTACTTCCAATGCACCTTTCATGAATTCATCGCACAAAACATCCGAATTTCCTCCCTGACGAGGACTGGATGAAAGCATCAATACTTTCTTACTCATTATTCTTGTATGTTATCAATTATATTACTATTTCGATTATTTCACTCATTAGATTAAGACCGTTAAGTCTGTTTATAATTTCACAATGCAAAAATAGAGAAGAATAAGTAATAACCTTGTAGATATTTTACAGATTGTCGTACCTATTTTACAGATAAACAAGAAAACAGGAAGTTTTCAGAAAAAAAGTTCTCTTTGTAACTTCCGGTTTTAAAAAAATGCGTAATTTTGCACGCCATAAAAATAAAAGAATTTATGGCAATTTACGTAGAAGAAGTTTCCAGAACATTTGGTGAATATTTGCTTATTCCCGGTCTTACCACTAAACAGTGTGTCCCCTCCAACGTCTCTTTGCGGACACCATTAGTCAAGTATAAAGTGGGTACATCCCCAGCAATCGAATTAAACATCCCTTTCGTTTCAGCGATCATGCAATCCGTGTCAGGTTCGGAACTGGCTATTGAATTGGCACGCAACGGAGGACTCTCTTTTATCTTTGGCTCGCAACCCATTGCCAGTCAAGCGGAGATGGTACGGAAAGTAAAGAAATTCAAAGCCGGCTTTGTGACCAGTGATTCCAACTTGACTCCGGAACACACATTGGAAGACGTATTGCAATTGATTGAGCAAACCGGGCATTCCACAATCGGCATCACAGATGACGGTACACCGAACGGTAAATTGCTCGGACTGGTTACCAGTCGCGATTACCGTATTTCAAGAGATTCACGCGATAAGAAAGTCAAAGACTTCATGACACCTTTCGACAAGCTGATTGTCGGTGAAGTCGGGCTTACACTGAGTGATGCAAACCAGATCATTTGGGATCACAAGTTGAACACTCTTCCTGTGATCGATAAGAACCAGCATCTGGCATACTTCGTTTTCCGAAAAGATTATGACAGCCATAAAGAGAACCCAAACGAAGTTTCGAGCCCTGATAAAAAACTATTGGTCGGTGCAGGAATCAATACCCGTGATTACGAAGAGCGTGTTCCCGCATTGGTGGAAGCAGGTGCAGACGTTCTCTGTATCGACTCTTCGGACGGCTATTCGGAATGGCAGTATGAAACGCTGAAATGGATAAAGGAGAAATATGGAGATAAGGTATTGGTAGGTGCTGGTAATGTGGTGGACAAAGACGGATTCTTCTATCTGGCCGAAGCCGGAGCTGACTTTATAAAAGTAGGTATCGGTGGAGGTTCTATCTGCATTACCCGTGAACAGAAAGGAATTGGCCGTGGGCAAGCTACTGCATTGCAGGATGTTGCAAAAGCTCGTGATGAATACCAGGCACGTACAGGTATCTACATTCCGATCTGTAGCGATGGTGGTCTGGTACATGATTACCATATGGTGCTGGCTCTCGCTATGGGGGCAGACTTCCTGATGATGGGACGTTATTTCGCCCGCTTCGACGAGTCTCCTACGAAGAAGATGAAAATCGGAAACAACTTCGTGAAGGAGTATTGGGGTGAGGGATCTAACCGTGCGAAGAACTGGCAGCGCTATGACATGGGTGGAAACGAGTCCTTGAAATTCGAGGAAGGCGTGGACAGCTATGTACCGTATGCCGGAAAATTGAAAGATAATTTAAACGTAACATTGGGTAAGATGATCGCTACGATGTGTAGCTGCGGTTCCATCTCTATCCAAGAGTTGCAGCAGCATGCCAAGATCACGCTTGTCTCCTCTACAAGTATCGTTGAGGGTGGCGCTCACGACGTGATCCTGAAAGAGCAGAATTAATTACAATATGTATTCTAGTAGAGGCGTGGCACGCTACGTCTCTACTATTTACACATTCAAATAATTTACCATGAAAAATCTATTACTTACAGTTATCCTTTTGTGTTTTTGTTTGCCATTCGTAAAAGCCGCCGATCAAAAGATGATCTTAATCTCGACCAACGAGACGGACTTGATTTTACAAGTAGCCCCCAACGGACGGCTCTACCAAACTTATCTGGGAAATAAATTAGTAAACGAATCCGAATTTGAGAACCTCTCATGGAATATCCAAGCCGGAACGGATGGCAGCGTATCAACCCGTGGATGGGAAGTGTATCCTTGTTCAGGAGCGGAGGATTATTTCGAACCGGCTTTCGCCATCCAGCACAACGACGGGAACATGACCAGTATATTCAAGTATGTTTCCAGCGAATCCAAGAAACTAGACAATAACGTTACGGAGACAATCATCTCTCTGAAAGACGACGTATACCCAGTGGAGGCTAAATTGCATTATGTAACTTTCGCTAAAGAAAACGTCATCAAGGCTTGGACCGAGATTCGTCATATGGAGAAAAAACCGGTCACGATTACCCAATACGCTTCCAATATGCTTTATTTCGAGAGTCCTCGCTATGTATTGACCGAGTTTAGCGGTGACTGGGCCAAGGAAGTACAGATGAGCAGCCAAGACTTGAAATTCGGGAAAAAGATTATCGATACGAAACTAGGCTCCCGTGCCGCTATGCACGCTTACCCGTTTTTTGAGATTGGGTTAGGTGCCCCGGCCAGCGAGAATACAGGAGATGTTTTAATGGGAACGATCGGTTGGACTGGAAACTACCGCTTTACGTTCGAGGTAGACAACGCCGGTAACCTTCGTGTCATCTCCGGCATCAATCCCTATGCGTCCGCCTATGAATTGAAGCCGAACGAATGGTTCGTCACCCCTGAGTTTATCTTTACGTTGAGTAACCAAGGAACCGGAAAAGCCAGTCGTGATATCCATGATTGGGCACGTAATTACCAGATCAAGGATGGTAAAGGCGATCGCCTTACCCTACTGAACAACTGGGAATCGACCGGTTTCAATTTCAACGAGAAGAAATTGGAGGAACTAATGAAAGAAGCCAAGCATCTAGGTGTAGATATGTTTTTGCTGGATGATGGTTGGTTCGCTAATAAATACCCTCGTCAAAACGATAAGGCCGGATTGGGCGATTGGGAGGTTACACACGATAAGTTGCCGAACGGCATTCCTCATCTGGTGCAGACCGCTAAAGATGCCGGCGTGAAATTCGGTATCTGGATCGAGCCGGAGATGGTAAACCCCAAGAGCGAACTTTTCGAGAAACACCCGGATTGGGCGATCCATCTACCGAATCGTGAGACTTATTACTACCGCAATCAACTTGTCTTGGACTTAAGTAACCCGAAAGTACAGGATTACGTATTCAGCGTAGTGGATAATATCATGACCGAGAATCCGGATCTGGCTTTCTTCAAATGGGATTGCAACAGCCCGATTACCAATGTCTATTCTCCTTACCTCAAGGAGAAACAGAATCAATTATATATCGATCATGTACGAGGAGTCTATAACGTATTCAAACGGGTAGCCGAAAAATACCCTCACCTACCAATCATGCTTTGTTCCGGAGGTGGAGCCCGCTGTGATTACGAGGCATTGAAATACTTCACGGAATTCTGGTGCAGCGACAACACCGATCCGATCGAGCGTTTGTATATCCAATGGGGATTCTCCCAGTTTTTCCCGGCAAAGGCAATGTGCGCCCACGTGACTAGCTGGAACAAGAATACCTCCGTCAAGTTCCGTACCGACGTGGCCATGATGTGTAAGATGGGCTTCGATATCAGCTTGAAGGAAATGAACGACGACGAGATGAAATATTGCCAAGAAGCGGTTGCCAACTACAAACGTCTAAAGGGCACAATCCTCGACGGCGATCTCTACCGTCTTGTTTCCCCCTACGAGACCAACCATTCATCCGTGATGTACGTGGATAAGGCAAAAAGCAAATCCGTCCTATTCGCTTATGATATCCACCCTCGCTTCGGAGAAAAGACTTTCCCCGTAAAGCTACAAGGATTGGACCCGAATAAGAAATATAAGGTACAAGAGATAAACCTCATGCCGGGCCAGAAATCGACCTTGGTTACCGACGGAGGTACCTTCAGCGGAGATTTCTTGATGAAAATAGGAATGAACGTGTTCTCTACGGCTCATGCCCGTAGCAAGGTCATAGAGCTGACCGAGGTTCATTAACTGTCAATTGTCAACTATCAACAGTCAGCTAAACATGGACATTATCCACGAAATAACCCCACTATCGGAAAAGGATTGCTTCTACATCGTAGACCGACGTAAGACAGAATTTACCTATCCGATCCATTGCCACTTGGAGTACGAGCTCAATTTCATTGAGCACGCTCCGGGGGTAAGGCGTGTGGTCGGTGATTCCGCGGAAGTGATCGGAGAATACGAGTTAGTATTGATAACCGGGAAAGAACTGGAGCATGTCTGGGAGCAGAACGCATGTAAATCGCCTCTGATCCATGAGATCACGATCCAGTTCTCTCCCAATCTCTTCGGGAATAATATATTGGAGAAAAACCAATTCAACAGTATCCGGAAAATGTTGGAGAAAGCTCAATGCGGCATCAGTTTCCCGATGTCTTCCATCTTGAAGGTTTACCATTTACTGGAAAAGCTGGTTTCCGAGGAGCAAAGTTTTTATGCGGTCATCAACTTCTTGACCATCTTGTATGAGCTTTCCATCGAGGAGGACTACAAAGTATTGGCTAGTTCCTCGTTCGCTAAAATAACGGATATACATTCCGAGAGTCGTCGTATCCAAAAAGTACAAAATTACATCAACGAGCGATACCAACAGGATATCCGCCTGAACCTACTGGCTGAACTCGTAGGTATGGCCCCTTCCGCTTTCAGCCGTTTCTTCAAGTTGAGGACCGGGAAGACCCTCTCCGACTATATCACCGATATCCGTATCGGTTACGCCGCCCGCATGCTGGTGGACACGCAACGATCCATCGCGGAGATTTGTTATGACTGCGGCTTCAATAACCTCTCGAACTTCAACCGTATCTTTAAGAAAAAGAAAAACTGCTCTCCCAAAGAGTTCCGGGATAACTACAAAAAGACAAAAATCATTGTATAAGAGACCTTTTTAACAGGGATAAATACATATCCCCCCCTATTTCTATACAAAATCCCCCCTTCTCTTTTCCTTCACACATCTATCTTTGCGACCAGTCACAAAGGCTTTCATGCCTACGGCTACCCCATCGATGTGTTAAAAATACACTCCGGCAAAAAAGTATTATTCTTGGATAAAATAGTATTTGAACGCACTTGGGATCCGACGTAATTTTGCGACAGAAATTAACAATACATATTAACAACAAAAAACAATTGCCTATGAGGAAGGACCGAAAATCTAATGTTTTTAGCAGTTAACCGCTAATGACCCTATTGAGTAAATGAATTTTAGTTTAGCCTTATATGATTTAATGTAAAAAATAATGAATTCAACAATTAAGAAAACGACGCTGTTTTTAGGCGCATGTATGGCCTTCCAGCTAGGTGGCATACCACAAATGTTAGCCGCCCCTAGTACTTCGATGGAAGTCATGCAACAAACAAAAAGAATCACTGGTACCGTGAAAGACGCAACAGGAATGGAAGTCATCGGTGCCAATGTTATCGTAAAGGGAACGACGAACGGAGTGATAACCGATTTGGATGGTAAGTTCAGCTTAGAGGCCGCCCCCGGCTCTATCATAGAGATCTCCTACATTGGTTATATGACCCAAGAGATTCCCGTAACCGCCCAAACATCCGACTTACAGATCACCTTGAAAGAGGACTCACAGAGCTTGGACGAGGTAGTGGTAGTAGGCTATGGTGTACAAAAGAAAAAGTTGGTGACAGGTGCGACCGTAGAGGTAAAAGGCGATGAAGTCGCTAAACGTAATACGATCAGCCCACTAAGCGCATTACAGAATCAAAGCCCGGGTGTCAATATCGTGGCTTCTTCCGGTCAGCCGGGTGACGGATTTAAAGTAAACATCCGTGGTGCCGGTACGAATGGAGATACGGCTCCTATCTATGTTATTGATGGTGTGGCCGGGGGCGATATCAATTCCTTGAACCCTGCCGATATCGAGCGTATCGACGTATTAAAGGATGCCGCTTCCTCCGCCATCTATGGTGCCCGTGCGGCGAATGGTGTTATCTTGGTTACCACAAAACAAGGTAAAGAAGGAAAAGTGCAAGTATCCTATGACGGCAACATCGGTTGGCAGAATGTAGTAAAGATGCCGGATATGCTTACCGCCAAAGAATACATGGCCGTTCAAGACCAGATCAACTTCAACGCCGGCGTATCGCCCTTCAATTGGTCACAATACCTAGACGCAGATTTACTGGAATCCTATCAAAACGGTTCCAACCCGGGTACGAACTGGCTGGAGTTACTTCGCAACAAGAACGCGATAACCACATCTCACTCCGTGAACGTGACCGGAGGTTCAGAGCTCTCCAAGTTCTCTACTGGCGTAGGTTATCAGTATCAAGACGGTATTTTCGGTGGTCCGGTTAAATCCGACTACAGCCGCTTCACCATTCGTTTAAATTCCGAGCATATCCTTTGGAAAAACAAGGATCTGGATATCATAAAATTCGGTGAGAACGTATATTACCAACACACATCCAACCAAGGTATCCAAATCGGTAACCAATACTCCAACAGCATCTATAGCATGATGGGAGCCAATCCATTGGTTCCATTATACAATAGCCAAGGAGAGTTATTCGACTACGACGACTTGATCGCACAAGGATCCGGATCAATGGGTTTACTCGGGCTCAACCAATACATCAATAACCCGATGAACACCTTGTTAAATACCACCAGTGGCAATAATAAAAGCCGGAACCACAATCTTAGCGCCATCGGTTATATAGAGATACAGCCGTTAAAGGATTTGAAGTATAAAGGCCAAGTCTATTACAAACAGAACTCCAGCCTCTACAAAGCATACAACGGCATCTATAAAAATAATAACAACGACCAGAATACGGATGATTATCTGGACGAGAATATGACCATCGGTTGGAATTGGGGTATGACACATACATTGAGCTATGCTTTCGACGTAAAGGAGAATCATTTCGACGTATTGGTCGGTACAGAGTATTCCAGAGAAGGTAATAATATGTCGGAAACCATCGAAGGACACGCCACGACCAGCATCTTCGGAGATTTCTCGCATGCTTACTTCAACAACTTCTCCGGTCGTACCGCTGGTATAGTGGGAGGATATCCCGTGGATGATCACTCCATCCTATCCTATTTCGGCCGTATCAACTACGACCTCAAGGAAACTTATATGTTTAGCGCGATTGTCCGTGCCGATGGTTCCTCCAATTTCTCCAGCGGTCATCGCTGGGGTTACTTCCCCTCATTCTCCGCAGGTTGGGTGATGAGTAACGAGAGCTGGATGGAAAACACGAAAAACTGGATGGATTTCTTGAAGGTTCGCGCCAGTTGGGGACAAAATGGTAACGAGAATATTGGAGCGTACAAATACGCCTCCACATACGCGTTCGGTGATTTAGGACTTTATTCCTTCAATAATAATAAAAACGGAGGAACCCAAGGCGCTTACCCCTCTTTGTTACCCAATAACGAGATTACATGGGAAACATCGGAGCAGACGAACGTAGGTTTAGACGCACGCTTCTTGAACGGCCGGTTAAACGCAAACTTCGATTGGTATAGTAAGAAAACAAAAGATTTGCTGATCGACGTACCCGTATCTTCAATCAACGGTTTCTCTTCCATGGTCGCAAATGCCGGTACAGTTAAGAACACGGGTATCGAGCTTGCCTTAAATTGGAGGGATGAGGTAGGCTCAGACTTTAGCTATGGCATCGGCTTGAACCTCGCGCATAACAAGAATGAGGTAACAGAAGTTAATAACGGTACTCATTACGTAAATGGAGGTAACGCTCTTCTGTCCGAGGGAACCACCTATATGGCCCGTATGGAAGAAGGACATCCTATCGGTTACTTCTGGGGCTATAAGACCGATGGCGTGATGCAAAATCAAGCGGATATACAGGTCTATCTTGAGCAGAATTGCGGTGGGGATGCCTCTAACTCCCTGCAAGGCACCTCGATAGCCCCGGGTGACTTGAAATTTGTCGATGTCAATGGCGATGGCGTGATCAACGACAGCGATAAGACGGAGATCGGTAATCCTCATCCAGACCTCACGATGGGCTTGAATCTAGATTTTAGCTGGAAAGGCTTTGACTTGAACATCTCCACTTACGGAGCGTTCGGCATGCAGGTTGCCCACACGTATCGTAAGTTTGGTAACGGACAGTTCGATAACTATAGCAGCAACGTCTACAATTACTGGCATGGCGAGGGAACATCCAACCGATACCCGATCCTGTTGCCCGGTAACACCGTGAACCATATCAACATTTCCGATATTTACGTGGACGACGCAGACTATTTCCGTATCCAAAACGTAACCCTAGGCTACGACATCAAACGTCTATGGAAAAGTTGCAAATTCCAGCAGCTTCGCTTGTATGTCTCCGCCCAAAACCTCTTTACCTTCACAGGTTATAAAGGAATGGATCCAGAGTGCGGAACCGCTCTCAACGATAAAGAGAGCTGGGTAACGGGCGTGGATGTAGGTAACTACCCCCAAGCGAGAACCTATATGGTAGGAGTTAATGTCAAATTCTAATAATTGATTATCAAGATGAAAAAAACAATATATTTAATCGGTATTGCGGCCTCGATCATGGGGGGAATCACCTCTTGTACGCTGGATGCCGAGGATTACGTAACAAAAAGTAGCGAGAACTTTCCCGCTACGACCGAGGATGCCACACAAGCGTTAGCCGGTATCTATCAGAACTTGAACCAAGTGTCCGCCACACCTGAGTGCTCTTTCCTTTATGCCGCTATGCTGGCCAGCGACGATTGTCTAGGGGGCGGAGGTCCAAACGACTTGCATATGCAATCTCTGGATATGTTGCTGAACTCCAAGCAAGACATGACCCAACAATTCTGGAAAGACCGTTACCAAGGTATTAACCGTGCGAACTCCTTGCTGGATGGTATTGAAAATATCCAACTGGCAGAATCCGACAAGAACCAGATAGAGGGAGAAGCGAAATTCCTACGCGCTTTCTATTATTACGAGCTGGCCTCCATGTACGGTCGTGTTCCTCTCACTATCACCTCACAATCCGTTGAGCCAAGCCAACCGACCGCCGCTGAGCTATGGGGACAAATCCTACAAGACCTGCGTGATGCAGCGGAAATTATGCCCGCCACTCGCAAGACGGACGGACATGTCGATAAATACACCGCCGAAGCCATGTTGGGCCGTGCTTGGTTATTCTATACAGGCATGTATTGCAATGGCGAGGATTTGGCCGCGCTTACCGTTGACTTCCGTGGCTTTGCCCGACGGTTCCACACTGACGAAAGACCAAGTGATCGGCTACATCGACGATTGCGTGAACAATTCTGGTTACTCGCTGGTCACGTCGGACTTCCGCAACCTTTGGGCCTATACAAACCGGTTTACGGTAGAAGATTACGACTATACCACCGGACAGGGCCTGAAATGGGTGGAAGATGACAACGCCGTGAATCCGGAGACTTTGTTCGCTATCAAATACAACAAATTAGCCGACTGGAGCACAAGCATTGGTTACGCGAATAACTTCGCCCTACACTTCGGCGTACGC
>OGRH01002135.1_pt1 | contig 10981 bp, 9 predicted proteins | sample 1553461 | NCBI WGS metagenome assembly OGRH01 (sample SAMEA2580092, study PRJEB22360) | human gut metagenome | biome: human gut; feature: human-associated habitat; material: faeces | place: Denmark | collected 2008/2010
GTGGCTGCAAAACGGCGGCTGCGCAGTGCTGGACGTTTTTGAAGAAGAACCCCTGCCCGAAAGCAGCCCGCTGTGGGATATGGAAAACGTGCTCCTGACCCCGCATAACAGTTTTGTGGGAGAGGGAAATCGGGCACGGCTGTGGGAGAGGATAAAGGAGAGATTTGCTTTGGCAGAAGGGAACAATCAAAATATTCTTGCAAGGCGGTGATTACTGTGGTTAGAGATGAGGACATTGCAAAAATCATTGTAGAAAGGCCAGAACTGAAAAGTCTGGTATTTCAGAGAGGGTTTTTGATTACTAATTACCAGTTTGACATAAATACGCTGGCCTTTTGCAGCGATTGGAAGTTGTACACAATGGGAGCTTTCGCGGTATGGCTGCATCCAAACACTGATTTTTACACTTTCAAGACGGATAGCACTGTGTATTTTTTGATTGGTCATGCCTATAATCCAATCACAAAGGCGTACCGAGAGACGGAGATTCTCCGTGAATTTGCAAGCGCATGGTCTAGGAGTAGAGAAGCCACGGACAAGTACCTCAATGGATTAACAGGCATCTTCCTTGTCGGATGGGTCAGCGGGGACGAACTGTATTTCCAGCCTGACGCAACGGCAATGCGTACGGCTTATTGGGGCATTGTCAAGGATAAGCTCTATATATCCTCCCATTGCCATCTTGTCAGCTTCCTCGATACAATAACGAGAGACCCCTATGTTGATCGTTTGATTGGGTACAAATACTACAAATTCTTTGGCGCGGGGTTGCCGGGGGATTTGTCGCCCTTTTTGGAGCTCAAACGAGTCCAGTGCAATTTTGAATATCACTATAGTGCTGGTAAGATGTCTTTCGTTAGGATATTTCCAGGCGCTAGACTGCATACCGGCTCATACAGGGAGACGATTGATGAAATCAGCACAATTCTTGCGGGCAATATGGAGTTGATTCAGCAGAAATGGGGGACGAAGGCAGCGTTGAGCCTTACGGGCGGACGAGACAGCACCACTGCCCTAGCAGCAGCGTACAAGCAGTTTCAGTCACTGCAAACCTTCAGCTATATATCCTGTCAGGGGGAGAAGCCCGACGCCGATGCAGCCGATGCAATTTCCAAACAGCTGGGTATTTCACACCAGACGTACCTTATACAGCTTAGTCAGGCAGAGGAAGACGCGTGCGAGGCCTTTAGCCAGATTATTGAATACAACATGGGCTGCATAGGTAAGCTAAAGGAAAAGGAAATACGAAAAAGAGTATTCTTCTTCTACCATCCGTGCTTTGATGTTGAAATTAAATCGTGGGTTGAGGAAATAGGCAGGGCACGGCCATACAAACGATATCGGATGAAGAAATTTCCGCATCGCGTAAAGCCGCGGTATTTAACGACGATGTATAAGGTTTTCGTAGCTAACAGAGCCCTTGCGTGCCAAACGAACAAACGTTTTAAGAATTATCTAGATACATACTACCAGAATGGCGTGTTTGAAAAAATCCCATGGGTAGATCTTATCTACTGGGAGTATTCCTGGCCTGCATCGGAAGCACTGCACCTGATTTGTGAACATATGCTGGTGTTTGACGTTACGATCCCGTTCAACAACAGACTAATGCTTGAGAAAATGCTAGCAATTCCCCTTGAGAAGCGAATCGTGGATTCCATTCAAATAGACGTGATTGAGAAACTGTGCCCCGCGATTAACAATACAGGAATACAGGTGAAGGACTTTGGCTGGACAGGAAAAAGAGAGATGGCGGAACGAATTTATTGGGAGATAAGTCACCGCCTGCCATATTGAGCGTTTTCCAGTGGAGTGAATGATGAAAATATTGCTAGTTGCCACTGTACAATCGCATATCTGTCAGTTTCACAGGCCGCTTGTGGCCATGCTACATGAGCACGGCTGCGAAGTTCATGTGGCGGCGCGGAACAACCTTGCCGAAAAGAACGGCTTGAAGCTGGACTTTGTGGAGCAGGTCTTTGACGTGCCGTTCCAGCGGTCACCGTTTTCACCGAAAAATCTTGGAGCCTACAAACAGCTCAAAAAGATCATTGACGAGGGTGGTTACGATGTTGTCCACTGCAATACGCCAGTGGGCGGTGTTGTGGGGCGGCTGGCTGCACGAAAAGCCCGCAAGCGCGGCACCAAGGTATTCTATACCGCTCATGGCTTCCACTTTTATAAGGGTGCGCCGAAGAAAAACTGGCTCATCTGGTATCCGGTGGAGAAGTTTATGTGCCGCCATACGGACAAGCTCATCACCATCACGCAGGAGGACTATGGCCTTGCCTCGGTAAAGTTTCCCACGCGGGTTGAGCGCATTCACGGTGTCGGTGCAAACTCTGCAAAGTATCGTAAGTTGTCCGAAGCCGAATGCGCGGCGCTGCGGTGCGAGCTTGGCTATGCTGCTGATGATAAGCTGCTGCTTTGTACCGGAGAATTGCTGTCGAACAAGAACCAGATCACGGCAATTCACGCGATGAAAACTCTGATAGAGCATCAGCCGAAGGCAAAGCTACTGCTGGCAGGTAATGGTCCAACATTGCCGGAATTGCAGGCAGAGGTTACCGCACTTGAATTGCAAAGCTGTGTGGAGTTTCTTGGCTATCGCACTGATCTGGAGCGATATGCCAATATCGCAGATGTGATCGTGTCTTGCAGTTACCGCGAAGGTCTTCCAATGAATATTGTGGAGGGGATGTTGTTGGGCAAGCCTGTGGTGGCCTCCTACAACCGGGGCCACCGCGAGTTGATCGTGCCGGAGAAGACCGGCTATATGGTGCCGCCTGCGGACAGCGACGCGTTTGCGGAGAAAATTGCGGTGCTGCTGAACGATGGCGAGCTGGCCGGTCGCATGGGACAGGCCGGATATGAAAAGGCACAGCTCTATGCGGATACCAACGTGCGGCAAGAACTGCAAGCCGTTTATGAGCTTTAATATGGGAGGATATCAGTGGGCGAACTATGGATCGTGCTGGCCGTTTCCTGCGGACTTGCATTTTTAAGCGAAAAGTACACATTTGCATGGAATGGTCGACTGAGCAAAGTGCTGAACTATGGCATTGTTGTCCTACTGATTGCTTATCTGAGTCTCTTTGCAGGCCTTCGCACCGGCTACAATGACACCTATACTTACATGAGCGGCTATAAGGCGATGGCGGCTTTTCCGGATATCCTGACAGAGTTCAGTTGGAGGCTCGGAGACAATCCAGGGTTTATCTTGCTCAATTCGCTGATGAAGGCTGCCGGTTTCAGCGCCCAGAGCTTTGTGCTGTTCTATTCGAGTTTGTTTGTGGTTTCGACGGTTACTTTTCTGAAACGGTATTCCAGCAACTTTACGCTGTCGATCTTCCTTTTTGTTTGTGCGCACGGTTACTTGTTTTCTCTGGCGGCTATGAAGCAGTGTACCTCAATTGCCATTGGACTTGCGGCGATCCCGTATGCGCTGAACCATAAATGGATTCGATTTGCGGCAATCGTGCTGCTGGCGGCAACATTTCATCCGTATATTCTGTTGTTTTTGCTGATTCCAATCCTTCGCTTTAAACCGTGGTCCGGCGGGACATGGCTCCTGCTGGCGCTTACCGTAATTGCAGGACTGACCCTGCCGAATATTGTTGAGACGATCGTCAACACGGCAGCGCTGCTGGGCGATGGGTACAACGCGGAAGAGTTCATTGGCGAGGGCGTTAACGTATTCAGAGTGCTGGTTGCCAGCGTCCCGGTGCTGCTGACGTTTTTTCTCAAGCGCCGCGTCAGTCGATGCAGTGCGGCAGACAATGTGTTTATCAATCTCAGCTTTCTCTATGCGTGTATCATGTTTGTCGGCCTATTTGGTACGGCAAACTACTTTGGACGGCTGGCAAACTATTTTTCTATATTTCCGGCAATTGTCTTGCCGATGATACTCAAAAAGCTTTCTGCGAGGGACAGGCGCTTCCTGACGGTGTCAATGGTCGCCTGTTATCTGGTGTACTTCTATTATGGAAATGCGATCAACGAGATCTTTGCGCAGGAATTTTCCAGAATAACGGTTTGGAACTACTTAGGATTGTGACGTGAGGATTATGAATCCAACTATTTCTGTGATTATGGGTGCATACAACTGCGCCCACACTCTGCCGGAGGCAATTGCCGCCATTCAGCACCAGACAGTATCGGACTGGGAGTTTATCATCTGCGATGATGGATCGTCTGATGAAACGTGGCAGGTTGCCAGTGAATTTCAGCGGAACGATGAGCGCATTGTCCTCCTGAGAAACGAGAAAAATCTTGGACTGAATGCAACCTTGAACAAATGTCTGGCTGCTGCAAGCGGATATTATATTGCCCGCATGGACGGCGATGATATCTGCACACCGGACCGGTTTGAAAAGGAACTGGCACTGTATGCCGAGCACCCGGAGGCGGGTGTTATCAGTTGCTCCATGAGCTTTTTCGATGATGAAGGCATCTTTGGAAAAATGATCTATGACGCCGCGCCTCAGCCAAAGGATCTTCTGCATGGCTCTCAGTTTTGCCATGCAGGGGCACTTATGCGCCGAGATATTCTGGAGGCGCTGGGCGGATATTCTGAAAACAAAGATACGCTGCGTGTTGAAGACTACGATCTTTGGGTTCGGATGTACGCTGCCGGTTACCGCGGCTTTAATACGCAAGAAATACTGTATAACATGCGAGATGACCGCAATGCGATTTCGCGCAGGACATTTCAAAGCCGGATCAACGAGAGTAAGGTCATTTTGAGAGCAGGGAAAGCGTTTGGCTTCAAAAGGAAGGCCTGCCTTTATTCTGCCATTCCAATTATAAAAAGCGCGTGCCCGCAATTCGTATACAAAATTGTGCATAAGCATCGCCTTAATCGTGAGTAATTGCCCGAGAAAGGATTCTATAATGAAACCATCCATTCTCATCTTCTCCCAGGCGATGGAGCTTGGGGGCGTGGAGCGCAGCTTGCTGGGGCTTCTTGATGCCATCGACTACGACCGCTATGACGTTGACCTCTTTCTGATGCGGCACAGCGGCGAACTGATGCCGTATCTGAACCCCAAGGCAAAGCTCCTGCCGGAAATTCCGCAGTATGCCTCGCTGGCCGTGCCCATGGCGTCGCTCGTCAAGAGTGGACAGCTGGGCGTGCTATGCGGGCGGCTGAGTGGCAAGCTTGCCGCGAGACGCTTTGACCGGAAGCATCCCAGCGAGAAACCGTCCGTCACCGCGCTGACCTACAGCCACAAGTATACGCTGAACTCTATGCCGCCGATCTCCGGCAAGACTTATGATCTTGCCATCAGCTTCCTGACGCCGCATTATTTTGCGCGGGAACGGGTGAATGCAAAGAAATACGCGGCGTGGATCCACACGGACTACACGGCGCTGACCTTCGACCGCTCGGCGGAGCTTGCCATGTGGGAAGGGTATGATGCCATCTGTGGCGTGTCTGAGCAGGCGTCCGAGAGCTTTCAAAGCGTCTTCCCGGAGCTGGCGCAGAAGGTACGAACGGTGGAGAATATCCTGCCCCGGGAGCTGACGTGTAAGCAGGCGGCAATGCCTCAGACCGATATGCCTGCGGGTGACGGAATATCCCTGCTCTCCGTTGGCCGCTTCTGCGAGGCGAAAAACTTCGACAATGTGCCGGACATCTGCCGCCGTCTGGTGGCGGACGGCCTTGACGTGAAGTGGTATCTCATCGGCTATGGCGGCGATGAGCCGCTGATTCGTCAGAAAATCGACGAGGCCGGGATGCAGGAACGTGTCATCATCCTCGGCAAAAAGGACAACCCCTATCCCTATATGCGCGCCTGCGACCTGTATGTGCAGCCCTCCCGCTATGAGGGTAAGGCCGTCACCGTGCGGGAGGCGCAGCTTCTTGGAAAGCCCGTCGTCATCACAGACTACGCCACTTCCGACAGTCAGCTGGAGGACGGCGTGGACGGCGTGATCGTCCCCATGGACAACGCAGGCTGCGCCGCCGGCATCGCCGCCCTCCTGCGCGACCCCGCGCGCATGCGGCAGCTTTCGGAAAACTGCAAAACACGAGATTATACGAACAGCGCGGAGATCGAAAAAATTTACGCGCTGATGGAGGATTGACCCATGATCCCAAAAATCATCCACTATTGCTGGTTTGGCCGCGGCGAAAAGCCGGAGCTTGCCAAGAGGTGCATCGCCAGCTGGAAAAAGTTCTGCCCGGATTTTGAGATCCGCGAGTGGAATGAGGACAACTGCGACTATCTCGCCATGCCCTTCATGGCGGAGGCGTATGCCGCGAGAAAATACGCCTTCGTGTCCGACGTCATGCGCCTTGTCGTGCTGGAGCAGTACGGCGGCGTGTATTTCGACACCGACGTGGAGGTGCTGCGGGATATTTCGCCGCTGCTGGATGACGAGGGCTTCATTGGATTTGAGAACGATCAGTATGTTGCCTCCGGTTTGACCATCGCCGCTGAGGCCCACCATCCGGTGATTCAGGCGATGATCGAGGAATATAAAAAGCTGCACTTTGCCGGTGATGATGGCAGCGTCACGCCCGTAGGCTGCCCGCATCTCAATACGGATGTGATGGAGCGCTTCGGTCTTGTGCGCAACGGGCAGGAGCAGATGGTTGCCGGAATTCGCGTCTATCCGGAGGACTACTTCAACCCGCTGGACAGCGTAACGGGCAAGCTGACAAAAACGGAGAACACCTATTCGATCCACTGGTATTCGATGAGCTGGCTGCCGAAGAGAAAGCAGATCAGAGCGAAAGTCGGACGAATATGGCGGAGAATTACGAAAAGGGTCAAGTCATGAAAATTTGTACGATCACCTGCCACGATGTCTATAACGTCGGCGCATCCTTACAGGCTTACGCCCTGCAAACCTATTTGAAGTCGCTGGGGCATGACGTGAAGATCATCGACTATAAACCGGATTACCTCTCGAAGCATTACCGGCTGGATGTTGTCGGCAATCCCAAATATGATAAGCCATTTGTCCGCGAGGCGTATCTTTTGGCGAAGCTGCCGGGGCGGCTTCGCGTGTTGTCGAGAAAGAAGGCGTTTGACAGCTTCACAGCCAAGCACCTTGATTTGACCAGACGGTATGTCTCTAATGAAGAGCTAAAGGCCGATCCCCCCGAGGCGGATGCTTTTTTCGCTGGGAGCGACCAGATCTGGAATCCGCTGTTTCCCAACGGGAAAGACCCCGCCTTCTATCTGGACTTCGTGCAGCAGGGAGTCCGCGCCTCCTACGCGGCCAGCTTTGCGGTGGACGAGTTCCCGCAGGAGTTGCGGGAGGTGACGGCGCAGTATCTCAGCCGCTTCAACCATATTGCTGTGCGTGAGACATCCGGCCTTTCTGTACTAAAGACGCTGGGGATCACAAACGCTGTAACCGTCCTTGATCCGGTATTCCTGCTTGACCGGGCACAGTGGGAGGCGATGGCTGAGAAGCCGGAGCGCTGCGAGAAACCATATCTGCTGGTATATGACTTTGATAATAGCCCTGCTGTCCGCAAGTTGGCGGAGAGAATTGCGGCGGAACGAGGCTTGCATATCTACTCGGTCTTCAAGCTTCCATACGCCGAACGCTGCTTCCCACTCTGTGGCCCGGAGGCGTTTTTGGGCCTCATGCAGCACGCGGCTTTTGTACTTTCCAACTCCTTCCATGCAACGGCGTTCTCGGTGATATTTGAGAAGGAATTCGCCGTCGTGGAGCGCACGGAGAAAATCAACACGCGTATGCGCGATTTTACCGCCATGCTGGGGCTATCTGACCACATGGTAACAGCAGAGACGGAGATCCCGGATGGTACGGACTGGACAGCCGTGTACCGCTGCCTGAAAAATGAGATCGACCACGCAAAGGCGTATATAGACGAAGTGCTGAGGGATGGGGAGAAATGATTGATAAGGTTTCGGTTCAAGAATGCGCGATCTGCGGCGCTTGCATAAATGCTTGCCCGGTAGATGCGATCAGCTTGGACAAGGTGCATCTGGATTTTAGATATCCTCAGATCAAAGAAGACATTTGCATTCATTGCAACCAATGTGAAAAGGCTTGTCCAATTTTGGGGAACAAAGGAAAACCTGATGATGGGTATCCTGTAGCCTTTGCAGCCAAAAGCGAGAATGACCCTATGCGGATGCGCAGCAGCTCAGGCGGTGTATTTTATGAGCTTGCCGATCAAATGCTCCGCGATGGCGGATACGTATGCGGCGCGGTGTTTGATGACGAGTTTCATGTCAAGCACATCCTTTCCAATGCCAAGGAAGATATTCTGCGGATGATGGGCTCCAAGTATGCCCAAAGCGATGTGGGGTATTGCTATCGGGAAGTCAAAGACGTGCTTGAAAAGGGATGCAAGGTTTTGTTCAGCGGGTGCCCCTGCCAGGTCGCAGGACTGCGCACATTTCTTGGAAAAGAGTATCCGAATCTGCTTCTTGTGGAGTTGATCTGCCATGGGATTCCAAGCGACCATATGCTGCAAACGTATATTGGTATGCAGGAAAGGAAATATGGTGCAAAGCTTACAAAAATGGAGTTTCGTAACAAGAAGAAGGGCTGGCATAATAGCTCTGTGCGAATGGAGTTTGAAAATGGAAGAGTCCATTCGGAACCCATGACGTTTGATACATATATGCAAGGCTATTTTCGGGGCGTGACCCTAAAAGAAAGCTGTTTTTCTTGTCAGTTTCGGAGTTTTAAAAGTGGCAGCGACCTGACAATTGGAGACCTCTGGGGTGCAGAGATTTCGATACCGGATATGGATGACAACAACGGCCTTTCGGCGGGCATTGTAAATTCAGAAAAAAGGACTCTCTTTTTGAACAGAAGCAAGACTATTCGTCGCCAGTTTGAAATTGATAAAATCCTGAAATACAATCAAAGTTTGCTTACATCTTTTGATGAAGGGGCGCAGAGAGCTGCGTTTTATGCCTATACAGAGAGGTGTGATTTAGAAGGAGCAATTGAGACTTTTTTTCAGGAGACGCTGCTGCAAAAGGCAAAGCGCAAGTTCAGGTTTTTCTTGCGCTATGCTTGGTATACCCTGCAAGGAAAAGGAAAGCCGCTTTATTAGGAGATTTGGAGATTGACTCAATGGGAAACAGCCGTTTGAAGAATTCTACACTTAACTTGGCAACGGGCTTGCTGGGAAGACTGCTCACCATTATTCTTAGTTTTATTGTTAGAACTATCTTCATTCACTGTTTGGATGAAGTGTATCTTAGCGTAAATGGCTTATATAGCAACATTCTGACCGTCCTTTCTCTCGCAGAATTGGGTTTTGGCACAGCGATGATTTATCACATGTATGGTCCAATGGCAAAAAGGGATTATCAGAAAGTTGCGGAGCTTCTTTATTTCTATAAAAAAGCGTACTTTGCGGTGGGGATGGCAATCGTGGGGATAGGCGTTTGCATTATCCCTTTCATGGATATTATTATCAAGGATAAGCCAGACATCCCATGGTTAACACTGTACTATATAATTTTCCTTTTGAACTCCGGCTTGTCATATTGCTTTGCGGCCTGCAAGGGAACACTTTTTTTAGCAGATCAAAAAGAATATGTGCAAACGAATGCCCGGAATACCATTGCGATTATTCAAACGGCACTGCAAGTTTTATTGCTCCTGCTGTTTAGAGCCTACTTGAGTTATCTTCTAATTCAACTTGCGGGAACGCTTTGTGTTAATGCCTATGTAGCACATTTGGCAGAAAAACGATATCCGGAAATATCGAAATATAAGAATGATAGGTTGAATGGAGATGAAAAACGGCAGCTATTGAAAGATACAGGTGCCCTTTTTCTGACAAAAGTCGGTCATGTTGCGCTGAATGGAACGGATAACATTATCATTTCTGCCGTTGTCGGCGTTTTATGGGTCGGGCGACTGTCAAACTATACGCTCATATGCGATTCCGTTACAAGTGTGCTTTGTCAGATAACAGCGGCTATCACAGGAAGCCTTGGAAACTTTTTTGCGACGGAAGATAAACATGCGGGCTATGCACTATTCAAGAAAGTTGAATTCCTGAATTTTTGGCTGTATGGGTTCAGCTTTATTGCATTGGTCACATTGTTAGACCCGTTTGTGCAGATATGGGCTGGTGGCCGATTTGTGCTGGGGCTTCCTATATCAATTGCGATTGCGATCAATTTCTTCGTGGCAGGTTACATGAATACGCTCTGGGTGTTCCGTTCAACACTGGGGTTATTTAAGCAGGGAAAGTTCAGACCAATTCTTGTGGCAATTCTGAATATAGTTCTCTCAATCGTTCTTGGGAGACTGTGGGGTGTTTTTGGCGTTCTGTTTGCCACATTTTTGTCGCGGGCAGCAATCAGCCTGTGGTACGATCCGCTTATTCTCCACAGGTATGGGTTTGAAGTCTCGTGTAAGCCTTTCTTCGCTCGTTATTTCAGGAGAGTTCTCCTACTCACAGCTGTTCTGATTGCCATGCTGACGATCCGGCATGTAGTTCTATCTTCTGCAACAACGGTTTTGCGTTTTGCAGTCATGACAATGGTCACGGCGATTGTGCCCAATGCCATATTCTGGCTGGCATATCGCCGCTGCGAAGAGTATGCCTACTTCCGCAGCATTGTAAAAGACCACGTAATTGCACCGGTTCGAGGAAAATTGCATTGATGCTTCACTACATCTACACCCGTTCGTTCATCGGCATTATCACCTTTATGGCGCTGGCTCTTGCCGCTTGGGGTGCGCTGCCTGCCCGCGTGGGGGCGAGGCGCTGGCGGTGGGGGAACCTTGTGCTGATGCTCCTGATGACCGCCGCCATCCTCTACGCAACCTTATTCAGCCGCGCCGAAGGCGGCACCGGTCTGATCCTCGCCCCCTTTGCCTCCCTGACCGCCGCGCGGCAGCAGCCCGAACTCTACCGCGAGATGCTGATGAACGTCTTCCTCTTCTTCCCGCTGGGGCTGACGCTGTCCAATGCCCTGCCGCAGAAGTGGCACCGCTGGGGCAGAATCATCCTCAC
>OGRH01002153.1_pt1 | contig 10900 bp, 10 predicted proteins | sample 1553461 | NCBI WGS metagenome assembly OGRH01 (sample SAMEA2580092, study PRJEB22360) | human gut metagenome | biome: human gut; feature: human-associated habitat; material: faeces | place: Denmark | collected 2008/2010
CCAGCCGCTCCTTGATAGAGGGTTTCCGGTCCGCCGGCTTCTCCTGGGGGCGGTCATGCTGCCACTCGTCACCGGAGGGATACAGATACCCCCGGCTGGTGAAACAGCCGCGGTCCTCCTCCAACGCGTGCCGGCCGAAGGGATCGGGGTCAATGGCGGCCCGGAGGTCGTCCGTCAGGTCGATGGTCAGTTTCCCCTCCAGGTACTCCCACCCCAGAGCCTCCATCGTCTGGACATGGGGCTCCAGCACAAAGCAGTCCGCATTTTCTCAAATTCCAAAAACTGCTCCGCCGTAGTCAGCCGGTAGGGAGACTCCTGAACAGCGCCCAGAAGGTCCCGGTCCTCCTGAGAGAGGGCGGCAATGGCTTTCGCCACCGCCGCCAGCTCCTCCCGGCTCATGTTTTGTTCAACGCCGCCAAGGGAAATATCCGGGATCGCCTTATCTGCCATTCACGCCCTCCTTCCGTTTGGGGAACTCCAGCTTGAAGCGGACATATTTCCCGCCGGTGTCATCCAGCACCACCACCGCGTCATAGGTGGAGCCCTTCTTCTCAGACCACATCCCCTTGACGGAGGTGCGGCCCTTCTTCAGCAGGTCGCCGGCCATCTTCTTTGTCAGCTCCTTTTTGCGGGAGGTCCAGAAACGGTCATCCTTCCACATGACAAACTGGCAGGAACGGTCAGAGCAGTAAAAATTCTTCTTGCCCTCATAGACCGGCTTGCCGCAGCGGGGGCAGAGGCCCACGGTCTCGCGCTCCGGGGCGAACAGCTTCTGGCCCTCCTCGGAGATGTGGGAATATTTCTGCACCAGTTCCCACGCCATCCCGGTGATCCCCGCCACAAACTCGGGGCCTGCCTCGCCTCTGGCACCGGCGGTCAGCTTCTGCTCCCACTCCGCCGTGAGTATGGGAGAGGTCAGTGTATCCGGCAGGACGGTGACCAGATTGATCCCCGCCTTGGTGGGAATGAGACTTTTGCCCTTGCGTTCTACAAATCCGGCCGCCACCAGCTTCTCCAGAATCGCCGCCCTGGTGACCGGGGTTCCCAGACCGCGCCGTTCAGCATCCTCCGGGATGTCCTCATTGCCGACAGAAGGGTGTCCTCCGTGTACGCCTTGGACGGGGCGGTGAAGTGCTCGGTGACAGCGGCCTCCACCTGGTCAAAGGTCTGCCCCTTGGTGAAGTCCGGCAGGGCGGCGGGTTCTGCCTCGTCCTCCGGCTTCTCCTTCAGGGAGGAACGGAACACCTCCTGGGTGGCGCGCCAGCCCTGGGAAAGCACCTGCTTTCCTTTTGCCGTGAAAGTGTGGCCGCCGCAATCAAAGGCGGCTGTGACCGCCTCATACACGAAAGGCTCCGCCGCCGCACACAGCAGCTTGCAGCAGACCAGCAGAAGGATATTGCGCTCGCCCACAGGCAGCCCCGGCACATCCGCCTTTTCCAGCTCCAGGGTGGGAATCAGGGCGTGGTGGTCGGATACCTCCTTGTCGTTCACCAGCCCCAGAACATCGGGGAAAAACTCCGGGCAGGCGTCGAAGGGCGGCACCCGTGCTGCCAGATGCAGAACCACGGAGGCGGTCTCCGCCATGTCGCCGGTCAGATACCGGCTGTCCGTGCGGGGATAGGTCAGCAGCTTCTTTTCGTAGAGGCTCTGGGCGTAGTCAAGGGTCTGCTTCGCTGTGTATCCAAACAGGCGGTTCGCCTCCCGCTGCAATGTGGTAAGGTCATAGAGCTTCGGCGGCTGCTCTTTCTTCTGTTCACGGGTAACAGAGGTACAGGTGACGGCCGCGCCCCTGCAGTCTGCCGCCGCCTGTTCCGCCGCTGCCGGATCGGTGAACTTTTCCGACACCGCCTCGACTCCATCCAGCGTCAGACGCAGCAGATGATATTTTTCCTTGTGAAACAGCGTGATCTTTGCGTCACGATCCGCCATCATTGCCAGCGTAGGTGTCTGCACGCGCCCCACATTCAAGGTGCGGTGATAAAGAACGGAAAACAGCCGCGTGGCGTTGATCCCCACCAGCCAATCCGCTTTCTGGCGGCAGAGGGCAGATTGATACAGGGCTTCATAATCGGTGCCGGGGCGCAGATCAGAAAAGCCCTCCCGGATAGCGCTGTCCTCCATCGAGGAAATCCAGAGACGGAGGACCGGCTTGCGGCAGCCGGTCATTTCATACACCAGACGGAAGATCAGCTCACCTTCACGCCCGGCGTCACAGGCATTGACGATGGTATCCACCTCAGGTCGGTTCATTAGGGCGCGTAGATTTTCAAAGGCGTCCTCCTTGCCCGGTGCAAGCACATAACGGAACGGCTCCGGCAGAATGGGAAGATCGTCATAGCGCCATTTCTTGAAACGCTCGTCATAGCCGCCCGCATCCATCGGGGATACCAGGTGCCCAACGCACCAGGATACGAGAAGGCCGTTGCCCTCATAAAAGCCGTCGGCCCTGGATGAAGCACCCAGGGCCGATGCGATAGATTTTGCCACACTCGGTTTTTCTGCGATAATCAGTTTACTCATTCTTTTCCTCCGTTTCCTCGTCCTCAGTCAAATATTCTTCTTCATCCTCCAGGTCGAAATCATCCAGATCAGCGGGAACTTTCTTTCCCTGCTTCGGTTTCAGCACCAGGAAATAGACCGCCGCACCACCTCCGGCTGCAAGGATCAGCAGCACCGCCAGGATTGCCCCGGTATTGCTTTTCTTTTCAGGCTTCGGATTCTCCGGCTCGGTGGGCTCCGCAGCTTTCTGTTCCGTGCCAACACATTCACTGAGGTTTTTTACGCAGACCTGGCAAGCAGTGTTGACCGCTCCGGCCTGGCACTTTTCCGTACAGGTGCAGACAATAGGTGTTTCCGCCTTTTCTCCATCCTCCGTGAGTGCCATGAGGTCGGCTTCATCCACCTGATTCAGAAAATGCACGGTTTCCTCGCCCTCGTCGTCACGGTCGATAATGAGATAGAACACATTGCCGTTCTTCGTTTCCACTGTAATAAACTGCTTGCCGCTGGCGGTCGGGCTGCCAATATCGTCAATCAGCGAAAGGTTCCCGTCCGGCGTCAAGGCGGCACCGCCATTCAAACCACCGCCCAGCATACCCAGCAGATTTTCCAGCGTTTCCGTGTCCAGAGAGAAAGAACCTTCCCCAGAGCCAGCCTCGCCATCACTTACCGTCATGTAGCCGGAATAGACATAGCCGACTTTCTCCGGCAGGATGACCTTCAGCCAGTCGCCGTCCGTGCCGATCACCTTCACGGTCGTTCCGTTGGGAAGCTGAGTGAAGGCGGTGTAGTCCATTCCTGCACCCGTGCGGACATTCAGATTGCCGCCGCCCGTGGTGACGGTGCCGGTCTGCCCGGAGTCATTTTCGCCGGAACTGAACTGGATACCATCCTCGGTGACGGATACCGTGACCTGGCTGCCGGCCAGAGCGGAAAGCAGATCAGAAACATCACCGACCGTTTCTTGTTCAGCCACGGACTCCGTGCTTTCCTCGCCGCCGCTGGCAAAGGCGGTGACAGAAAAAGCGGCAGTGCTGAGCACCACCGCCAAAAGAGCCGATACCATTTTTGTCATAAAGTTATGCTTCATCCTCATATCCCTCCGTTTCCTCATTCTCGGTGTTGCCCTCCTGCAGCATACCTTCCGGCAGGGAGATCATACCGCTGGCATAGGCTTTCAGGAAAGCGGTCAACTCCTTGTTGTCCATCTTCACGGCTTTTACCATGCGGACGATTTCCAGATTTTCTTCCTCCGCAAGCTGGGCTTCCAGCGCACGAAGGCGTTTCTGCTGCTCCGCGATCTTTTCTTTGGTTTTCGCAATGTCATTGCGGATCTTCTGTGTCGTTGCCATAAATCAAATTACCTCCATATCGTTTTTTAGTTGTAGGGTGGTCGCCCGAAAGCGTAAAAGTGGGATTGCCAGTAGCTTGTGTTAATATCTGCATACTGGATGGGGTCGCCGCAGTGCAGCATTTTTCCACCGCCCACATAGATACCCACATGGGAAACGCCCGGTGTATCGTAAGTGCCGACGAAAAAGATCAGGTCGCCGGGTCTTGCGTTGGCAGAAGATACCGGGGTGGAAATACTGTAGAGTCCCTGGGCTCCCAGCCTGCCCGTATTGCAGACGCCGCTTTGCGTCAGCACCCAGGACACGAAGCCGGAGCAATCAAAAGAAGTGTTCGGATTGCTGCCGCCCCAGACATAGGGATAGCCGATGTACTTCTCCGCCTCGGTAATGAGCGCTGCAAAGGTTTCATCTTCCAGTGCGGAAGGCGGGATATCATAGGTGGTTGGCGGTTTGGTGTACTTGTCTACATAGCCGGAGCCTGGGAACAAATCTTCCCGGTTCCCCAGCGTCGCCATATAGACCGCATACAGGGAAAGCGTTTCTTCGTCCATGATGTAGACCGGCACATGGGAAAGGTCGAAGTTTTCCAGCTTCACCTTGCAGATATAGTAGTTGTATGGTACTTCCACGTCATAGTCGTTTCCTTCGCTGTCTGTCCGTGTCTCCGTCCGATAGCGTACCTCCACTTCCACGGTCTGCGTCAGAATGTACTGCTTTTCAAAGAGCATTTGCAGTTCCGCCTGAACCTCGTCGATGGTAAACACACCTTCATGGAACGCCGTGAGAATGGAGATCAGCACATAAGGGTCATGCTCGATCTCATCCAGATCAAAACGGTATTCGTCATATCCGGGGTGCAGAGCCTCATAGTGGTCCAGCTCATATTGAAGCTCCTGCTCCAGTTCGCAGTAGGCCGCCTCCGCAGCCAGCATATCCGCATCCTCGGAGAGATAAGAAGAAGTAAATACACCGCTCACGCCGGAGCCTGCCATCATGGAACAGGAAGATACCCCGCCAAACAGCAGAGCAACACAGGCGCCAATGCCGATCACCAACAGCACCGCCCGGCTATGGTGTTTGATGTAGAGGAATGTTTCCTTGAAGGCGTCCTTTGCTTTCTGCGCCGCACTTTTCGCCGTGGCCGCTGTGTTCTTTGCGGTTTTCTCTGCCTGTCGCAGCTCCTTTGCATAGTTCCGCTTGATCCGCTGTTTCTGCAGAAAGCGGGATACCGGGTTAGAAGCCGCCAATACAGGATCATCATGCAGTGCCTTTTGGTAAAGGTAGTCGGCGTTTGCCTTAAAAGAAGCCTGCTCTGCCTTCGCCGCATCACGCCAGGGCTTTGTGCGGTGATGGTGGACGGCGGCACGGACTTTGCCTTTTCCGTAGGTAAGCCCACGCTCTGTCAGCACCTCGCCCTTGTGTCCGGCCTCAACACCCACATTTTCCTGTTCCACCTCATGCACCTTCGCATGGGCAGCGTGGACGATCTCATGGACCGGCCGAGAAAGCGGATTGTGCCGCAGGCGTCCATTGGGGCGTTTCTCCACTTCTTCAAAGTGAAGCTGCGTTTTGCCTTTTCCGGCTGTCTCGTCAAAAACACGCTCGGTACGGAGAACTTTCTTTGTGGGGATAGCGGCTTTTGCCGCGTCCAGCCTGTCCGCCGCACGGTCGGAACGGTCGATGTACTTTCCAAGTGCGGGATCGGCACGTTCTTCCTCGGTAAATTGCAGGCGGGAGGACGGGCGCTGCCTTGCGGCAGAACCATCCCGCACCGCCTGGGTGTCAGCCTTTTCCGCCTTTCGTGCGCTTTTCTTCTCATGGTGTTCCGCCGCACGCAGGGCAAGGTCAGCCGCAGCGCCAGCGGATTCTTCCGAAGAAGCGGACAGTTCCGTTTCCGGCTCCCGGCTGCTGATATGTTCCAACTCGCCCGTGGCAAGGTTTTCCGATACCGCACCGTCACGGGTCATTTTCTGCGTGATCTTATCGGTCGCTTTCAGTTCCCTCATAGGCAGTCACCTTCCTTTCCATAGGGGCAGAAGTCACCGCAGGTGCCATTCTCGATCATGGCGATATAGCGAAAAATGGGATAGGCCTGGGGTGGGCAGACCGCATTTCCCAATGTTTTCAGCCGCGGCGCCCGGTCATCCATGCGCTCGGTCATGCGGGGGATTCCTTCCGGTTCGGCGGCCCAGAGGATACGTCCGTCCATCCTTTCGGAAAGCCCATGAGCCATTCCACCCAATCCGGATTCAGCGCCGCCGTTTCGGACACCGGCCGCTCCTGGGAGATGATCTGCGCCGACAGGTTCCCGTCCTTCTTCGCCGGATTGAAGGCCGACGGCTTCAAGGTCGAGCGGAAACCGTCCGACGCCACCGGGGTCAGATAGAATACCGCCGCCGACAGGCTGAGGCTCCAGATCGCCCCGTTTCGGTTCCTCTTGCGGAATATCCCATTGTCCGACAGGAACACATCCAGGCTTGCCGCGTCCCTGGCGGTGTTGTTGTCGGAGGCAAGGGGTGTGGGAAACATCAGCCGCGACGATAAAAGTTCGCTGGCGCTCATGCCATGCGCCGACACCGCAAGCCGGAAATACGAATGGGAGAACAGCGTATCCCGCTTTTGCCAGGTCAAAGATCGTTTTGTCGAGCCCCATATTGATGAAGCCAGCAACATTTTCCCCAAGCACCCAACGGGGCCGCAGCTCGGTAATAACGCGGCACATTTCCGGCCACAGGTAGCGTTCATCCGCAAAGCCCTTCCGTTTTCCGGCGGTGGAGAAGGGCTGACAGGGAAAGCCGCCTGAGATAACGGTAACTGTTTCAAGTCCTGTTTTTTCAAAAAACGCCTCCTTCGTGAAAGTAGTAATATCCCGGAACCTGGGAACATCCGGCCATCGTGCGGAGAGGACGGAGTGCGGAAAATCCGCCCACTCACACTGGCAGACGGTTTCAAACCCGGCAGCCTCCGCCGCCAGGTCCAGACCGCCAATGCCGGAAAACAGGCTCACATGGGTCAGTTTATTCATGACCCTTCGGTGCACGGAACGGTTCGATCTCACTTTCCAGCTCCGCAAGAACCGCCTCCATATCCGCCGTGACCGCCTTGCTTCTGGCAATCAGCCGGTTCATCACATCAAAGAAGGTTTCGCCCTCCTGTTTTTCTTCCGTATGCAAATAGCGGGGATCATTCATGTTCGTTTTCTCCTTTCCCGGTTTCACCAAGTTTTGTTGTCATAATGCTGTAAAGTTCATTGTCCTTCGGGAAGTCATCCACAAAAGGCAGGATCACATTGCCGAAGAAGATCAGCCCCTCGCCGGGGCCTGCGTTGCTGATATGTGCCGCCTGCTGGTTGGAGATATTCAGGCGCTCGCAAAGGATTTTCCTGTCTCCGCTGGCCTGGTTCAGAAGGTACACAAAATCGCTGTTTTCAAAGATGTTCTCGATCTCTGGGGAGGAAAGCAGGTCCTTGATGTTCTGCGTAATTCCAGTGGGGATACCGCCCCATTTGCGAAAGCGTTTCCAAATCTCCACGCTCCAGGAACCAACCTCGCCCCGCAGCAGAAGGTGGAACTCGTCCACGAAATACCAGGTGGATTTGCCCTGATCCCGGTTTTGGGAAACACGGTTCCATACCTGGTCCTGGATCACCAGCATACCCAGGCTTTTGAGCTGCTTTCCCAGCTCCTTGATATCGAAGCAGACAATGCGGTTGTTGATATCCACATTGGTGCGGTGGTTAAAAACATTCAAACTGCCATGCACATACAGTTCCAGTGCCGCCGCGATCCGCTGCGCCTCCGGCTCCGGCTGCCGTTTGATCTCGTCATACAAATCTTCCAACAGCGGCATATTCTCCGGGCGGGGGTCTGCGATATATGGGCGGTACACGATCCGCACGGCACGGTCAATGACCGTTTTGTCCACTGGCTCCAGACCGTTCCTGCCGCCTGCCGCCAGTTCGCAGAATGACAGGATAAAGTCGGATTTCAGCGCCAGCGGGTTATCGTCCTCGCTGTAATTGAGATTGATATCCATAGGGTTCACATACTGCGTGCTGGTAGGCGAGATTTTGATGACCTGGCCTTCCAACCGGTTCACCAGCGGAAAATATTCTGCCTCCGGGTCGCAGATCAAGATATCGTCCTTTGTATTCAGGAACACACCCACGATGGAACGCTTTGCTGAAAAACTCTTGCCGCTGCCGGGCGTACCTAAGATCATGCCGTTGGGCGTTTTCAGCTTTTTGCGGTCAGCAAGGATCATGTTGCCGGAAGTGGCATTGAGCCCGTAGTAGAGAGCTTCGCCGCCGTGGAAAATCTCCTGTGTGGTGAAGGGAACGAACACCGCCACCGCCGAAGTGGTAAGTCCGCGCTGTATCTTAATGCGGTTGACACCCAGGGGCAGAGCCGACACGAAGCCGTCCTCCTGCTGAAAGTCCAGCCGCACCAGGGAGCAGTTATATTTCTGCGCCACGCTTGCCGCACGGAGAAGGTCATTCTCCAGCTTTTGCTTGCTGTCCGCAAAGTTCACCACCAGGAAGGTCATCAGGAACATTCGCTCATTTCTGCTTTGCAGATCACGGAGGATATTCTTTGCCTCGCCTGCGTAGGTGGCAAGGTCAGTGGGGATGATATCCATATCGAAACCTTCCCGCACCGCCTTTTTCTGTGCGTCGATCTTCATACTGTCAATGTCGGTGATCTTCCGCTTGACCGTTTTGATTGCCTCGTTCTGATCCATGCTGCGGATATGGAGGCTGACAAGCAGCCCGTTGTCCGTATCCAGCAGTTCGGTGAGCATACGGTCATCCATTTCCGGTGCGCTGATCTGCAGAAAGGACACGGCACAGAATTTATCCGCCATCGTGAACTTCCTTGCTTCACCGAAGCGGAAAGAAGAAGGTGCGATAAAATCCTGGACCGACAGGCCGGAAGGGGCAAGCCAGCTCCATTCAAAGGCAAACCGTTCCCCGTCCGGGTGCAGGATGCCGTGGAGCATTTCCAGCCACTCTTTGCCGCCAAGTTCTTTTGCCAGGGCGCCCATGACCTTGAAATGGTTAAGGGCGTCCATGACGATCCGGGAAAATCGTGCCCGTGCGGTTTTGCTGTCCCGTGCCTCGATGGTGAGGGTCAGGTACTTTGTTTTGATAAGACCGTTGTTGCCCCGTTCAAGCTGCTTGCGGAGCATTTGTGTGTAAAGCTCACGGATATGGTCGAAGTGATCTCCCTGCGCTGCGATCTCGATACGCTTCACAAAATCCTCCCGGTTCATGCGGCGGCTCACAAGAGATAGCTGCATCCCGATAGAAGCGTCATGGGTATTATACATATCGCAGAGGGCTTCAAAGATCGCCGTCTGGTCGTCAGGCTTTGCAAGCTGATAATTCACATCCTCGAACTCGATACACTTCGACCAGGTGTGGTCGTCCAGCTTGCACAGACCGTCCGGGTACATCTGGCGGAACGGTAAGGTGTCCTGTGCGGAATGTACCTTGCCGTCGCCTCTGGCGGTTTCCAGGATACGGCTGATCTCACGCTTTTCTGCGGCGGTCAGTTTTACCGCGGCTTTTGCCGCCTGTCGTGCCTGCGGCTCTGGCTTTCGCTTTCTGAACAATGGCTTTCACCTCCTTTTGCGCCTGGGCCTGCCGCTCCAGGGCTGCGTAGAAATTGTTTGTCTGGTAAGGCCGCTCTTTCGTCCGCAGGAACATACAGCGGATGACCTGTCCGGCTACCACCTCCAGGGGTTGGCCATGCCGCTCATACATGGCAAGCAGAAAGAACGGGAGCATGACGATAATCATGCAGAACGCGGCGGCACTGTTGCTGGCCGTGCGTCTGAGCAAAAAGAAAAGCGGTACTCCGATGAGTGCCGCCGCTCCGAAACATATAAGCTGCCGTTTGGTAAGTCCAAACAGCACTTTGGATTTTACTTTCGTCAAATCCTTTGGAATGGTTACATACGCCAATTTATCAAGCCTCCTTAATGCGCTCCGAACAGGCTCTTAGAGAGGCTGCCGGTCTTGAACAGGGCGAAGCACAGCAAGACCGTGTAGCCCATGCAGGCCCATATCGCGCCTGAGATGTTTCCGTCCGTGGCGATACTCTGTACCAAAACAGAGTAGATTCCCACGCACACCATGATTAGAAATGCCTGGAACGCCAATGCAAACAGGGATTTCAAGTAGTTCTGTCCTGTATGGCTCCAATCCCGGTTTGTCATAGTGGCAAGCGGAATTGGTCCAACGGAAGTTGTCAAATACACCTCGATCATGCGGCCGTAGATGACAAGCATGATACAGATGGAAAGGGCGTTCATGGTAAGCCCCACGAAAAGGGACTGGAACCACAGCCCGAACAATTCTCCCGTGCCCAGGGCTTCAAGCTGCGCCTCCATATCCGTGATAACGCTGCTGATATCAATGGAGGTATTCCCGATGATGACGCCTGCGCTGCTGTTCACAACGCTTTGCCCCACATCAAAGATACCCATGACGATATTCCATGTGTTCGTCACAATGAGAACGGCACAGAAGGTCTTGAAAATCCACTTGAAGAACATCCAGGTATCTACATCGTGCAGATTGTTTTTCTCTGTCACAAGCTGGATCAGCTCATAACACATTACGAATGTCAGGATAACCCCGGCGATTGGAACGATCACCGTTTCAGAGAGGTTTCGGATCATAGAAAAGACGCCGCTGTTCCATGCCAGCGGCGTCTGTCCCACTTCACCGGCGATCTCGCCTACTTTGGTATTGACCGTATCAAACATGCCCGACAGGTTTCCCGTGATTCCCTCGATGAGCAGCCCTCGGAGCCATTCATCGAGTTTGTCGAGTATGCCGCCCATAAGCGATCACCGCCGGACGATCAACCGAACAGGCCGGAGAGCAGAGGTACAAGGGTGATGCCGATGAGGGCGACACCGCCGCCGGCCATCAACTGTTTCATACCCTGGCTTTTTGCTTATGTGTGATAAAGAAGTAATAGAAGTATAAAAAATTTTGCCGTTCCTATCCGGCACTTGCGCAGGGTGTCGGATAGGTCGGG
>OGRH01002156.1_pt1 | contig 10898 bp, 6 predicted proteins | sample 1553461 | NCBI WGS metagenome assembly OGRH01 (sample SAMEA2580092, study PRJEB22360) | human gut metagenome | biome: human gut; feature: human-associated habitat; material: faeces | place: Denmark | collected 2008/2010
ATAATATCTTGAGTTGGCTTAATTGGCTTAGAATTCTTTCTTGAGATATCACCAATAGTACCATGAGGTATATCAAATATATCTGCAATATCTCTATTTGTCATATTTAAAAAACCATTTTCTTTTTTTTCATATACCCACTGTACCATGCACCATTTCAATTGTTCTTTACTTAATCTCATAGGGTTAAACTTGCTAAGATAGTAATGCAAATTTTTAGGACACTTAGGTTTAATATCTGACCTTATTTGACATTTTTCATAGTTAGATACTAATGAATTACTCATCCCAAATTCATCTCCTATGTCTTTTAATGATGCCTTAATTACACCCTTTTTATTTAAATCACATAAATACTTTACATTAGCAATTTTAAGCTCATCCTCAGTCAATGAATCCATATGATATTTTTTCAATATTTCTTTACATACTACCTCTACACGTGCCGGTTCCGGAATAGTTTTCTTTCCCGGCTTAAATTCACTCTCCAGCGTTTGAATCACCTGACGCAAATATTTGTTCTCCTCCACAAGACTTTCCTCAGTGGACATCGTTTCCGAAAGAGAATGTCGTAAGTGATCTGTTTTTTCTGACACACTTATGGAATATTTTTTTCCTTTCGGAGATAAAATATTATTGACAATTTCCTTGTAACGTGCTAAATTGTCACTATAATCCTGATGAAGTAAGTTCCCTCGGAATTGGACCGTTGGACCCACTGCTTTATCAGGATTTGTTTTTATTATCCTATCCTCGCTCTCTGCTCTTTTAATATATCTTTCAATTGAATCTTTACCATACATGCTTAGCATTATATTGGCATCAACTGTAGCAACTCCTGTTCTTCCCACTCCATTGGGCTTAACTGCCACCACTATAACATTTTCCTGCGAATCCGTAATCGAAGACACCAACACTAAATCCGCACTATTTTTATCCATGTTCGATTTTATCATCATAACCGGTTTCTCAATATCTTTTAGCACCTGCATAAATTTATCTTTTCCTAGATTATGATAATTCCGAATTCCCTTATATCGTCCTTCCTTTCTCGCTTCTTCCGAATTGATTACGGATTCGGCGTTCCGTCACCAGCATCGGCAATTGGGACCAGCCTATCTCCTGCATGGCTTTTGGTGTCTCTCCCAGATAGACATGGGTGTAATTATTCGGTACCCGGTCTTCCAATACCTTGTCTATCTGTTCTTCCACATCTACTTTGACGGAGTACCGTATATCTTTATTCACTTTTGTCGGATTTTCATTCGTAGTAGCTTTAATCTGTTCGCTATAAAAAGGAATGACAACCTGATGTACATCTCCACCTTGTTTTCCACCTTTATCTATGATTCCGTCATATCCGTTTTCAATCAACACATTTGTTACATAATCTGGTATACTTGTCCACGCTTTTGTAGTTCCATTCTTTCTGTCGTCTTTTACTCGTTCAACGAATTCCATTGGTTCCATATTATTTTTGTCCCACATATCTGCATTATTACCGGTTCCCTTTTTCGCTTTTCTCGCTGCCTTTTCTATTTCATCCATCATTGCATCGGATATATTTTCCGCATCAAAAGGATTGGTGATGTTCAAATACACCTCATATACTTTTTCTTCCCGATATTCCGGATCCAAATATTCCACGTCCGTTATTCCAACCAAAGCAAGAACATCCTTAAACCATGCCTCTTCGCCATATAAATCTCCTGACTGCAGCCAAGCATCTACTAGCGCTTCCAATACATTGCCTTTATGTTCTCGCATCAGATAGGAATCAAAATTACCGTTTCCAGTCGTTGTTCCTTCGTCATATATAATATTTTCATATTCATCATCAATCCGAATATGTCCTGCCTTATCTTGAATATTTTTCTTTTCCAAAGGCGACAATCTGTCCCAGAGTTCACATACCGAGATATCTTCTCCATCTACCTTCACGCGAAATTGAGTAAAATAACTATCATATCTCTCATCATACTCTATGGATGTATCAGACTTATCTTTTGAATACCTTTCTGCAATTCCTTTGTCATCCGTAAAATATGCCATCGGGCCAGAGGTTGCTCTGTCCGGATTAAAATAGTAGCCTACTCTATCTGCTCTCGCCGTACCATGATACATAACTTTTAGTTTGCCGTCTTTATCCAGCACTTTACTGTCTTTGAAATACTCCTTCTGACCATTTGACAGTTTCTTCCCCTCTGAATCCATTGTTGGTACACGTAATGAGCGCCGTATTTCCTCACGCAACTTCTGCACACGTGCATCCTGCTTCTGTTGTGCTTCTCTTGCTGCGTTCAACTGTTCCTCCGACAACATACTCTTTGGCACATATTTCAGAAATTCACCGTATTCCGAATTGACACTCTTAATTATCTGTGCTACACTCACTTCAATAGGAGATTGCTGAGCCGTAGCTGTCTGGTTTTTCCAGGGGCCTACGACCATGACGCTTTCTCCTATTTTATTTAATGTCACTTCCATTCGGATAGTATTATCTCCTCCCATTCTCTCTTTCGCAATTATTTCAACAGGAATTACTCCTGTTCCTTCCTTGTATGCTCCAAGCATAACATATATATTTTTTACACTATGCTCGTCTCTTCTTGTCCCCTTATAAATATCATCATGAATAACAATAGGTACTGCATTCTCTATAATATCTCTTGTATGATACATCATCTGAACGATATCGTTTGCTTTACCATATGCCTGCTTACTCTTGTGTACACTCTCATTGGTACTTCCCTTGGAATACTTGAATTCCAAGTTACCATTTCGATACGTCCCCTCCAATTCAAACTTATCATGAAGCACCTTGAAGAATTTACCAAATTTATAAGGAATCATTTTTTCCAGATTTGCCTTTTCATTAGCTGTCATTGGCATTTCTCTATTTTCCACCTTTATCGTCTCACGCTCAAGCTCCTCAGCACGTTCTGACTCACTCATGCCAACTGACACACTATACCTGCTCTTCACTTCATTCGAAGATATATCCTCGCTCGTAGCTTTATACAGTTCCCCCGCTTTATCTACAGCATCCATAAACAGCTTACGGATTTCCTCCTTTTGTTCCACTTTCAGTTCTGCTGCCAGTCTGGCCGCTTTTGTCATAGGAGTATCATCAATATATTTTTTTATCTTTTCAAATACATGCTTTACCAAATCTGCAATTTTCTTAAATACATTCTTCTTTTCATTTACATCCAGCTTCGTATCTTTCATTACCCAGTCAATAAAGTTTTTTGCCCCGACTTCATCATAAAACACACCACTGACAGCATCGTTGATTAACTCTCCAGCGGCATCCTCATAACTTTTTTCACCTTCCACCTGCTCATAGGCTCTTTGATAAGATTCAATTAAGGCATGGATATCCTCTGCTCCATGTTTCTCTACTAGGTAATTAAGCATCACTCCCATTAATTTCTGATACTCTTTTTCCGACATTACCGATGCAAATTCCAAAGATTCATGTATCACTACACCAAATTTATTTTCTGCATCTTCCGCAAATGCCATCTGTCCTCTATCCATATTCAATAAACCATTTACCGTATCTGCATCTTTATCTGTGAGGGTATTTAAATCCAATACATCCAATCCGGTTTTCTTTGCCAATTCTTTTTTCACGCGAACAAAGCTATCCTTATCCTCCGAAGCATAGCGGTAATCTTGATATTCACCTTTTCCTTTTTTTTGCGCCGGCGCAACTTTGTTTTCTGCCTCTGCTGCCTTTGCGTTTTCTCCATGTGCCTTTCCTAATTCATACGCAAGACGCATTGCTCCCTTGTCACTCATTATACGAAATGACTTAGACGCCTGCATCATTTTATCAAAACTGATACTTCCCAATCTTCCCATGCGATATGCCATACGAAAATTATTTGCATAAACACCGGCATTATCCTTACCATTGTAATAATCTACAAGTGCCGTTGCCGCAGCCGCATTATCCATCTTTGATGCAATGTTAAACAAATCCTGTGTCCCTTCATCCTGAAAAGACAAGTCCGCAAGATTTACTACCTCGCCATCCGTAGTCTCTACTGTAGCCGATTCTTTTCCAATTTCTCGGAATCCTTTCACCTTGACCTGTTCATCGGATGCCGTAAATGCTGCATTCTCTGTCTTTCTAAAATTGGCATTCGTAACATTTTCTGACGGTGCAACATTTCTTTTTTCGACTTCAAGGTCACTCGTAACATTCTGCTTTACCTTTTCCGGCTGCAGTTCTTGTACCTCAACCGGTCGTTGATTCCGTTCCATTTCCTCATCAAGATTCACACTATCGGATGTAGCATCCATATTAGCAATAGCATCTTCCTCCTGCTCTGACACGGATTCATTCTGCACCACCTCTCTTTTTTGATTAAGAGATACCGTTCTTTTCATCGCATTAGAAACAGAGGCATCCATAATGTCATACAATGCCTGCCGCTCGGATTCGAATTTTGCATATTTACTCTTTTTAGCTAACTCCTGTGCTTTCTCACGTGCCATCTGGTCGATTTCTACTCCCAGACTATCCGGCACACCACGAATGGCATCTTCATACGCCCTTGCAAGTTCTCCACTGGTTCTCGCTTCCGTAAAATTGTTTTCTACATTTTCCATGATGTCTACTGAAATTTTACCATACTTTTCCGTATCATCTTTTGCTTTCTCATAGGTATCCATACCCTTTTCTGCAGCATATGTAAGTAAATCTGCTCCTTCGTTTCCCTCTGCAATTGATGTCCCATTCTTTTTCACTAATGACTGATACTGTACTTTCGAGTACACATTCGCATAGGTACCAAAAAGACCACCTGAAAAAGCCCCTGCTGCCGTGTCTTCGCCCACCTGTATCCAGAAGTCTTTCCGTGCATTTTTCTTGCCTCATCCTTTGACATTCCCTGTTGGATATAATTTTTAACATTTTCATTATACTCACTTTTACTTCCATTAACTGCACGGTCGACAAATGCATTTGCAAAGTCCGAAGCAGCCTCTTCTGACCCTTCTACCGCCCCCTGCTTTACAAGGTTCTTTGCAAAATCACGAAACTGTTTTGGATTTGTTGTTTTTAACGCTTCAAAACTATCCAGTGAAAACTTTTCGCTTGCCCACTCTGCCAAACCGGCTCCCAATCCGGTAATCAAAGACTGTCCGGCACTTCCTGTTCTCTCATAGGTGTCCATGTACGATTGATTTGCGGCATTTGCTCCCATCAACGCACTAGCTGCCCCACCTGCTAACTTGGTTCCCTTAAATCCTTTCGTCACAAGAATATCCGCAGCAGAATCAACCGTGGACATTCCGGCGTTATAGACAAACTTACCAATATCATTATCAATACCTTCGGATACTGTCTGTCTTACATTGTTCGTATAAGAACTGTATGGGTGGCTGGCATGATTAATGGGATAAGACTTATCCGATGACAGGTTTTTAACCGCATGATTTACATCCTCTGCAAGTTCCAACGGTGAAAGCAAGCTTGACCCCACACTTATCGCACTGGATATTACCGGATGTTCGTCTGCTATTTTTCTTGTCCCTTCATCCCATGCCTCCTGTTCTTTATTATCAGTGTTAATGTTCTCGCTATCGATAATGTAATCTACATCAATTCCTTTTTCTTTTAATTCCTTTAACTTAGGAAATTTTTCATATGCTTGTGATAAATACTCCGGATTGCTACTTACTTCCAGCTTATCCTGTATCGTCGGAACTAAATGATTTTTATCTGCACTGTATTTTCTTTTCTCTACCCACACATAATCTGCTGCCTTTTTTACTAACTGCTTATCGGCATCCCCCAGCTTGTCATATTCATGCTCCAGCTCTACTCGTGGCTGATTACTTTCCAGTTCCGACATATACTCGACATTATCCTGGTACTTATTCCACAAACTGGTATATTCCTTGTAATCTTCCCACGATACACCTTTTTTTCCTAACTTTTCCTCAAAATCTTTTGGCTGAACTTTTTCCCATTCTCCCGAAAATCCCCGTTTAAACAGACCACTATCCGCGATTTTTGACTTAAACAAGTCTTTATTTTTCTTCGCATTTGCAAGCGCAGTTTGAATTTCATCATAGTTCATTTGTGATGGATTTCTGTATGTATTACCAGATGAAGTCCGAAATAACTGGTTTGTCTTTTCCGCATTATTATTGCGAACATTACTTCCATTTGTGCTCTGCTGTTCTCTCTGCTTTCTTCTCTGCTGTTCCTGTTTTTCCCTTTGTTCCCGTCTCGGAATTTCCGACAGCATATTATTTTCTGCCTTTGCTGCATTGCGAATCAGCGTATTGGTTCTCTTATACTTTTCGCTGTTCTTTTGCGTTCTTTCTTTAATTTCTACTGCTTTCTCTGCCAATCGACGATAGCGGGATTCTGACTGATTCGTATAGTCGGTATCCGAATACTTTTTATCCTCACCATAATAAGAATCAGCCTTTGCTCTGGTCTCACTGGCTATTTTTTGTCCCTGCATATCTCTTTCATACAACTTGTCCTGGCTCTCAAAATAATTTGATATAATACTCCCGGAACCGGATGCATGATTATTCTGTTTCTTTTTCTGCTCTTCTTAAAATATCATATACCGATGCATCTGCACTGAGTGCCACATAAAGCACCTGTTTCGGATGTGGTGCACTTTCCTGTTCATTTCCATCCTCATCTATGATTTTTTCTACAGTTGCTTCTACATTCTGTCCGTCCGGTTTCATGATCTCAATCACTTCGCCTACCGAGAATTTATTTCGCTGTTCAATCCTGTACAGTCCGTCTTTAATCTCTCCTATGATACCAAGATATGTGTACTCTCTGATATACGTATTACTGTCATAAATCTGGCTTTCTTCACTTGGTTTTCCAAAATAAAATCCTGTCGTGAACTGACGATAGGTACAATTTGAAATCTGATCCTTGTACCACGGCATATTTGCCTCATATTTCTTCGGATCTTCCAGATAATCATCAATTGCCTTACGGTACGTTCTCGCAACTGTTGCCACATACAGGGCCGTCTTCATACGTCCTTCGATCTTAAAGCTGTCGATTCCGGCATCGATCATCTCCGGAATGTGCTCGATCATACACAGATCCTTAGAGTTGAAAATGTAGGTACCTCTTTCATTCTCATATACCGGCATATATTCGCCCGGTCTCGTCTCTTCTACCACGGAATATTTCCAGCGGCACGGATGTGTACAGGCTCCCTGATTGGCATCTCTTCCTGTGAAGAAATTACTCAAGAGACATCTTCCGGAATAAGAAATACACATTGCCCCGTGGATAAAGCTTTCAATCTCCATCTCTTCCGGGATATGTGCACGGATCTCTTTGATCTCTTTTAACGAAAGCTCTCTGGCTGTTACCACACGTTTTGCTCCCAGGTTCCACCAAAAGTTAAATGTACCGTAGTTGGTATTATTTGCCTGCGTGCTGACGTGTCTTTCAATCTCCGGGCAGATCTCTTTGGCAAGCATAAAGATTGCCGGGTCTGCAATGATCAGGGCGTCCGGACCGATTTCTTTCAGTTCTTTTAAATACTCTGCTGCTCCCTCCAGGTCATCATTGTGTGCAAGAATATTCACGGTGACATGGACTCTTGCGCCATGGTCATGTGCAAACCGCACTCCTTCTTTCATGTCTTCCATGGAGAAGTTTTTTGCCTTTGCACGAAGTCCGAACGCTTCTCCTCCGATATATACTGCATCTGCACCAAACATAACCGCAGTCTTCAACACTTCCAGACTGCTTGCAGGAATCAGTAATTCTGGATGTCTGTTTCTCATCTTATCGATTCTCCTTCTCTTCTTTTTTCTTCTTAATGCTGAGTGCCACACCGTCTCCCAGTGGGATGATCGATGTCTCCAGCACATCACTGTGTTTTAATTCATAGAGATAATCCCTCATCCGGCTGTGGATCGTACGGTTTCTCCGTTCAACCGCGAACCGGGATTCAATGATATCTCCATCCTGTAATACATTATCCGACATTAAGATGCCACCATCCGAAAGCAGTCTCACTGCCTCCGGCATATAGTGGATATACTGTCCCTTAGCCGCATCCATAAAAATAAAATCATACGGGCCTTCCAGTGTCTTCATCACTTCCAGGGCATCCCCTTCGATCAGGGTGATCTGTTCTTCTTTCCCTGCCCGTTTGAAATTATTTCTTGCGATCGGAATTCTTTTTTCATAATTTTCTATCGTTGTGATATGGCTTCCTTCCGGAAGATATTCGCTCATTAAAATCGCCGAAAATCCGACTGCTGTACCGACTTCAAGGACTCTCGCCGGGCGGTTCATCAACATCATGACTTTCAGGAAACTCTGGGTTTCCTTCCGGATGATCGGCACGAAACTATCTAACGCTTCCTGTTCGATTGCTTCTATGACAGGATTCTCCGGACGTTCCAGCGACCGGATGTATGTGACCATACGTTCATCTACGATCATAGTATTCCTACCTCTGTTCTATTTGTTACGGTTTTATCTGTTACACATTTTTTCATCTTGAGTTTCTACAAGGGAATGAGCCGTACACTGCACAAAACAGGCTTCGCCCACTGCGTTCGAAGGCGCCTGTTTTATACAATGTGCGGCTCATTTCCCGTTTAATTATAATTATACTTTCTATACGTCCATAATAATCGGAAGAATCATTGGTCTTCTCTTGGTCCGCTTCCAGATGAAATCATTCATCGTATCACGAATCACAAGCTTGATCTTGCTCCAGTCCGCATTACGCTGGTGTGTCAGACAGTCTTCTACCGCTTCTGTAAGGACTTTTCTCGCCTCTTCCATCAGACTTTCAGACTCTCTTACATACACGAATCCGCGCGATACAATATCCGGACCTGCAAGAAGCTGGTTGCTTCCCTTCTCCAGTGTCAGTACAACGATCATGATACCGTCTTCTGCCAGATGCTGTCTGTCACGGAGTACGATATTACCAACATCTCCGACACCGAGGCCGTCTACCAGGATCTCTCCTGTATGCACGTTGTCTACAACTTTTGCTTCCTTATCGCTGAGTTCCAGTACATTACCCGATTTCAGAATAAAGATATTTTCTTTCGGAATACCAAGCATCTTGGCGATTCCTGCATTTGCTTTCAGATGTCTGTACTCTCCATGGACCGGAATTGCATATTTCGGTTTTACCAGAGAATAGATCAGTTTCAATTCTTCCTGACAAGCATGACCGGATACATGGGCATCCTGGAAGATAACATTGGCACCTTTCGCAGTCAGTTCATTGATGACCTTGGATACGGATTTTTCATTTCCAGGGATCGGGTTTGAACTGAAGATGATCGTATCGCCAGGCATGATTGTTACTTTCTTATGCACATCTGCTGCCATACGTGACAGTGCTGCCATTGATTCTCCCTGACTTCCGGTTGTGATCAGAACTGTCTTCTCCGGTGGATAATTCTTCAGCTGGTCGATCTCGATCAGTGTCTTATCCGGAACATTTAAGTATCCCAGCTCCTGTGCAACCTGGATGATATTCACCATGCTTCGTCCTTCTACGACTACCTTACGGTCATATTTACATGCCGTATTGATGATCTGCTGTACACGGTCTACATTTGATGCAAATGTTGCAATGATAATACGTGTATCTTTATGCTCTGCAAAAATGTGGTCAAATGTAATACCTACCGTACGCTCAGACTGGGTAAATCCCGGTCTCTCCGCATTGGTACTGTCCGACATCAGTGCCAGTACACCTTTCTTTCCGATCTCTGCAAATCTCTGCAGATCGATCGCATCACCGTATACCGGTGTATAATCTACTTTAAAGTCTCCTGTATGCACAACGATACCGGCCGGTGAATAAATCGCCAGTGCCGCAGCATCCTGGATACTGTGGTTTGTCTTGATAAATTCGATACGGAACTGACCCAGATTGATCGACTGTCCGTGTCTTACAACTTTTCTTCTTGTACTGCGAAGCAGATTGTGCTCCGTCAGCTTCTTCTCGATGATTCCCATCGTAAGCTTGGTCGCATAGATCGGAAGATTCAGTTCTCTTAAAATATAAGGGAGTGCACCGATATGGTCTTCATGACCATGGGTGATCACAAATCCTTTGACTTTCTGGATATTATCCTTCAGATAAGTAACATCCGGAATGACCAGGTCGATTCCGAGCATATCCTCCTCCGGGAAAGATAATCCACAGTCTACAACAATAATACTGTCCTCATACTCAAAAGCTGTGATGTTCATTCCGATCTTTTCCAGACCTCCGAGTGGAATGATACGCATTTTTCCATTGTTTTCTCTCTTCAAAATTACACCTCCACGTGCTTACCGTACTATTTTTCTGCCTCTTTTTTGGCACTCCTTGCACTGTCCGTAGAACTTTAATTCGTGGTCTAACACATGAAATCCCGTTGTCTCTTCGATCTTATCTTCCAGATTTTCCAGAAGATCATCCTTGAACGGAATGATCTTTCCACATGTTCTGCATATCAGGTGATGATGATGATGTCTTTCTTCTCCATCGAAGAATTCTCCGATCTCATAACGTGCACATCCATCATCAAGATTGATACGATCCACCAATTGCATTTCCAGTAACAGCTGCACTGTCCGGTAAATTGTTGCCAGCCCAATTTCCGGATAATCTTCTCTTACTAATTCATAAATATCTTCTGCAGTCAGATGCTTATCACGATGATCTGCAAGGACCTCCAGTACCAGTATACGCTGGTTGGTAACTTTCAACCCCTTTTCTCTCAGCATTTCTTTAAACTTCTCTTTACTGATAGACATTCCAAACTACCTTTCAATCTCTACATCTTCAAGTAGTTCTTCAAATACTTTCAGAACAGCAGAAAGCTCTACATCATCTTCTACGATCTCGTATACACTC
>OGRH01002159.1_pt1 | contig 10880 bp, 7 predicted proteins | sample 1553461 | NCBI WGS metagenome assembly OGRH01 (sample SAMEA2580092, study PRJEB22360) | human gut metagenome | biome: human gut; feature: human-associated habitat; material: faeces | place: Denmark | collected 2008/2010
TGCGCGCCGGGATCAGCAGCTCCTCCGCGGGGGTCCGGATCAGCGCGCCTTCGCTGCCCAGCGTGACGATGACGTTGCCGACGCCTTTCGCCAGCAGCGCCCCGGCCGCTTTCGAGGCGTCCTGCACGGTGTGCACGGGGATTCCCGTCAGCGTTTCGCTTTCCGTGCGGTTGGGGGTGATCAGGTAGACCTTGCGCAGCAGTTCGTCGGCGAGCGGCATGGCCGGGGCCGGGTTGAGCACTACGCGGGTTCCTGCCGCATATGCCTTTTCGATGGCGCAGGCCACCGTTTCCATCGGGATTTCGAGCTGTACGAGCAGGTATTCGGCTCCGGCGATGCGGTCCGCCACGGCGTCGATCGCCTCGCACGTGAGGCTGTGGTTGGCGCCGGGAGCCACGGCGATGCAGTTCTCGCCGTCCTGCGAGACGAAGATCAGCGCCGTACCGGTCGGGGTGTCCTTGGCCGTGAAGAGGGCCTCGGTGTTGATGCCGTCGGCGGCGAACTGCTGCCGGAGGGCTGCGGCGCCGGCGTCGTCGCCCAGACACGAGACGAAGGCCACGTCGCCGCCCAGGCGTGCGGCCGCGACGGCCTGGTTGGCCCCTTTGCCGCCGTTGGACTGCATGAAGCGCGCCTCGCCGACGGTCTCGCCCGGGCGGGGCAGGTGTTTGACGCAGGCAATCATGTCGATGTTGGTACTGCCTATTACCAGAATCTTGTTCATGTTCGGTTATCGTTGGTTAATTTCTGTCGTTTTTTCGCCCTGCGGGGTCCGGATGCGGCTCAACCCCGCGGAGATGCGGTTTTTTGGTTTTCAGGTCGTCCGCCGATTGTCCCCGATGCCGTTTCTTGCCGTTTTGCGCCCGTTGTTTTCATAGGGTGTCTTTGCAGAATACGGTTCTTATGGGGGCTGTGGCAGATGTTCGGTTTTCGGATGCTATCTTTTTAGCTCTGTTTGCGCTTATCGTTTGCGCAAATATAATTACTTTTTGGAAACCTCCAAAATTATTTTACCGTTTTTCTTTTCTTTTTCGATATTTTTCATATATTTGTCATGGGTGAACTGAAAATAAAGCAATGAAAAAAGAAACTCTCGTTAGCATCGCCGAACGTTCCGGATGTTCGATTTCCACTGTTTCGCGCGTTTTGAGCGGCAATGCGGCCAAATACCGCATCAGTCAGCGTACCGTGGCGCGCGTGACAGAGGAGGTCAAACGCTGCAACTATACGCCCAGCCTGCTGGCAAAGGGTTTACGCACAAATCGTACCGATACGATCGGGCTGCTGATTCCGAACATCGAGAATTCGTTTTTCGCCGGCGTTGCGGGCGTGGTGATCCGCGAGTCGCGCAATTATAATTATAAGGTGGTGGTGGTCGACACGCAGGAGGACGAGCGCAACGAGCAGGACGGACTGTCGGCGCTGCTGGCGCGGCGGGTGGACGGCATCGTCGCCGCGCCGTGCGGCAGCAATGCGGAGCTGTTCGCCAGTGTGCAGGAGGGCGGCATGCCGCTGGTGCTGATCGACCGCTATCTGCCCGACGCCGGGATGCTCTCCTATGTCACGACGGACAATTACCGCGGCGCGGTGATGGCGACCGAGTACCTGCTCGAAAACGGACACCGCCGCATCGCCTGCATCCAGGGCACGCCCCATTCGATGCCTGTGCGGGACCGCGTGCGGGGATTCGGCGACACGCTGCGGGCGCACGGCCTCGGGGACCGGATCGTGGTGACGGGCGAGGATTTCTCGGTGCAGAACGGTTATCTGGAGACCAAGCTGGCGCTGGCCCGGGAGGAGCGGCCCACGGCGATCTTCGCGCTGAGCAACCTGATCCTGCTCGGGGTGGTGAAGGCGGTCCACGAATCGGGCCTGCGGATTCCCGACGATATTTCTGTCGTTTCGTTCGACGACAACATGCTTTTCAACTACCTCGACCCGGCGATCACCTGCATCGGGCAGCCCACGGACGAGATCGGCACGCTGGCTGTGAAACTGCTTATCCGCGCCATCCGCGAACCCGGTGCGGCGCCTTCGCACCTGCACCTGCCGCCGTCGCTGATTATCCGGCGTTCGGTGCGCAACCTGCTGTTATAGAAAATAAAAACGGGAACCTTGCAAGGTTCCCGTTTTTGTTTTCCGGCCTGTCGCCGGCTCTCTTTTGTTTATAGGCCGTGCGGAAAACGGGGATGTCCGTACGGACATCCCCGTTGCATGTGTTGTGTCTCTTCATTCTTCTGTTTTTCGGCAATAATGTTTTGCGGAAATAAAATTTCTGCGAATGGCCTTTCATGGTTGTTATGTGATTTTGCCAAGTGTCGGCTTGATGGGTGTGATATTTTCGGGTAATTCTGCCATTTGGATAAATATGTTTATTTATTTTATTCAAAATTGAATAATTGATAAAAATAATTACTATGTTTGTGTGTCAAAGGTGTTACATTTTTATTTCAAAATGAATAAATGTTGTTTTGAGGACATCGAAAGATGTAGCGCCGTTGTCAATGAAAAAACTTATAGCAAAAGGGGACCTGAAACTACATACTATTAAAACATCAAACCTCCTGTAACCTAAAAACCTTTAATTATGAAAAGACATTTTAGTCTGATGACTTTATTGCTCGGCCTCCTGGTAGGGGGAGGGCTCGCTTCGTGTTCGGATAAGGACGACGGTGAGGGCGATTCGAAAGAGATTGCCAATCCGATTGCGTCTGTCGTGGCGGTCGACGGCTCTAAACCAGCCAATGCCGTGATTTCCGATGCCGACAAAACCATCAAATTCGCATTCGAGGAGTTGTCCGACCTGACCAGTGTGTCGGTTACGATCAACATGACCAAGGGTGCGCTCCTGAAAACCCCGGGCAAAGCCACTTCGACGCTCAATCTATCGGCTCCTTATTCGGTCGTACTGCACAACGGCGTGAAAGAGGTGACCTATACGATGACGGCAACGCCCAAAGAGATCCTCCAGCCGGTTGTTGGGGCCAAGGTCGGCGACACCGACGCGGTGGTCGAAGGTCAGCTCATCACGATCGGCTACAAACCCGAGATGGAGATCAACGCCATGACGTTCGACTTCAGCCTGTTGAGCGGCGCCACCGTCAAGTCGCCCGCCGACAAGACGTTCAACCTCGAACTCGAGGACGGTAAATTGGTGGTTACCTATCAGGGTGAAGACTACAACTATACCGTCAAGGTGAAAGATTATGTAGATCCGCTGCTGAGCAAGGGCTGGACGAACGTGACTTCGTCCTACGGCACGCTTCCCAACTACATCAAAGTTTACAAGAACGAAGACCTGCTCAACAATGCAGCCACCAAGAGCATCGGTTACATCGCAATCATGTCGCCGGGCAAATCGACGATGGGAGCGCTCGGAGCCGGCAAGGATAACAAGAAATCGATTTATACCTTTGCTTCGGAGGAACCCTCCTGGAATGTCCTGCTGGTCGGTATCGAATCTACGGCAGAGCCGCTGATCTTCCGCGGCGGACAATTCGTGCAGGAAGGCGCGCTTTATCCTTTCGGCACGCTGGGACAGGACAGCAAGGGTGTGTACAAGATGGCCTGGTCGCAGAAATTCGACGACAAACTCTATGCGTTCCCCTACAAGCCGGGTTCGACCTATGTCGAGCGGAAAAAGGAGGAAGGAACGGTCTGGGACGCGCAGAATGCAGCTTCCGGCCTGTTGATGATCTTATGGGACGGACAAATCCAGACTGCCGACGAGATGATCTGCAATACGGGAATCAACTGGGGTTATCCCACCGATGTCAACCGGTATGCGACCTCGTCGATAGGACTTACTCCTCACGGTAAGGTGATCGCATTCTGCGGACAGCAGATCAACGGAAGCGTGGGCCTTACGATTCCGGAAACGGCGCAGGTCATGAAGGATACGGGCTGCGCTTCGGCCATCGTATTCGAACGGTCCAGCTCGCCCGATATGCTCATCAACGGTCAGAAGACCGTGGATAACTCCAAAGGGTCTGTGGAAGCGTCGAAGAAAGTGCAGGGCGCTTTTGGATTCAAGTAGCGGAGAAAACGGCGGCATATTCGCTGGCCGGTAAATTTTCTGTACCCGGGACGGCTTTTCGGCTGTCCCGGTTTTTTATCGCGATCGCACCTGCACCTGCACCTGCGCAGGCGCGGAGCGGACCGGTATCGCCGATCGGGACCGGCAAAATCGGCTGACGGAAGTCGGTATGCGCACCGGTTTTTCTTAGGATGACACGCCGAACTCCGGTTGCCGGTGCTAAACGTATTTATTTTTGCTCGATCGTGAATTTTAAAGGCAAAAGGTTGCTTCATTGTAAATAAATTAATTATATTTGCATTGTAGAGTGATAAAATTTACTTTATTTTGAGTGTGTGATAAAATTGGAACCCAATATGAAAACCTCGACCCGCAGGAATTTCCTGAAAAAAATTGCCATTACTGCCGCCTCAGCGGTTGCCGTACCTGGGCTGGTCAAGGCGTCTGAAAACCTCGGAACCGCAGAGGCCGAATCGGCGGAGGCGTTCCCGGGCCCGGGCGGTCTGATTGTCCCCAAAGGGAACGGATTACAGATTTCGGGAACATTCCTGGATGAGATTTCCCACGATATTCCCCACCAGAACTGGGGCGAGAAGGAGTGGGACGCCGACTTCCGCTACATGAAAGCCGTCGGCATCGATACCGTGATCCTGATTCGCTCGGGATACCGCAAGTTCATCACCTATCCGTCGCCCCACCTGCTCGGGCAGGGATGCTATATGCCCTCGGTCGACCTGGTCGATATGTACCTGCGTCTGGCCCAGAAATATGGTATGAAATTCTATTTCGGCCTCTACGACTCGGGCCGGTACTGGGACACGGGCGACATGTCGAGTGAAGTCGAGCATAATAAATACGTCATCGACGAGGTCTGGAGGATGTACGGTGAAAAGTATCGGAGTTTCGGCGGCTGGTATCTGAGCGGCGAGATCAGCCGCAGTACCAAAGGCGCTATCGGGGCGTTTCGTGCCATGGGCAATCAGTGCAAAGCGGTTTCCGGCGGACTGCCGACCTTCATTTCCCCGTGGATCGACGGCAAGAAAGCCGTTATGGCGAGCGGCAGCCAACTGACCAAGGAACAGGCGGTGTCGGTCGAGCAGCACGAGAAGGAGTGGAGCGAGATTTTCGACGGGATTCACGACGTGGTCGATGCCTGCGCCTTTCAGGACGGACACATCGACTACGACGAACTGGACGCTTTCTTCTCCGTCAACAAGAAGATGGCCGATAAATACGGTATGCAGTGCTGGACCAACGCCGAGTCGTTCGACCGCGATATGCCGATCAAATTCCTGCCGATCAAATTCGACAAACTGCGCATGAAACTCGAAGCGGCCAAGCGCGCCGGGTACGACAAGGCGATCACCTTCGAGTTCTCGCACTTCATGAGTCCGCAGTCGGCCTATTTGCAGGCCGGACACCTCTATGACCGTTACAAAGAGTACTTCAATATCAGGTAGCCTTACTATGAAATCACAGACAAACACAGGCTACGTTGCGTTCCTCTCGGTCGTAGCCGCTATCGGCGGAATCCTGTTCGGATACGATACCGCAGTCATTTCGGGAACCGTGACCGGGGTTTCGGCCCAATTCGGACTCGACGCCATGCAGCAGGGATGGTTCGTCGGCTGTGCGCTCGTCGGTTCGATCGGCGGCGTTGCGGTGGCCGGCATCCTCAGCGACCGTTTCGGCCGCAGGATGACGATGCTTATCTCGGCCGTATTCTTTACCGTATCGGGCATCGGCTGCGCCCTGAGTCCCGATTTCACGCAGTTGGTCATTTACCGCATCATCGGCGGGGTGGGTATCGGCGTCGTGTCGATCGTCTCGCCGATGTACATCTCGGAGGTCGCCGTAGCGCGCTGGCGCGGTACGCTCGTGTCGCTCTACCAATTGGCCATCACGATCGGATTCCTGGGAGCCTATCTGGTCAATTTCCTGATCCTCCGATCGGCCGAAACGGCCGTCTATTCATCCGCCCTGATGCAGAAAATCCTGGTAACGGAGATGTGGCGCGGCATGTTGGGAAGCGAAACGCTTCCGGCGCTTCTCTTCTTCATCGTCATCTTCTTTATCCCTGAAAGTCCGCGCTGGCTCGTGCTGCGCAACTGCGACGCACGGGCCCATACCGTTTTGGAGCGTATCTACCGCTCTTCGGAAGTCGCCTCGGCGGAGATCGCGGCCGTGCGCGCCGCTGGATCGCAGCAGACAAAGTCGGAATGGCGTATGCTGTTCGCTCCGGGTATCCGCAAGGCGGTTCTGATCGGCGTGTTTATTGCTGTGCTGGGGCAGTTCATGGGGGTCAATGCGGTGCTCTACTATGGTCCGACGATTTTTGAGAACGCCGGCCTTTCGAGCGGGGACTCGCTTTTTTCGCAGATACTCGTGGGGATGGTCAATATGCTGACTACGGTTCTGGCACTGGTGATTATCGACCGTGTGGGGCGCAAAAGTTTGGTATACTGGGGCGTGTCGGGCATGATCCTGTCGCTGGTCTGCATCGGGCTCTACTTCTTGTGGGGAGCGGCATGGGGTGTGTCCAGTACGTTCCTGCTGATCTTCTTCCTGGCCTACATCTTCTGCTGCGCGGTGTCGATCTGCGCCGTAATCTGGGTGCTGCTTTCGGAGATGTATCCCACCCGCATCCGCGGGCTGGCGATGTCGATCGCCGGACTCGCCCTGTGGATCGGCACTTACCTGATCGGCCAGTTGACGCCGTGGATGCTCGAAAACCTCACCCCCGCAGGTACGTTCTTCCTCTTCGCCGCCATGTGCGTTCCTTATATCCTGATTATCTGGAAGGCCGTTCCCGAAACCACGGGGCGCTCGCTCGAAGAGATCGAAAAGTACTGGCAGAAATAGTTTACCAATGTTTTCATCGCGGTTTTAACAACCTCGAAATTAACCGAATAGTAATATGATGAATTTTCAAGAATTAGCCGATCAATATAAGTCGGAGTTGCTGGACAGTGTGTTGCCCTTTTGGCTCGAGCACTCGCAGGATGAACAGTACGGCGGTTATTTCACCTGCCTCGATCGTGACGGAAGCGTCTACGACACGGATAAATTCATCTGGCTGCAGGGCCGTGAGGTGTGGATGTTCTCGATGCTTTACAACCAGGTGGAACAACGCAAGGAGTGGCTGGACTGTGCGGTTCAGGGCGGCGAGTTTCTCCGGAAATACGGGCATGACGGCGATTACAACTGGTACTTCTCGCTCACGCGCGACGGACAGCCGATCGTCGATCCCTACAACATCTTCTCCTATACCTTCGCCACGATGGCTTTTGCGCAGTTGGCCAAAGCGTCCGGCAACGAAGAGTACGCCCTGATTGCCAGGAAGACCTTCGACCGGGTGCTTGAAAAACGCTCGAATCCCAAGGGTAAATGGAGCAAGGGCCACCCCGGCACGCGTCCGATGAAGGACTTTGCGCTGCCGATGATCCTGTGCAACCTCTCGCTCGAAATCAAGCACCTGATCGATCCGAAGCTCATCGACCAGATTGTCGAAACCTGTCTGCACGAGGTGCTGGACGTGTTTTATCAACCCGACCTGGGGCTGATCGTCGAGAATGTCTCGGCGGCGGACAATTCGCTGGTGGACTCGTTCGAGGGGCGTTCGATCAATCCCGGACACTCGCTCGAAGCCATGTGGTTCATTATGGACCTGGGTAAGCGGCTCAACCGTCCCGAACTGATCGACAAAGCCGTGAAGATCGCGTTGTCGACCATCGAATACGGCTGGGACAAGGAGTACGGCGGCATCTTCTACTTCATGGACCGGCTGGGCCATCCCCAGCAGCAGCTCGAATGGGACCAGAAACTGTGGTGGGTGCATATCGAGTCGGCGATCACGATGATCAAAGGCTACCGGATGACGGGCAACGAAGCGTGCCTGGCCTGGTTCGGGAAACTGCACGAATATATGTGGACGCACTTCAAAGATTCCGAATACCCCGAATGGTTCGGCTACCCGAAAGCCCGCGGCGGGGGGCCGCCGGTTACGACCGCGGCGAGGTGCTGCTTCCGCTCAAGGGCGGCAAATGGAAGGGATGCTTCCACGTCCCGCGCGGCATGTACCAGATATGGCAAATTCTGGAACAGTGCGAGTAGGCGGGCCTGTATACAAATTCAATTCACTCGCGGCCCGAACCTGAGCCGCGAGTTTCATTCGTAAAAGTCAAAAGCATGAAACGTACAGGATTCCTTCTCGCGGCCGTATTGGTCGTAACCGTCGCTTTCGCACTGTCGGCAGCCGCCAAAACCACCCGTCGGGTGGTCGATGTCCTGATTATCGGCGGTACGACATCCGGCACGACAGCGGCCGTTGCCGCGGCGCGGCAGGGGGTGACGACGCTCGTCGTCGAATCCACGCCGATGCTCGGCGGAATGTTTACGGCGCAGGGCGTTCCGGCCGTCGACGGCAATGCCAATCTGCCTTCGGGCTTGTGGAATGAATTCCGCGAGGCGCTCCGGGCCCATTACGGAGGAGCCCCGGCTCTGGCTACCGGATGGGTGAGCAATACGCTCTTCGAACCCCATGTCGCCGACAGTATTTTCAAAGCCATGGCTGCGGCCGAACCGGCGTTGTCGGTCGAGTATGGATTCCGCCCCGTGAAGGTATTCAGGCGCGGCCGTAAAGTCTCCGGGGCGCGGTTCGTCGACAAAGCCGGCAACAGGCTGGAGGTTTCGGCCGAAGTCACCGTCGACGCCACCGACCTGGGCGACGCGCTTCCCCTGAGCGGTACGCCTTACCGGTTGGGAATGGATTCGCGCAGCCTGACGGGCGAGTCGCTGGCCCCGGAGAAGGCCCGCAATATCGTACAGGACCTGACGGTCACTGCGATTCTCAAGGACTACGGCCCCGGGACCGACAGGACGATCCCGCGCCCCGAGGGCTACGATCCCGCGGAGTTCTCCGGTTGTAATGCGACGGCTGTCGGCGATCCGATTCCGCCCGAAATGGTGATTACCTACGGTCGCCTGCCCAACGGCAAGTACATGATCAACTGGCCGACCAAGGGCAACGACATCTACCTCAATGTCGTCGAACTGCCGTATGAACGGCGCGAAGCCGCGTTGCGTCCGGCGCGTGAAAAGACGCTGCGTTTCATTTATTACATCCAGACCGAACTGGGATACCGCAACCTGGGTATCGCCGACGACGAATTCGACACTCCCGACGGACTGGCCTATCTGCCTTACCATCGCGAGGGACGCCGGGCGGAAGGGGTCGTCATGCTGACTTTCGACGACGTGATGGCACGTTACGACCGGCCTGCGCCGCTTTACCGGACGGGTATTTCGGTAGGCGACTACCCGGTGGACCATCACCACAAATGCCGTCCCGACGTTCCCGGCATCGCATTCCTGCCCGTGCCGTCGTTTTGTGTTCCGGCGGGAGTGATGATTCCGGCCCGAACCGACAATCTTATCGTTTCGGACAAAGCGATCTCGGTCTCGAACCTGATCAACGGGTCGACGCGCGTGCAGCCCGTCGTCATGCTTACCGGACAGGCCGCGGGGACGCTGGCGGCCCTTGCGGTCAAGGCCGGCTGTACGCCCCGCGAAGTCCCCGTACGGCGGCTTCAGGCTGCCTTGCTGGCCCAGAAAGCTTATCTTCAGCCGCTCTATGACGTGAAGCCCGACGATCCGGATTTCGGGTTGTTGCAGCGTATCGCTTCCACGGGCATCCTGCGCATGACGGGCGAACCCTACCAGTGGGCGAATCGTTCGTGGTTTTACCCCGAGCGGACGGTATCGGTCGGGGAATTTACGCTGGGGTTGCACGACTATGCCCCGCAGATCGCGGTCGAGGACGACCCGGCGCCCCTCACGGCGGCTTCAGCGGCTGACCTGCTCCGCAGGGCCGGCGGACGGATTGCCCCGAGCGCCGATACGACGCCACTGACCCGGCGCGAAGCGGCCCGCATGGTCGACGAGGCGCTGCATCCGTTCGAGCGGGACATCGATTTTGAAGGAAATCTCAAATAAACCATCCGATCATGAAAAAAATGATTTTTTTACTGCTGGCCGCCCTGCTGACGACAGCCGTTTCTGCCCAGGACTACTACACGACCAAGCGCAATGTCGAGGAACTCGTGCCCGTAACACGCCGTAATATCGTCATGCTCGGCAACAGCCTCACCGAACGCGGATTCTGGTCCGAGTATTTCCCGGATAAGCGGGTGCTCAACCGCGGTATCGGCGGAGACCGTATCGTCGGGATGCTTGCCCGCCTCGACCCCATCGTCGGAGGGCAGCCGCGCGCCATCTTTATTATGGCAGGAGTGAACGATCTGGTGTTTACGGATATCAGCAACGAAGACCTGCTCGGGCAGTATGAGCGGATGCTCGACATTATTGCGGACAAATCTCCCCGCACGAAGGTTTACATCCAGAGCGCACTGCCCGTCGACGAGTCGCGCGGCGAATCGCTCAAAGGCAAGAATGTCCGTATCGCCGAGTTCAACGCCCTGCTGCAAAAGGCCGCAGCAGCGCGCGGATTGCAATACATCGATATTTGGAGCAGCATGGCCGAGAACGGACAACTGCCCGAAAAATACCATTTCGACGGGATTCACCTCAAGGCCGACGGTTATAAAGTCTGGATCGACAAGATTCGTCCGTACGTAAAATAATCCGGCTATGAAAGTCCTGTTCTTTGCTGTCGCGCTGTTCCTGTCGGCCGGGGCCGGTGCGGCCGGCGGCGGGCCGCGTTCCTGCCGGGCGGATTCGGAGCTGGTCCGCTTTGTAGGGCGTGCCGCCGGAGACGCCGCCGGCAGCCTGTCGTTCGATTGGAGCGGCAGGCCATTTTTGCTCCGTTTTCGCGGGCCCTCTCTATCGC
>OGRH01002172.1_pt1 | contig 10849 bp, 8 predicted proteins | sample 1553461 | NCBI WGS metagenome assembly OGRH01 (sample SAMEA2580092, study PRJEB22360) | human gut metagenome | biome: human gut; feature: human-associated habitat; material: faeces | place: Denmark | collected 2008/2010
TCCGTTTTCGGCCGATGGGATAAGGGGCTTGATTTGTGCAGGCGTGCCGCTGAGAAGTACGCAGAGGAACGTAACGTTACATTCGCGGTATTCGTGATTGGTGCGCCGGTTGTAGGCCAGCCGGTCATGGTCGAAACATTTCCGGAGGAGGTCGCTCCAGTGTCCGTGGTCGCCTCCAATGGCGGTGCTCACGGTGTCGGCCTCGGTTTCGCATATCAGTCCTACGCCTCCGGAGTCCATCAGGTTTTCCTGTATGCCTGTACCGGTATTGTCACCGGCTATGAGGAGCATTTTCAGCTGGGGCTGTTCGGGTTCGGGGGTATTTGCCTTTTCCTTCCCCAAAGTGTCCCATTTGGTCTTTTCCATGCGGTAGGTCTTTATTTTTTCCCGGTAGGTGTCCAGCAGCGCGTTGTGTATGGGTTCTGCCAAACGGCGTACCCAGGTCAGTGCACCTTTGCCGGAAGCGGGAGGCGCGGTGACGAATACTTGCAGACAGGGATATTTGTGCTTTCGTCCGTACACAAAACTTACCAGTTTGTTGAGGGTGCTTCCCAGCACGGTTGCCGCACCCAGCAGCAGGATATCCCGTTGGGCGGGAGAGTTACCGCAGTCTATGATTCCTTGCAGGAAGGCGGGCCAGCGGTAGTCGGGGAAAGAGGGAAGTCGGGCAGGGAGGATGGTCTTGGACACGCCGTCGGACAGGGGGGAGGCTGGGTCCGTGAAAACGGCATCGGGCGGAGTCCCGTCGGAAGCATCCGGATGGGCATTATAGGATACGCGCGCACGTGTGTGGGTGTGGAGAGACTGCAAGTTCTGCAAGTTTGCAAGTTTCGGGTCCATTTTCACCCCGGCCACCTCTGCCAGATGGAAGACGGTTCCCAGGGAATTTCTGCCTGTTCCTTTGGTCAGGGCATGTCCGTACAGTTTGTCTGCTTCATCGTGGTGGTACTTTTCGGATATGCAGCAGATGCGGTGGAACCGGGTGCGTCCTTCTTCTCCGCAACTGTTGGCTATGGCAAAGGCCAGCGGCATATATTCCTGATAGGTGGGGGCCACATTGACTCCCGCTTGTTCGATGGCTGTTACCAGCTGTTCCAAGATAGAAATAGAATCGTTCATTTTTTAATATTTATGGTTATTGATTTTCGCTTCTCCGTCGTGCGACAGAAAACAGGCTCTGGACAAGTCGGCATTGGCCCTGTCCACTTTCAGCTCGTATTTCCATTCCAGATACTCCCATGCGGTGTGCAGGGCATTGTCGAAGGATTCTTCCACGCTCAGGAAAGGGTTTATGCGGTAAGGGATAAACAGTTTTACTCCCTGGTTTCCGGGGCTGACAAAGGAAAGTACGGGGTGCAGCACTTCATCGGCAAAGAGGCGGTCGCGCCACATTGCCGCTTCTTCGGTGGAAGCCAGTTCGTCAATATCTATGACAAAGAGGCCCGAAGGAACTTGCATGCATTGCTCTTTGCAGTAAGAGAAGATACCTGCCGGAGTGACATACGGTAAAAGGGTCTGTTTATTCTTTCGGAACACTTGCTTGTCTCCGAGTCCGGCTCTGACTTTACGCGTCAGTTCTTCCAGTTGCGGATTGGTGCTGATGTAGGTATGAAGCCCTGCCACACTGCATATACATGTGGGTATTTTATTGGTGACGGGTGCATTGAAAAATGACATGATGTATTCTTTCATAAAAGAAATTGATTTTGATTTATCTGCACAAATATACGGGTAGGGAATGACGTATGGAAATCGGTTCATAACCGTTTACTATCTGTTTACTATTGGTGCATGCTATTGATTATATATTGATAAAATATGGATTTTGATTAACGATCTGTTGATAATAATTAAAGAATAGAGAAAAGAAATAGTATATGAATGAAAAACCTGATATGATGATAAATATTTATGGCGGAAACAATCTGATTGCCCCTGTGGCGTCTTCCGCCATTCAGAACTTTTATGGCGACCGGGGTGATGAGGCCGCCGACCAACCGGAAGATTCTGAGAAAACGGAGAGTACAGAAAGTGTGACGGATGAGAAGCCGGCACAGGAGCCGGCGGAACTGTCGGATGATGAATTTTACGTATCGGTTTATATACCCGATATAAAGGTGATGAGGGCTTACAAGATACTTTTGGGAGAGTGTACCACGGCACGCGAACTGGCGGTGGTGGTAGGAAAGATGCTGGCCGATGAGAACTGTAGGAATGTAGACAAACACACGGTGGTGAAAGCGGCTTTCATCAAGTCGTTGCTACCTTTTGCCAAACGGCTTGTGTCGGGCGGTACGATAGCCAATATACGGGCGCAGATTAATAATATGCTGGCTAGTAAATAATTTTTTCAGTTATCCTCTTACTCCATTGGCACGTTAGCAAATCGGCAAATTATTTATGTTGCGGGATTATCAGATAGAGATGAAAACACGTCTGATGGAAGCGTGGAAAGCTCACCGGAGTGTGATGGTGCAGATGCCTACCGGTACGGGCAAGACACATTTGCTGGCATCTGTGGTCAGTGAGTTCGTGTCTTCTGCCGGCAGCGGGGTATGGCTTATTGCCCATCGTAGGGAACTGGTGGCGCAAATGGAGGAAACGCTGGCTAAATATGGTATCCGGAGGGAGGATACTCCGGTCAGGGTGATGTCTGTCCAATGGCTGTCCCGGCACTGGAATGAGGCGGGTGATGCTCCGGGACTGATTGTGATAGACGAGGCTCATCATGCCTTGGCCGCTTCTTACACGGAGATGTGGAAGCGTTATCCTGCCGCAAAGAAACTGGGTGTGACTGCCACACCTTGCCGCCTGAACCGTAGGGGGTTCACGGAACTGTTCGAGGTACTGGTTACTTCGTGGAGTATTGCCGAGTTTATTGAAAAAGGCGTGTTGTCTGTGTTCGATTATGTATCCATCCGTCCCGGCAGCGAGGAGCAGCGGCTCATTGACGGTCTGGAGAAACGGGGGGCCGATGGGGATTATCAGGTGAAAGAGATGGATGCGGTACTGAACAGGCGTCCCGGTATCGAGCGCCTGTACCGCAGTGTCAGGCAGTTTGCTTCCGGCAAGAAGGGGATGGTGTATGCCATCAGCATTGAACATGCCCGGCGGATAGCGGAGTATTACAGCAGGCGGGGAGTGAATGCGGTGGCTGTGGACAGCAAGACTCCTGCTATGGAGCGTAAGCGGATGGTGGAGGAGTTCAGACATGGAAAAATCGAGGTGCTGGTGAATGTGGATGTATTCAGCGAGGGGTTCGACTGTCCCGATGTGGAGTTTGTACAACTGGCCCGTCCTACTTTGTCACTGGCTAAATATTTGCAGCAGGTAGGGCGCGGATTGCGGAGATCGGAGGGCAAGGAGGCGTGTATGCTGATAGACAATGTGGGGCTGTACCGCATTTTCGGGCTTCCTACACAGCGATGGAACTGGGATGCTATGTTCCGGGGACGGATGGCGGGAAAGGGGAGTTTGCCCGGACGGATGAACTGTGATGCTTCCGTTACCGCTTTTCCGGTGGTGGAAAGGCCGGCTGAAGCCGGTGGGGACTTGGTGGTGGTTATGGAGCACGGGCGTTTGCTTTCTTCCATCAGAGAGCAGGTTTTGCCGGATGAGAAGGAGCAGTCACCGTCATGCAGGCTGAGGGCATTTGTAGATAAGGAAACAGGTCTTTGGGGATTGGAAAAGGGAGATGAGATGCTGCCGGACGCTTCGTTTAAAGAGATTTTGAGTATCAAAGGACGTTTTGCCGTGGGGAGGCTTCGGAACGGGTGTGTCCGGGTACTGGATGATACGGGGGCTTTGGTGGCCGAACCGGGGCATTGCCGTGAGGTGAGGTTTCTGAAAGATGATTTGTTGCAAGTCCGTCATGCCGGGAATTCGGTGTCTTATGTGGATTTACGGAACGGCCGGTGTTATTCTGTCCGCCCGCGTGTCCTCAGATACGGGAGCATAGAATTGTTACAGGCGAACCGTACTTATTACAGCAGGACAAGGCAGGTGTATGCCAATACATGCGGGTTGCCTTCTTCGTCCATCGTGTGGATGGGGTTTTATGTGAAGATGTACGATGGCAGAGTGCCTTCCCGATGCCGCCGCATGGAAGAAGGAGGCTTTTGTTGTGAACCGCAGGTTTGTCTGTTGGAGGGGGATGAGGAGCGTGCTTATTACCTGAGCGGACGGTTGCCGGATCAAAGTATTGTGGTGATGGATGAGAAGGGACGGTATTATCATGTGGAGAAAGGGCATGGAAAGCGTTATGTGGCCTGTAACCGTCCGTCGGACCGGAGTGAGGATTTTGATGAGGCGGTGGCATTGCTCCGAAGACAGGCGGACGAGCGTGTGGAGAAACGCTTGCGTGAGGAGAAGTGCGAGTATGAACGGAAACGGCAGCGTATAATCAGCAGGAGTGTGGAGGCCGTACCTTTTCAAATAGGAGTGAAATGGGGGCTGAGGACAGCGGAGCGGATTTTGATTCCACCTGTCTATCGGAGGATATTGCATCCGGTGGGTGGTTATTGCGCCTATCAGGACAGCTCCTGCCAGTGGGGGGTACTGGCTGTAGACGGAAGGATCATTATCCGGGCCCGGTATATGGAAGTGGAGATAGACAGGGATGGAACGGCGCGTCTTACTTTGGTTCCGGGGAAGATGGAAACGGTGAAGCTGACGGACTGATAGGATAAAAAGCAGGGGATAACTTTTTGTCAAACCGATATTTGGCGATGGAATACGTATTCATTATGAAAAGTTTTGTAACTTTGCAGCCGATTTTTAAAAAGGAGATATTGATATGGAATTACCTGATGACCCGATGATGCTTTTCAGCATGGTGAATATGAAACTTCGTGACTGCTATCATTCGCTGGACGAGCTTTGTGATGATATGAATGTAGACAAGGAGCTGTTGGTGAAAAAATTGAAGGCGGCCGGATTTGAGTATAGTAAGGAAAACAACAAGTTTTGGTAGATAGAGGGATCAGCCCGTTCCGGAAGAATGTGTGGAACGGGCTGATTTTTTTATTGAGGTACCTATTGATTATTTTTGTATAAGTCCTGTTTCCGGTATTGCAACAGGGATGTTCCGGTATGCCGCTTGAAGAAACGTCTTAAGGTGGCAAGATTGGCAAACCGGGTTCTTTGAACGATTTCCTGTATGCTGATGGATGGATTCTCCAATAGTGCGTAAATCTCTTGCAGGGTATAATGTATAATCCATTCTTTGGGGGATTTTCCGCTTACCAGGGTCAAGGCTTCAGTCAGGTATTTGGAGGAAACATGCAACTTTTCGGCATAGAACGCCACTTCTTTGTTTTCTTTGTAATGCTTTAACAGCAAATCCAGAAAAAAGTATCCGATTTCTTCTTTATGCAAGGTGGTGACTTTATGTTCTTTTACCGTGCTGTAATAGTCTGCATAAAGTTCCAGAAAAGGTAATTTCAGCAGATTGGTAATAGATTCTTTTGTAAATAAATAAGTTGGCGAAGTGGCTCTGTTGTATAATAACCGGAAATAGATGGAGAACTGTTCCGATTTCTCTTGGGATAGCGAATAGACGCAGTGGGTCTGGGTGTAGGTATGAAAACCGGTCGGAAAACGTTTGATACTTCCATTGATCACGTCATAAAAAAGGACATTTGAAAAAGTACAATAGTCGATGGTGAAAGTCGGGCTGGATTTTATAAATGAAACCAGGAATCCCGGCATGAAAATAAGAATGTCGTTTGCGCAAATAACATATTTCCGGAGGCCAACCTGGATCTCGGCATTTCCTTCGGTACATATACCCAAAACTCCTGCCGGCATATAAGAGGGGTATTTGCTGAAAGGCACTGTGTGCGCATCCATATAAATACTGAAATCTTGGTCGGACAGTCCTTCTTTGGTATCCTGTGGTTTTGGGTTATTATATAACATACTTTGTATCAAATCTAGCTTCACAAAATTAGAATTTAATGATACATTCCACCGGGAGTAGTGGACATAAGGGAAAATAAAACGGAAAAAAACTACGTGTATTTGATTTTTTTAATATACTGATAGGAAAACAATTTGAGCTTTCCGTAAGTTGTAGGAGAACACGGAAAATTATTCTTTTTTACAGAAAGAAGGGTGAATTCAAAAAGACCGTTTGATTGGTCTTTGAATTCACCCTTTATGAATGGATCGGAGTTATTTTTGCGCCAGTAATTTGGCTATGGCACGGTCGGGTTTCCCGGTTTCTGTCAGGGGAAGTTTGAATACCGGAACAAAACGTTTGGGACGCCAGTAGGGAGGTAATTGATGTGTGCAGGTCTGTTCTATGTCGTCGGGCAGTTGTCCTTCGGCAAGCAGTACAATGATTTCTCCGAATTTTTCGTTGGGGGCGGAGGTGATCAGGAAAGGAACGGACAGGTGTTCTTTCAATGCGGCCTCTACTTGTTCTATCTGCACTTTTACTCCTCCTGTATTGATCGTGTTGTCTTTTCTGCCTAGAATGCGGAATTGGTTCTGTCCGTTTATCTCGGCTATGTCATTGGTCACCAGTTCTTTTTCGCAAATTTCGGGAGCGTATATCACCAAGGTGTTTTCTTTACTCAGACGGATCTGTATGCTCTCGAAAGGGGTGTACCAGTCTGAAGCTTCAGGACCGTTCAGTCTGCGTAGGGCAATGTGTGACAAGGTTTCGGTCATGCCGTAGGTAGACCATACGGCATGGGGGAAATCTTTTAACGCAGCGTTCAGTTGGGAGTCGATAGGACCGCCTCCGATAATGAGGTGTCTGATTTGTTGCAATATCGCTTTCTCTTCGGGAACTTGCAGTGAGTTATAGACTTGCATGGGGATCATGGCGGCAAAGACGGGTGCTTTTGTCAGGTCTTTTAAAGGATGTCCGGAGGGGGTGACAGGCAGCAAGTCCAGTCCCGCTACCAAGGCACGTATTACCACCATTTTTCCGGCAATGTATTGCAAGGGCATACAAAGCAGGGCGGAATCTTCTTTTTGCAGTCCGAGGAAGGAACAGGTGAGGCAGGCGCTTTCCATCATGCGTTCTTTTTCTACATACAGTTCCTTGGGTTTGCCGGTGGAGCCTGAAGTATGTACCGGCAGGGTGTCTGCCGGGTCAAACCATTCGGAAAGAAAGGAGAAAAGTTCCTGCCGGAAACTTCGGTTGTCGGCAGGGATATTCATTCTTACCATTTCAATTTCCCAGTTGGAGTAGGGGATGCTTTCTATCAGAATGGTCTGTTTGTTTCTATTGGTGCAGAATTTTGTCATTGTTTCAGCCAGTTTAGTAAGTCGGGTTCTTGTTCTTCGGGGTGGAACCAAAGGCAGTCTCCTTCGATGTGAAGCGGATAGTCTATATTGTCGGTAAACAGCAAGCCGGTACCTAGTCCTTGGGGGAGGGCGGGCTGCAAGGTGGCACACCATTGTGCGATGGCATTCAGTCCGATATTGGACTCCAGAGCGGAAGTGACCCATGAGCCGATGCCTCTTTCAGCCGCCAGTTCCATCCATTCTTCGGAGCCGCTGATTCCTCCGTGCAGAGAAGGTTTCAGGATAATGTACTGAGGACGGATGGTTTCCAGCAATTCTATTTTCCGGTCGCGCCGGTTGATGCCTATCAGCTCTTCATCCAGTGCAATGGGAAAGGGGGTGGCGGCACAGAGCCGGGCCATTTCATTCCATTGCCCCGCACGGATGGGCTGTTCGATGGAATGGAGCTGGAATTCGGAAAGACGATGTAACTTTTCGAGGGCATCGGCAGGAGAGAAAGCACCGTTGGCATCTACACGCAGTTCGATTTGGGCTGGGGTGAAATGCCGGCGGATGTGCGCCAGCAGCTCCAGTTCCTTTTCAAAGTCGATGGCGCCTATTTTGAGTTTGATGCAGCGGAAGCCTTGCTGCATCTTTTCCCCGATGCGCCGGTACATCTCGTCAAAGTTTCCCATCCAGATGAGTCCGTTGATGGGGATGCCCTCTTTGCCTTTGCTGAACGGGGTGTGCCAGAATTGCAGGCTGCGTGCCCGGAAATGCAGCAGGGCGGTTTCCATACCGAACAGGATGGACGGATAGGGAAGCAAGGCTTCCCGGTCTATTTCCCCGTTCTTTTCCAGGTTCTTGCAGGCAGTGGCCAACACCTCGTCGTATGAGGGGATATCGTCACAACTCAGGGCAGGGAGAGGGGCACATTCACCCACGCCATAGTGGCGGCGCCTGCCGGTGTCGGTGAGGAGGATGTACCATACATTCCGGGTGGTATATACTCCTCTGGAAGTACCTGCCGGTTGCTTGAAGTGTAATTGTTTTTTTATAATTCGGGTTTGGAACATTCTTATTAGTGATTAGTGGTTAATGGGAAGCAAGGAGGACTATTGGGTTGTCCTCCACCGGAAAAATGAACCACTGATTATGGGAACTTTGGATAATCCTGGAACCGTGGCTTGCGTTTTTCCAAAAATGCCTTTCCTCCTTCCTGTGCTTCCTCTGTCATGTAATACAGCATGGTGGCATCTCCGGCAAGTTCTTGTATGCCGGCTTGTCCGTCCAGTTCGGCATTCAGTCCGGCTTTGATCATACGAAGAGCGAGCGGGCTGTGCTCCATCATCTTTTCTGCCCATGCCACGGTTTCGTCTTCCAGGCGGTCGAAAGGAACGACTGTATTGACCAATCCCATTTCCAGTGCTTCCTGTGCGGAGTATTGACGGCAAAGGAACCATATTTCACGGGCTTTCTTCTGCCCTACGATGCGTGCCAGATAGGAAGAGCCGAATCCGGCGTCGAAGCTGCCTACCTTGGGACCTGTCTGTCCGAAAATGGCATTCTCTGAGGCAATGGTCAGATCGCATACCACATGCAGCACATGACCGCCGCCGATGGCGTAACCGTTTACCATGGCGATGACCGGTTTAGGCAGTGACCGGATTTGCTTTTGTACGTCCAGCACATTCAGACGGGGAACTCCATCTGTGCCGATATAGCCGCCATGCCCCTTTACGTGCATATCTCCCCCGCTGCAGAAGGCTTTGTCGCCTGCTCCGGTCAGAACCACTACATTGATATCCTGGCACTCGCGGCAGTAATACAGGGCGTCGCTGATTTCCGAAGTGGTGGTGGGGGTGAACGCGTTGCGGTAACGCGGACGGTTGATGGTGATTTTCGCTATTCCGTTGTAAAAGTCAAACAGAATATCCTGATATTCTTTGATGGTTTTCCATTCTCTTGTTTCCATTATTCATTTTTATTTTTAAGTCCGTGATAATATTCTCTTAACAGGGTGGTGTCTTTTTCCTTGTCGGTAAACACCTCCAGCAGCATGGGTTGCATCCGTGTCTCGGGTGAGGTGAATGGCTGCATCGCTTCTTCCAGCTCTTCTTCTCCGGTCACTTTCATGTAAATAAAGCCGCGTTCTTCCGCCCAGCCTTTGGCGGTGGTGTAATGCTCGGCTGTGATAAACTCCCTGGAACGGCTTGATTTGTCCATTCCAGGCAGGGTGTGGAATATTTCTCCTCCTTCGTTATTCAGTAACAGGATGCGGATGTTGGCACCGTAATTTTGATTCCACAGTGCGTTCATGTCATAGAAGAAGCTCAAGTCGCCTATGATGATGAAATTCAGCTTGCTGGAAGCGGCGGCATAACCGATGGCGGTGGACAGGGAGCCTTCTATGCCGTTCACTCCCCGGTTGCAACAGATTTCCACCTGGGGAGGAACTGTAAATAACTGTGCATAGCGCACGGTGGAGCTGTTTGCCAGATGCAGGGCACAGGGTTCGGGCAATGCCCGGATGAGTTTTCCGATAACGGAGATTTCGGAATAAGCAAGGTCCGGCATCGGAATGGTTTTGCAATAGTTTTCCCACATCAGCGGATAATGGGTAGGTTTGTTGTCCAGCAGGAAAGCTATTTTTTCCAAGAACTCAAACGGATCCATCTCGATGACGGTGGTCAGGCAACCGTATAAATCGGCTATCTTCCCGTCGGCGGCAACATGCCAGTGTTCGCGCGGGGGATGATTGCGCAGGTATTTCTTCAATTGTTTGGATACGATGTGTCCGCCGTAGGTAATCAGTATTTCGGGGGCCATGTCTTCCTGGCGTTCCGGTGTCATGGAATAAACGGCGGCGTCGAAATTCTTGATAGGAATGCCGGGGATGGTCTGGTTGCCTAGATGTTCCGTCAGCCAGGCGAAATGTTTATAAAGCGGTTTCACATATTTTTTCTCGAACAGGTAAATCAGATTCATCTGGCCTACCACAACCATGCGCTTGTTGTACTTGTTCAGCCGTTCGATCAGTTCCTTATAGTCACGGTCGTACACGCTCAGTCCCTGATAACGGGTGATGACACGTACTTCGGGAAGTGTTTTGGCGGTGAAGCGGTAAATGGGTTCGGAAATGGGTACATTGATATGTACAGGCCCTTTGCCGTGGTGGGTGGTTTCCAGTATGGCTTCGTTGATAAGGCGGTTGCAAAACCATTCGTCTTCCTCAGTATGTACTTCGGGCAGGTTGACAGACATCTTGACTAACGTTCCGAACACATGGGGCTGGGGCAGGGTTTGTCCGTCCATTTGTCCTATCCAGGCAGCGGGGCGGTCGGCGGAAATGACAATCAGAGGTACTTGTTGGTAAAAGGCTTCGGCTACGGCAGGGTGCAGGTTCAGCAGGGCCGAACCGGAAGTGCAGCATACTGCGGCAGGGCCTCCCCCTTGTAAAGATAGGCCGATGGCAAAAAAACCGGCACTGCGTTCATCGGTTACAGAATAACAAGTGAAGTCCTCTATATTGGCCAGAGTATGTACGATGGCAGCATTACGGCTGCCGGGACAAAGCACTATTTTCCGCACACCGTGCGCTTTGAGAAGT
>OGRH01002176.1_pt1 | contig 10820 bp, 9 predicted proteins | sample 1553461 | NCBI WGS metagenome assembly OGRH01 (sample SAMEA2580092, study PRJEB22360) | human gut metagenome | biome: human gut; feature: human-associated habitat; material: faeces | place: Denmark | collected 2008/2010
CGCCAGCCACTGGATCGTCCGTTTATCAAAAAAGGAGAATTTATATGCTACCAGAATTAAAAATAGGAAATTTAGTTGCCAAATACCCCATCATCCAAGGCGGAATGGGCGTCGGCATCAGCCTCTCATCCCTCGCCGGTGCCGTTGCCAAAGCCGGCGGAATCGGCATCATCTCCGCCGCCCAGCCCGGCTGGCGCGATCCGGAATTCGCGCGTGATCCCTTAAGTGCCAATCTCCGCGCACTCGCCTTCCACATCCGCCGTGCCAAAGAAATCTCAAACGGCGGCATCATCGGCGTCAATATCATGTGCGCCCTGACCCACTACGAGGAATACGTCCGCTGCTGCATCGAAAACGGAGCCGATCTCATCATCTCCGGGGCCGGTCTCCCGACTGATCTGCCAAAATACACAGCGGGAAGCTCCATCAAGCTCGCGCCTATCGTTTCCCCTCCCCGGACCGCCAAGGTTCTTCTGAAGCTTTGGGACAATCACTATCACCGCGTCCCTGATCTCGTTGTCATCGAAGGTCCTGCAGCCGGAGGCCATCTCGGCTATTCCGCCGAAACCGTAGAAGAAACAGCACGACGCGGCTACGATGACGAAATCCGGGAAATTCTGCAGATTGTACATGGCTACGAAGAAAAATATACCTGTACCATCCCCGTTGTCTTTGCCGGAGGCGTCTACACCCACGAGGATATCCTTCACTACCTGTCGCTTGGCTGCGCAGGCGTCCAGATGGCTACCCGTTTCGTTGTCACGGAAGAATGCGATGCCGATCCCCGCTACAAACAGGCATATCTGAATGCAAAAAAAGAAGATATCACGATCATGCACAGTCCGGTCGGCATGCCGGGCCGCGCAATCCGCAATCCGTTTCTGACGGAACGCGAACAGGAACGGGAAAAAATCTCACACTGCTACCAGTGCCTCAAAAAATGCGACAAAGCCTCCATTCCCTACTGTATTACCACCGCCCTGGCCCGCGCTGCCGATGGCGATACCGACAACGCTCTTCTTTTCTGCGGGGAAAACGCATGGCGTCTCGATCACATGACCACTGTGCCGGAGCTGATGGCGGAACTGGCCGGGGAATCCCTGCCGGACAGCAAAAAATAAAAAATTTAGTAGTGACTTTCCTTCCCAATAATGTTACAATCTTCTTTATGGTGTCAGCATAAAAAGTCTTCAAGAACTGACCATAAACCCAAAATTTTTGTAACACACAAAAGGAAGGAACTCTATGAACAAACACAACAAATCCCGCAGCTCGTTTTCCGGCAAAATCGGTTACGTGCTGGCTGCAGCAGGCGCTTCCGTCGGACTTGGAAATATCTGGCGTTTTCCCTACCTCGCAGCAAAATACGGCGGAGGAATTTTCCTCCTCATTTATATCCTGCTGGCGCTCACCTTCGGCTACTCCATGATCGTTGCCGAGTCCGCCATCGGACGCATGACACGAAAAAGCCCGGTCGGCGCTTTCCAGTCGTTCGGCAAATCGAAATGGCTTTCCGCCGGGGGCTGGATCAACGCCATTATCCCGATTCTGATCGTTCCATACTACTCTGTCATCGGAGGATGGGTCATCAAATATCTGATCGAATACGTGAAGGGCAACAGTACCCTGCTCGCAGAGGACGGCTATTTTTCCGGCTTCATCTCAAACGGAGTTTCCACAGAGCTCTGTTTTGCCGTTTTCTGCCTTATTACGGTCGCCATCATCTACGCCGGTGTGCGAAACGGCATTGAACGCGTTTCCAAGGTGATGATGCCGATTCTGATCGTCCTTTCCGTTATCATTGCCGTTTATTCCGTAACAAGACCGGGCGCACTGGCAGGCGTGAAGTATTTCCTTGTTCCGAACCTCAAAAACTTTTCATGGATGTCCGTTGTTGCCGCCATGGGACAGATGTTCTACTCCCTCTCGATTGCGATGGGTATTCTGATCACCTTTGGCTCCTACATGAAAAAAGACACCTCGATCGAGGATTCCACACGCAACGTCGAAATCTTTGACACTGCCATTGCGATCATGGCAGGCCTGATGATCATTCCTGCCGTCTTTGCCTTCTCAGGCGGAGATCCCGATACCCTGCAGGCAGGACCTTCCCTGATGTTTATCACCATCCCGAAGGTATTCGCCAATATGGGCTTTGGCACTGTGATCGGTATTCTGTTTTTCCTTCTGGTGCTGTTTGCCGCACTGACCAGCTCCATCGCACTGACAGAAAGCGCCGTTTCCACCTTTGAGGATGAGCTCGGCTGGGGCCGTAAAAAATCGACCGTTCTGATCGGCATTATCATGATTGCGCTCGGAACGCTCTCCTGCCTTGGCTACGGACCGCTTTCCTCCGTCACCATTCTTGGCATGCAGTTCCTGGATTTCTTCGACTTCCTGACAAACTCCGTGATGATGCCAATTGCTGCCATTGCCACCTGTCTTCTCGTTTCGAGAGTCATTGGTGTGGCGAAAATCGAGGAAGAAATCATCCACGGTGAGAGCCGCTTCCGCAGAAAGAAAATCTTTCTTGTCATGATCCAGTATCTCTGCCCGGTGTTTGCACTGATCATTCTGTTCAGCTCCGTGGCAAATGCATTCGGCTGGATCACCATGTAATGAATCTGTAAACGATGAAAAAAGATTGTTTTCGAAACACGATCACGATTTCGAAAACAATCTTTTTTTATCCAAATCTGTCACACCAGCATCAGGAATCCGTCAGCAGCAGAATATCTTCCTCCTTCAGATACAGCTCCTTTGGAATCCCCATTTCCGGGCTCCAGTCTGTTTTTGCGATCTTCCACTGCAGCCAGCTGCATTCGGCATTCTTCCGGAACGAAATGTTCCATTCAAACGGATCTTCCCAGATTTCGGATTTGTTGACCGGAAATACATTTTCCTCACCCGGCCTTTCTACTGTGGCCAGAAAATGTGCCCGGATGCCGACTGCGCGGATATCGTCTGCAATTTCCCGCTCCTTTACGTGCAGCGTTACGCCCCAGTCCACGGCCCGCAGCGTGTGCGCATCCACCCGCTCGGCCGCCGAAATGTTCTTGCAGCCCGACAAAATTGCCGCTGTGCGCGTCTTCGGATTCTGGAAAAATTCCTTCAGCGGTTCCATGACTTCCATCTTTCCCCGGTTCATACAGCTGACCGTATCGCAGAGGCGGTACACCTCATCGCGGTTGTGTGATACGAAGATGACCGGTTTTCCGGCCTCCTTCAGATGTTTGTACATCTCCTGCTCCAACTGCCATTTCAGATAGGTATCGAGCGCTGAAAACGGCTCGTCGAGCAGAATCAGCTCCGGCTCTGCTGCGAGCATCCGTGCCATCGCGACGCGCTGTTTCTGTCCGCCGGAAAGCTGTCCCGGGATCTTTTTCTCCAGCCCTTCCAGCTGAAACTGGCGGATCAACGATTCCGTCCGGCTCCGGTCCGGCCGTTTTCCCATGCCTGCCTCAATATTCTGCACAACATTCATATGCGGAAACAGGGCGTAATCCTGGAACATATAACCGACTTTCCGCTTCTGCGGCGGCAGATTGATTTTTTTCTCCGAATCAAACAGCACCTTGCCGTCAAGGACAATCCGCCCTTCATCCGGCTTTTCGATTCCGGCGATGCACTTTAAGGTCATGCTTTTTCCACAGCCCGACGCGCCGAGAATCGCAAAAATCTCCCGCTCCGCCCGGAACTGCATATGCATAAAAAATCCGTCCAGCTTTTTCGTAATATCTACTTCAAGCGCCATTCTTTATCCTCTACCACTGTTTCTGATTTTTCTTTCTCCGGTTACCCAGAAGGTTCATTGCCGTCATCGCAAGGAATCCGACGAGCAGTACGACAACAGACCAAAAACCCGCCGTTTTATAATCCCCGTCCTGAATCACCATTGCGATTTTCTGGGAAACGGTACCCGTCTTTCCCGGAATATTTCCGGCCAGCATCGACGTCGCACCGTACTCACCGAGCGCCCTTGCAAATGCCAGTACCGTACCGGAGAGCACGCCGGGACCTGCCGATGGGATGACCACTTTCCAGAAAATCTTCCACTCCGACATACCAAGCGTCCGCGCCGCATAGATCAGGTTCGTATCCACCTGCTCAAATGCCGCTCTCGTATTGCGGTACATCAGCGGAAACGCGATAATCGTTGCCGCCAGAATACAGCCAAGCCATGTCTGTACTGCCTTGATACTGAAATTCTCATACAGTGCAGCACCAAACGGACGGCGGAGGCTGAAAATCAGAAGCAGGAAAAAGCCTGCAACGGTCGGCGGCAGAATCATCGGAAGTGTCAGAAAGCCGTCAATCACGGCACGCGCGCCGGGACGCAGCTTCATCACCGCACGCGCGGCAAAAATACCAAAGAAAAAGGACAGAATCGTCGCCACAATACCGGTCTTGATCGAAATGACAAACGGGCTCCAGTCCAGTGACTGTAAAAAATCCAGTATTTCCTGCATAACATTTCCTTTCTATCCACGGCAGCCCTGCATACCTGCATCACGCATCCTGCCCGGATTTTCTCTGATGCAAAACCACCGTCCGCAGAAACGAAATCTTTCTTTTTCGGACGGTGATTCCAAATCCCTGCTGTTTTTTGTGGGATCTTCTTTTTATTCTACCTCTGTATCAAAGTAATAATTCCGGAAGATGGCGGCTGCCTCATCGGAAGTCAGAAACTCTACAAAGTCTTTCGCTGCTGCCTGCTCGGTCTCATCTGCCTCTTTGTTGACAACCTGTGCTGTCGGGTAGATGACATTTCCGGTCAGATCGTACGGAACGACCTGCAGAACCTTCAGACGGTCCTCCAGACCGTAGGTATCGGAATAATAAACCGTACCAACCTCGTTGGATCCCTCTGCAACTGCGGAAGTAACGGCTCCTACGTTTGCACACTCATTGATTTCCACGCCGCCGAGCGCTTCGGAAACCTGCTGGGTTGTGATGGCCGATACGTCGTCTGCTTTCTCCAGAATGCCTGCATTGACCAGTGCTTCTCTTGTGTATTTTCCAACCGGAACGGAACCGTCTGCCAGTGCGATGCTGGATGCCTTGTTCAGATCCTCCAGGCCCGTAACTTCTGTATTGCTTCCCTCATAGGTTACAACGCAGACCTGATTGTTTACGATATTGTGGCGGGTTTCCTCAACCAGAAGATTCTCTTCCTCAAGCTGATCCATCTGTTTTGCTGCTGCGGAGAAGAATACGTCGCAGGATGCACCCTCTTCGATTTGTGTCATCAGGGTTCCTGAACTGTCATAGCTTCCAACCAGTTTGACATTCGGCTGGGTCTTATTGTACTCGCTGATCAGCGTCTCCATTACGGAGTTCAGGCTCTTTGCGGCAAATACGGTGACAGTGGTATCGTCAAATACTTCGCCGTCTGCTGTGCTCTTGGCGCTGGATGCGCTCTCTGCTTCCGAAGAAGCGCTGGATGCAGATGTGCTCTCTGCCTTGGAGCTGCTCTTACTGGAAGAATCTGTGGAATTGGAAAATCCGCATGCGGCAAGAGAAAGTGCCATAGCTGCCATCAGAAGAATGGATACGGTTTTCGTTTTCATGATAATTGACTCCTCATTTTGTATATTTACGTATGAAGCGCCGGATGTGCACCTTTTCGTTTTCCGGTTTTTGCTGACCGGATCTGAATGAGCTGTGCGGCAATGCTGATTGCAATCTCCGCCGGCGTCTCGCTTCCGATCTCGATTCCGATCGGGGCATAGACACTGTCGAGCTGTTCTCCGGTAAAACCCTGCGCTTCCAGTTTTTCGCGCACATACTTTGTCTTTCTGCGGCTTCCCACCACACCGATGTACGACGCGCCGGTGCGAAGCGCAAACGCCTCGGCATCCGCATCGCACCGGTGGCCGCGTGTCACAATCACGAGATAATCATTTTTCCGGATCGAAAGAATCTCGTCCAGTTTCGTAAAATCCACCAGCATGGTCTGCCCGGCATCCGGGAACAATGCTTTGTCCACATATTCCTCCCGGTCATCGAGTACGATACAGCAGAAATCCAGATGATGCAGCACCGGAACGAGTTCCTGGGCCAGATGGCCGCCGCCGAACAGATAAACCTTTCCGTCGTAGCAGAATTCCTCGGCGTAATACGTTTTCCCGTCCAGTTCCAGAATCCGGCAGTGGCCCGCTTTTTCCTGTGCCGCCGGAAGCATTTCCCACGCTTCTTTTTCCAACACGCGGATGCCGGTTCCGTCCAGCGCAAAAAAAATCCAGTAACTGCAGTACTGCTCCTGCGCCGCAAGCGCCTGCGCCAGGCTTTCTGCTTCGCCGTGCGCTCCATTCATAAAATAGAAGCACACCTTCACTCTGCCGCCGCAGACCATGCCAAGCCCCTTCCCCTCTCCGGTTCCGAGATCGTATTCTCTGTATTCACTTTTCTTCTCCTGCACCAGCTCCTGCGCATGCAGAACCGCCTGATATTCCAGGTTTCCGCCGCCGATAGTTCCGAAAACCCGTCCTTCCCGGCCGACCAGCATATAGGCGCCCGTCGTGCGCGGAATGGAGCCGTCCCCTTCGGTGATAAAGGCAAGAACCGTGTCCTGTCCCTCTTCCAGCTGTGCAAGCAGTTTCCGGTAAAGTTCGTCCATGTTTCCTCTCCTTGTGTCTGATCTCCGGTCTACTTTTCCGTCACCAGTTCGATGGTGTCACCCTTTTGAATCGTGCCGCCGCGCAGCACCACCGCGAAAACGCCCTCCCGCGGCATGATGCATTCGCCCATGCGTTTGAAAATCTCGCAGTGGCTGTGGCACTCCTTTCCGATCTGCGTCATCTCAAGCAGCGCATCCCCGCAGGAAAACCGCGTGCCGACCGGCAGATTCCGGAAATCATATCCTTCCACGATCAGGTTTTCCCCGAAGGCGCCGAGCGGAATATCCGCCCCCTTTGCACGGAAGGCTTCTATTTTTTCATACGACAAAAGGCTCACCTGGCGGTGCCAGTGCCCGGCGTGTGCATCGCCCTCGATGCCCCAGTCTTCCACCAGCTTCGCCGTTTCCACCTCGTGCTTTGCCGTTCCCCGTTTTTCACTGATACAGATTCCTATGATTTTTCCCATTTCTTTTGTTTCCTCTTCTTTTCGAACCGCCGTCATTTCATCCGCCGATGCCGGACATCAGGTGGTGCTCTGTCATATCCTTCGGCCGCTCAAAGCAGTGTTCCATCGGCTTTTTTAAGATTGCCTGTGCCATCACATCCCGCAGATCCGCCGCCGTTCCGTTCTGCAGAACCTCCCGCAGATCTACGCCGTTCTCATAGCAGAGGCAGAGCTTTAAAAAGCCGCGGCTTGTCAGCCGTACGCGGTTGCAGCTTCCGCAGAACTTTCCGTGGATCGCGCTGATAAAGCCGACGGGCATCGACAGCTTTTCGTACCGCACATAAGCCGCAGGACCGTTTCCTTCTTTTTCCTGGTCCGGCGTACATGCCCCATACCACTGTTCCAGCTCTGTTTTCAGCGCCTCATTCGACGGACCCACGTACGATTTTCCGGCGCCCACCGGCATCACCTCGATGAACCGCACCGGGACTTTTTCCTGCTCTGCAAATTCAATCAGTTCCTGCGCATGCAGTTCTTTTCGATGCACCGCATTCAGCTTCACTAAAAGACCCGCCTCTTTGGCCGCGCAGATGCCCTGCTTTACCTGCTCCAGCGCATCGCGTCCGGTAAGCGCCGCAAACTCTGCCGCATCCACTGTATCCAGGCTCACATTCACACTGTCACAGCCGGCCGCCTTCAGATCCCTCGCACACGATGCCAGGCGCACGCCATTCGTCGTGATCCCAACGGATGCGGTGCCCGGCACTGCTTTTATTTTCTGCACCAGCTCCACGCACTCTTTTCTTACCAGCGGTTCCCCTCCGGTAATCCGGTAATGCGTGATGCCAAGCCCAGCCGCGGCGTGCACAATCTTCAGCATCTCTTCGACGGTAAGCGGCGGATTCTGTTCCGCCTGCTCCAGTGCACAGCCCGCCGCACTCTCCGGCATACAGTACCGGCATCTCAAATTGCACGCGTCCGTGATGGAAATCCGCAGGTAATCTATCGTTCTGCCATACTGATCCTTCATCGTTTATCTTCCTTTTCCAAAACCGCAGTTCGGGAAGGTGCAGACCCTGCAGTTCAGGCAGAGACCGCCCTCGCCAAGACCGGCCAGCTCCTCCGCTGTCACCTCATCATCTGCAATGAGGCGCGGCAGGACAAGATCGAAAATCGTCCGTTTCGAATACATGACGCATCCCGGCAGGCCGACGATCGGTGTTCCGTTTTCGGCATACGCCAGAAGGAACATGGCTCCCGGCAGCACCGGCGCGCCGTAGGAAACGATGCGTACTCCGGTATTTTTGATCGCCAGCGGCGTCTTGTCGTCCGGATCCACACTCATTCCTCCGGTGCAGAAGACAAGATCGGCACCCGCTTCCATCGCGCGGCGGCATCCGTCTGTGATCTTCGATGCATCATCATCGTAAACCTCATGAAAGATCATCTCCGCACCGAATTCTGCCAGCTTTTCCTGGATAACCGGTGTGAAGGTGTCCTCGATCCGATGGTAATACACTTCATTTCCCGTTGTCAGAACCGCAAATTTTTTCTTGTGGAACGGCTTTAAGGTCAGGATCGGCCCGTCGGAACAGACTGCCTGTGCCGTCTCCATCTTCTCTTTTTTGATGACGAGCGGAATAATTCTCGTTCCCGCCAGTTTGTCGCCTTTTTTCACGTATGTATCACCGTGGCGCGTCGCAATCATCATCTCGCCGAGGCTGTTTACTTTTTTCAGCTTCTCGCGGTCCACTTTCAAAAGACCGTCGCAGTCCGCGATCAGTTCAATTTTTCCTTCTTTGACATCGGACGGATGCATGTGATCGTTTTTACATATATCGTAAAGAATCTGTGCCGCCTCATTTTCATGCAGCATTGTATCGTCCTTTTCCCAGATGTAAATGTTGTCCTTTCCGACACTTAACAGCACCGGAATATCTTCTTCTGTAATGATGTGGCCTTTGCGGAATACCGCATCTTTTGTCACACCTTTGATAATCTGTGTAATATCGTGGCAGAGCACCTGGCCTACCGCGTCTTCTGTTTTCATCAGTTTCATCTGAAACGCCTCACTTTTTCTATTTGAATCTATTCCAGTTCCCCGCAGATCACTTCCAGCACGCTTCCGGCGATGCACCGCGCCTTATCGGAAATCGTGAAGCAGTTCTGCAGTTCTTCTTTCCGCGGATCGATGTCCGCAATCTTAAATCCCTTCGTCACCGGATAGCCGTCGCGGATCAGCCCGCGCAGCAGACCGGAGAGAGATGCTTCCACAGGTACCGTCCCGTTTTCTGTCTCAATCTCTGCAATCACAGCCCTGGCTTCCACAATGTCTCCGATCGAAGCCGCATTCCGCAGAATACCTTCCGCCTGTGCATGCATCACACGCTCTTTTCCGTACCCGCCGATGATGCCCGGAATGCCAGTGTTCGGAACCGCGCTTCCGCTTCGGATCACGCGTCCAAGATTATGACCGCGCTTCGTCTCAATTACAACATCCACATCTTCTCCTGCCGTAAAGCCCGGTCCGAGGGCAATCACAAGCGGCGCCATCTCTTTTGTCGTCCCGAGATTTTTCTTCGCCAGAATCGCATCGACCACGACGGCCGGGCGAAGTGCTGCAATGCTTAGTCCCGCCGGATCCACGAGCACCGGAACACCATCTTTCTTCCAGATCCGTTCCATTTCCTGTTCCAGAAGTTCTTTCCGGTTCTTTTTCTCTGCGAGATCCACGTCCATGCGCACGGCTTCCACGTCCTCTACCCTGGCACTGCCGGCATATACCGCTTCGCTCAAAGCCACCTGCCGCCGGATCGCCGCCGGGTGCTCTGCTTCCAGAACCAGCAGACGAAAGCCCGCTTTTTTCAGACGATGGATCGTACCGGTTGCAAGATCTCCTGCTCCCCGTACCACGATCAGATCTTTCTTTTTCATCTTCGCTGTCTTCCTTCTTTCGTTTCAGCAGCAGCCGTTTTCTTCCGTCTTCCGCGGCCTGCTTCGTTATTCTTGTTTGAGAATAACGCTTTTTCCATTAATAAAAATACAGGAAAGGACCCGTTTTGTCAACGTGTCCCCGTAAAAAATGTTATTTTTCTTCTGTTCCAAACCACTTCTGAAACGACGCATCGGCGCCTGCGCGGACTTCTTGTTCAAACTTCCGGTACCGCTTCAGGAATTCTTTTCCCTCCGGGGTCAGTACCGTCTGGCCGCCGTTGCTGCCGCCCCGGTTGCCCTGTACCAGCGGGATGCCGAGATCTTCCTCGGCGCGCTTTAAGATTTTCCATCCCTTCGAGTACGCCATCTGCATGCATTTGCAGCCCTTCAAAAGGGAGCCGGTTGCTTCCACATGCTCCATCAGCTCCGCCACACCGGGACCGAAGGCATGATCCGTCCGGCTGACGCGCAGCCGCATGTCGTACCGCAGCTTCTGTCGTAATGTTTCTTCTTTTTCTTCCATTTCCACCTCACACCTCTACAACAGCACACGGTACTCCGCCTCATAGGCAAGTCCCGCCGTCTGAAGTGCCGCAAGGATTTCTTTTCCCTCTTCCGGCGCTGCTTTCCAGGAAAGGCCGCAGCCCGCCGTAATTTCCCGCGGAACGGGGATCATCCTTCCCGGCAGGCCGTGCGCTCTCGCATACTGCTCCATCTGCATCGCCTGCGTTGTCCCCGCAAACGTCAGAATCCAGGTTTCTTTTCGCTGTCTCATATCGTTTCTTCCTTTTTCCAGCTTCTTTTGTATCCCGGATGCCGGC
>OGRH01002180.1_pt1 | contig 10803 bp, 7 predicted proteins | sample 1553461 | NCBI WGS metagenome assembly OGRH01 (sample SAMEA2580092, study PRJEB22360) | human gut metagenome | biome: human gut; feature: human-associated habitat; material: faeces | place: Denmark | collected 2008/2010
GGTTCCCGCGAATCTCTTGCGGCAGCTATTCAGGCGGGAGCAGACTCCATTTATTTTGGTATTGCCAACCTTAACATGCGTGCCCGTTCCGCCAATACGTTTACGATTGACGACTTGCGCGAGATAGCCCGGACTTGCGATGAGCATGGTATGAAGAGTTATCTGACCGTAAATACCATCATCTACGACAATGACCTTGAACTGATGCGCACCATCGTAAGTGCAGCCAAAGAAGCAGGAATCTCAGCCGTGATTGCTGCGGATGTGGCAGTAATGAGTTATGCCCGTCAGATAGGTCAGGAGGTACATCTATCTACTCAGTTGAATATTTCTAATGTGGAGGCATTGCGGTTTTATGCGCAGTTTGCCGATGTGGTTGTATTGGCGCGCGAGTTGAATCTGGAGCAGGTTGCTGAGATTTACCGTCATATCAAGGAAGAGAATATCTGTGGTCCTTGCGGTGAGCAGATACGCATCGAGATGTTTTGTCATGGCGCACTTTGTATGGCAGTGTCCGGCAAGTGTTATCTTTCGCTTCATGAAATGAACAGTTCCGCCAACCGGGGAGCTTGTATGCAGGTATGCCGTCGTTCGTATACGGTTCGTGATAAAGAGACGGATGTGGAACTGGATATCGACAATCAGTATATCATGTCTCCCAAAGACCTGAAAACAATCCATTTCATGAATAAAATGATGGATGCCGGGGTACGGGTGTTCAAGATTGAGGGACGTGCCCGCGGACCCGAGTATGTTCGTACGGTGGTCGAATGTTATAAGGAAGCAATCCGCGCATATCTGGACGGAACTTTCACAGATGAGAAAATCGTGGCTTGGGACGAACGGTTGAAGACGGTCTTCAACCGGGGATTCTGGGATGGATATTATCTGGGACAACGTTTGGGCGAGTGGACCAAGAACTATGGATCAGCGGCTACGGAACGTAAGATTTATGTAGGCAAAGGCATCCGTTATTTCAGTAATATCGGTGTGGCAGAGTTTTTGGTGGAAGCTGCCGAGCTGAGTGTCGGTGACAAACTTCTGATTACCGGACCTACCACCGGTGCTGTGTTTGCTACGCTCGAAGAGGCGCGTGTCGACCTGAAACCGGTACAGACCGTGAAAAAAGGAGAGCATTTCTCTATGAAGCTGGAGAAAATCCGTCCGAGCGATAAACTCTATAAACTGGTTTCGGTAGAGGAGTTGAAAAAGTTTAAAGGCATCGATGTTGAAAATAAAAGAGGATAAGCGGTATGGACAAATATATCTATGAACTGGGAATGAAGGTGCGTGATTATGAATGCGACCTGCAAGGTATAGTCAACAATGCTAATTATCAACATTATCTGGAACATACCCGTCATGAATTCCTTTCATCGGTAGGAGTCAGTTTCGCAGCTTTGCACGAACAGGGTGTGGATCCGGTGGTCGCTCGTATCAATATGGCTTTCAAGACACCTTTGAAAAGCGGGGATGAATTTGTGTCCAAGCTGTACATGAAAAAAGAAGGTATCAAATATGTGTTCTATCAGGATATCTTCCGTAAGAGTGATAACAAGGTTGTTGTGAAATCGACTGTTGAAACCGTATGTGTGGTAAACGGGCGTTTGGGCGACAGTGAGTTGTTCGATCATGTTTTTGCTCCCTACCTGTAATGAATACTTTTGAAGAGTGCATCTGTAGCATTGCTTTGACGCTAATTCCCGGTATCGGTCATATCTGGGCAAAGAAGCTCGTGGACGGTATGGGAGGGAGTGCTGCCGATGTATTCCGTTTCCGTAAGGAATTGCCTGGTCGGTTGCCGGGGGTACACAGCCGTGTGGTCGAAGCGTTGGACTGTCCGCAGGCAATGGTTCGTGCTGAACAAGAATATGCCTTTGCAGAAAAGAACCGTATTCAATGTCTCACGCTTGCCGGTGAACAATATCCTTCACGTCTCCGCGAATGCGATGATGCCCCGGTGGTACTCTTCTTTAAAGGGAATGCCGATCTGAATACTCTTCACATTATAAATATGGTGGGCACACGCAATGCAACGGAATATGGCAAGCAGCTTTGTGCCACTTTTCTGCGAGACCTGAAAGCGTTATGTCCGGATGTACTTGTGGTAAGCGGGCTGGCTTATGGCATCGATATCCATTCTCATCGTGCCGCACTTGCCAATGAACTTTCTACCGTGGGTGTGCTGGCACATGGCCTCGACCGGATTTATCCTTCGGTACATCGCAAAACAGCTATCGACATGTTACAGCATGGTGGTTTGCTGACTGAATTCCTTTCCGGCACTAATCCCGATAAGCATAATTTCATAAGCCGCAACCGGATTGTGGCAGGCATGGCGGACGCAACCATCGTGGTGGAGTCCGCGGCAAAGGGAGGTTCTTTGATCACTGCCGATATAGCCGATAGTTATCATCGGGATTGTTTCGCTTTTCCGGGTCGGAGTACCGATGAATATTCCACCGGTTGCAACCAGTTGATACGCGACAATAAAGCCACTCTTCTTTTATCTGCCGAAGATTTTGTAAAGGCAATGTCCTGGGAGATCGATTCCCGTTTTCAAAAAGGGGAGAATGTACAACGTAGTCTTTTTCCGGAACTCTCCGATGAAGAGCAGCTTATCGTTTCTATTCTTGATAAGCAGGGCAATTTACAGATCAATTCGTTAGTTGTTGAGGCCGACATCCCGGTGCATAAAATGAACGCCATTCTTTTTGAACTGGAGATGAAAGGCGTAGTAAGGGTTTTGGCGGGTGGTATGTATCAGTTGCTTCGTTGATAGAAATTCGTATCTATTTTGTGGAATATTATTTGAAAGTGCATTCCGATAGCAAGTTTGACGAGCCAAGGTTTGCGGTTTCGACATAAAAATAAGAAGGTTCGGTAAAGGGCAAAAAAAAGGAGTACCGCTGTACTCCAACCTTTGTTAACCTTAAATCTAATACTATGAAAAAAATCACTATACAAAAGTACGTTATCCTTTCCTTTTCGCCAAATATTTCCTGTAATATTGGTTCTCTTTTAAATTCTTTCACGGATTTTTACTCCTTTCCTTACGGGATAACTCGTAGGAGTTTGGCAGGCTCTAAACTTGCAAATAATTACCAATAGCTTCACAATGGAGACCAATTTGCTCAAAATCTGTTCTCATTAGGCTTGGCTATTAGTTTTTTCTCTATCTTTGTTACAGATTAAGAGTGTATTATGAAAGATGGAATCTGTTTAAGCTTGATTCTTGGATTGCTTTGTTTGATTCCGGGGAAGAGCTTTGCCCTGGAAGTAGCTCCTGTCTCTGCTTATGGTGATTCTGTGAAAAGCACTTCTTTGTATTTTCAATTTAATCAGGACGAAGTGTTATCCGATTACTTGGATAATGCCAAAACGATTCTTTTGCTCGATTCTTTATTTCTGAACGCCCCCGCGTTCGTACAACCGGATTCTGTTATGATAACTTCTTTGGTGTTGCCGGAAGGCAGCCCGAAGTTCAATATATGGCTGGCGGAGCATCGTGCCGGAAATGTGAAGGAGTTCCTGTCGAATCGTTACCCTTCACTTAAAACGAAATTTGTTCTCTGCCGGAAAGAGATGGATTGGACTGATTTCCGCGATCTGATTGCCAATGATGCTTCAGTTCCCAATCGGGATGATGTTTTACGACTGATCGACTTTCATCACGATGAACCGGGAAAGTGCAAACGTCTGCTTCAGTATCTAAATGGGAATGAACCTTATCAGTACATCACAAAGCACACCCTTCCCCGTTTGCATCAATCTGAAATACTGATCAGTTGGAATTATCCCGATCTTTTTGCGCCTTTGGCAGAAATGAAACCTGTATTATTATCTGCGGCAAGCGTTCAAAACGAAATTATATCTTTCTCTAAAACTTTGAACCCGTCAACTCCATCCGAAACGTCTGCTGTAACCCCTAAGACAGTGCTTGCCCTTAAGAACAATCTGCTTTACGATTTGGTGTTGGCTCCTAACCTAGAAATGGAGATACCCGTGGGTGATCATTGGTCGTTTAATGCTGAATTTAAATGCCCTTGGTGGCTGAACGATAAGCATAACTTTTGCTATCAGTTATTATCGGGTGGTGCTGAAGGGCGTTTGTGGCTGGGAAAACGTCAAGGACACAACCGTCTCATCGGCCACTTTTTGGGATTGTATGCTGAGGGAGGAAAATATGACTTTCAGTTTGATAGTACCGAAGGGGTACAGGGAAATTATTATGCTGCCGGTGGTTTGAGCTATGGGTATACCAAAAGGCTTGCGCGGCATTTATCATTTGAGTTCAGTTTTGGGGTGGGGTGTCTCTATAGTAAATATCGCACTTATACTTCCTCGGGTAATAAACTGATTTGGAAAGATACCCGTGATTGCATTTACGTTGGCCTTACCAAAGTAAAGATTTCTATTGTTTGGCTAATCGGTACAAAATGATAGCTAACCGGTGGAGATGAAAGCCGGATAAGTTGCAAATTCCTTCCAATCGTTTCACGAAGCCTTTCAGAGCTTCAAAATACTTCCTAAAGTATTGTTATAGTTCATTTTCATCCTCTATATTTGTCGCAATAAAAGATACCGGGGATGGAAAAAGGATTAAAGTCTTCTGCATGGAAAACAATTTATTCGATGTTATGCGCAGGAGTTTTTCTCTTACTTACCTCCTGTCTTTTCCGTTCGGTAGAAGATGCTGTCAAACAAGATGAACACGATGGAGATATTCATGTAAAAGTTCGTTGGAGCAACTACAGTAAACCGGCAGGAGAATGGCTGGTCTTTTATCCGGAAGATCGTTCTTTGAAACCTTTTTCAAAAGAAATCAGTGATGATTGTTACATTGACGATTTGCCATCGGGATCATACAAGTTGTTATTGCTGTGTATGGACAAGGCAGATCCGAAAGTTCAGTTTTGCAACATGGACGAACAGGGAGATGTAATGATAAAGTTGCTGGAACCCGAAGAAAGCGGTGAGATTTGTCATCCCGAGATTATGTTTGCATGTACGGCAACTTGCGATTATACCGAGAATAGTGGACAGTTGGTGATGTTTTCGCCTTATCCTTTGTCTTTGAAAGCCTGTTTCGAGATGCCCATAGCACCGGGAAAGAGAGTGAAAGCAGCCGTAGCCCAACTTGTCGGGATGGTCAATTCACTGAAGTTGTTTACGATGGAGATGGGATATGCGCCTTTCGAACACTATGCAGAACTGGATGTGATCTATAAGGAAGACCGGGTTTGTTTTGAAGGAAAGATGCTGTTGCCTTTTGGTAAAAAGACTCGTGGAACGGATGACAGCAACAGTGGAAAGACACTTTTGAAAATGAATTTTGAATATGAGGACGGAGAAACGGAAACATTAGAAACGGATATCACACAAACATTGCAAGAGGTGGCTGATGAAGCTCCTGCAGAAGTGACATTCAATTTATTAAAAATAGGTATGACAGCTACAGTCGTCAGTTGGGTTGCAGGTACAGGCAGCGGCGAAGTAGAATAAAAAACAAATAAAACAACAATAGTATAAACTTTAAAATTGAAAGAGTATGAAGACATTTGTATTTTCGGCAGTAGCTATGGCAGTATTAGCAAGCTGTACAAATTCAGCAATTGATGATGTGGTTAATAATGACGCACCGGTAGCAATCAGATTGAGTGCAGGAGTGCAGGCAAATGGGGTGAAAGATACGAGAGCGCCTATAACGGGTAGTGCTACATTTGTGCCTACGATTCTTGCTTGGGAAGGTAATGCTGAACCAACAGATTATGCAACATCAACTGTAAAATGGACAACGACAACTGATCCTATTGCAGCTAATTCGACAAATGTAGGGTTGAAATTAACCAAAGATCAATATTACAACTCAAAGACATCTATAAATACTTATATGAAAGCATATTATCCGGAGGGAACATTTTCTAACGGTGAATATTCTTTTAAAGCGGGGTACGCAACTAATGGGACACAAGATGTTTTAATTTCCAGTATGGTTTTTGGAAATAAAAGTGCTGCGACAAATAAACTTTTTACTTTTACACATCCGTTGTCACAGTTTAAATTTGAAGTTGCGGCAGGAGTAGGAATGAACGCGGATGTTAAAGTTAAAAGCATTAAACTGAAGAGTGTGAAATTACCCACAGGTATTACTGTAGGGGCGAGTTCTGATGCTGTTAAATACGACTCTAATGCTGATTTGTCTGTTCCTATCACAGGTGAGGGAGTAGTTCCGACTTCTGAAGGTGCATCAATAGGTGATCCTGTTATGGTGTGTCCTTTAGAAACAACTGCTTTAACATTGGATGTAGAAACGAGTGAAGTAACTTATACCAATATTCCAATAACTATAGAGGGAGGTAGCGTTGAAGCAGGTACGGCATATACGATTACATTAACATTACAGAATAAACAGATAGCAGGGAATGCGACTGTAACCGATTGGAAAGATACAGGTAAAGGCTCAGGTACTGTTGAATAAATAGTTATTCATTTGTTGGGGCAGATCTAATTAGCCGTTTATTCAGCACCTCAATAAAAGCTTTAAGCTTTTATTGAGGTTTTTTTGTATATCGTATTGTATATAGAAATATTCTTGTACTTTTGTTGCGAACATAAACAAATAATATATTTATATGCGCGGCTCGTCCTCTTGCGGGATAAACATAAACTGTCAGGAATGCCCGAAGGCAGTTGAGAATACTATTATTCACGCTTCTCATCCCAGGGGATTTCATCTGCCGGTTCAGAAGTGTGAATCAAATATCATGATTTTCCTTCTTAGAGGGGAAGCTCTTATCAATAGTCAGGAATATGCCGGCACATTATTAAAAGCCGGGGAATTTATCCTCCAGGCCATTGGGTCGAAGCTGGAAGTGTTGGCAATGACGGATGTTGAGTGTGTGTGTTACCAGTTCAATAAGCCGGAACTTTTTTGCGAAGAGCTTTACAATCGTATCATGAATGAAGTGACACCACCACTGATCTTTTCTCCCTTGAAAATATTGCCGGAACTGCAATTCTTTCTTGAAGGCTCCAAAGCCTATTTGAGTGAAGCGAAGATTTGTCGCGAACTGCTGTCATTTAAACGGAAAGAGTTAGGTTTTATATTAGGTAACTTTTATTCCGATTATGAGCTTTCTACATTGGTTCACCCCCTTTCAAAGTATACCACAAGCTTTCAATATTTTGTTCTTGAGAACCATTCCAAAGTGAAAACGGTAGAAGAACTTGCACAACTTGGCGGATATACCGTCACGACATTCCGACGTATCTTTAACACCGTATTTCACGAACCTGTATACGAATGGATGATGAATCGTCGTAAGGAGGGCATCATTTATGATCTCCGTTATACGGATGAAACAATCTCCGAGATATGTTTCAATTACGGTTTCGAGTCATTGCCCCATTTTTCTAACTTCTGTAAAAAGAACTTTGGAGCTTCTCCACGGGCTTTACGACTGAAGAAGTAATCGGCTGTCTACATTATTATCTCTTATTTATGGAATCTGTGCCAATAGATAGGTATTAACTTAGCAGTATGTATCATATAAGTAGGTATTCAAATTCTGCCGAATACCTAAATATGGTGATTGTAGCCAAGCTTTCAGGCCCGTATCTTTGCACCCCGAATTAAACAAGAGTGATTAATGAACCACCTATTGTACAAAACATTTCTATTTCTCAGTTTTCTTTCCGTAGGATGTGCGACGGAGATGTATGCCGTCATTCAACAACCAAGCAAAGGTATGATAACCGGGCGTGTCATCGACTCCCAAAGTGAACCCTATTATCCCGTGGCCGTTAGCATTGAAGGATTATTGATGGGAGGCTATACGAACGAGAAAGGAAATTTCCGTATTAATGATATCCCCGTGGGCGACCATACATTGGTTGTCTCCGGATTGGGAGTAAAAACAAAGAAAGTTCCGGTAAAGATTGTTGCCGGGAAGCTGATCGATCTGGGCGATATCGAGATCGATACCCACGTAGAGCAACTGGACGAAATACAGGTGTTGGGTAAATCGGAAGCACGCCGGCAACAGGAACAAGCCTATGCCATCTCTGTGCTTGATATCAAAAAGGCTTATAGTGGAGCTGCTCCGCTTAATAAACTGCTCAATAATGTGTCCAGTGTCCGTATCCGCGAGGAGGGCGGTGTTGGTTCCAACTATAACTTCAGCCTGAACGGGTTCTCCGGCAACCAAGTGAAATTCTTCTTGGACGGGATACCGATGGATAATTTCGGCTCTTCTTTCAATATGGCTAATATCCCGGCTAACATGGCTGAAAGGGTGGAAGTGTATAAAGGCGTGTTGCCTGTTAACCTGGGTGCCGATGCACTGGGAGGTGCAGTGAATATTGTCAGTAGGAAAGATGCGAATTATCTGGATGCGACCTATTCATTCGGTTCGTTCAATACGCACAAGGTGACTCTGAACGGGGCGTATACCGATCTGAGAACAGGATTTACCGTGCGTGCCAATGCTTTCTATAATTATTCTGATAATGACTATAAAGTATTTGTGCCGGTCATCGACCTGACAACCAACAAGAAGGTAGACGAACGTTGGGTAAAGCGGTTCAATGATGCCTACCGTTCGGGAGGTTTGCGGCTGGAAACGGGAATTACGAATAAGCCCTTTGCCGACTATCTCCTAGCAGGTGTCATCTTTTCGAAAAATGACAAAGATGTCCAGACCGGGGCTACGATGGATGCTGTCTATGGCGGTGTGAAGATGAAAAGCGAATCACTGATTCCCTCCGTCCGGTACAAAAAAGACGATTTACTGCTCGATGGACTCTCTTTGTCGCTGTATGGAACATACAACACTGTCAATACGTTTAATGTCGATACGCTTACCCGCCGTTACAATTGGCTGGGAGAGTCCGTGCCTTCTGCCACGGCTGGTGAGGCCTATTTGACAGATGCCGAAATCAGAAACCGGGAATGGTTGGCAAACGGGAATGTCAGTTATGTGGTCAATGCCCATCAGTCTTTTATCCTGAATCATGTATTCTCTTCCATGAAGAGGAGGATGAACGACGATGCCCATCCCGATGATGAAATGAACAATGTTCCCCAACGATTGGTTAAGAATGTGACCGGTCTGGGATGGCAGATCCGTTATGACCGTTGGAACGCCAACGTGTTCGGGAAAATGTACAAATTACACAGCTCGACCTATAAACGGTTGGATGAATACACCGAAACGGCTCGTTGGGAGAAGGTGAAGGATGATAAGACGAACTTCGGGTACGGAGCTGCCACCACTTATTACATTCTGCCGTCTTTGCAAGCCAAGTTATCTTATGAATATGCTTATCGTTTGCCGGAAAGCGTGGAGATGTTCGGTGACGGACTGATTCAGCAGCGCAACCCCGATTTGAAACCGGAGAGCAGCCGTAATGTGAACTTCGGGTTGAGCTATATGCAGCTTGTCAATGTCCACCAACTGTCCGCTGAAGCCAATTTTATCTACCGGCATACGAAAGACTTTATCCTGAAGGGTGTCAGCCTGACAAGCAATCCTACCACCGGATATGAGAACTTGGGCAACGTATTGACAAAAGGGGTGGAGCTTGGTTTCCGTTATGGATATAAAGACCTGTTTCACATGGGAGCCAATTTTACGTATCAGGATATCATCGACAATCAGGAATTCGAGATCAACAAGGGGAGCTTTGTCGGTGAGGGAATTACCGAGAATATTACTTATAAGGAGCGGCTTCCCAACATTCCGTATCTTTTTGCCAATGGAGATATGGGGCTGCGTTTCCACAACATCCTCCGGAGGAATTCGGTGCTGACATTGGATTATAATTTGGGATATATCCATCAGTACTATCTTTCCTTCCCCGGACTGGGTGCAAAAAGTTCGAAAAAGGTCATTCCTGAACAGTTCTCGCACGATCTCGCTTTGGGCTATTCGATGGACAACGGAAAATACGGGGTCGTAGTGGAATGTACCAATCTGACAGACCGGAAACTGTATGACAACTATCGTTTGCAAAAGCCCGGACGTGCTTTCAATGTGAAGCTGAGATATTTCTTTAATAAAAAATAGAATTGAGTACTTTAGAAGAAAAGTTTAAACTGACTCTGAGATGAATCGAATGAATAAAATATACCGTAATTGTATGATTGCCCTCGCTACCCTGTCTATTTCAGTGGGGCTTGCCTCGTGTGAAGAGGAGGCGCTGGGTAACGAGGAGACACCATTTGCCCCTTATGTGCTTAGTCTGGGGATTACATCCAGCGGAGCGACTACTTATTATGTGGTTACAACTGCCGATCTGATGTCCGGAACTATTAATGCCGTAGGGAAGGGGATCGAACAAAACGGATATCGTGATTATGACCAAGGTGGTCAGACGGTTTTCAGTATCGGTGGTCTGGGGCTGACCAGTGCTACGGGTATTGTACGCGGTGGCGATGGGTATTTGTATGAAAAAGGGGACTTTGTCTTCAACAATTCCCTGAATGCCTTTACGCAAATGGACGACCACTCAATGATCGGCCTTGAGCTTCCTGCCAACAAAGAGAGCGGCAGCAAAATGACTTTCTATACGGTCGGCATTGAAGATGCAGCTATTACCCGTCAAGCTCAGGCACCCGTCTATCCGATAGATCAGTTGGAGTGGCCGAGCATTACGGGGATATGTTACAGTGAAGGCAATGTATATGTGACCTATTTCCCCATGAATCCCTCTAACTTTGAGACGCTTTACACGGATACTACGTATGTGGCGGTTTATTCGTATCCCGACATGAGCTTTAAGACCTTGATGAAGGACACC
>OGRH01002185.1_pt1 | contig 10767 bp, 8 predicted proteins | sample 1553461 | NCBI WGS metagenome assembly OGRH01 (sample SAMEA2580092, study PRJEB22360) | human gut metagenome | biome: human gut; feature: human-associated habitat; material: faeces | place: Denmark | collected 2008/2010
CGGCTGCCGTATCTTGTTCGGGATGCGCTCGCCGTTGCCTTCGGATTCGGAGCGCCTGTCCCGTCGGGAGCCCGAACGGCGGAGTGGGTCGATTTCCTTTTCAGTGCATTGCGATTTCAGGCCATGCGGATCGATGTTCCGGGTTCCGCTTCCTCATCTTTATGCCGGGACTGTCAGCCTTCGCGCCGCTCGTGTTGCGTTTCGGGTTTCTGTCGCAATCGCACCATTTAGGAACCAGAGGGCCTGTTTATGGCGCATAGCCCCGATAAAAAACAGCCGCTCGGAAGCGGCTGTTGCAGGATGCGGCACTTGTCGGCGCGTGTCGGATTACCGTCCGATCGTGCGGCCCGGGTATACTTTGAGCGCCTCCTCGAGGCATTTGGCTGCGGCGAGCAGATCGCGGCGGTTGATTACGTAGGCGATGCGGATCTCGTCGTGTCCCAGGTAGCACGAGGCATAGAAGCCCGTAGCCGGGGCGACCATGACCGTCTGTCCTTCGTACTCGAACTCCTCGAGCAGCCACTGCGCGAAGCGCTCGCTGCTGTCGATCGGCAGCTTGACGATCGAATAGAACGATCCTTTCGGCATCGGCGTGTAGACCCCCTCGATCTTGTTCAGCGCCTCGATGATGCAGTTACGCCGTGCGGCGTATTCGTCATGCACCTCCTCGAAATAGCTGCGGGGCGCGCCGAGCGCGGCCTCGGCCGCCACTTGGGCCAGATAAGGGGGGCATAGCCGGGCCTGCCCCATTTTCAGCGCGGCATCGATGATCCGGCGATTCCGCGATACGAGGGTTCCCAGACGCACGCCGCACATGCTGTAGCGTTTCGACACCGAGTCGATCATCACGACGTTCTGCTCGACTCCCTTGAGATTCATAACCGAGATGCACTTCGTACCGTCGTAACAGAATTCCCGGTACACTTCGTCGGCCATCAGATAGAGGTCGTGTTTCAGCACGATGTTTTTCAGTTGCTCGTACTCTTGCTCGGAGTAGACATAACCGGTCGGGTTGTTCGGGTTACAGATCAGGATCGCTTTGGTGCGCGTAGTGATCAGTCGTTCGAATTCCTCCATCGGAGGCAGCGCGAAATCGTTGGCGATCGTCGACGAGATCGGCTTGATGTTGACGCCCGCCTCCATGGCGAAGCCGTTGTAGTTGGCATAGAACGGCTCGGGCACCAGCACCTCGTCGCCCGGGTTGAGGCAGATGGTCATCGCCATGAAGATCGCTTCCGATCCTCCGACCGTGATCACCATGTCGTCGGTCGTCACGTCGATGCCGACGCCCCGGTAGTAATCGGCCAGTTTGCGGCGATAGCTCTCGTTTCCGGCCGAGTGTCCGTACTCGAACACCTGGTCGTGTATGTTTTTCACGGCGTCGACGGCGACCTGAGGGGTCCGGATGTCGGGTTGGCCGATGTTGAGGTGGTATACCTTGATTCCCCGGCGCTTCGCCGCCTCGGCGAACGGCACCAGCTTGCGGATCGGGGAGGGAGGCAGATAGATTCCCTTGTCGGACAAGTTAGGCATGATACGATATTTTGAACCTCGCAAAGCTACTAAATTATTTTGTCGTACCTTTGCGTCCGATGAAAATATTCGCCATTCCAAGAAAAACGGCCGTTGCAGTCGTCGTCGTATGGACGGTGCTCGGAGCGCTTCTGGGACACGACTATCCGACGGCAGGTCTGGTCGTGTCGCTCGGCTCGATCGGATATTACCTGTTGCTGGTGGGCCGCCGCCGGATCGGGTATCTGCTCAACCTGGACCGTACGACGGAGCGGCAGCGGCTGCTGGTCGCCACGGCCGCCTGCATGCTGTATGTCCTGATCCGGGCCGTTCTGACGGGCTCGGTCTCTTATTTTCTGCTGCTGGTCGTGCTGGCGGCGGATTATTTCGTCAATGAAAAGATTCCGGCATCGCATAGAGATGAGCAGCTGCTTCTGGCCGGGGAGGATGAAATCTTCTGGATTGTCGGAGGGCGTATGGCATATGGCACAGGGATTTCCGATGCAACCCGATGGGTGCTGGAGATCACTGCCAGTAATAGCAGCCATTGAAGGAGGATAAGAGGATGGATTACAGTAAGAAACATGAGATATCGGTATATCTGACCGAGGAACAGTTAAATCAGCGGATTGCAGAGATCGGTGCACAGATCACGGAACGTTTCAAAGGCGAGTCGGTTTATCTGGTCTGTATCCTGAAAGGATCTATCTTTTTCACAACAGAACTTGCAAAGCGGATTGCGCTGCCAATGACGATCGATTTTATATCAGCATCCAGTTATGGAGCACAGACCCATTCTTCCGGTGTCGTAAATATCAAGAAGGATCTTGAACAGTCGATTGAAGGAGAGAACGTGATCGTTGTGGAAGATATTGTGGATTCCGGAAATACATTAAGCCGGCTGATGCAGCTGTTTGAGAGTCGTAATCCAAAAACTCTTACGATCTGTACGCTGCTGGATAAACCGGATCGCCGGGTGGTAGAAAACCTGCAGGTGGATTACACCGGATTTGTGATACCGGATAAGTTCGTAGTCGGATTTGGTCTTGATTACGATCAGAGATACCGTAATCTTCCGTATATTGGATTCGTGGAAGATGCGGATTAAAAAAAGGAGAGTAGTACATTGAATACAAAGAACAGACCCCGATTTGGAGGATTTGGTGTCTATGCGATGCTGATCCTGCTTGTGATTATTTTGTGGTATACATTTACCAACAACAGTACAACCAGTGATTTCACACAGAATAATCTCTGGAAAGCCATCAGTGAGGAAAAGGTTGTCAGTATCCGGGTAGAGCAGAACCGTGAAGTACCGACCGGTTATCTGAATATCAAACTGAAAGATGGTTCTACGGAACGGATGTATACCTCAGATGTGAACGAGATCCAGAAAGAATTAAAAGAAAAGGATTTTACCCAGTTTGTTGTGGATGATGTGCCGTCAGAGAGCTGGATTATGACACTTCTGCCATATCTTCTTATTTTTGGTGCCATCTTCATTCTGTTTATGATTATGAGCAACAATGCGGCAGCAAACAACAGCGGCGGCAAAATGATGAATTTTGGAAAAAGCCGTGCAAAGCTTTCCACCGAGGAAGATAACCATATGACATTTGAGAATGTCGCCGGTCTGAAAGAAGAAAAAGAAGACCTTGAGGAACTGGTGGACTTTCTGCGTGCCCCAAAGAAGTATACAAACCTTGGTGCACGTATTCCGAAAGGTGTGCTCTTAGTCGGACCTCCGGGAACCGGTAAGACACTTCTGGCAAAAGCCGTTGCAGGCGAGGCCGGAGTACCGTTCTTTAGTATTTCCGGTTCAGATTTCGTAGAAATGTTTGTCGGTGTCGGAGCTTCGCGTGTCCGTGATCTGTTTGAAGATGCCAAGAAAAATGCACCGTGTATCGTATTTATCGATGAGATTGATGCTGTGGCCAGACGCCGTGGTACAGGTATGGGAGGCGGTCATGATGAGCGCGAACAGACCTTAAACCAGATGCTTGTTGAGATGGATGGATTTGATGTTAATCAGGGAATTATCGTGATGGCAGCAACCAACCGTGTGGATATTCTTGATCCGGCGATCATGCGTCCGGGACGTTTTGACCGAAAGATTGTAGTCGGAAGACCGGATGTGGCAGGCCGTGAAGAAATTCTTCAGGTTCATGCAAAGAACAAGCCGCTGGGAGATGACGTTGATTTAAAACAGATCGCACAGACGACTGCGGGATTTACAGGAGCAGATCTGGAGAATCTGCTGAATGAGGCTGCCATTCTTGCAGCAAAAGAAAGCCGGGCATATATTCAGCAGGCAGATATCCAGAAAGCATTCATCAAAGTGGGAATCGGTGCGGAGAAACACAGCCGTGTTATTTCCGAAAAAGAAAAGAAAATTACAGCATATCATGAATCCGGACATGCCCTTCTGTTTCATCTTCTGCCGGATGTGGGACCGGTGCATACGGTATCCATTATCCCAACCGGTGCCGGGGCTGCGGGTTATACCATGCCGCTTCCGGAGAAGGATGAGATGTTTAACTCCAGGGGACGTATGCTGCAGGAGATCGTGGTAGATCTCGGAGGACGTGTTGCAGAGGAACTGGTATTTGATGATATTACCACAGGTGCCTCCCAGGATATCAAGCAGGCCACCAAGATGGCGCGGGATATGGTGACACGGTATGGAATGTCCGAGAATATCGGCCTGATCTGCTACAAAGATGATGACGATGAAGTATTTATCGGACGTGATCTGGCACATGCACACAGCTACAGTGAGGGAATTGCCTCTGCCATTGATGTGGAAGTAAAGCGTATCATTGATGAGTCTTATGAGAAGGCAAAAACAATCATTGCCGAGCATCGGGATGTGCTTGACCGCTGTGCAGCACTTCTTCTGGAGAAAGAAAAGATTACACGCGAAGAGTTTGAAGCATTATTTGAAGCATAAAAGATCTGGATGGTCAAAATGACAGAAAAAGGCTCTGTCGGGAAAAATTTTCCGGCAGAGCCTTTTTACTGTATACATAGTGCACAAAAACGATGTCAAACTTTTGTGAAGTTTGTGCACACTTCTGTGTAGATCCATGGTACTATAATCACTGTAAAAACCCCCCAATACATTATATATAGTTTTTGCTATACCCCATAGTAAAAATACCTTCTCCTAAAAATGGAACCTGACCCCAGGTTTCATTTTTTTTGTCATTTTTTAATCTGTAATCAGAGCACATCTTTTGAAATACACAACCCCATAAATAATTGAAAAAATTTTCCAATTATATCTTGACACATCAGTGAACTAAAGTTATAATCCTAGTAATCTTATAGGAAATATATGAAAAAGAAAAAAATAAAGGAACAGATGATAAGATATTAAGACAGTTTTACAGGACAGCAGACACAGATTTTACCTGTGCGTGACGCAGGTTTTACGGAGTGGAGGGACAATGAGAAAGAGGATGGCAGCAATCCTTGCAGCAGCAATGCTTGCAATGGGAACATTCGCCGGATGCGGCAGTGTGGCAGATGCGGATACAGTAGAGATCGTCAATGTTTCCTACGATCCGACCAGAGAATTATATCAGGCCTACAATACCTTGTTCGAAAAACACTGGGAAGAGCAGACCGGGCAGAAGGTAAGGATCATCCAGTCCCATGGCGGTTCCGGAAAACAGGCATTGGAGGTTGCGAACGGCCTTGACGCCGATGTGGTAACACTTGCATTAGAGGGTGATATCAAGACGATCTCCGATTCCGGGCTGATCGATCCGGGATTTACATCAGAGTTTCCGGACGACAGTGCTCCCTATACCTCAACGATCGTATTCCTTGTGAGAAAGGGAAATCCAAAACAGATCAAAGACTGGGATGACCTTTTAAGATCGGATGTCAGTGTTATCACTCCGAACCCAAAGACTTCCGGTGGAGCAAGGTGGAATTATCTCGCGGCATGGTACTATTTTGAAGGACAGGGCGAGAGTGAGGAAAACATCACAGAGCATATGAAAACACTATATCAGAATGTGCTGGTCTTAGATTCCGGGGCACGCGGTTCAACGACCACATTCATTGAGAATGGCCAGGGTGACGTCCTGATTGCATGGGAGAATGAAGCATTTTTATCCATGCAGGAGGAACCGGGAGAATACGAGATCGTTGTTCCATCGGCATCGGTGCTTTGTCAGCCGACGGTAGCTGTTGTAGATGAAGTGGTTGACAGAAGATGCAGCCGGGCTGTTGCGGAGGAATATTTGAATTACCTGTATTCCGATGAAGCACAGAAGCTTGCAGGAGAAAATTATTACCGTCCGGCAGATCAGGACATTGCAAAACAGTTTTACACGGAGGAGGGAACACATGAGATCACAAAAGTTCCTTCCGATGGAAAATGGATGGTGACGGATGTTGCTATGGCAGATATCAGTCACTTTGGCGGATGGGATGCTGTGATAGAGAAACATTTTTCGGATGGCGGTATCTTTGACACGATCTATGAACGTAACAGGTAGTGAAGAGGGAGGATTGCATGCGTAAAAGTAAAAATAAAAGAGTCATACCGGGTTTTGGACTGTCTTTTGGAGTTACCATAACAATGCTTGGACTGATCGTGATTATTCCGTTATGTTCGCTGGTCGTATTTTCAGCAAAACTTTCATTTCCTGAATTTCTTGATACAATCACAAGACTGCGTGTGTTATCGAGCTATGCAGTCAGTTTTTTTACTGCATTCGTGGCGGCGGCGATCGATGCGGTCATGGGTATGATCATCGCCTGGGTGCTTGTAAGATATGATTTTCCCGGAAAAGCGATCATGGATGGCATCATCGAACTTCCATTTGCACTGCCGACCGCAGTTGCCGGTATCGCACTGACACACCTGACCACGACGGAGGGCTGGGTAGGAGCATTTTTTCAGAAGTTCGGAATTAAGATCGCGTACACAAGACTTGGAATCATCGTGGCGCTGGTGTTTATCGGAATTCCGTTTGTTGTGCGGGCGGTGCAGCCGGTTTTGGAAAAAATAGATATCCAGTATGAGGAGGCGGCAAATATCCTCGGCGCAAACAGCAGGCAGACGATGTTCCGTGTGATCCTGCCGGAGATTTTACCATCCCTGATCGCCGGATTTACGATGTCCTTTGCGAGAGGACTTGGCGAATATGGAAGCGTGGTATTTATTGCAGGAAATACCCCTTATGAGACAGAGATCGCACCGCTGATGATCATGTCAAAGCTTCAGGAATTTGATTATGCGAGTGCAACTTCGATCGCTCTTGTCATGTTAGCGGCAGCGTTTGTGATCCTTTTTATCAATGCATGGCTGCAAAGCCGGGCGTCAAAGATCGTCAGCGGAATTGCATAGCAACCAGGTTGCATAGCAGCTAAATTGCAGGATAGATGTATGGAGACAGGCAGAATATCTGTCAGGTTTTGCAGAAATCAGATCACAGGAAGGAGAAAGCTATGGAAATCAGAAAAAATTCAGGGCCACTTAAATGGATCTTAATCGGTATCAGCACATTATTTCTCATAGTGATGTTGATCCTGCCGCTCACCTACGTCCTTGTCACAGCGTTTGGGGAGGGCATTAAAGTATTTGTGGCGTCAGTCACCGATTATTATGCATTAAAGGCAATCGGTCTTACATTGGAAGTAACGCTGATCGCGGTGGTGGTCAACACCATATTTGGAATTGCGGCATCCTGGTGTATCACGAGATTTCAGTTTCATGGAAAAAAGATCTTGTCAACGCTGATTGATCTTCCACTTACAATCTCACCGGTTATCGCCGGACTGATCTATATCCTGACCTTTGGACGGCAGAGTATCCTTTATGAGTATCTGCGGTCGGCGGGGATCAAGCTGATCTTTGCGGTACCGGGAATCGTGGTTGCAACAGTGTTTGTGACATTTCCGTTTATATCGAGGGAGATCATCCCGGTGCTCTCCACGCTTGGCACCGACGAGGAGGAAGCGGCTGCACTGATGGGAGCAAACGGATTTACGATTTTCCGGAAAATTACCTTCCCACATATCAAATGGGCATTGCTTTACGGAATCGTGCTCTGTACGGCAAGAGCGATGGGAGAGTTTGGTGCGGTATCTGTTTTGTCCGGTCACCTTCAGGGAAAAACAAATACGATGCCGCTTTACATTGAACTTTTGTATCAGGGATATGATTTTACCGGAGCGTTTGCGGTATCGGCGATCTTAGTGTGTATGGCAGTCGTGATCTTAGTGCTCCGGAGTGTGTTGGAGCACAAGGGCAAAGAAGCGTAGGCAGGGCTGCCAAAGAAGAAAAGTAACAGCAGCGCAGTTAAGGCATCATAGCAGCTGGCGCAGCATAGCAGCTGGTGCAGCATAGCAGCTGGTGCAGCATGGCAGTAAATGTACTACTGGAAATGGAGCGGATTATGGCGGAACAAAATTATGTAGAACTTAGGCATGTGAATAAAAAGTATAAAGATTTTCAGGCATCCGACGACATCAATTTTGGAATTGGAAAAGGAAAGCTGATCGGGCTGCTCGGACCGAGTGGCAGCGGAAAGACGACGATCCTTCGAATGCTTGCCGGATTAGAACATGCGGATTCGGGGGAGATCATCATTGATGGAAGAGTCGTCAATGATGTACCGGCGAGTGAGCGCGGGATCGGATTTGTGTTTCAGAACTATGCGCTGTTCCGCCAGGGATCACACAGGATGAACCGTTGATTCCCCGATGTAAAAACATGTGGTCATATGCATCATAACAGTCGGCAGCAGTTGCCTGGAACGGATTTCTTTTTCCGGCATGCGTTCCATCAATTTCAATACTCTGTTCTAAGCGGATATCCTGTGATGACGCGCCTGCCATAAATTGATATGTTCCGTCTTCTAAGATCATGCGCTCTGAGATCACATCATAGTATTCTAACTCCCACAACTGTACCATAAATGTGACCTTTCTGGTTTCTTTGGGCTGAATATCATGAATGCGCTCAAACCCAACAAGCTGCCGGATCGGACGCTGCACACGGGAACCCTTTTTATGCACATAAAGCTGTACTATTTCATCAGCACTTCTTTCCCCAGTATTTTTGATAAAACAGCTCACTTTGATACAGCCGCGTTCTTTTTTGATCTGCATTTTTTCGTAGGAAAATGCTGCATAAGTCAGACCATATCCAAACGGATAGAGCACTTCTCTGTCAAAATACTGGTAAGTGCGTTTTCCCTGAATGATATCATAGTCGTTCATATCCGGCAGATCTTCATCCGAACGGTACCATGTCATATTTAATCGTCCCGCAGCTGCTGCTTTTCCGGTCAGCACATCTGCGATTCCGTGTCCAAGTTCCTGACTGCCCGATGCAGACAGCAGGATCGCCGGAACATTTTTCTCCAATTCACCGATGGCATACGGATAGTTGCTGATCAAAGCCACAATGGTGTTCGGATTCACTGCTGCCACCCGTTTTACCAGTTCTTCCTGCTCCGTCGGAAGTACAATCGTGGTGCGGTCAACTTCCTCTTTGCTGTTGATGACCGGATTGCAGCCAATGACTGCTATCACATGATCAGCTTCTTTTGCTGTTTTCTCCGCAGCAGTTTTCCCGTCTTTTACGATCTCTATCTCAAATCTTGCCGGCGGATTATCCACGCAGATGGAAAAATGACCATCTTTATCCACAATTACCTGCTTCTTATTCCAGCTTTCCAGTGTAAAACTGCTTTTTTCCCACTTCAAATTCCACAACTCACGGACAAACCAGCCAAACGCCTCTTTTTTGTCTGCCTTGATGATATCTGTATCCTCCTCTAAAGTGACAAATCTGCCGTTGCTTTTTGCCACCAGGGTCATGCTGCCACAGCCCCAGTCATTCAAAATAAATGTTTCTGCCTGCTCTTTTATTACCAGTTTTAACCGGGTATTCTCATCCAGTCCCACATAGCATTTATCACTGGTTTGATCCGCCAGGCGGATACGGATTTCAGACAAACCGGTTTCATGACTGATCTTTGCATTTGGAAATGCTTCTCTGATTCCATCTAAGACAGTAACCTCATAAGGAGGGATGCCACAATACCAGTCCTTGTACCACACATCAGAGAGTGGACCTACTACTGCTACATTTTTTACTGTATTTTCATCAAACGGAAGAATTTCATTTTCATTTTTCAAAAGGACAACCGCCTCATCCGCCATTTTACGCGCAAGTTGTTTGTGTTCCTCATTGTTGATATATTCTTCGCCCATGTTCTGATACGGGCAGTCGCCCTCTTTATCAAACATGCCAAGCCTTATCCTTGTCCGGAACGAATTGCGCACCGATTCATCAATATCTTTTTCCGTGATCCAGCCGTTATCTAATGCCTCCCTTGCCGCAGCATAAACAATCTCTCCATCATCCGTGAAACAGTCAACACCAGCCTTTAATCCATTTGCCAGTGTTTCCCCGTGCGTCTGATAAAAATGATGGTCGTTCACCGTCTGTGAAAAATCGCCTCCGTCACAAACAACATGCCCGGGCAGTCCATATGTGCCTTTTAGGACATGGCGCACCTCGTCATTGACGATCGCCGGAATCCCGTTGATCTCATTGTAGGAGGTCATGACTGCCTCCGCGCCGCCCTCCATGATCGCCTTTTTGAACGGTTTTAAATAATATTCGTTTTTATTTCTCCTGTCTACGGAAGATGAAATCTTAATGCGGTCTTTCTCCACATTGTTTGCGTAAAAATGTTTCAGCGTTGCCCCGCAACGGATATAAAAAGGATCCTCGCCCCTCATACCGCGGATATATGCGCCCGCCATCTCTCCGGTCAGATACGGATCTTCGCCGTATGACTCTTCCGTCCTTCCCCATCTCGGATCGCGCTCCATATCAATCGTTGGCGCCCAGCGGCAGAGCCCGCCTCCACCATTTCTTGTATACAAAGCCCTGGCTTCCTCGCCGACAGCGCGACCACATTCTCTGATCAGCTCCCTGTCAAAACTCGCACTCATACCGATCGGCTGAGTGAAAGCTGTGGTCGGCTCCGGCTCCCCTTTATTAAATGCCTGGTCATGTCTCGCCTCAATCCCGTGTGCAGCCTCACCGCCCATATAAGTTGCCCGGATTCCAAGCCTCGGAATGTCAGGGCATCCGGTTGTCAGACAGTGTATTTTTTCTTCAAGCGTCATTGCCCCTGTCAGATAGTCAAGACGTTCTTCTATCGAAAGACTGTTATCCCACAGCGGTGTGTTCTGTTCAAATTTTATATTTTTCTC
>OGRH01002190.1_pt1 | contig 10755 bp, 8 predicted proteins | sample 1553461 | NCBI WGS metagenome assembly OGRH01 (sample SAMEA2580092, study PRJEB22360) | human gut metagenome | biome: human gut; feature: human-associated habitat; material: faeces | place: Denmark | collected 2008/2010
GGGCGAAAAGGTTTTCGACTAAAGGCAAAAGGTCTATGAGCAGGCTGTTTGACAATAGTAGCATGGCGATTGTCACTTAAATAGAGCCTTCCGGAGCTGATTTGGTCTCTGATGAAGGTTGACGCTTACTTTCAATATATATTTTCTGTGTTTCGTAATATTTTTATCGAAAAACAATAAAAATATTTGGTGGAGTCAGAAATAATATATTCTTTTGAATATCGAAAAACGATAAATATTATTTGAAAAACGAACAATAATTACATAAAACATTATGAAACAATTCTTCAAAACGGTATTTGCATCCACGCTGGGAGTGTTGGTTGCTTTGGGAATCGTAACAATGGGTTCCATTTTTTTCATCATAGGAGTAGCCGCCAGTGCTGACGGTTCTTCCGAGTACAAACCGGATAAGAACACGGTGTTCAAATTGTCTTTGGATGGTGTCTTGGTCGATCAGGCTGTGAAGAATCCTTTTTCGGAACTGATGGGAGAAAGTAGCAATCAAATGGCTGTGTCGGATGTGATCAAAGCGATCCGCCGTGCAAAGGCAAACGATAATATTAAAGGTATTTATCTGGAAGCCGGTTCGCTTTCTACAGGCTTTGCAGGGATTGAGGCGATCCGCCGCGAGTTGGAGGACTTTAAGGATAGCGGTAAGTTTATCGTGTCATACGGCGATTATTATACGCAGGGGGCTTATTACCTGTGTAGCGTAGCTGACTCTGTTTTCCTAAATCCGCAAGGTAGCGTCTCGTTGGTTGGTCTTGCATCACAGGGGTTGTTTTTTACCGGGTTGGCTGAGAAAATCGGAGTGGAACATTATATCTTTAAGGTTGGAACTTATAAGAGTGCCGTAGAACCGTTTTTCCTGAAAAAGTTTAGCGATGCCAATCGTGAACAGTTGACTTCTTTCTTGGGCAGCGTATGGGGGAACTTGACAACCGCTATCGAGAAAAGCCGTAATATCTCTTCCGACGAATTGGATCGTTACCTGAACGAAGGTCTTGCAATGGGCCAGGCTTCCAATGCTGTCGATTATAAATTGGCGGACGGGCTTCGTTATCGGTATGAGGTGGAAAACTGTGTGAAAGAAATGGCCGGACAGGATGTGAAGGGCAAGCTGAAAACTGCCGGAGTGGACAAAATTGTCTCTATCAAAGTAAAAGAAAAAGAGAACAAGAATAAGATCGCTGTCTTGTATGCGGAAGGTGAAATCCGAGACGAAGATTCTTCTTCTCCTTTCAGTGCCGACGAACAGGTGATTTCAGAAGAAATGGCAAATAAATTGCGCAAGCTGAAAGATGACGATGATGTAAAAGCCGTAGTCTTTCGTGTGAACTCTCCGGGCGGTAGCGCTTATATCTCCGAACAGATATGGAAAGAAGTGGTCGAGCTGAAAGCTAAGAAGCCGATCGTTGTTTCGATGGGTAACTATGCTGCTTCCGGTGGCTATTACATCTCTTGTGCCGCAAACAAGATTGTCGCCGAACGTACGACTTTGACAGGTTCAATCGGTGTATTCGGTGTCGTCCGTAATTTTACCGGAACATTTGATAAGGTAGGTGTAACTACGGATATCGTAAAGACAAATACATTCGCTGATTTGGGGGACATCAGTCGTCCGATGCGTGAAGATGAAAAGGCGTTGATCCAGCGTGGTGTAGAACAAACATATGATTTATTCCTGACTCGTTGCGCAGATGGCCGCGGCATGACAAAAGCTGAGATCGATTCGATCGGACAAGGACGTGTATGGACAGGCGAACAGGCATTGGAAAGAGGTTTGGTCGACCAGTTGGGCGGCATGGATGATGCGATCAAAGAGGCTGCGACTTTAGCGGAATTGACTGATTATTCTGTAATAGTAGCAGATGGCCCGAAAGATTTCTTTACCAAATTCATGGAGAAGCAGATGGATGAAGTAAAAGTCTCCATCGCCAAATCTGTAATGGGCGAAGAGCAATTCAAACTGTTCTCAACGATCCGCCGGGCTGAAACGGAATCCGGTATTATTGCCCGTATGCCGTTTGATATAAAAGGTTTATAATGGAAGGTAGGGCGGGGTTTGCCCGCCCTTCTTCTTAAGCAAGAATGCTATAGGTTATGAAAAAGCAATTGAATTTAATCTGTGTTTTGATATTTTTCTTTGTCGGTTTGTCTTTGGTTCCGAGCATCTATTCGATGGGTAATGCATTTGTGGACGGTTTCAAAGAAGGAATGTCACAGGCTGAAGAAGCGCATGAGCAGGGAACAACAAACATTAGTGCGGGAATATTAAGCCCGATGACTCTTAGTTTATGGCCGAAATCTTTGGCTGCCACTTCAGATAAGCTATTCAATCAGAAGGATCAGGAGTGGTATCCGGCTTCACATATCAAGACATTGGTCTGGGCGAAATCCAAAGATGTTGGAATTGCAAGATATGTAAGTTTCCTTATACTGATCGGTCTGTTCTTTATTATAAAAGCGATCATCCAATTCTATAAGCTTATCAATGCGATTAATCACGAGGTGATATTCGATTGGATGAATGTACGCCGTTTGAATCGCATCGGACGCAATCTGCTGATCTCTTTCATACTGACACAAGCTTATATGATAACGAATTACTGGGAGGCAACCCGATTATTCGAGTTGGAAGGTTATGAACATAATTTCTGGTGTGACTTTCAGCCGATGACATTGATAATGGGCCTGATTGCTTTATTGGTAGGTCGTATTTTTGCAATCGGTCTGCAGATGAAAGAGGAACAGGAGTTGACAATTTAAGAATCTGATCATGATAAATAAGACACAAGCGATGTCTTTTTTATTGTTCCGGCAGTTTGAGTCTATGTATTCTTTCGGATATGATTGTGAATGGAATTTCGGTCTTGCTTATAATTTATTACCCGAATGTCTGTTCCGTATATGAAATAATGGGGGAATGCCCTTTACTGGGTTCTCCGTTCTTAGTATAATATTATCTGCTGCCTGTATTTATTGCTTGAATCGGAGTTTGAGTATTCCAGCTTGGCAAACATCTGGAGATGCGGGTAGTGAAATTCATAATGTCGTAATTGACGAATAATCAGAGGAGTAAGATATGGCTATAATAGTGAATTTGGATGTGATGATGGCAAAAAGAAAGATCACTTTGGGTGATTTGGCCGATCGTATCGGTATTACCCCGGCAAATCTTTCGATCCTAAAGACGGGTAAAGCCAAAGCTATACGCTTTTCTACTCTTGAGGCAATTTGTAAGGAGCTCGATTGCCAACCGGCGGATATACTCGAATTTAAGGAAGATGAAACGTGAAGTCTTGGATATGAATGATTATTTTCTTACAATATGTAAGTATGCCAGGCCATATAAAGGCGGACGAAGTGCTTAATATTGTTAAATTAGATGTGTATGCTGACAATATGTAAGCAAAAGTTTGGTTGGTTATGGAATAGTACCTACATTTGCACCGCAATTTGAAAGTAATCTTAAAGTAATAATTATATGAAGACTTCGATTTTAAGTAAAAGCATTCTTGTTCTTGCAGTTATGTTCTTGTGTAATCTTGCAATGAGCGCAGCCTCTCCCAGAGAGTACATGTATGATACGAAGGAAGAGAATGGTAAGGTTATTTCAAAAGTCATTTTCTTAAATGACAATGGGCTTTTGAATAAAGAAGTTAAATATGAATTTTCTTACAATGAAAACGGCAAAGTGTCAGAAAAGAAGGCATATCGCTGGAATAAGAGTAAGGATGAGTGGGTTCCCTATTATCTGACGACTTATTCATACGATGCAGAAACAGGGGAAATCAACACCACATACGGAATGTGGGATAAAAAGAAGAAAAGTTTTAGCTTAAATGTCCAGAATATGGTTGCTCCGGCAACAAGTTATAACGACATTTTCTCATAATACCTATTTTAGAATATTTCATAGACACAACCGAAAATGGCGCGAATAACAAAAGACGTGAGTCCCTGTTATTAGCGCCATTTTCATTTGCTCCGATCATTTTCGTGAGATCACGAAAATGATCGGAGTTTATCTTGTTTTTATTTAATGATCTTCTCTATTTCCGAAAGATTCTTCTCTACATCGGCGTCTGTGACTTCGTAGTTTGTCAGGTCGCCTGCCAGATACTGGTCGTAAGCGGCCATGTCGATCAGGCCGTGTCCCGACAGGTTGAACAGAATGACTTTCGGTTCGCCGCTCTCGGTACACTTGCGGGCCTCGCGGACGGCCGCGGCGATCGCATGGCACGATTCCGGAGCGGGAATAATGCCCTCGGTCTGCGCGAACAGGCAGCCTGCGTCGAAGCTCTCGAGTTGCGGGATATCGACCGCTTCCATCAGCTTGTCCTTGAGCAGTTGAGATACGATCACGCCTGCTCCGTGATACCGCAATCCGCCCGCATGGATGTTGGCGGGAGCGAAGTTGTGCCCCAGCGTGAACATCGGCAGCAACGGCGTATAGCCGGCTTCGTCTCCGAAGTCGTAGCGGAAGACTCCGCGCGTGAGCTTCGGGCAGGAGTCGGGCTCGGCCGCGATGTAGCGCGTCTTTCGGCCTTCCTTGAGCGTGTGGCGCATGAACGGGAACGAGATGCCGCCGAAATTCGATCCGCCGCCGAAGCAGCCGATGATCAGGTCGGGGTATTCGCCTGCCATTTCCATCTGTTTTTCGGCCTCGAGACCGATGATCGTCTGGTGCAGCGTGACGTGGCTCAGCACCGAGCCGAGCGTGTACTTGCAGTTCGGCGTGCTCATCGCCAGCTCGATCGCCTCCGAGATCGCCGTGCCGAGCGAGCCCTGATGGTTCGGATGCTCGGTGAGTATTTTGCGTCCGGCTTTGGTCGACATCGACGGCGAGGCGGTCACCTGCGCGCCGAAAGTCTGCATGATCGAGCGCCGGTAGGGTTTCTGCTCGTAACTGATCTTGACCATGTAGACGGCCAGTTCCAGCCCGAACGCCTTGGCGGCGTACGACAGGGCGGCTCCCCATTGGCCGGCGCCGGTCTCGGTCGTGATGTTCGTGACGCCTTGCCGCTTGCAGTAATAGGCTTGAGCGAGGGCCGAGTTCAGCTTGTGCGAGCCGACGGGACTGACGCTCTCGTTCTTGAAATAGATGTGCGCCGGGGTGCCGAGCGCCTTTTCCAGTCCGTAGGCCCTGACCAGCGGCGTGCAGCGGTAGTTTTTGTACTGCTCGCGGACTTCGTCGGGGATATCGATCCACGGGTCGGTCTGGTTCATCTCCTGATCGGCCAGCGCCTCGGCGAAAATGGGATAGAGATCCGAGGCTTTCAGCGGCTGTTTCGTTGCGGGATTCAGAGGCGGCATCGGCTTGTTGGGCATGTCGGCCATGACGTTGTACCACCGGGTCGGAATCTCTGATTCCGGAAGGATGAAGCGTTTTGTTTTCGTGCTCATTGCTTTACGGATTTTGGTTTATAAATGATCGGATGGAATGCGGACAAAACAAGGGAGGCTGTCGTGGTCGACAGCCTCCCTTGGTATTTCGCAGATTCATATCTGCACATGGCGATGCGACTCACGACTTATCGAGTAGAGAGCGCCACCACCAGAATTTGTTGATTGCAGAATGAGTCATCGTTTTCTTGATTCGTTGCAATGGCAAATATAGTGTAAAATCCCGGATTTGAGCAAGCGCTTCGCGAAAATATTGTTAGTTTTGTTTCCGTTTTCGGGTGCGGAATGGAATTTTGTTGTTTTTAAATGTTTTATATTCAGTGTGAAATGTAAATAATTTGAAGTATGAAAAAGAATCGAATAATCTTGTCGCTGGCGGTCGTTCTGTGGCTGACTTCATCTGTTTCGGCTGCGACGATCGACCGGATTGCCGTGCGGAGCGAAGCGATGAAAAAGGAGATCCCGGTCGTCGTGATCGTGCCCGACGCGGCGAAGAGCGGAGTCAGAATGCCGGTGCTGTACCTGCTTCACGGATACAGCGGCGATCAGGAAACGTGGCTCAACGTGAAGCCTTCTCTGCCGCAAATGGCCGACCGGGACAGCGTGATCGTCGTTTGTCCCGACGGCGAGAACAGCTGGTACTGGGACAGCCCGAAAGACCCCTCTTCGCGTTTCGAGACCTTCGTCGCGCGCGAGCTGATCGATTACGTGGACGCCCACTATCCGACGCGGGGCGACCGTTCGGGCCGTGCGATTACGGGTCTCAGCATGGGCGGCCACGGCGGGCTGTGGCTTTCGTTCCGCCACAAGGATACGTTCGGCGCCGGCGGATCGACGAGCGGCGGCGTGGATATCCGTCCTTTCCCCGAGAACTGGGAAATGGCCAAACAGCTCGGCGAGGAGGCGACCAACCGCAAGACGTGGGACGACCATACGGTGATGACCCAGTTGGACAGCATATCGAACGGCGATCTGGCGTTGGTGATCGACTGCGGTTACGACGACTTCTTTTTCGACGTGAACAACAAACTGCACGAGGCGCTTCGCGAACGGGGTATCGAGCATGATTACACGGTGCGTCCCGGCGTTCACAACGGACCCTACTGGACCAATTCGATCGATTATCAGTGGCTGTTTTTCAAGAAATTTTTCGACCGCTCGGGGCGGTAGCGTCCGACCGGTATGAAAGAAATCATCCGGTGCCCCTCTGAAGGGGTGCCGGATGTTGTTTTTGGGCCGGAGTATTTTTTCTCCGATGTATCCTGCTCCGTCGTTTGAGATAGCGGGTACGACTGTACTCGGAAGCTCTTCGTTCGTAATCCGGCTTACGACGAGAAACGGCGGAATTTTTCTCTGCGGTCGCGTTACGATAACCCGGAGCGTTCCGATTCGGGATCGGGATACGGACAAATCCGTTTCCGTTTTCGGGAGCCGTTTTTCGTTCCGGAATCGGGCCGGCGGACTCTGTTTTTTTATTTTTTGCGAAAAATGTCAAATCGTTTCCGGTACGTCTTTCTTCGGTTACGATTCGGAAGTCGAATCGAACCGGAATGTTTCGATTGTTTTGATAAATGCCCTAAGTATTGATTCTGTGTGTATTCGGTTGCTTTTTTTCGGCGGCGATTTATTTCACATATAGAAATTTTTTGTTTAATTTTACCATGAACGGACCGGAGCAAGGCGATTTTGCTTATACATTATAATAGGTGTTTATACATTTTTATATATTCGTTTCGGTTCTTTGCTCGCATTGCCGTGCACGACGTACACGAACTTCAGGTGTGACTGCAAACCCGTCTGCGAAAGCAGGCATAACTTCGATAAATGTTTATAATATGAAGAACAGAGTACGTTTTTGTTTGTCCGTTTTGGCTGCCGCCTTTTTCGCGTGCGGCCTGACTTCCTGCAAGGACGATCCCGAAAATCCGGCGCCCGAGCCGGAAGTGACGTTGACCGCAGGAGCTGCGACCGAGACGTCGGTCAGCTTTACCGTAACGCCCGTCCATGCCGACCGTTGCGCATGGACGTACGGTCTGAAAGGCGATGCTGCGCCCGATGCCGCCGCGATCTTTGCGAACGGGACGGCCGTATCGGCCGATCAGCCTTCCGATGTGACGATTCCGGATCTGACTCCCGGAACCACTTATGTCGCCTATGCCGTGGCGGCCTCGGGGGAGCATGCGGGCGAGGTGGAATCGATCGATCTGCCGACCGTCGCGCTCTCCTACGATGTGGATTATACGGCTCAATACGCCCAGGGCTATTATTATGGAGACAGGATGAGCGCCGGCACGGGTAACTATTATTTCCACTTGTCCCAATTCGAGTATGCTCCGGTCGAGGGACAGGAGGGCGAGTATCCCGATGCTCCGGGAATGGACGTCGTGCTCGATCTTTACGGCGCGTTCGCCGATTCGCCCGATCATGCGATTCTCCCCGACGGGGTTTACGAGGTCGATATGCAGAACCCTTACGGCGAAGGCACGGTCGGGACCGAGTATTCTACCTATTATCTGATCGGCGACGATCTGCAACTGGCCGACCAGCAGTCTTTCCGCGACTTGCGTGTGGAAGTGACTACCGAGGACGGTGTGGTCAGCGTCGTGGCGATCGGCGAGCTGGAGGACGGCAGGACGCTGCGCGTACGCTACGAGGGCGCTCCGACGGTGTTGAAAAATGGTACGACCGGCTTGGGCGAGAACGTGCAGATCGATGCGATGAATCTGCTTGTCGCTTCCTATTACGGCGACGAGCAGAAGCAGGGAACGGGCAACTATTTCCTCCAGTTCGTTTCCTACGAGGCCGACGGCAGCGGCAAACCGGTCGGCGAAGGAGGGTACAAGCTCAGCCTCGACCTGTACGGAACCCTCTCCGATGACGACGATCAGGCGATCCTGCCCGACGGCGTGTACGACATCGCTGCCGAGCGCTACTCGGAAGGCTCCTGCTACAATATGTATACGTGGCTTGCCGAGGTCGACGAGAACGGCAATTCGGTAGCTGGAACCGAATTCTCGGTCGGAACGGTCACGGTGGCCCGTAACGGCGAGAATTACACGCTGACGGCCAACTTCCGCGCGGAGGACGGATGTGTCGTCGAGGCTAAGTACGAGGGCCCGATCGATTTCGAGAACAAGGTGACCGGTCCGGTGGGCGACCATAAGACGAACTTTACTCAGGGCGAGGTTTCCTATATGGGTTCGACCGATGAGATGAGTACGTTCCGTTTGATGTTATGGGATGGAAACATGCTGGATCGGAATGATGAGAATGACCAATATTTGTTTGAGGAAGGAAGGAGGAACACTATGCTGTTCATCGACCTGTATAGCAAGCCTTGTACATCCTCGTCGATCAAGCTCGAGCCGGGAACTTACACGGTAAGCTCCGAGGGCGGTCCGATGACAATTGATCCGGGGCGGCTGAATGTGATTGTGCCCGGTATTATCGAGGAGTCGGAAGGAACCTATTTTTACCTGACGCAGGCTGATTATCCGGTGGTAACCTCGATGTATGAGGATGGAAATACGGCGCTGATCGACGGCGGTACGATGCGGATCGACGAAACTGGTTCCGGCAGCGGTTACCGCTTCACGTTCGACTTCACGACCAAAGAGGGCGGCAGTCTGACTGCGACGATGGAGGGTGACTTGGAGTTCTTCAATCGGGCGCCGATCTATTCGACCCTCGAAGATGACTATGTGGTCGATCTGACCGATGCCGAGTGCAAGCTGAACTACTGGGGAGGTGTGGGCGAATACGGCGTGTGGATGGTGCAGATCGTGAGCGACGAGATCGGCTCGGACGGCTTCTCGTCGCAGATCGCTTCTCCCCATCTCGACGAGACGGGCATCCCGACCGGAACCTATACGGCGAGCAAGGGAGTCGAGCCGGGCACTTTCCTCCCGGGAGAGTTGAGCAGCAACAATATGGTGAGCGGAACGTGGTACGTCGGAGGATTCAACGGCCAGTCGTATACCGAGCGGGCTCCTGCCGTCGACGGTGAAATCCATGTTACGAACAACGGAGACGGCACTTATGTGATCGATTTCGAGTGCACCGACGATGCCGAAGTACCTCATACGTTCTCGGGAAGCTGGTCGGGTACGGCGATTTACGAGAATGCCGGTAATGCCGTCCGCTCGCTGGTTGTCTCCCCGAACGTTCCCGACGAAGCCGGTCGCGCCGCTGTGCGTGCCGCCAAGCTGACCGAAGCCCGTGCCGCCAAACCGGCCGATACGGGCAAGCAGAAGCTGTCGGTCGTTCGCGCGGCGGACAATGCAGGGAAGGCGCTTCGCGCAAGCAAGTATTGATCGCAGCTATTCAAGCCGGTCCGATTCGGATGCGGGCGAACCCGAGGGCGCGGCTCAGGCTGCGCCCTCGCTTGTTTGGCAGGATGCCGGCGATCTCCGGGGAGGGGAGCGGATTCTTCGCAGGCTGCGCGTAGGGAGGGAACGTGGCTTCCTCTCGGAAATCCGGACGATGGGGTGCGATGTCCCGAAACTCCTGTCCGGTTTGGCAAAAAACGGACAGATTGTCTGCCCGGCTCTTTGTCGGACTCGGTGAAGGGATAAGGGATACGGAAGGGCGCGGCTCAGTAGGGGGCGCCTTTCTTCAGAAAAGGTTCCGGAGTAGGACTGCTCGGCATTCATTCGACCGGATGTCTTGCCGCCCCGGCGATCCTTCCCTCGAGCGTCAAAAACGCAAAAGCCCGTGCATTCGGTAATGCACGGGCTTTTTTGCAAGGCAAAGACTTCCCTTCCTGCGCCTATGCCACGCAGAGTATCAGCATCTGGGCCGTCAGAATCCGCAGAAACATCGTGAGCGGATAAACGGTCGCATAGCCGACCGAAGGCATGTCGTTGCCGGCCGTCTCGTTCGAGTACGCCAGCGCCGGGGGATCGGTCATCGATCCGGCGAACAGTCCCATCAGCGTATAGAAGTTCAGCTTGTAGAATTTGCGCGCGACGATACCTACGATCAGCAGCGGGAGAACCGTAATCAGGAAGCCGTAGCCGATCCAATGGTATCCGTTCTCGTACAGCACCGTATGGACGAATCCTTCTCCGGCGCCGAGTCCGACGCAGGCCAGGAACAGTGCGATGCCGATTTCGCGGAGCATCAGGTTCGCGCTCATCGTCGTATAGGTAACCAGCTTGTAGTGCGGGCCGAACCGGCTGATCAGGATCGATACGACCAGCGGGCCGCCGGCCAGCCCGAGCTTGACGGGCTGCGGGATGCCGGGAAACGCGATCGGGATGCTGCCCAACAGCACGCCGAGCACGATGCCGACGAAGATCGGGATCAGGTTCGGCTCCCTTGGTCCCCCCCTCCACGCGCCGG
>OGRH01002198.1_pt1 | contig 10725 bp, 9 predicted proteins | sample 1553461 | NCBI WGS metagenome assembly OGRH01 (sample SAMEA2580092, study PRJEB22360) | human gut metagenome | biome: human gut; feature: human-associated habitat; material: faeces | place: Denmark | collected 2008/2010
ATTCATTTATTTTTTTAATGCAAGTAAAATTTCTTTTTGTATTTCTTAGACCACACAGATTTCCTTCCTCTCAAACAAAATCGTAAAGTGTTTCATTCGCTTTGTTTTTCTGCTCATGTATTCCAAAAAGGCCTACCCATTCTCATAGGCTACACGGTCCTGGGGTTCGCCTGCAGCAGGCTTGATCAAAAAGCAGGACTCATGCCGGCGACCCTCTTTGCCATGAGAATCCCTATCTATGGCGACAGTCCCGAGTTCATTGGTATGGCCATGATGATGGGGCTTCCTTCTTATCCATCATTTTGACGGTCTTTGTCACCAGTCTTCGAAACGCTTTGTTTACATCAGTCCTGGCCCCCTATGTTCGCAAGAAAAGCGGGATCTTTCCCCCCCTTTTTGCTTATGGACTGACGGATGAATGCTTTGCCTTCAACCTAGTAGCTGTTAAGGGTAATGAAGACGGATCACCGGAGGAGGACCAAACAATCAACCTCATCAGTATGCTGGACCGGTCCATTTCCAGTTCCTTAGGCTGCTATTTAGGGATCTTTCTCCAACTTGTGCCTGGCCCTTGTTTCCTATATCCTTACGGCCATGTTCCTTGGCATCGGGTCAAACTATATGGGTTCACGGATCCTTGTCACGGCAGGCATTGCCTCCGGTCTCATATCTGTCTTTTTTCAACGTTCATTCCCTTCAAGCTGCACATCGTTCTGACAAACCTAATAGCCTCCATTTCCTTCACTGTCCTTACTAGGAAAAAGGAGGCACGCCATGAATGATTTTTGGGAATCCTTCCGTCTTGCTAATAGCTACACAATACCTATGCAATGGGTGCCATCTTTGCCATGGCCCTTGCCACGTTCCTGCCCCGCTTCTTTCCTATGGTACTGCTCAAAACCCGCACACTTCCCCTTTGATCTACCAAGTGGCTCCATTTTGTCCCGCTTGCCATTTTGGGATTTTGGTTTTCCCCGATCTTTTATTAAAAGATGGAGCGATCTATCTTTCCCTTGACAATATTCCCCTGTTAACGACCCTCTTCATTGCTCCCATCGTCATTCGGGCAAAGTCCTTGGGAGCTGCTACCATCTGCGGTGGTACGGTCTATTATATCCTGCAGGAATGGCTATAAGATAACTCAAAAGGCTATGAAGATGCAATGACACCTTCATAGCCTTTTGAGTTATGACTTCAGCATACGTCCTTTTTGTTCCAGGTTCCTGACGGTCTTAAGCAGTGTATCCCGGATGCGGGAAAGACCAATTGTTTCAAGGCGCGCTTCCGGCCCGGATAGACTGATGACATATCCCTTCTGTCCCAAATGAAGGGGCACAGCTACAGCCGCCACGCCTTCGTCAACTTCGCCCCGGGAAACAGCATAGCCATCCTGGAGAATAGCAAGGAGCTGATTTTTGAGGATCCGCTGCTTGGTCTTTTCTGTAAAGAGCTCCCCAATGAGCGTATCCCGAAGGCTTTCATCCTGCATAGCAAGAAGCATCTTACCCGACGCACCAATATGAAGGGGCACGATATACCCCTTATGGCCCATGACAGAAAGGCGGTGCCGGGACTGAACCATATCCACGCAGACACCTTGGTGCCCAAGAAGCGTCGAAACGACAACGGTCTCATTAAAGCAATCGGACAAATCGTTCAGGGCTTCTGTAATGAGGTCCTTTACGGTATTGTGAACAGAAACAGCGGAGGCGACCATGAGGATTCCCGTTCCGAGTCTGTATTGACCGCTTTTTTCGGACTGTTCAATCCAGCCGGCATGCTGCAGGGTTCGCAGAATCCGATATACAGTCGTCTTATGCAGGGAAAGGGCCCTGCTGATTCCCGTAAGGGACAGGGATTCCCGACGCTGGGCCGCATAAAGTTCAAGAATCCTGACTGCATGCAGTACCGAATTGACATAAGGGGAAGAAGATTGATCCACCATGAGCAGGCTCCTTTCCAAATAAATCATGATTTTTCCTCATTATAGAAAATCGTCATTTGTCTTGTCAATGATTTTGTTTCATTATAGTGTCTATATTGCAAAATCGTGTCCAATTTCATTGACTTCCCCTGCGCCACTTCCTATAATGAGAGCACAGCAAAAGAAAGACCTGCGATGCAGTTAAAAGGAGCATGATGAAATATGGATAACTATAGCCTTCAAAAACCTCTCAATATGGCCCCTACAGGGATTGCGACCTTTGCAAAAAGTGACCTGGCAACAGATATCTATCATCTGAATGCTGATGTTGCCGTCCTTGGCGCCCCCTTCGATCTGGCTATCCAAGGCCGCACGGGCTGCCGTCTTGGCCCTCGCGGAATCCGGTTGGGTTCAACCCGCTTTACCTACAAAAAGGGCGGCACCTATGATTCGGAACGCAAGCAGTACTATATGGATGCCAGACGTTGGCATGTTGTAGACTGTGGGGATGTGGACTATATCCCCGGTGACCTCAAAGGCACCATGGCAAACTTGGAAAGTGCCGTTTCCATTATCCAGAAACAAGGGGCCCTTCCCGTTGTTCTAGGCGGTGACTGCGCCGTTGACTTCCCGGTCCTGCAAGGTCTGGAAGGCATTGGGAACTTTGATATCGTTCATATTGATGCTCATCTAGATTGGACCAAACCTCTTGACGGTCAGAAATTCTTTAACGGCTCCCCCATGAGAAATGCCGCTGGGCTTCCCTATGTGGGACGAATCCTCCATCTGGGTGTCCGCGGCATTGGCAGCAGCGGTCCCGATGATTTTGAAGAAGCCCGCGAACATGGAGATCAAATCTATTCCTGCCGCGATGTCCGCCGCTTGGGCATTGACCGGATTCTCAAGGAATTTGGGCTTGCCAAACAGTTTGTCGTATGTTTTGATATCGATGCGATGGATGCCGTTTATGCGCCGGCTACGGGTTCCCCCATGTTCGGCGGGTTCAATTACGATGAAGCGGTCGATATCCTTGAAGCTATTGGCTGGTCAAGCGGCCTCAAAGGAATTGTCATGACAGAAGTAGCCCCGCCTTTTGACGATATCGGAGGCACGACGGGATACCTCGCCGCCCGCCTGATTTCTGACCTCTTGGGCTTTGCCATGAAAAGGAAAGAAGCCCTTCGCTGACGAAAGGAACCTGCCATGGACCAGAAGCATTCCTACCATTCCGGCAAATGGATCACCCTTATTGGGTTTTGCACGGCCATGGAAATCATCCTTGCCCGGTTTCTCTCCCTTCACACATGGAACTTGAAGATTGGACTGAGTTTCCTGCCTGTCGCTGCCGCCGCCCTTATCGGCGGCCCCCTTGCCGGCGGCCTGACAGGCGCCTTGGGTGACCTCATCGGTGCAATTCTTTTCCCCGTAGGGCCCTACTTTCCCGGCTTTACACTCTCCTCCTTTCTCGATGGCTATATTTATGGCCTGATTTTTCGTCGCAGCCTAAGCCGAAAAGCCATCCTGCTTGCGGTCTTCCTTACCCAAATCGGCGTCAGCCTCGTCCTCAACACCTACTGGCTGAGCGTACTCTTCCACACACCCATGATGAACCTGCTGTATCCCCGCCTCTTCCAGTGCGCGGTCGGCGTTGTCACAAAAACGGTTCTCCTTTCCATTGTCCTGCCGCCTCTCAAGAAGCGTCTCTCCCTGCTTTGATTGACAAGCGGGCACCAGAAGAAGTTTTTCTTCTGGTGCCCGCTTTTTCATGACAAAAAAGGACCGTCCATCGGCCCTTTTTAGGCTCTTTTAGTCTCTTTTATCCGCTTTTTTAGACAAATTTCTTGAGATTCGTCATGCTGTGAAGGCTGAGGGCAATGGTCGACCCATTGTGCAGCAGTGCTGTTGTCGCTGGAGGCAGGATACCGGCTACACCAAGGGCAATCAGCGCGGCATTAAAGGAAACAACAAAATCATAGTTGAAATTGACACGCTTCATGAGCAGGTTGCTCAGTTCCTTTAGAACGATGAGCTGATGCAAGTCGCGGGCCGAAATGGTGATATCGGCAATTTCACGGGCAATATCAGCCCCTTCGGCAATGGCAATCCCAGCGTCTGCTTCAGACAAGGCAGGGGAATCATTGATACCGTCGCCTACCATGACGACACGGTGTCCTTCGGCCTTGGCGGCTTTGACGAACTGAGCCTTTTCCTCAGGCAGGACTTCCGCGTAAAACCGATCAAGCTCCAACGTCGCGGCTACATTTTCTGCTGTCCGTTTGCTGTCTCCCGTCATCATGACAAGGTTCTGGAAGCCAACGCGGCGCAGCGCCTTCATGACCTCCACAGCTTCCGGGCGCAAGGGATCGGAAATGCAGATGATGGCCATAAGGACCCCGTTCAATGCCATAAAGACATGGGAATAAGCTGGGGAACGGCTTTCGAACAGGTCTTCCTGACCCTCCGGGACACGGCAGTGCTCATCTTCAAAGATGAAGTGATGGGACCCGATGACAATCCGTTTGTCCCCGACACGGGAAGCAATCCCATGAGCTACGATGTATTCCACTTTACTATGGAGTTCATCATGGGTGATGCCTTCATCGGCAGCTTGACGCACAATGGCATTGGCCACAGAGTGGGGAAAATGTTCTTCCAGGCAGGCGGCATAGCGAAGGACCGTTTCCCGACTGTAACCATCAAAGCAAATGACGTCAGCAACCTTCGGCTTGGCAAGGGTCAGTGTTCCCGTCTTATCAAAGACAATGGTATCCGCCTCTGCCACCGCTTCGAGGAACTTGCCACCCTTGACCGTGATCTTGTAGGTACTGCATTCACGCATGGCTGACAACACCGCCAGCGGCATGGAAAGTTTGAGCGCGCAGGAAAAGTCAACCATGAGGACCGCCATGGCCTTCATAACATTGCGCGTGATCAGATAGGTCAGGAGGGTTCCGCCTAGGCACCACGGCACAAGACGGTCAGCCAAATGATTGGCCCTTCCTTCGAGGTTCGATTTAAAAGCTTCCGAATCCTCGATTATCTTAACGATTCGGTCAAAACGAGTATCCCCCACCGTTCCCGTCACCCGGATGCAGATTTCCCCATCTTCCACAACGGTTCCAGCAAAGACTGTTCCATCGACGGTCTTACGAACCGGCATCGATTCACCTGTCATGGAGGCCTGGTTCACGAGGGCTTCACCGCCCGTCACCAACCCATCAAGGGGAATGGTGCTTCCCATCTTGACACTGATGACATCGCCCTTTTCCACTTCGGTTAAGGGCACTTCGATTTCCGTTCCATTTTCAAGGACCTTCCATGCGGTATCCACGTTAATGGACATATGGGAAGCCAGATCATGAACGGATTTTTTTAAGGTCCACTCTTCCAGGATATCTCCAATTCCAAGCAGCAGCATGATCGATCCGGCTGTACCAAGGTCGTTTTGAAGCATAGCCGCCGTAATGGCCGTTGCATCAAGGACCGGTACATCGAGTTTGCCTGAAAGAAGGCTCTTGACCCCCTTACGGATAAAGCCTAGGGTGTGATACCAGGCACGGAGCATGCGCACAGGCATGGGCAGGAACCACTTACAGGCAAAATGACGCGTCACATGGGAAATCAGACGATTGCGGTAGGTCCGATTGAGGATCAGGGCATCCGCCTGATGCTTGCTGGACTTTTGGAGGCCCGGATCATTGGGGTCAAGATAGGCCAAGGTGTCCAAAAGAATAGGACGAAGAGAAGCCCTCTTGTCCGGAGCAAAGGTAATCGCAACTTCGCCCGATGCACTGTAAAGCTTAACCTTGTAAACTCCACTGATCCTTTCCAGGCGGGAAAGGATCACAGCGCCCTGCCGGGCATCAAACCCACGGAAGAGGACTCCTTTAGCGGACAAGCAGCGAACATGGATCCGGTCCCGGACCTCATGAATCATTTGAAATTTCACGATTGTCCCATCCTTTCTTCCTAGGAAATAGGGGTTTAGGCCTTATCTTCCACAGGTGTCAAGGCGTCTTCTTTAGCCTTCATTTCAGCAAGTTCCGCTTCTTCCCGTTTACGATTTTCTTCCTTGGCTTGGGCCACGATGTCATCAGCCTGGGCATTGAGGCAGGCCGCACTTTTTTCAGCGCATTTCTGTATGCGCAGGGCAGCAGCCGTCGCGCCAACGGCTGCTTTTTTCATGCATTTGCTCTTGAAAAAGACACGGGCCGCAAGCCCCAGAGCAGCACCGCTCACAACCATACCAACATGCATCCAATCTTCTCTTTCCATAGATAGCACCTCTCTCCAAGATAATATACAGCTAACTCATTAGGAGATTCTTTAGTTTTGAATCTCTTTATCTTGTCATTATAGCCTTTTCTTTCTCCTGAAACAAGCCAAAATCTTGATGATTCTTACGAGAAACTCTAAACGTTCCTCAATTTTTGCTCATCTCCATTACATTTTATTGCAATAATTCATGTATTCTTTATTGTTATATAAATTAGGATTAACTAACATGTATCCCAAATAAAAAAAGACCGCTGCAAAAAGCAGCGGCCAAACGAAAGCTCTTATTTAACGGCAAAGGCCTCAATTTCCACAAGGGCACCTTTAGGAAGCGCCGCTACCTGGAAGCAGGCACGAGCCGGACAAACACCTTTGAAGAATTCCCCATAGATTTCATTCATAGGTCCAAAGTCCTTGATATCCGCAAGAAGGACCGTCGTCTTAACGACATCATCAAGGCTGCAGCCAGCTTCAGCAAGGATATTCTTGACATTCGTCAAGGATTGTTTCGTCTGGGTGACGATATCATCGCCAGCAAACTCGCCCGTCTTAGGATCGATAGGAATCTGACCGGATACATAAACCGTCGTTCCGGAAGCTTCAATCCCCTGGGAATAGGGTCCAATCGCGGAAGGGGCATTTTTGGTAGCAATTTCTTTTTTCATGAAAAGTTCCTCCAATCAAGTGATAATATAGTTGTTTCTTTCGTTACCCAATAGAATTATATCACGAAAATCAAGATAAATCTCCTCTCCATCTTTCCAAGTATGGTACGCACTGCCATGGGTCATGACGCGGATCATACCGGCTGCGGTCTCAATGCGGTAGTCAACAGCATCCCCCATATAGAAACGATGCCGTACCGTCCCCTTAAGCATCCCTCCGTTCTTGGAAAGGCTTACATTTTCAGGACGAACAGCAATAATGCCATCTCCTTCAGGAATTCCCGCCTCATTAGGGAAAGAAACGGTAGTATTCTTGATAAAGGCCCTATCACCCCGCATCGCAGCAGGTACGAAATTGACAAGACCAATAAAATCAGCCACCATCTTATTGGCAGGATGGGTATAGACATCAAAAGGGCGTCCAATCTGCTGGATTTCGCCACCATTCATGACGACAATGCGATCACTCATGGTCATGGCTTCTGATTGATCGTGGGTGACGTAAATAACCGTAATGCCAAGCTCTTTTTGGAGTGTCGAAATTTCAAAGCGCATGCTTTCCCGGAGCTTGGCATCAAGATTTGAAAGAGGTTCATCCAAAAGGAGTAGGCCAGGATGTGCAATGAGCGCACGAGCAAGAGCCACGCGCTGCTGCTGCCCGCCAGAAAGTTGATTGGGATAGCGTCTTCCATACTGGTCAAGGTGAACCATCTTAAGGGCTTCTTCCACACGGCGGTCCCGTTCGGCCTTGCTGACGCCCTGGATTTTCAAAGGATAGGCTACGTTTTCTGCGACCGTCATATGGGGCCAAACAGCATAAGATTGGAAGACCATGCCTATATCCCGTTTTTCCGGTGCCATAAAAAGTCCTTCACTTGCACTGGAAACAACAGTATCCCCCAGGATAATGGAGCCTTCCGTGGGACGTTCAAAGCCGGCAATCATCCGTAGGGTCGTCGTCTTGCCACAGCCCGAAGGTCCTAGGAACGAGATGAACTCCCCATCTTTCACGTCAAGATTGAAATCTCCCACAGCCGTTACATTTCCAAAACGTTTATAAAGATGCTCGAGTTTGACTTGAGACATAATTTATTTTCCTCCTTGCTAAATGGCAATGTGCCCTTTTGACACTTTGTTCAAGATGAGGTTCCCCACCATAACAATGATGAGAATGATAACAGACATAACCGAAGCATTCTGCGTATCAGCATAGGTCTGCAGTTCGTAAAGAAGGACACCAATGGTCTGGGTATCACTGCCATAAAGCAGATTCGACATGGTCAATTCATAAAAGGAAGGCATAAAGATGAGGAACCAGCCCGCTACAATGGAAGGAGCAATAAGCGGCATGATAATATCCTTACAAATGCGAAGCCAGCCCGCACCAGAGTTCAGCCCTGCCTCTTCAAGACTTGAAGAAACCTGGCTTAGGGAAGCGGCAATGGTACGAACACTCATGGTCATATACTTCACAAGATAGCTGACAATGAGGATCCACATGGTGGAATAAAGGTTTAAGCCGTAGTTACCCGAGAAGGTTATGATGAGAGCCAGTGCAATAACAACGCTGGGCGTACTGCCGCCGACCATCACAAGCAGATCTGGGAGACTGCGCCCCTTCACGTGCGTTTTAACCGATAGATAAGCCACAAAAAGGGAAAGGATCGTGCCAATCGTTGCAGCAATGAAAGCATACCCCAAAGAGCGCCAAATGCAATCGAGATACTGACTGTTTTCAAGAACCGGTATCCATGCGTCAAAGCCAAAATTATCAAGACTAAGGCCTTTGGACATGCTCACCATGAAGCTTGTAATGACAATGGATCCTAACGGCAGGATTACGGCTATAAAAGCATAGACGGCTACAAGAAAAGTAGCAAGACCTTTCCATTTTCCCAATTCCACCAAGGCTGGCCGGGTGCTTTTTCCGCCAATGGTCGTATAATCCTTGCGTCCCATGAACCAAGTCATGAAAAAGAGCAGACCATTGGCAAGAATCATAAGCGATACGGCAAGGGTTGTCGCATTGCGGATACCGCTGTCGTTGCCCATATAGACGAAGGACACAATGCGCGTTGTCAGGACTTCAATGTTGCCTGGCATGCCCACAATAGCCGGGATTCCAAAAGCAGAACCAGCCCCAATGAAGACCAAGAGGCCGCCGGCGAGGATACTCGGCGCCATGAGCGGCAGTGTCACATCCCACAGGACACGAAGCGGCGAAGCGCCGGAAACGCGGGAAGCTTCTTCCAGTGTGGGATCCATTTTTTCCATGGCACGGGAAATGGTAATAAAAGCAAAAGGGGAATAAAAGAGGGTCAAGACCCAGATAAGTCCACCTTCCGTATAAATATTAAAAGGGGCCTTGCTCAAGGAAAAGATGGTTTTCAATAGGGCATTGAGATATCCTACATCAGGATTAAGAAGCTGCGTCCAAGCAATGGCCCCAACATAAGGGGGAATCATATAACTGGCAACAAGGATGGTTCGGAACTTTTTTCGTCCCGGCAAATCCGTTCGGCCGATAAGCCAGGCCAAAGGAAAGGTTATCAGGACGGAAAGAATCATGACGAGAATAGAGATTTTCGCCGTATTGGTCAGGGCCCTCATATTGACGGCCTGTCCATAGACAGTAAGATAACTCGACACGTCCAGGTGTCCATCAACAACAACGCTGTCGATAATAAGTACAGCCAGAGGCAGTACAATGAAATAAAGAAGGATGAGGACAGATAGCGCAATGACCATAAACTTACTGTCAAGGCGCGGCATTTGATATCGTTTCACTGTAAACTCCTTTTCCGCTTGAAAAAGCGGGGAGGCCAGAGGATGTTCCCCAGCTCCCCGCTCACAGTCCGATGGCTGCGGAAGGTGATCTTTTATCTATCGAGGACGCGAGATCGGAATTCTTCCTTGATTTGGGCTTCATTCTTAGTCAGCTTATCCCAATCTACCTTAATGGCATTCTGGAGCAATTCCTTCAGCGTATGTTTGGATCCCTGCGGTTTTTCCACATCATCCCGGACCGAATACATCCAGCCAGCAGTTACGGCTTCCTGACCTTCTTTGCTGAGCCACCAATCCGTAAGAGCCTTGGCACCGTCTGGATTCTTTGTCGCTTTGAAGATGCCGATCGGTGAAGAAATGAGGATGCACCCTTCCTTCGGATACACAACTTCCAACGGTTCCTTCTTGGTCTGCTGGAGTTTCAGCACGTTTTCTTCCAAGATGATGGCAGCCATATATTCACCTGTGAGAAGTTTATTTTGGATGGCACTGTTGCCTTCTTCAACACGGAGTCCATTGGCTTTCAAACGATCAAAATACTCCCAGCCAAATTTATCAGCAAGGGCTCCAACAGCAACATAAGCAGTCCCGGACAGAAGCGGGTTCGGCATGGCAATACGGCCTTTATACTTTGGATTTGTCAAGTCTTCCCAGCTTGTCGGAATATCTTCCTTTGCAATCTTATCCTTATTGTAGGCAATAATCATATTGCAGACACGGACGGAAGTCCAAGCGCCATCCTTATCCACTTCCATGATATGATGTTTGATTTCAGGGGACTTGTAATCCAGAAGGAGACCCTTTTCCTTGAGATAGATATAATAGGATGGGTCAGCAACCATGAGGACGTCGTCGCTGATCTTGTCTGCCTTGATTTCCCCGGCAATCTTTGTCTTGATCTTTTCTGTACCGCCTTGGAACCAATTAACCTTTAAGTCGGGAAACGCCTTTTGAACAGCTGGTTTCACACGGGAATTGACGACATCAGGATACATGGACGTATAGACCATGACATTGCCTGAAACTTTCTTGCCGCCCGAAGCGGCTTCTTTCTTGTCACCGCCGCCACCGCAG
>OGRH01002199.1_pt1 | contig 10725 bp, 8 predicted proteins | sample 1553461 | NCBI WGS metagenome assembly OGRH01 (sample SAMEA2580092, study PRJEB22360) | human gut metagenome | biome: human gut; feature: human-associated habitat; material: faeces | place: Denmark | collected 2008/2010
GTAGATGGTGCCTTGCCTTTAATAATCGCTTTCCGCGTGGGGTCACGATCAATCAGCCCCTCGTCCACTGCGTCTAAAACAGCTCCTTTGAGTTGGTGGTGAAAGTCCATTGTCGTCTGCCGCTCATGGTATTCGGCATAATCATTCAGCAACTGCTGATACGCAATGCGATTCAAATCGCAAATTTTCAAATCCGGGATAAGTTTTTCGAGCCATTTTTGCGTCATCAGGTACTTATCCATTGTAACCTGTCTTATCGCCCCTTTCTTGTATACAGTAATCCACTTTGCATAATATTCACAGAACAAGTCTGTTCGTTTGGTTTCTGTTAGCATCAGAAGTCCTCCATTTCATTAAAAATGGCTTACGCTGATGAAGGGTGATAAGGTCGCTTAGCTTGTCCAAATATCGGGCGATTGCTGTTTGTTCAGCCTTTGACGGATACGCAAAACCGAGAGTTAAAAACTCATCGTAGCTTATACTGCGCCCATCACGAATACCATAGGTTACTGTTTCCAATCGTCGGATAAACGCCTTGGAAGTGAACACATATTTCCAATACTCCGAGTCGTGCTTTTCAGGCTCAGAAAAGCCAAAAACCGTGTAAGCAGGCGAGGTTATGCCCTCTATTGTGGAATGAGCGAACCCACCCTGAAAGGAACGAAGGTGTATCACAAACTGCCCCGGCAATACTCTTTTATAGCCAGCTTCATTTTTCTTATCGTGGAATATATTGATGCTGTTTTCATCTCTACGAATCATTCCACGATCTTGTGTTGCAGACAAAACCGGCAGATCAGGATAGCCCTTATCCGCAGTCGAAATGAACAATTCTTTTGCCTTACGCTGTTCCCAAGAAAAATCAAAAGAGCCAAGGAAACACCTTGGCTCTTTTGTTAAAACCGCATATTTTTTCATTTTTCGGCTTGCTTTAGCGGTGATGGCGCTCATTACGGCATATCAACCTCAAATCCACCGGTAAGAATGAACTGCCGCAAAAGCTGATCCGTTTTCATATTGACCTTGGGCGGAATCAACTTGGTTTGTTCATATGCTTCAAAGAACGCTTTTGCTTTGGACTTATCGACGCTCTTTTTCAGCTCGTCAAACCTGCCAAACTCATTGATAGTCGCTTCATTCAAGTTAAGCCCCATCATATTCCTGAGTTTATCCTCATCAAGACCGAAGATAGTCGCAAAACGATGAATTTGGTCATCTTTTGCTCTAAACTGATACTCCGTGATGTAGTCACGAAGCGTTTTTCCGTCCTCGGCAATGACATCGCCTCGCTCAATGTCGTGCAGAAAGATATTTGCGTATTTCTGCTCCTCTTGCGTTAGGGCAGCAAAAGTCTTGTGAAGTTCCGCCTTTGCCTGCTCAATAGATTCCTCGGACGAACCTTCCTGTCGAATCAATTTGAGGTACTTATCGAAACGACTGTTCATATAATCGGCATCAATAACCCCTGTGTCAATTTCAGTCAGGTATCCAACAAGATCGTATGGTATATCTATGTCTTGTGATCCGGGATCATCGGGAGAAGCAGCGGAAAGTTCTTTATAACGCTGTGCCAAAATCAAAAATGCGTTCTCATCGAACTCCATTGTAATTTCAATCGAATTACCGCTTTCCTCGTCCTTGAATGAGTAGGTGTGTTTGTCCCACCTAAATCCTTGGATTTTAGCAGCTTCAAGGTATCCGTTGAAATCTCTAAACAGCGAGGCGAACTTAGCTCTTACGGTTCCGTCCGCAGGCAGCTTTTCAAAGTCAGGGATACCAGCATTCTTGAACAAATAGGCAATATCATCAAACACAGCGTTGAGCTTTCCGAGGTTATAAGACAGTTTTTCAACGAACAGACCTATCGGTCTATCGCCGGAATAGAGCTTAACAGCTTTGCTCACATTCTGCTCCATCGTATGCGGCTTGCGATAATATCTGATGATGCCAAAAGGCTTATCGGGTCCGAAAAGTCTGTTGGTTCTGGAAAATGCCTGAATGATGTTCTCATACTCCAGTATCTTGTCCATATACAGCGTGTTGACCCACTTAGAGTCAAAGCCGGTAAGCATCTGATCCACTACAATCAGGAGGTCGAGCTGCTTCTCAGGCTCTCTTTCGACCCGCTTATATTGCTCTTTGTGGGCAAGGCGTAGAGAAAGGTCTTTTTTGAAGCGAGCGTGTGTAGCAATCGAAAAATCCTGACCAAACATCATATTATAGTCAGTAAGGATTTCGATTAAGCCTTGCTCTTTATAGAAAGCAATCGGCTGCCCTCTGTATTCTTTGTAGTCACCATCTTCATTGCTGATATTGGGGTCAAAAAGGCAACTGATCCTGAGTTTCGGCATTGCAGCCTTCAGCAGTCGATAGTAGTCTATTGCTTCGGGGATGCTGCTCGTTGCAAAGATTGCGTGGAATTTCCCGTTGTGGCTCAAGGTAAGCCAATTTTCCTGAATATCCTCAACAACCTTGCTTTGATGCTCCGAGGATAGGTACTGAGTCTTTGGAAGATAATCTTCAATGCCCTTGACCCACTTTCCGTCATCGCCCAAGAAGCCCGCCATCTTGACGGTGGAGGAGTCCATATACTCATAGAATATTTTTGCCTTTTTGGGATCGCTGATAGCTTCTTCTTCGGTTGCTGCTTTTGCTTTTTCCAAGGCAACCACTTTGCGGACATCCTTATCACGGAAAGTCAGAACTTTATAAGGATCAAAGCCAAGCACATTCTTATCCCTGATACCATCAGCAATGCTATATCTATGGAGTTCATTTCCAAACACATCTGTTTGGGCATTATTTTTCTTTGCGTTCTCCTCAAACACCGGTGTTCCGGTGAAACCGAAGAAAATCGCATTAGGAAATGTTTCCTTGATGATGGATAGCATATCTCCAAAAGTTGAACGATGAGCCTCGTCAACAATAAAAACAAGCCGTTTGCCGTTGATTATTTCAATATCGCTTGCATTAAGTCCTCCGTCCTCATCTCGGATATTGCTCATCTTCTGAATAGAGGTAACAATTAGGGTATCTGCCGTTGCGTTGCTTTTCAGCTTAGTCAAAAGGACATATGTGTTCTCTGTTGCCTGCACGGTTTCGTTCTCGTCCGCAAATGCCCGATATTCCTTGAGCGACTGCGTTCCTAACTCAATACGGTCGGTAAGGAAAATAACCTTATCAGCATCATTGGAGTTTGCAATCAACTGAGCCGACTTAAAGCTCGTCATCGTCTTACCTGAGCCGGTGGTATGCCAAATGTAGCCGCCACGCTGCTTACCGCTATCCCACTTCGTTTTAGACACAACATCGGAAATTGCGCTGGCTGCGTAATACTGGTAGCTTCGCATTACCTTCAGAACACCGTCAGCATTGTCGGCAACAGTATAAAAACCAATGAGCTGGTGCGCCATAGGGATGGACAGCAGCGAGGAGGCGATAGCTTTCCAATCGTTGATAGGCTCATTATTGAAGTCAGCCCAATGGAAATAGTAATCCGTATTGAACTTTCCGTCAGGTCCGGGATTCGCAAAATAACGAGTTTCTTCAGGGTTCATTGCTACAAACACCTGAACGAGCGAGAACAATCCGGTAAAAACGCCCTCATATGAGTATTTCTCAATTTGATTATATGCTTGACTGACGGGGACACCGCTGCGCTTCAGCTCGATATGTATGACCGGCATACCATTGATGAGCAGCATCAAATCGCCACGACGGTCATTCAGCATTTTTGACTTGCTCGGAAAAACTGGTTGCTGTACGATCTGATACCGGCTCTGTCCAGCGGCGATTTCTCTGCGATCATATATTTTCAAGCTGATTTCAGTGCCAAAATGGAGCTTATCATCAGGGTTATCACGCTTGATGGACACAGTTTTTCCGTTGATAAAGCCATTGAGTTTTAACGGTGTTCTAAGTTCCGTGATCTGCTCGATGATCTGCTGCATTTCGCCATCCGTAAGAGGATAGTTATTCAAGCGGTCAATACCACGGTTGTTATCATACAGGATTCTTGCCCAATTTCGGATGAGGTCTTGCTCGGTCGGGTTCTTGATAACTTCTTTTTCCCAACCTTTATCCGCCAAGACTTTAATCAGGGCTTCCTCAAAGTCCGCTTCTTTTTGGAATGTCATTCGATTTCCTCCTTCCTGCGAAATTGATGTCACACGAACATCTTTTCAAGCATAGATTTCTTGATATTTTGGAGCATTTCCAACTCACGCTGATGAAGGGTGATAAGGTTGTCAAGGTTAGCAAAGAACTCAGCAATTTGTTTTTGCTCGGAAATCTGAGGAGGCTTTTTAATATCCATTTCAGAAATCATTTCAAGACGGACAGAATCAACCGTTGCCTTGGCGGTCATTTTCATTGCTCGATCGTAGAATTTGGTTGAGAAATAATAGAAAAAATACTTACCCCAAATATCCTTAAAATCCGTCATTTTATAGCATCTTTGGTGTAGATCAAACTTGCCGTTGACATAGTGAAATACTTTTCCAATGTTTCCGTCGCCAATGGTTATAACCGCTTCGCAGTCATAGAGATATTTATTGCTTCTAACAGGAACATCAGACCTGATATAAAATGGGTACTTTCCATCGTCTACTTGATCTTGTGTATTGCTTTTTCCAGTACCAATCGAGCATATCTCCTTTGCCTTACGCTGTTCCCAAGGGTCAGTAAATCCCTTAAAACGAATTTCGGGGTAACTGCTGCCATTTTGCGGGAACATCTTTTCGAGCATCGACTTTTTCACATTCGTCAACTTTTCAAACTTACGCTGATGAAGGGTGATAAGGTTGTCGATGTTGCGAAATATTGTGCCAATCTTTTGTGCCTCGTTCTCATCCGATGGTGCAGTTACTTCAATCTTAGCCAAATCATTCGCATTTATTGCTGGATAACTTGTTCCGGTGCAGTTATCTAAAACAACCTTTACAAAGCGGTCGCTCTGAACAAGGCTGAGCAGAAAATATCCGTCAACATACGGACGCATTTGTGCGTATCCAGTCGAGAAAACATAGTTATTATCGGGCTTTTCAAATAGATAATTGTTTTTTTGATATGGACGCACAGTCTGATAGAATAGATCCCCCGTGTGAGCAAGTCGCTGTGCTCTTGACGGAGCAGATAACTTTGCCTCAGTCCTATGCGACAACATCTCTGTGCCCACAACCGATTCCAAATCGACATATTCAAATGTTTGAGGCAGCTCATCTTTAGGATTGAATAACGCAAGTTCTCCGAGCTTACGCTGTTCCCAAGCGTCTGAAAATCCTTTGAAGCGAATTGCGGGAGCATCTGATTTTTTCGTCATTCTGCACTACCTCCCAGCAATTTCTTCAACTCATTAAGTCCCAGCATATCATACTCATTACCCTCAAGGTCATCGATCATTCCCGAAAGCGTTGCTTCGGTTTCGCTGATCTGCTGTTCGACCTCGAAGATAGTTGTAGCATACTTGTTTTGAAGGGCTTGAATCTTGCTCACCAAGCTGTCGATTACGGTATCAGGCAGTTTGTGAATGCTCTCAATGAGAGGAGCAATCCACTTCTTTTCGAGCAAATCCAAAGCCTGCTCATCGCTCAGACTTTCAATCGTATCCTTTGTTTTTGCCTGCAACGCAGCACTCTTTGCCTTGATCTCCGCCTTGATTTCTTTCTCGCTCTTGACCAAGGATTCAACCTTTTCTAAGAGTATACGAAGCGCAACGCTTTCAGGAGAACGGTCTTTCTTCAGTTCCTTAATCTTTTTGGATACTTCTTTCGGAACGAAAGCATCGCCTTCCTCGGTGAGAACATCGTTGCAGCTCTCTTTATCCTCCTCTGTCATTTCATCAAGGATAGACTCATACTCAGAAGGGATTTCCGCCAAACGGCTTTCCAAACCGTGAAGCTCGTCCGTTTCTGTGGAGAGCAAAGTCGCCTGTACCAAGTCGAACGGGATAATATGACCTACCCAGCCCTCTTGAACTTCCTGGTCTTTACCGTCCTTTTTCTTGATGACAAGGTTCGGATCGACCTTCTTTGTTGCAGCAAAGCCTTCGGTTTGCAACATTTCGAGGTCGATGGAAATACCTGTCCAATCGTCGTCAAGAAGCTGGAACGCCGCATATTTGTCGATAAGTGGAGTTTCTTTCAATCGCTCGAAAATATCAGCACTCAGAACGGTTTCAGCCTTAGAGATCTCAATGCTTCCCATCCGGTCGATAAGTTCTTCTTTCAGGAATGCCGGGAAAGTGGAAAAGGCGGCGTTAAAAGCACTCTCAAACCCGACCACATCAGGGTGGCTCTTGATGGCACTCTTAATATCAGGGGTAGACACATTCACATAAGGAATGCCACTCTCGGTAAACAGCGCCTTTTTCAGCGCAGGGAACGCCGTCCAGAATTCGCTCATCTCGTCAATTTCTGCTGTCGGGATACCGCCAAACATAGACGCATAGACATCCCAATGCTCGGCAGCTTCAGAGGAATCAACATAGCGAGGAATGTTCAAGTTATAATCATTGCTGCGAATTTCTTCACGACTGACGACTCGTGAAAACTTCGGAATGCTTTCACGCTTAATAAAGGTATCTGCTATGCGTTTAATGTCAGACGCACGGAGCTTGTTATTTTTACCCTCTTTGATAAAGCCCTTGGATGCATCGATGATAAGGACATCGGTATTCTCACGCTTTTGGCGCAGCACCATAATGATGGTGGGTATTCCTGTCCCGAAGAAGATATTTGCAGGCAGTCCGATAATGGCGTCGATATGGTTATTCTCGATCAGATTCTTTCTGATTTCACCTTCCTCACCGCCACGGAATAGTACGCCGTGGGGAAGAACGATTGTCATAATGCCGTCCGGCTTGATATGGAACAGATCGTGAAGCAGGAAAGCATAGTCGGCTTTTCCTTTGGGAGCAAGTCCAAAACGAGCATAACGAGGATCACCCTCTTTGTTGGACGGGTCCCAAGCCTGCGAATACGGCGGATTGGACACGACCGCATCCACATAGAGAGGATTATAGGTATTTACCGGATCATTTTCGTCAAAGTACGGCCAATCCTCCTCAAGAGTATCGCCGTTACGAGTGACGATATTATCCGGTTTGATGCCACGCATAACCAAATTCATCCGGGTCAGGTTGTAGGTGTTCTCCTTCAACTCCTGAGCGAAGTATTTGATGTTGTTGTCATCGGTCATATACTTGGCAACGCTCTGACCGATATTGATAAGCAACGATCCTGAACCGCTTGTCGGGTCGTAAATCTTGATTTCGCTTTTGCCCTTCAAGTGGCTTGCAACGATTTCAGACATCAGCAGAGATACCTCGTGCGGGGTGTAGAACTCACCTGCTTTCTTTCCAGCATTTGCTGCAAAGTTACTGATAAGATATTCGTAGATAAAGCCGAGAACATCGTAGTCCTGCTTGCCGTCCATAGGAATATCCTTTATCAGCGTCAGAAGCCCGCTGATTGCTTTTGTTTGTGAACCGGAGCTATCGCCAAGTTTGGAAAGACCCGTTTGCAAAGTGTCAAATACTTTATCAAACACCTTCTTGTGCGTGTTGGAAATCAGCCGGCTGAACGCAGAGAGTGCATCACGGACATTTGAAACATCAAAGTCCTTCCCCATAGAGAGCCAAGTAGAAAAGAGGTCTTTATAGGCAATAAAGTAGCCGATATTCTCTTGAACCCACTTAACCGTTTCATCATCTTCTTCTGATACGGTTTTCAGAAGTTCGTCGTCATAGTCATTTTCCTTCAAGAATTTGACTTCTTTATCAGATAGATACTTGTAAAAAATAAAGCCAAGTATGTAATCCTTATATTCATTCGCTTCGATTTTGGAACGCATTTGATTTGCGGAAGCCCATATTTTCTGAGCGAGCTGTTGCTTATTCATCCTGTGAACCCATCCTTTTTCATTTTCTAAGGGAGATATACTACCCCACTGTTATGATACAACAATTAGTGTCCCATAAAACGGACTCATTTCTTGTCGGGAACAAACTCCATAATGTCATCGGTCGTGCAATTCAAGGCTGAGCAGATTTTCCCCAACACTTCAGTGCTTACATTTTCATCACGACTGAGCTTATTGATTGCGTATTTAGTGAGTCCAGCAGCTTCCTGCAAATCTCTTTTCTTCATATCTCGATCAAGCAGAATGTGCCAAAGTTTTTTATAGCTTACAGCCATCGTATCATTCCTTTCTCTCAACCTGCGAGTAAGTGCTAAAACACAACTTATATTATAGCACATAATCCCGAAATATCAACCATAAATCCCGATATTTCAAACTTAGTTCCTGATTTTCATACCTACTCAAACTCTCCTGCAACCGAATAGCTTGGGAACAGCGTAAGCTCGGAGATATTGGTAAAGCTCGCTCTGGAGTAGGCTTTCCCGATGCCGACCAAGGCGGGTTAACCGGTGTACCGTTCTTCAAAGTATCCGATATGAACTCGGATGGCAATGAGAATGAAATGACTGTTGCTAATAACTATGTTACAGCAGAGCAGATTGCTGATCACCGGTGGTCGCCTATTACGGAATTGCCAGCAATTTTCTTTGCAAAGGTTGGAGCTGCTGTAATGCTAAATCGCAAGCGTTTATGCCGTTTTCCGTTCCTTTTGGACAACAACACAATGGCATATTCTCTCAGCCCAACGAAGTGGGACGCAGACTTTGCAAAGGCTCTGTTTGGAACGGTTGATTTGACTTCCTTGGTTCAAGTTGGAGCGTTACCGTCTTACAATGCCGGAGATGTTGAATCAATGGAAATATACCTGCCGAGTCTTTTAGAGCAAGAGCAGATTGGAGCTTATTTCAAGCACCTCGACAACCTTATCACCCTTCATCAACGACAGCCTTTTTTGCATTCATCCCCGGAAATTTCTCTGACTGTCCAACTGATCCATCCTTTTTATACATCCTCTTGGGAACAGCGTAAGCTCGGAGAAATGATGAATGTCACATCTGTTAAGCGCATCCATCAATCAGACTGGACAGACAGTGGAGTAAGGTTCCTTAGAGCGAGAGATATTGTTGCTGCTGCAAAGAATGAGGAGCCAGATGACTATCTCTATATTTCAAAAGAGAAGTACGAAGAATACAGTGCATTGTCGGGAAAAGTCGGTGTTTCAGATTTGCTTGTGACGGGTGTTGGTACTATCGGAGTGCCTTATTTAGTAAGAAATTTGGAGCCTTTGTATTTCAAAGACGGTAATATTATATGGTTCCAAAACTCAGGTAAAATAGATGGCAAGTTCCTATTTTATTCGTTCTCGGCGGAGCAGATTCAAGGCTTCATAAATGAATCAGCTGGTATCGGTACTGTTGGAACTTATACTATTGAAAGTGGGAAAAAGACTCCCATTTCGCTTCCCAATCAGATAGAGCAGGCAAGAGTTGGAGAGTTTTTTCAGCAGCTCGATAACCTTATCACCCTTCATCAGCGTAAAGGAAAAGCAGCCGTCACCGGCTGCTCCAATGATGCAAATAACTCAAAAGGTGTTTATTGTAAAGCACGGGATTTCGGATATAAATGTTACAAAAAAGCCAAATCTCAACAGATTCGATGCTTAATTGCAGTGTTCATCTTCTTCGTATAGGTTAATGATTGTTTTTCCGTGCGCTTTTGCATAGTCAAAGGCAAGCCCGGTGCCGCTTTTGGGCTGATAGCTTGTTATTGCTTTTTTCGACTCTTTTCGACTCGCCGGAAGGTATTCGTTATTATAGTAAAAGACGCAAAAGTCACTTGCCCGAATCATAGCTTGATTGCGTTCCACATAAGCAGCTTTCCCAGCAGCAGCAACTCCGTCAGGGCAAATACTGTCCTCGTATCCATCTAATAGGAACTGCATCGTATAAGCGTCTGCATCAGGATAATCCGTCCGATAGTGTATTCTGCGAATTTGGGGATAAACTTCTCTTAGTTCTGAAACCACCTTGTAGCAGAGGGTATTAAACTCGGAATGATCTCCAAACAGAAAGATTGCTACGCCCTGCTCAAGCAGATAGCAAATACTGTCCCGCAATCGACTTGTAAGCTCCTTCTTATGCTTAATTTTCCTATGCCCGATAAAACAACAGGTCATACAAACACCACCAAGAAAAACAGTAGAGCAAATGAGTATATTATTGTTCATCTGCACTTATTATTATATTTTTGCTCTATATATAAGTCAATAGCTTCACATCGAGAACAGAAAGCAAGTGGAGAATAACATATAATTATTATGGATTCGAGGTGGAGCAAATGGGTAAAGAAATTGACTTCAAAAATAGAGATAGATTTATTCAACTGGGAATCACAATTTCAGTTCTTCGTAAAATGCGAGGAATGTCGCAGGAGCAGCTTGCGGCAGAGGCAATGATGAGTCGTTCGCATCTTAGCGCAATCGAAGCACCGAATATCGTCAGACCCTTTTCCGTAGAGGTTCTATTTAATATCGCTGACGCACTGAAGGTTGAGCCGGGTGATTTGCTGAATACCTCAATTATCCCGGATCAAATTCTAAACAATAAAGAAAAATAGGTGGCTATGGGACAATAAAACCCATAGCCACCTATTTTAATATTGCGGTACTCCGTATCCGAGGATTTCGTAGTGACCTACGCTGTACTGGTTTACCCGACAGCTATCACCGGAGTTTCCCTCAACGGTATAAACGATACCGTTTTCGACTTTTTGGACAATACCGGTGTGGTCGGATTGCCCGTCCTG
>OGRH01002201.1_pt1 | contig 10716 bp, 8 predicted proteins | sample 1553461 | NCBI WGS metagenome assembly OGRH01 (sample SAMEA2580092, study PRJEB22360) | human gut metagenome | biome: human gut; feature: human-associated habitat; material: faeces | place: Denmark | collected 2008/2010
TTGTGGCAAAGTATTGTAAGGTATATGATAGTTCTTTTGAACTTTTAGATATTGCTAAAATGTATTCAAAAGAAATTGAATATTCAGAGGAGAATATAGAAGCAATCTTTGAAGAACTATTGTTTGACTAATATACATAATATCTTTATAATAATTGAGAGATAGTAAATGATAAATAGAAAAACCGAAAGAGAAATATTGTATGGAAATTCGAAAGAGGAAACCAATAGGAAAGAAAAATATCAAGTATATTGAAGAACTGTATGCAGAATATTCAAAAAGGTTGTTTTTCATTGCAAGAAAATATGTTGAAAATGAAGATTTTGCAGAAGATGTTGTACAGAGTGCATTTGCGAAAGTGTTGACATATCCTGATGGTATTTTAAAAGTGCCGAGAGATGAAGTGTTTTATTTTTTGTCTACAGTTCTAAAACATGAAGCGTATGATATTATTCAGGAAGAGAAAGATAATGAACATGAAAGTCTTGTTTATGACGATGGGACGGAAGGTGATTTTATTGAAGATCCGAGAGATAACTATCTTCAGATGATAGATTTGGATTCATTAAAATATAATCTTTCTCGAATGAAAAGACGTCATCGAGATACATTATTATTTCGGTATGTTTATGGCTTAAAATGCAAAGAGATTGCAGACATATTTAAGATTTCAGAACGAACGGTAAAAATACGATGCAGTGAGGCGAGAGTTCAATTAAAGAAGATGATGGAAGAGGACGAATTATAAAGAGAGATAAGAAAAAGGTTAGCGATAAAATTGTGCTAACCTTTTTCTTAATATTATTGATTTGTAACAATCTCGGTCAGCTTGCTTCCAACTTCTTCATATTTTTCTGGGAAGAAAATACGAATTGTATTTTTACCGCTTTTGATCTTTTGAAGATTCAAAGTGAATGTCTTATCGTGCATGTCATTGGAAACAGGAGCTGAATTAAAACTATCGATTACATTTGATACCAGTTGTTTTTTAGCATCAGATAACTTCTCAATATGCAGAGGCTTTAACTCATCTAAAGTTGTTTGTTTTGCCTGCTTGAAAATATCAAGGTAATTAATATATTGGCTGGAAACTTTTACAGTTGATTCTTTGTCATTTTTCTTAACGACAGAAACTTTATATTCCAAAGAAGCCAGTTTCTTGCTGATTGCTTTAAAAATGTCTTTTGCCTGTGATTTTGTGATCGCAACTCCAGCATCTTTAAAACTTTTCTGAATTGTAGATACCATAGAGGACTGATAGGTTTTTAAAGTTTCCTTTGATTCCTTAGAATCAATTCCAAGATCAGTCATAGCAGAGGTGTCTTGCCTGATGATCAGATCATAAAAGGCCTCCATTGTCTTGGCTGGTTTTGCAATCGCATTGGTTTGTCCGCATCCGGCAAGAGATAATAATAACAAGATACCTAATACACCGGACAGGATTTGTCTGTAAATCCTACGTTTCATACTCTTTATCCTTTCTGTTTATTTGTATATTTAATATTATATGGATTTTGCCAGATAAAGTCAATCATTGTCGAAAGCTGCTCAAAGGTATATAAGATTTGCGTTTGCGTAACAAAAAGTTGTGTGTTAAACTAAATAACCGAAAGATGAAAAGGAGTGTTTTGTATTTATGGCAAGTAAAACATATGATGCTAACAGTATTTCAGTTCTGGAAGGATTGGAAGCTGTCAGAAAACGTCCTGGAATGTATATCGGAAGTGTATCTACAAAGGGACTAAATCATTTAATATATGAAATCGTAGATAATTCAGTGGATGAATTTCTTGCAGGATATTGTAATGAGATCACAGTTTCATTAAATAATGATGGGACTGCAACGATCATAGATAATGGACGAGGAATTCCAGTTGGAATCAATGAAAGAACAGGAAAGACAGCAGTTGAGATGGTATTTACTATGCTGCATGCGGGTGGTAAGTTTGGAGATGGAGGATATAAGATATCAGGAGGCCTTCATGGAGTAGGTGCATCTGTGGTAAATGCATTATCTACATGGCTTACAGTGACTGTCAGACAAGGCGGAAAGATTTATCAGCAAAAGTATGAAAGAGGAAAAATCATAACACCGCTTGAAGTGATTGGAACATGTCGAAAGTCTGATACAGGAACAAAGGTACAGTTTCTTCCGGATCCAGAAATTTTTGATAAAACATATTTTAAAGCAGCGATGGTAAGAAACCGTTTGCATGAGACAGCATATCTGAATCCAAACCTTACGATTCATTATATTAACCAAAGAGAAGGTGAAGAAACCACAGTTGATTATCATGAGCCAGAGGGAATCTGTGCATATGTAAAAAAATTAAATGAAGGAAAGCAAATGCTTCATGAACCAGTTTATTTTAAACGTATGGTTGATGGAATTGAAGCAGAGATGGCTTTTCAGTATACAGAAGATTTTGGAGAAAATATTCTTGGCTTTTGTAATAATATCTATACGATCGAAGGTGGAACACATATCACTGGATTTAAAACGAAATTCACAACGATCATGAATCAGTATGCGAGGGAGATAGGCGTTTTAAAAGAGAAAGATGCAAACTTTACGGGAACAGATGTAAGAAATGGTATGACAGCGATTGTTTCTGTAAAACATCCTGAGCCAAGATTTGAAGGACAAACGAAGACAAAACTTGATAATCCAGATGCAGCCAAAGCAGTTGGAGAGATTGCAGGAGAAGAACTTGTTTTATATTTTGATAAGAATTTAGATACATTAAAGAAAGTGTTGGCATGTGCAGAAAAATCTGCAAAGATTCGAAAAGCAGAAGAAAAAGCAAAGACGAATATGCTAGTGAAACAAAAGCTATCAATTGACAGTAATGGGAAATTGGCAAACTGTGAAAGCAGAAAAGCAGAGGAATGTGAAATCTTTATCGTTGAGGGAGATTCTGCAGGAGGTTCTGCAAAAACAGCAAGGAATAGAAAAACACAGGCAATTCTTCCAATCCGTGGAAAAATCTTAAATGTAGAAAAAGCAACGATGGATAAAGTACTTGCAAATGCAGAAATCAAGACAATGATCAATTCTTTTGGATGTGGATTTTCAGAAGGATATGGAAATGATTTTGATATTACAAAGCTTCGTTATCATAAGATCATTATTATGACAGATGCCGATGTGGATGGAGCACATATTGCCACGTTACTTTTAACGTTTTTCTACCGTTTTATGCCGGAGCTTATTACACATGGACATGTATATCTTGCAACGCCTCCATTATATAAGGCAATGCCCAAAAAAGGAGAAGAAACATATCTTTATGATGATGTGGCACTTTCTAAATACCGTGCAAATCATAAAGGAAGCTTTACATTGCAAAGATATAAAGGCTTAGGTGAAATGGATGCACAGCAGTTGTGGGAAACAACATTGAATCCAGAGAGCCGTACTTTAAAACAGATTGAGATCGAAGATGCGAGAATGGCATCAGATGTAACTTCCATGCTTATGGGAAGTGATGTGCCGCCTCGCAGACAGTTTATTTATGAAAATGCAAATGATGCGATGCTTGATATATAAAAAGAAAGGAAAACATAAATAATGTCAGAACATATTATTAAAGCGGAATTTTCTGAGGTTATGCAAAAATCTTATATTGATTATGCCATGAGTGTTATCTGTGCAAGAGCATTGCCGGATGCAAGAGATGGTTTAAAGCCAGTACAAAGACGAGTGCTTTATTCTATGGATGAGTTAGGCCTCCACTATGACAGACCACATAGAAAATCTGCTAGAATTGTTGGAGATACAATGGGTAAATATCATCCCCATGGAGACAGTTCGATTTACGAATCATTAGTCGTTATGTCACAGGATTTTAAAAAAGGAATTCCGCTAGTAGACGGACATGGTAATTTTGGTTCCATTGAAGGAGATGGAGCTGCGGCCATGCGATATACAGAGGCAAGACTTCAAAAGATTACACAGGAAGCTTATCTGGCGGATCTGGATAAGAATGTTGTTGATTTTGTATCCAACTTTGATGAGACAGAAAAAGAACCAGAAGTACTTCCAGTTAAGATACCGAATCTTTTGGTAAATGGTGCGGATGGAATTGCGGTAGGTATGACAACAAGTATTCCACCACATAATCTTAGTGAAGTAATTGATGCGGTGAAAGCCTATATGCGTAAGGAAAGTATTACGAATGAAGAATTAATGGAATATATTCAAGGACCGGATTTTCCAACAGGCGGTATTGTGATCAATAAAAAAGATCTTTTAAATATTTATTCTTCAGGAATCGGAAAGATAAAATTAAGAGGAAAAGTGACTTTGGAACCTGCAAAGAAACGAGGAGAAAAGGATAAACTTGTAATTTCAGAGATTCCATATACAATGATCGGGAATAACATATCTAAGTTTTTATCTGATATTGTATCACTGATTGAAAATAAAGTAACAACAGATATCTTAGATATTTCAAATGAATCATCAAAAGATGGAATCAGAATTGTTCTAGAACTGCGAAAAGGGGCAGACGTGGAACGCCTTAAAAATCTTTTATACAAAAAGACAAAGCTTGAAGATACATTTGGTGTTAATATGCTTGCAATCGTCAATGGACGGCCAGAGACATTGGATTTAAAAGGAATCATTGAAAATCATACACAGTTTCATTACGAAGTAACTAGAAGAAAATATAAAACGTTATTAAATAAATTATATGAACAGCGCGAGATCAAGGAAGGATTGATCAAGGCTTGCGATATGATAGATTTGATCATCGAGATCATTCGTGGAAGTAAAAATCAGAAAGAAGTTAAGGCATGTCTTACAAAAGGAGATGTTGGTAATATCAGATTTCAGTCATCTGATTCTATGATCGAAGCAACAAAACTTTCATTTACAGATAAACAAGCAAGTGCGATCCTTGATCTGAAATTATATCGTCTGATCGGTTTGGAAATTTTAATGCTTAAGGAAGAATATGAAGAAATTGTTACAAAGATCGCAGAATACGAAGATATTCTGGCTAATGAAAAATCATTAAAAAATGTAATACGAAAAGAATTAGACTCGATCAAAAAAGAATTTGGATCACAAAGAAAAACCATTGTTGAAGACGCAAAAGAGGCCGTTTATGTTGCAGCACCAATTAAAGAAGAGACCGTTTATTTTGTGATGGATCGCTTCGGTTATTCGAAAACAATGGATAAAGCAACCTATCAGAGAAATAAGGATAATATTTTAAAAGAATATAAATTTATTGTGCCTTGCATGAACACAGACAAAATCTGTGTGTTTACCAATCTTGGACTGATGCATCAGATTAAAGTGCTTGATATTCCGGCAGGTAAGTTCCGCGATAAAGGTGTACCGATTGATAATCTTTGTAATTATGATAGTGCGAAAGAATATATTATACAAGTACTTGATGCCCAGACAATGATACATAGTACGTTGCTATTTGCAACTGCAAAGAGCATGTTAAAGGTAATGGATGGAGACTTATTAAATGCATCAAAAAGAACAGTACAGGCGACAAAACTATCCGAAGATGAACTGGTTGCTGTAATTGTGGCAGATTGGAGTGAAGAATCTGAGGATAAAGTTGTTTTACAGACAAAAGATGGAGTATTTTTAAAATTTCCATATGCAGAAATTCCGAAGAAGAAAAAAAGTGCACTTGGTGTGCGAGGAATGAAATTATCTAAAGATGATCTTATCACGAATGTATATGTTATGGATGCACAAAATATAAGTTCCATTATGTATAAGGAAAAAGAACTCGAATTTAACAGATTAAAATTGTCAAAACGAGATACGAAAGGAACTAAGGTCCGCAGATAAAACAGAAAGGAAATGTTATGAAAGTTGATTTGATCATACCGACTTATAAACCTGGAGAAAAATTCAAGAAATCATTAAAACGACTTGCACAGCAGACAAGAAAACCAGACAGGATCATTTTGATTAATACAGAAGCACAATATTTTGATGAGGAGATGATACGTCCATATGACAATGTGGAAGTGCATCATATTAAAAAAGAAAACTTTGACCATGGGGCAACAAGAGATTATGGAGCCTCACTTGCAGAAGATGCAGATATTTTAATGTTTATGACAGATGATGCAATTCCAAAAGATAAATATCTAGTAGAGAATTTGATAAAGGCGTTTAATGATCCAAAAGTTTCAGCAGCATATGGAAGGCAGATGGCAGATCCAAAGAAAAATTATATCGAATATTATACAAGAATCTTTAATTACCCAGAAGAAAGCAGGATTAAGAGGAGAGAAGATCTTGATACGCTGGGAATCAAAACTTTTTTTTGCTCTAATGTATGCAGTGCTTATAGAAAGACAGATTATGATGCAATGGGAGGTTTTGAACACAAAACAATTTTTAATGAAGATATGATCATGGCCTCTAAACTGATCGAAGATGGAAAAGCTGTTGCCTATCAGGCCGATGCAAGAGTCTGGCATTGGCATGATTATAAAGCAATGCAGCAGCTTCATCGTAATTTTGATCTTGCTGTATCACAGGTGGATCATGGAGGTTTGTTCTTGAAAGTAAAATCTGAATCCGAGGGAGTTAAAATGGTTATTTCAACGATCAGACATTTGATAACTAAAGGAAAAATTTATCTGATTCCGAAATATGTGATTGATTCTGGATTTAAACTGATTGGTTATAAGCTTGGAAGAAACTATAAAAAGCTTCCGAGATGGATAATCTTAAAACTTACAATGAATAAGACGTACTGGAATTTTAACGAAAACTTAATAAAATAAACTACAGTTTTTATTGATTCTATGATATAATGAGTAACCGAAAGCAGTCAATTGCGAGGAGGACACGAATGAAGATTAGAAAGTTTAAGATTATCCTGAGTATTTTTCTGATAATCGGAATTGCCGTTGGAGGAATGCTTGGATATTATGATGCACGATTAGAAGCATCTGTGAATCAGGGAAAATCATTAAATTCGGTTGATGTTGGAGATAATCTTACGTTTAACAAAGATGTTGTGAATATTTTACTTGTAGGATCTGACCATGGTGCTATTAAGGGAGATCATGGACGTTCAGACAGTATTATGATCGCTACTGTGAATTTTAAGAGCAAAGAATTAAAACTTACATCATTGATGAGAGATATGTATGTTGAGATTCCAGGTCATGGACACAACAAACTCAATGCGGCATATGCATTTGGAGGAGTCGAGTTATTGTATAAGACGATCGCGAAGAATTTTGGAATTAAGATTGATAATTATTGTGTTGTTGATTTCTCAACATTTGAGAAAGTTATCAATAAAGTTGGCGGAATTGAGATTTCATTAGAAGAGAAAGAAGCAAAATACTTAAATACAACAAACTATATTTCAAAGAAGAAATATCGTAATGTGAAAGTTGGTAAACAGACATTAAATGGAAATCAGGCATTAGGTTATGCCAGAGTACGTTATGTTGTATCTAAGAAATACGGAGATGGAGATTTTGGAAGAACGGGTCGTCAGAGAGCAGTTCTTCAGGCAGCTTTGAATAAAGTATTACAGCAGAGTCCAACAACAATTGCAGATATTGCGCTTGAAGCATTAAAAGATGTGTCAACAGATATGAATGCAAGCTATTTAAAAATACTTGTATTAAAAGTTGTGAAAATGGGAACAACGGAGATCGATCAGATGAGGGTCCCAGTGGAAGGCACTTATAAGATGGGACGTGCACAGAGTAATATGTTTGTATTCTTTACAAACTTTAAAGCAAACAAAGCAGCCCTTAAATATTTCTTGTTTGATAAAGGAACAGAAAAAGACTGGGCAAAAGAATATGGTGGAACTTCAAATGTAGAAATGTTTGGATATGGAAGTGCATCTTCTGATTCAACATCCAGTACGTCAAGTACAAGTAGTTATCGTTCAAATTATAATATTGATACAAGTGACTACACAACAAGAAGTACAAGAAGATCAACTTATGCAACAGAGAGCAAAAGTACTTATCATCGAAGTACAGAAAGTACAACTTCAGAACCTTCGACATCAAGGGTAACTACAGCAGAGCATCATACAACAGTTGCAACAGAGTCGAAACCTGCAGGTGAAGAAGAATAAATTAAAAGCAATTAAAATGAAAATGTGTCAAGAAAGAATGGTGGTTAGAGCTACATTCTTCCTTGACACATATTTGTATAATTGGTAGAATAAAAAAAGTTACCAATACCCTGTAATATACCATTACGGTGATGGAATAAGAAAAGGAAAGGAAATAAAAGATATGCGACAGATCGTTCTTTCTATTTTAGTAGAGAATACTCCCGGAGTATTAAGCCGAATTTCTGGTTTATTTACAAGAAGAGGGTATAATATAGACAGTATCACAGCATGCACAACACAGGATCAGAAGTTTTCAAGAATTACGATTGCGGTTAGTGGTGATGATATGATTTTAAAACAGATCAAGAATCAACTTTCCAAGCTGGAAGATGTCGTAAAGATTTTTGAACTGGAGAATAGCAAGTCTGTTTGCAGAGAATTGATTCTTGCGAAGGTTCGTGCAAATAAGGCAGTGAAACAGGAAGTTGTCACGATCGCAGATATTTTCAGAGCAAAAGTTGTGGATGTATCTAAAGATAACTTGATGATCGAGTTAACGGGTAATGTGAATAAAATTGAAGCATTTATCAATTTGATCAGTGATTTTGAAGTGATTGAACTTGTGAGAACAGGAATCACTGGTTTATCAAGAGGGGAAGACAATTCCCACGTATTTTAATTTACAAGTAATGGGTCATGACCCTTACTATATAAGCCAAAAAATGGAGGAATGAAAAATGGCAAAGATTTATTATCAAGAAGACTGTAACTTATCACTGTTAGATGGAAAAACCATCGCTATTATCGGTTACGGAAGTCAGGGACATGCACATGCCCTTAACTTAAAAGAGTCTGGATGCAATGTTATCATCGGTCTTTATGAAGGAAGCAAATCTTGGAAGAGAGCAGAAGAACAGGGATTTGAAGTGTTCACATCTGCAGAAGCTGCCAAGAAAGCTGATATCATCATGATTCTGATCAACGATGAAAAACAGGCTAAATTATACAAAGAAAGCATCGAACCAAACTTAGAGCCAGGAAACATGTTAATGTTCGCTCATGGTTTCAATATTCATTTCGGATGCATCACACCTCCAAAAGATGTAGATGTAACTATGATCGCCCCTAAAGCACCAGGACATACAGTAAGAAGCGAATATCAGGCAGGAAAAGGAACACCATGTCTGATCGCAGTAGAACAGGATTACACAGGAAAAGCCTGGGACAGAGCACTTGCTTACGGTCTTGCAATCGGTGGAGCAAGAGCAGGACTTCTTGAAACAACATACAGAGTAGAGACAGAAACAGACCTCTTCGGAGAACAGGCTGTACTTTGCGGTGGTGTATGTGCCCTTATGCAGACAGGTTTCGAAACACTTTGCGAAGCAGGATACGATCCAAGAAACGCATACTTCGAATGCATCCATGAAATGAAACTTATCGTAGACCTGATCTACCAGAGCGGATTCGCCGGAATGAGATACTCAATCTCCAACACAGCAGAATACGGTGATTACATCACAGGACCTAAGATCATCACAGAAGATACAAAGAAAGCTATGAAGAAAATTCTTTCTGATATCCAGGATGGTACATTTGCAAAAGACTTCTTACTTGATATGTCTGATGCAGGTGCACAGGTTCACTTCAAAGCTATGAGAAAGAAAGCTTCTGAGCATCAGTCTGAGAAAGTTGGCGAAGAAATCCGTAAACTCTACAGCTGGAACGGCGAAGATAAGCTTATTAATAACTAAGCAAAAAAAATCCGGGGAAACCCGGATTTTTTTTGCGCTACTTCGGTGTAACGAAGCGGAATTTCTCTAGATTTCTGCCAGTTGTGTCAGAAGCTTCTGATTTTCGCTCCCTTTCTTGCATACAAATCCGATTTCCCTTGATGGGAAAGTCAGACCCAGAGGCGCTTCCACAAGTATTTCTTTATCAAGATCATTTTGCACAAATTCTTTGATCACACAGGCAATTCCCAAGCCCACCTGTGCAAACTGGATTAAAAGATCCATGGAGCTGACTTCCAGAATATGTCCAAGCTGCATCTGGTGCTCATGAAGCATGGTATTGACGGACTGTCTGGTTATATTCTGTTCGTCAAGAAGCATGAAAGTAGCAGTGTGCTGAAGGGGTTCTGATGGAAAAAGCTGGTGCTGATTCTCCAGGTATTGGTGTGTAGCGACAAAGGTATCCTGGATCTGCAGCAGAGGCGAAAATTCGTATCCGGATAGTTTCTGTGGTCGTCCGATCAGACCGATGTCTATTTTGTCTTCCTCAAGAAGTTTCAGGGTCTGGTAGGTGGACTGGCAGGAGATTGTAATACGGATTTGCGGATTGGCAGCTATGAAATCTTTCAGCCTGGGCATAAGTACATATTTGCATAAAGTGGTGCTGGCACCAATGCGCAGCCTGGGAATCTCTCTGGAGCGATTGTGAAGAATGGAATCTTCTCCTTCGGAAAGAAGGTCGAAGGCTCCTTTTACTTTTTCATATAGAATCCGACCGTCAGGGGTGAGGGCTACACCTCTGGAACTGCGTTTGAAAAGAGTGGTGTCCAGATTGCTTTCCAGCTTCTTAATGGCGCGGCTGATGGCAGGCTGGCTGATGTACAGCTCCCTATATTCTGTAA
>OGRH01002204.1_pt1 | contig 10705 bp, 8 predicted proteins | sample 1553461 | NCBI WGS metagenome assembly OGRH01 (sample SAMEA2580092, study PRJEB22360) | human gut metagenome | biome: human gut; feature: human-associated habitat; material: faeces | place: Denmark | collected 2008/2010
CTCGTCCGCCGGACCGTTCGGCCCCGTAGCCGACGCTCCTTCGCATTTGAACCGAGTGCAGGGCGCGATCGCGGGAAACGAAGCGCAGAATTAAACGACATCGAAAGGAAAATTAAGGATGAGCATAACCGAAGAGAAACTGAATCTGCTGAGACAAATCATAGGCGGAGCGCCCAAGAAGATCGCTTTGCTGTCGCATACGAATCCCGACGGAGACACGATCGGAGCCGCGTTGGCCTGGCGCTCTTATTTGGAGCGGCTGGGACACACGACATGCTGCATCGCGCCGAACCGCTACCCATATTTCCTCGAATGGATGACCGACATCGGACACATCGGAGTATTCAAGGAGGATCACGACGGCGCGATGGCCCGCTTCATCGGCGAGGCCGACGTGATCTTCTGCATGGACTTCAACCAGATCAACCGGCTCGACCGGGTAACCGACACGGTAACGGCCAACACGACGGCCGTCCGCGTACTGATCGATCATCACCTGCATCCGCCGGTGGACGGTTATGCCGTCCAGTTCTCGGACACGCACGCCTGCTCAACATCCTACATCGTATACCAGTTGCTCGAAGCGCTGGCCGGGACCGATGCGATCGATCAGGCGATGGCCGAGTCGCTGTACGTGGGCATCATGACCGACACGGGCAATTTCTCGTTCAGCAGCCTGACCTCGGACCTGTTCCGGGCCGTCGCCGTGCTGATCGACAAGGGGGTCAACGTACCTTACGTCAACAGCTCGGTATACAATAATTTTTCCGAGGGCCGGATGCGGCTGCTGGGATACATGCTCAACGACAAGATGGTTACCGACTACGAGTTCGGGGTAGCCTACGTGTCGCTGACCGAGGAGGAGATGCGGCGCTTCGACTTCATACAGGGCGACAGCGAGGGATTCGTCAACTATCCGCTCTCGATCCGGGGCATCCGGATGTCGGCCATGTTCATACAGACCAAGCACAGCATCCGCGTCTCGCTCCGTTCGAGAGGCGAGGTCGACGTCAACGTGTTCGCCCGGCGCTATTTCGACGGCGGAGGGCACCGCAACGCGGCCGGAGGCAAATCGTACGTTCCGATGAACGAAACGCTGGAGAACTTCAGGAAATACCTGAGGGAATACTTCGGAGCCTGAGCGGTCTGCGACCGGCCGCACAATCCAAGTCCGTTTTTCCCGTTACTAAAACCGAGGGCGCGCGAGAAAAGCCCGCCCGCCACCAAACCGAAACGCCATGAAAAAAGCAGCCCTTTTCGCATTGTACGCCGTCTTGCTGTTCGCACTGGTCTTCGGCATCCTGTACGGAGGCGAGACATGGGTTTTCCACAGGGGAAAACCCGTCGGCTCGATACTCGTCGAGTCGGGCGTGGCCGCTGCCGTGTTCACGATCTTTCTGGCGATGGTCGCCCACCGCAGCGAAATGCGCGACGAACGCTGGAAGCGCGAAAGAGAGGAACGGAGAAACCGGCTCGACCGAAAACCGTAAACGGCCGCGAACGCCATGCAGAAGAAATACCGATACCGCCTCGACCGGCGCGGCCGGCGCATCACGGCCGTCGTGACGACTCTCCTCGTCACGGCGTTCGTCGCATTCCACTTCGTCTGGGGCGCGAACTACCTGCCGGCCTGGATGCTCTTTCTGCTGCTCTGCGTCGTCCTGCTCTATATTTTGTCGATCCCGCGCTACGTATCGCTGGACGACACGTCGATCGACATCCATTGCATCGTCGATCTGACCCGCATCCATCTGGAGGACGTCGAGCTGATCCGCCGCATCGAACCGGACGAATTCCGCCGACTATGGCCGCTGTTGGGCAGCTACGGATTCTGGGGCTACTTCGGCTACTATTTCAGCTTCCGGGAGTGGAACCTGTACAAGGTCTACGCCTCCGAGCGCAAGAATCTAGTACTGATCGAAGACATTTACGAAGACACTTTCATCATCAGTTGCGAACAGGCCGACGAGCTGATCACGCTCGTCATCGAGGCACGCGACCGCAAGAGAGCCGAGATTCTCCGCCATACGGGAAAAATACCGGACGGAGAGAATGTTTTTTAACAAAATGTTTATCTTTGCGCTGTCGACATCCGCATTGCGGAGCACGCCGGCGTTTCGCGGCAGCCGTCCGGAGGAGTCGCTTCTCCGGCGAACCGGAATACCGGGCTTCAAAATCTTAAACCCCGTAATATCATGCAGTTTGACATCGAATTGATCCGGGCCGTCTACGGCTCGTTCAGCGAAAAGGTGAAACGCGCGCGCGCCGCCAAAGGCGCTCCGCTGACACTGGCCGAAAAAATCCTGTACGCCCACCTGTTCGACCCCTCGTCGGCCAGACCGTTCCGCCGAGGCGAGGACTATGTGGACTTCCGCCCCGACCGGGTCGCCATGCAGGACGCTACGGCCCAAATGGCTCTGCTGCAATTCATGAACGCCGGCCGCGACCGTTCGGCGGTTCCCGCCTCGGTCCATTGCGACCACCTGATTCTGGCCGACCGGGGCGCATCGGACGACCTGCGGGCGGCCAACGAGTCGAATCGCGAGGTGTACGACTTCCTTCGCAGCGTGGCGAACCGCTACGGACTCGGATTCTGGCGCCCGGGAGCGGGCATCATCCACCAAGTCGTGCTCGAAAATTACGCTTTCCCGGGCGGCATGATGATCGGGACCGATTCGCACACGCCGAATGCCGGAGGACTGGGCATGATCGCGATCGGCGTCGGCGGAGCCGACGCCGTGGACGTGATGGCCGGCATGCCTTGGGAACTGAAGATGCCGAAGATCATCGGCGTACGTCTTTCGGGCAAGCTGAGCGGTTGGGCCTCGCCCAAGGACGTGATCCTGAAGCTCGCCGGCCTGCTGACCGTCAAGGGCGGTACGAATGCCGTGATCGAGTACTTCGGCGAAGGAACGGCCTCGCTTTCGGCTACGGGCAAGGCGACGATCTGTAACATGGGCGCCGAGGTCGGGGCAACGACCTCGCTGTTTCCTTACGACGAGGCGATGGCCCGCTACCTGCGCGCCACCGGGCGCGAGGAGGTAGCCTCGCTGGCCGACCGGATCGCCTCCGACCTGATCCCGGATGCCGAAACGCCAGCCGACGCCGCGAAATATTACGACCGGGTGATCGACATCGACCTGTCGGCGCTCGAGTCTCATATCAACGGGCCGTTCACGCCCGACGCAGCGCACACGATCTCCGATTTCGGAGCGGTCGTGCGCGAAAAGGGCTATCCCCGGCAAATGGAAGTGGGACTGATCGGCTCGTGCACGAACTCTTCCTATCAGGACCTGAGCCGCGCGGCCAGCGTCGCCCGGCAAGCCAAAGCGAAAGGGTTGAAGGCAAAAGCCAAGCTGATTATCAATCCCGGATCGGAGCAGGTCCGCCAAACGGCCGAGCGCGACGGGTTGCTGGACGATCTGCTGGCGATCGGCGGCACGGTGATGACCAATGCCTGCGGGCCGTGCATCGGCCAGTGGGACCGCCATGCGGAAGACAACGAGCGTCCGAACTCGATCGTCACGTCGTTCAACCGCAACTTCGCCAAGCGGGCCGACGGCAATCCGAACACGCATGCTTTCGTCGCATCACCCGAGCTGGTCGTCGCGCTGACGATCGCCGGCGACCTGACGTTCAACCCGTTGCGCGACGAGCTGATAAACGAGTCGGGCCGGCCCGTCAGGCTCGACGAGCCCCGGGGCGACGAACTGCCTGCGGCAGGGTTCGAAGTGAAAGACAACGGTTATGCCGCGCCCGACCCGTCGCTGGCGACGGAAGTCGTCATAGCGCCCGGCTCGCAGCGCCTGCAGCGCCTCGCCCCGTTCGCCCCTTGGGACGGCCGGGAGCTCGAAGGGCTACGCCTGCTGATTCAGGCCTCGGGCAAATGCACGACGGACCACATCTCGATGGCCGGCCCGTGGCTCCGGTTCCGAGGCCATCTCGAAAACATTTCGGACAACCTGCTGATGGGAGCCGTCAACCGTTTCAACGGACGGACGAACTCGGTGCTCAATACGCTCGACGGCAGCTACGCGAGCGTCTCGTCGGTAGCCAAAGGATACAAGGAACAGGGCATCGGTTCGATCGTCGTGGCCGAGGAAAACTACGGCGAAGGCTCGTCGCGCGAGCACGCGGCCTTGGAACCCCGCTTCCTGAACGTCCGAGCCGTGCTGGTCAAGTCGTTCGCCCGCATTCACGAAACGAACCTGAAAAAGCAAGGCATGCTCGCGCTGACGTTCGTCGATCCGTCCGATTACGACCGTATCCGCGAAGACGACCGCATCTCGATCACGGGCCTGCGCTCGTTCGCTCCGGGCAGCCGCATGACCGTCACGCTGCTCCACAGCGACGGCACGAGCGAAAGCTTCGAGGCCGCGCACACGTACAACGAGCAGCAAATCGGATGGTTCAAGGCCGGATCGGCCCTGAACGTCAAAGCCTGAGCAAGGTTTGGAACAACCGGCACGCCGCATTCCGGTTGTCCGGCCTAAAGAAAGGCGACTATATACTTCAACGTACCCGGATACTCGCACCCGAAGCTTCCACTGTTAGCCGCAGGTCGCGTATCCGATTAGGTCTCTATTACAAAATTCCCCGGAGAAGGATTTCAGGCGTAAAAACCGGAAACGGAGAACTCGAAAGTCGGTATGGCAAAGTATATAATCGGGCAAAGAAATGTGATCAAAAAAACGAAAACATGATTAAGCGACGCGTTAGCGCGTCGCTTTTCATACAAGCCTATTTTCCCCAAGCGTTATCCGTCGGCCGCACCCGTTTACCGGCCGTTCTTATCTCCGGCACGAAATTCTCGGGACAAGAGAAAACCTCCGTTCCGACCCTCTTTCTACTCGGGAAATTCCATAACGACCGCACACTCAGCCTTATGCTACCACTATATCCTGATTACGGGCAAGGACCGGGCATCACTACCCTCTTTCCGCTCGGAGTTTCTGTTGGAATTGTTTTCGAATAGAACGGAATACCCGCCGAATCGATGCCCTCATTTGCCGGGATAAAACGAACCGCCCCGAAGCAGTTCGATAAAACGAAATAGTCAACCCTCATCCTCGCCATTCGGACGATCCGCAGCACAACCGCGACAAAACGGATGGCTCCACTCAGAAAAGCGCCTCACCCGGATACCGGACATAACAACAGACCGGAGCGAGTATCGTCCGAAGACCGCATTCTGTTCGAGTTGTCAATTTCCTCCCCGCAGCTATAAGGCTCCATACTCTGCAGCCATTTAGTTCCCGAAGTTTCCTTCGGATTCGACAGTCAGAGCCCGCGCTATCCCCGCACATGCACAGGGATGGCGCGCCTTCGCACATTCCATATAATCCGAACGCTCTGCCAGCAAGATTGGTTCCGGTCATCGGTTCTCCGGTCCATAACAAATCCTGCTCTCCGTCCGACAAAAACCGTCCTGAAAAACATTTCTTCCTCCTGTCATAGCGACGAAAACAACACGAAAAAGTCCGCCACCGGGGCGGACTTTTTCGAAAATATTCTATGCTATGTCTGTCTTACAAAGCGAGGAATTCGCTCGTTCCGAACAGCTTGGCAAATTCGACATCGTTCACGGCCTGATCCTTCATCGAGGGATCCTTGGCTACGGCGCTCTTGAGGTTCGACATGGCAGCGCTCGAGTTACCCTCGCGCATAGCGATGACAGCCTTCAGATAATCGGCATCGGCCGAGTTCTCGCCGGCCAGAATCGACTTGGCCTTGGACAAGTTGCCGTTCAGCACTTCGGCCACGGCCAGATCGTAGCCCGACAGCGTCTTGGCAGCCTCGGCATAGTTGCCCTCGGCCAGATTTACCAGACCCATGTTGGCTTTCGAATCGGCGGTGTTCAGAGCCGACAGGTACTTCTGTGCGGTAGCCAGATCGCCGTTCATCAGCGCCACTACGCCCAGATTGTTCGTGATAGCGGCATCCTTGCTCATAGCGGCAGCCTTGTCGAGCTGAGCCTTAGCCTGTGCCAGCTTGCCTTCCTTGGCGAGGATCACGCCGGCATTGTTGTAACCGCGAACGCTGTTATACTTGCTGGCGGCAGCTTCGTATGCTTTCAGCTTGGCGGCGTTGTCGTCGGTCAGCGTAGCGGCATACAGCATCTCCTCCTCGCTCAGAACGTCGATATTCTTGGCAGCGGCCTCCTTGATTTCGGCATCGGTGCGACCTTCGATATCCACGTCGGCGATCAGCTTCGTACGGCGCAGCTGAGGCAGAATCTCCTTAGCCAGCACTTCGAACACAGCCGTCATGCTCTTGATCTCCTCGTCGCGCTTTACAGGGTTGTCCTGCATAGCCAGCACCTGAAGAATCAAATCCTTGTCTTCGATGTCCGATGCGGAAACCAGTTCCTTGAAGCCTTCCCAGTCCTCACCGTAAGCGGCGATATCGTATTTCGGGTTAACGCTCGAGAGCTTCTTGGCGATCGCTTCCTGACCGCTCTCGCTACGCTTCTTCGAGAGCTCGTCGTTGAACTTCACCGGACCGTCGGGCGATGCATAACCCTTGGCATATACGTTGCCCAACGTTGCGCGATCCTTGTTGGAATACTCTTTCACGAAGTCCTCGAACATCTTGACCTGCTCTTTGGTCAGCTCGCCCGGACGCACGTTGGAACGGTTGATCTGATACATGATCTCGGCATCCTTGGTGATCGTCGTCACGCGCTTGAAGTTGTCGGGCATGATCGTCAGGTAAGCGGCGTTGTCGGCCAGCAGCTGCACGGTGCTAACGCCCTCGGCAACGGGAATGGCAGCGAACGGCAGGAACTGTTTGCGTTTCTTGCCGCAGTTCTTCGAACACTTGGACTCGATGCGCAACTCCAACGTCGAAATCTTCGCACGCTTGTCATAGGGAATCGATACGCTTTGGGTGTACGAACCTCCCTGCTTGTACGAGATCACCTCGTAGTTGTCCTTCACTTTCTCGCCCTGAACGAACTTCGGAGTACCGGCGATTTCGCCGCCCTCGAATACGAGTACCGGCGTGATCTTCAGTACGGCCCGTTTGTTGAAATATTTGGCGGGGAAGTTTACTTTGATGTCCGTCACGGCGTTATTGCCCTTGAGAGTAACAACGGCAGGCGTAGCGGAAACATCGATTCTGTCCACTTTTTTCAACATCTTGTTGTAGCAGTTACAGCTGGCAAGCAGAACTGCTAAAGAAGCGAGCATGAAACTTTTTACAAACCTTTTCATAATCAATGCTTTAAAGTTAATTAGTTTTATTCCTACTTTTTAATTCGTTCGTTTTCAAAGGCATAGTTGAGTCTCACAAAAATAAGAATATATTTTAAATTACAATAGAAAAATAATTTATTTTTGGCACTTCCCCTTTTGCGGACTCGGCTTGCTCCCTTCTTCTCGGACTGTCTACTCTTTCTTACCGTTCAGCAACGCTTTGCGAGAGAGCTTCAACTTTCCGTTTTTCGGATCGAGACCGATCAGTTTGACCTCGATCATATCGCCCTCTTTAAGCCCGGTCTGCTCCATCGTCTCGAAACGCCTGTTGGCAATTTCGGATATGTGCAGCAGCCCGTCTTTTCCCGGCAGAATCTCGACGAACGCGCCGAAAGCCACGATCGAGCGGATCTTACCTTTGTATACCTCGCCGACCTCGGGCATCGCCACGATTCCCTTGATACGAGCCAAGGCAGCCTCCAGCGCATCCTTGTTCTCGCCGAAAATATCGACGAAGCCCTTGTTGTCCTTCTCGGTGATCGTAATCGTCGTACCGGTGCTCTTCTGAATTTCCTGAATCACCTTGCCGCCCGGACCGATCACCGCGCCGATGAAATCCTGCGGAATGATGATCTGCTCAATGCGCGGCACATGCGGTTTGAACTCCGGCCTCGGAGCAGGAATCGTCTCAAGTATCTTGCCAAGAATATGTAAGCGGCCCTGCTTGGCCTGCTCGAGCGCCTTGGCGAGCACCTCGTACGACAAGCCGTCGACCTTGATGTCCATCTGGGTCGCGGTAATACCGTCCTTGGTTCCGGTCACCTTGAAGTCCATGTCGCCCAGATGATCTTCGTCGCCCAGAATATCGGAGAGCACGGCGTACTTGCCCGTCTTCGTATCGGTGATCAGCCCCATCGCTATGCCCGAAACAGGCTTCTTGAGCTTTACGCCGGCATCCATCAGCGCCAGCGTGCCGGCGCAAACGGTAGCCATCGACGACGAGCCGTTCGACTCGAGAATGTCCGATACCACGCGAACGGCATAAGGGTTCTCCTCTCCGACGGGAACCATCGGCTTGAGCGCGCGCCAAGCCAGGTTGCCGTGCCCGATCTCGCGGCGCGAGAGCCCGCGCGCGGGACGCGCCTCTCCGGTCGAGAACGGAGGGAAGTTATAATGCAGCACGAATTGCTCGGTTCCCTGAACCAGCACGTCGTCGATCTGCTTTTCGTCCATTTTCGTGCCGAGCGTTACGGTCGTCAGCGACTGCGTTTCGCCCCGGGTGAAAATCGCCGAACCGTGAGCTCCCGGCAGATAATCGATCTCGCACCAGATCGGGCGAATTTCGTCCGTACGACGGCCGTCGAGACGAATTCCCTCGTCGAGGATCATGTTGCGCATCGCCTTTTTCAGCACGTCGTCGTGGAAATACCGCTTGATCAGCATTTTCTTCTCGGCGAGCTCTTCTTCGCTGAAACGAGCCTCGAACTCGGCTTCCAACGCGTCGAAACGGTCCATTCGCTCGTGCTTGGAGGTCATGGCCTTGGCGATCTCGTAAGCCTTGTCGTAAGTAGCCTCGATTACCTGACGACGCAGCTCCTCGTCGTTGGTCTCATGGCAGTAAACGCGCTTGACATCCTTGCCGAGCTCCTTGCTCAGTTCGATCTGAGCGGCGCAGTGTTTCTTGATCTCCTCGTGGGCGAACTTGATCGCATCGAGCATCACGGCCTCGGAAACCTCTTTCATCTCGCCTTCGACCATCAGGATGTTGTCGATCGTCGCCCCGACCATGATGTCGAGATCGGAATCGACGTTCTGCGAGAAGGTAGGATTGATCACGAACTCGCCGTTGATGCGGGCCACCCTCACCTCGGAAATCGGGCCGCCGAACGGCACGTCCGACACGGCCAGCGCCGCCGACGCGGCCAGACCGGCCAACGCGTCGGGCATAATATCCTTGTCGGCCGAAATCAAATTGACCGTCACGAAAACCTCGGCATGGAAATCCGAGGGAAACAGCGGACGCAAAGCGCGGTCGATCAGACGCGACACGAGAATCTCGTAGTCCGACGGACGGGCCTCGCGTTTGAGGAAGCCGCCCGGGAAGCGTCCGCAGGAAGCGTATTTCTCCTTGTACTCGACCGACAGCGGCATGAAGTCGCAGTCGTCCTTGGGTTCTTTGGCGGCGGTCACCGTGGCGAGCAGCATCGTGTTGCCCTGCTTCACGACGACCGAACCGTCGGCCTGCTTGGCCAGTTTTCCGGTTTCGATGATTATCTCGCGGTCCCCGCTCAATGGAATCACCTTTCGTGTTGCGTTGTAATACATTATTTCAATTCTCTTAGTGTCCTGTTACTTCGTTGATTGTGCGCACCTTCGACGCGGACGGGCCATCGGCGGGAAAACCGTCTTAAAAAGAGAATAAAGCTGCCCCGGAGGGCAGCTCCATTCCGCATGGGAACACCCGGCTATTTCCGGAGCTCCAAAGCCTTTACTATAGCTCTATATCTCTCTATATCAACCTTCTTAAGGTATTCGAGCAACTGGCGGCGCTTACCGACCAGACGCAACAGCGAGCGCTGCGTGCCGAAGTCCTTCTTGTTTTTCTTCAGATGTGCGGTGAGGTGGTTGATACGGTAGGAAAATAGCGCCACCTGGCTCTCGGGCGAGCCGGTATCGGTATTAGACTTCCCGTAGTTCGCAAAAAGCTCCTGCTTTTTGTCTGCATTCAAATAACCCATTGTAATGAAATTAAAAGTTTTATCGTCGCCTTGGCTACTCCTTTCCTCAGGAAGAGTCTTCTCAAAGCGACTGCAAATCTAACGTTTTTTTATCAAGCAACCAACAACATAGTCCAAGAAAAGCATATTTTTTGACGATCGGCCTCTATCGGAAGCCACCCGGTCAAGCCTGCCCTGCGGCCCGCCGGCAATAGAGCAGCCCGCCCTCGGCACGGACGATTTCCACGACGGCGCCGCGCTCGATGTAGAGTCCGTCCTCGGCGACCGCCTCGTAATAGGTCCCGTCGACAAGCACCTTGCCCGAGGGCCTCAGCACGGCCGTGACCGTACCGGTCCGCCCTATCAGATCCGGCAGCGACGGCTGCTGACCGACATAGCCCTGTTCGGGCGCATGGTGGCGCAGGCCCCCGATCTCAACGTCCATGCCGCCGCCTCGTTTGCCCACTCCGTCTCCACACACCGCGTCGACAACGAAATCGAATTTTTCACGGCACTTGACGATCTCAAATCCGATGATGAAACGGGTTCCGCCCATATGGGAAGCCTTGAATACAACTCGGCCACCTATTACCGCTATATCAACCTCGATCTCGGCCAGCTCGCGGATTCGCTTGGCAATACGGGATTGGCCGATGCGGTGTCGGCCTTCATCAAGGCCTTGTACATCGCCGTCCCCTCCGCCCGGCAGACCACGCAAACCGGCATGCGCCCGTGGGACTATGCCCGCATCTACATCCGCAGGGGGCAAGGCATGCAGGCCAGCTTTGACGA
>OGRH01002207.1_pt1 | contig 10694 bp, 8 predicted proteins | sample 1553461 | NCBI WGS metagenome assembly OGRH01 (sample SAMEA2580092, study PRJEB22360) | human gut metagenome | biome: human gut; feature: human-associated habitat; material: faeces | place: Denmark | collected 2008/2010
GTATTTACCAGCCCTACAGGTGTAAGGGTATTTTTTGAAGAACTGATCCGCCATGGAAAAGATATCCGTGCCATGGGAAATGCCCGTCTGGCCGTGATCGGGGAAGGAACAAAAAAGGCCCTGAAGGAAAGAGGTCTGCTGGCAGATTTTGTGCCGTCGGTATATGACGGGGATACTCTTGGAAAGGAACTTTCAGAGATCCTTTCCGGCGGAGAAAAAATTCTCATCCCGCGGGCGGAAAAAGGTAACGAAAAGCTTACGGAATTTCTTGCACAGGCAGGGGCTGAGGTTGAGGATATTCCAACTTATCAGACTCTTTACGAAAAGAGCCAGCTCATCGCCGAGAAGAAGGAATTTGAAACAGGACAGATCAGCTGTGCGGTGTTTACAAGTGCCTCCACTGTGAAAGGTTTTGTGGAGGGAACAAAAGGACTGGATTATTCAAAGGTTAAGGCGGCCTGCATCGGCAGACAGACGAAGGCGGCAGCTGAGAGCTTTGGAATGAAAGCATATATGTCAGAAAAAGCCACCATTGACAGTCTTGTCAAGCTGGTGGAGGATATGAAAAGGAGCGAATGATCATGGAACTGACAAAAAGACCAAGAAGATTAAGAGGTAGCGAAAACCTTCGTAAGATGGTACGTGAGACAAGAATGGATAAATCTTCTCTTATGTATCCTATGTTCGTAATGGAAGGAGAAAATAAGGAAGAAGAAATTCCGTCCATGACCGGGCAGTACCGTTACAGCCTGGACCGTCTTCCGTATAAACTGGAACAGCTTTCCAAAGCCGGTGTAGGCAGTGTGATGTTTTTTGGTATTCCTGACCATAAGGATGAAGTGGGCAGCGGTGCCTATGATCCGGAGGGGATCGTTCAGAGAGCTCTTCGCATTGCAAAAGAGAAATTTCCGGAGCTTTATTATGTAACAGATGTATGTATGTGTGAGTACACTTCACACGGACACTGCGGAGTGCTCTGCGGTCATGATGTAAATAATGATGCAACACTGGAATTACTGGCTAAGACAGCTGTTTCCCATGTAGAGGCAGGCGCAGATATGGTAGCTCCCTCTGATATGATGGACGGACGTGTACGTGCTATCCGTGAGGCTCTTGATGCGAACGGACATTATGGAGCACCGATCATGTCCTATGCAGTAAAATATGCATCTGCTTTCTACGGACCATTCCGTGATGCAGCAGGTTCTGCACCGTCTTTTGGTGACAGAAAGAGTTACCAGATGGATTTCCACAACAGAAGAGAGGGAATGAAGGAAGCGCTTACAGATGTGGAAGAGGGCGCAGATATCATTATGGTAAAACCTGCCATGTCTTATCTGGATATGGTCTCTGAGGTATCAAAGGCTGTAAATGTGCCGGTTGCAACATACAGTGTAAGCGGTGAATATGCAATGGTGAAAGCAGCTGCAAAGATGGGATGGATCGATGAAGAACGTATTATGTGTGAGATGGCAGTCAGTGCATACCGTGCAGGTGCCCAGATCTATCTTACTTATTATGCAAAAGAACTTGCAAAATGCATGGATGAAGGGAGAATCGGCTGATGGGTTTATCAGAAGAATTATTTGACAGAGCGGTAAAGGTAATTCCGGGAGGAGTAAACAGTCCTGTACGTGCCTACGGTGCTATCGGTATTGCACCGAGATTTATCGACCGTGCAGACGGATGCCATATTTATGATGTTGATGGAAAAGAATATGTGGATTATATCGATTCCTGGGGACCGATGATCCTGGGCCATAATTTTCCGGAAGTAAAAGAAAGTGTGCTGAAGGCGTGTGAAAAGGGCCTCAGCTTCGGATGCGCAACTGCAATCGAAGTGGAGATGGCTGAGTTCATCTGTGACCATATTCCACATGTGGATATGGTGCGTATGGTAAATTCCGGTACAGAGGCTGTTATGAGTGCAGTCCGTGTTGCCAGAGGATTTACAGGAAAGAATAAGATCATTAAATTTGCAGGATGCTATCATGGACACAGTGATGCCATGCTGGTAAGTGCAGGCTCCGGTGTGATGACAAGCGGTGTTCCGGACAGTGCCGGTGTTCCTAAGGGATGCACAGAGGATACCATGACTGCTGTTTATAATGATCTGGACAGTGTACGTGCACTGATGGAGCAGGCTGACGGACAGACTGCTGCTGTTATCGTGGAAGCTGTAGGCGCCAACATGGGTGTGGTTCCTCCGAAAAAGGGGTTCCTGGAAGGTCTGAGAAAGCTCTGCGATGAGTACGGCGCCCTTCTGATCTTTGACGAGGTTATCACTGGTTTCCGTCTGGCTTTTGGCGGTGCTGCAGAATATTTTGGCGTGACCCCTGATCTGGTTACCTATGGTAAGATCATCGGTGCAGGTATGCCGGTAGGCGCATACGGCGGACGCAGAGAGATCATGGAACTGGTTTCCCCTGTGGGAAAGGTTTACCAGGCCGGTACCTTAAGCGGAAATCCTATTGCAATGGCAGCAGGACTGACACAGTTAAAATATCTCTATGAACACCAGGGAATCTATAAAGATCTGGAGGAAAAAGGAAAACGTCTCTATGGCGGTATGGAGAAAATCCTGGCAGAGAAAAATCTGCCTTACCATATCAATCACGTATCTTCCCTGGGAAGCCTGTTCTTTACAGAGCAGGAGGTTGTGGATTATACCTCAGCCAAATCCTCGGATACAAAAGCTTTCTCTGAATATTTCAAGGGAATGCTTGCGCAGGGAATCCATATGGCTCCGTCACAGTTTGAGGCAATGTTTTTATCTGTTGCCCATACAGATGAGATCATAGACCAGACACTGGAAGCTGTCAGAAATTATTTTACCAAATAAACAGCAGAGCGCTTATCCGGTATAGAACTTAGCCAAAATTCATTCCAGATTGCCTGCGGCAATAGAATTTTGGCTTGTATGTGAACAGTAACGACAGTAACCCATGAACTGGAAAAAATACATAAAACTGAGTTCCGTAATCTTGTTCTGATTAGGAAAATGTGCTATAATCACCTTATCGTATGACATCGTCCGGCAATATCGGGACGAAAATATTATTGCTCGCTGACAGCAGACGGGAACAGAGTGAGCGATGATAAATAAACTTCAGGACAGCAGGAGGAAAAAAGCATTATGAGTGAAAAGAAATATGTAGCTTATGTGGGCTCTTATACACATGGCTCTTCCAGACAGGGAATCCATGTTTATGATGTTGATGTTGAGAATGGCACTCTTACAGAACGCAGCAGTGTTGAAGTAAGTAATGCATCCCACATGGCTGTTTCAAAGAATGGTAAGTATCTTTATTCTATCGAGGATGAGGGTGTTGCAGTATTTAAACGTGATAAAAATGGTGATCTGTCACGTATCAACAGTGTAAATATTGATGGAATGAGAGGCTGTTTCCTTTCTACAGATGTTGACGGTAAGTATCTTTATGTTGCCGGATATCATGACGGTAAGGTGACTGTTGTACATACTCATAAGGACGGCAGACTTGGAAGCCTGATGGATGGCGTATTCCATACAGGACTCGGAAGTGTTGCAGAGCGTAACTTCCGTCCCCATGTGAACTGTGTTCGTCCGACTCCGGATAATAAATATCTCTGTGCAGTAGATAACGGAATTGATCAGGTGAAGATTTACCGTGTCAACAAATTGCGCAATAAGCTGGAACTGGTAGACATCCTGAGATGTCCGAGAGAGAGCGGCCCGCGTATCATTCGTTTTAGCGATGATGGTAAGTTTGCTTATATTCTCTTTGAACTCAGTAATGAGATCAGGGCTTACAAATATGATGGAAGCGGTAAGGTTCCGGCGTTTGAACTGATCCAGACGATTGAGACAAGTGCGAAGAAGGATGTTCATGATACACATAATGCAGCGTCCGGTCTTTCTCTTGCAAATGATGGCAAGCATCTTTTCTGTACAACAGCAGGTGAGGATACAGTTTCCATGTTTGAGCGTGATGAGGAGACTGGTATGCTGACAAGGAAGTTTACACTTCCGATCAGTGGTGAATATCCGAAAGATCTGGTACTTTTACCGGATGATAAGCATCTGGTGCTGGCTAATCATGCAAGTAATACACTGACTACTTTTACAGTGGATTATGAGAAGAATATTATTGTGATGAACGGCAAGCCGATTAAGATTACAGAGCCAAACTGTATCAGAATCTGGCCGGTTCCGGAAGAATAACAGATTCGTTACATAGAATCAGCAATATAGGCAGATAATAAAATACCTTCATTTGAAACTGAGATCAGCTCAGGATTCAAGTGAAGGTATTTTTGCGTGGATTAATTGGAATTATTTCCGATAAAAATCCCGAACCTTATCCATCTGGGAACTCATATTGACAAAGAGCGCATCCGCCAGTGTGATTGCCATAGATTCTACCACAACCACTGCTCTTGGGACAATGACCGGATCATGTCGGCCATGGATTTCCAGAGAAAGAGGTTCTTTATCTTTGGTTACGGTCTGCTGCGGCTGGCTGATGGATGGGGTTGGCTTGATATGGGCACGAAGTATGATTTCACTGCCGTCACTGATTCCTCCCATGATTCCGCCTGCGTGGTTGGAGGTTTTGATGATTTCACCGTCTTTGACTGTGAATCCATCATTGTCAGTGGAACCGTTTGAGGAAGTCACTGCAATGCCGTCACCGATTTCAACAGCCTTGACTGCACCGATGGACATCAGGGCGTGGGCAAGAAGAGCACTGAGCTTGTCAAAGACAGGCTCGCCAAGTCCGGCAGGTGTTCCGGTAATACGACATTCGATCACGCCGCCTGCACTGTCCTGATTCTTCATACATTCTTCCAGATATTTACCGGCCTTCACTGCTGCCTGTGCGTCCGGCATATAAAATGCATTCTGATGGATTTCTTCTTTATTAAAAGAAGCAATTTCAACAGGTCCGATAGATCTGGTATAAGTGCAGATTGAAATGCCAAGTTCTTCTAATATTTTAGAAGCAATGGCACCTGCTGCAACTCTTCCGATGGTTTCCCGCCCTGAAGAACGTCCGCCGCCTCTGTAGTCGCGGAATCCGTATTTTTGGTCAAAAGTATAGTCTGCATGTCCGGGACGATAGGAGTATGCGATATTTCCGTAGTCTCTGGAGCGCTGATCTGTATTTCTTACCATCAGAGAAATTGGAGTTCCGGTGGTTTTGCCCTCAAAGACACCTGAGAGGATTTCTACCAGATCTCCCTCTTTACGGGCGGTGGTGTATCTGCTCTGTCCGGGTTTTCTTCTGTCGAGGAATTTCTGAATGTCCTCTTCACAGAGAGGAAGGCCTGCCGGGCATCCGTCTATCACAGCTCCGAGAGCTTTTCCGTGGGATTCCCCCCAGGTGGTTACCTTAAATTTATTTCCAAATGATGACTGGCTCATATGATTTGTATCCTTTCCTGTTATTGTATTAGAGCGTGTCTGGAAAATCATTCCCGCAATCTGCACGCCCCACTTTGCGGGATATTTCACCTGAATTCAGTTGCCATAGTTAGAGCGTGTTTGGAAAATCATTCCCACAATCTGTACGCCCCACTTTACGGGACTTTTATAAATACTACTTTATTATAGCGAAGTGTAAAAGTTTTGTAAACCGAAAGCATTAGAATTGACAAAAATTCATGTTCAAATTATAATGATGTTTGAGTCTTTGTGAAAATAAAGAGTAAACGTAACTGTTCAGTAATCTCTTGCAGAAGCTCTGAATAGTTGCAGATTTATTGTTACTGAGAACAGAGTAAACAGTAACAATCTATTGAGGGGAAATCGAGAAAAAGAAGGGAAGTGTGGATCGTGGTAAGGATTTTTAAGACAATCGATGGCGCTATCCATGAAATACAGGAACCACAGGAGGGCTGTTGGATTGCACTGACGAATCCTACGGCAACAGAAATTTTTGAAATTTCCGAGCAGTTTGGGATAGAGGTGGACGATTTGCGCGCACCTTTGGATGAGGAAGAGCGTTCCCGTATAGAAGTGGAGGACAATTATACCCTTATCCTTGCAGATGTACCTGCGATTGAAGAACGTAACGAGAAGGACTGGTATGTGACCATTCCTCTTGGTATTATCGTGACTCAGAAGATGATCTTTACTGTATGTCTGGAAGACACACAGGTTCTGACAAGATTTATGGAAGGCAGGGTAAGAAACTTTTTTACCTATATGAAAACCAGATTTATTCTGCAGATTTTGTACCGTAATGCCAGCATGTATCTGAGATATCTGCGTATTATAGATAAGAAGAGCGAGCAGATTGAGGAGAAACTTCATCTGTCTACAAGAAATCAGGAATTGATGGAACTTCTGGAACTGGAGAAATCACTGGTATACTTTACCACATCTCTGCGTTCCAATGAGATGGTTCTGGAGAAACTTCTGAAGGTGGAGAGTATCAAGAAATATCCGGAGGATACAGAGCTTCTGGAGGATGTTATCATTGAGAACAAGCAGGCTATCGAGATGGCTAATATTTACAGTGGTATCCTCAGCAGTATGATGGGAACTTTTGCGTCAGTTATTTCCAATAACCTGAACATTGTCATGAAGGTTCTGGCTGTTATTACCATTGTTATGAGTATTCCGACTATTGTTTTCAGTGCGTATGGTATGAACCTGAGTGCTGCGGGAATGCCGTTTTCCAGGACACCATGGGGATTTCTTATCGTTATCATCCTTTCTGTAGTGGCAAGTATCATTGCAGCGATATTTCTTTCCAAGAAGAAGTTTTTCTGATTTTGTGTCTGAACTGAGAGGCAGCTATTCGGTGCAGAATTACGCAGAGAAAGCAGATTGTGGATATCCGCTGTAACGAAAGAACGAATAGCATTTTGTGAGAAAAGGAGATTTATGAAATTTATTGACAAACTGGAACGAAAATTTGGAAATCGCGGGATTGAGAATCTTACGATTTATATTATTGTAAGTTATGTACTGGGATATGCATTGATGTATATTAATCCGGGGGCTCTTTCCATGTTGAGTTTGAATGTCTCTGAAATCCTGCATGGTCAGATATGGAGACTTGTTACATGGATTATTTATCCGCCGAGTACGTCATCTGCTTTATGGTTTGTGATTGCGATATTGTTCTTTTATTATCCGATCAGTGCATCGCTGGAACGTACATGGGGATCATTCAGATTTACTGTATATATTTTATCTGGAATGATTTTTACAGTAATTTCTGCGTTTATTTTGTATTTTATCACAGGTGGAGTGTTAGATGCTTATCTGAATGGATCACAGTTTTCAACGTATTATATCAGTTTATCTATTTTTCTGGCATATGCGCTGACATATCCGGATATGAAGGTTTTACTGTACTTTGTAATCCCGATCAAGATGAAGTGGATGGCGATTGTATATGCTGCTCTTGTGGTATATGATATTGTCAGATATTTTATGGGAGGAGCATGGTTTATGGCACTGCCGATCATCGCATCCTTACTGAACTTTATTATTTTCTTCCTTGGTACAAGAAATCTTAACAGATACAATCCGAAGGAAATCCATCGCAGAAATCAGTTTAAGAGAGCAATGGGAGAAAGTAAGACCGTTCCCTTCCCGGGTGGCAGCAAGTCAGGGGAAGTGACGAAGCACAAATGTGCAGTCTGTGGCCGTACAGAGAAAGATGATCCGAATCTGGAATTCCGTTTCTGTTCTAAATGTAACGGAAACTACGAGTACTGTCAGGATCATTTATATACACATATACACAAGAAGTAAGAGGAGAAAAGATTATTATGAAAAAAGTACCATTTGTCACCCTGGATAAACTTCAGGAAATCACCGCGCAGTTTCCTACACCTTTCCATCTTTATGATGAAAAAGGTATCCGCGAGAATGCAAAGGCAGTGAAAGAAGCATTTGCATGGAATAAGGGCTTCAAAGAATTCTTTGCTGTGAAGGCAACTCCAAATCCATTTCTGATCCAGATCCTTCAGGAGTATGGCTGTGGCTGTGACTGTTCTTCCATGACAGAGCTGATGATGTCCAAAGCAATCGGATGCAAAGAGGGAGATATCATGTTTTCTTCCAATGATACACCGGAAGAAGAATTCAAATATGCAAATGAAATCGGCGGGATCATCAATCTTGATGATATCACACATATCGAGAGCGTAGAAAGAGCCGTAGGATATATTCCGAAGGTGATCAGCTGTCGTTATAATCCGGGCGGAGTGTTTAAGATCAGCAACGATATTATGGACAACCCCGGAGATGCCAAATATGGTATGACAACAGAGCAGATTTTTGAAGCATTCAAGATCCTGAAGGAAAAAGGTGCCGAGGAATTCGGTATCCATGCATTCCTTGCAAGTAATACTGTAACTAATGAATATTATCCGATGCTTGCGAAAGTACTGTTTGAAGTTGCGGTAAAACTTCAGAAGGAAACAGGTGTACACATCAAATTCATCAACCTGTCCGGTGGTGTAGGTATTCCTTACAAACCAGATCAGGAGCCGAATGATATTCGTGCGATCGGTGATGGTGTCCGCCGTGTATACGAAGAAGTACTGGTACCTGCAGGTATGGGAGATGTCGCAATCTATACAGAGATGGGACGTTTCATGATGGGACCGTATGGCTGCCTGGTAACTAAGGCAATCCATGAGAAGCATACTCATAAAGAATATATTGGTGTGGATGCGTGTGCTGTAAACCTGATGCGTCCGGCAATGTATGGCGCATACCATCATATCACTGTTATGGGAAAAGAAGACCAGCCATGTGATCATATGTATGATGTGACAGGTTCTCTCTGCGAAAACAATGATAAGTTTGCAATTGACCGCTATCTTCCGAAGGTTGATATGGGAGATCTTCTTGTGATCCATGATACAGGAGCTCATGGTTTTGCCATGGGATATAACTACAATGGTAAACTGAAATCTTCTGAGATCCTTCTCCATGAAGATGGAAGTTTCGAGATGATCCGCCGTGCCGAGACACCGAAGGATTATTTCGCAACATTTGACTGCTTCCCGATTTATGAGAAATTACTGGAAGATATGGAATAATGCTGTGATTATTCTGTAATTTACTGTCCTGTGGTATTGACGGGGCAGATAGGACATAAAAACACACAAAAAGAAAGGTACTGATCTGTGCATGATGCTGGAAGGTTAGTGCCTTTCGTTTTGCATGGAGAAACAGTGATTTCAGAAGAATGTACTGTAAAATTTTGTCTGTTCGGAGGTAGTATGATTAAATATGAATATGAAACAGGAATGTGTAAACAGCTGCATTACAATGGTCTGTGGAGTGTACAATATGAAGGTGTTCCCGGACATTTTAAAAAAGTAAAGATGGTCTGTCCCTGCATCAGAGACGAATGTGATCAGAATTGTGAAGTGTTTAAGAACATACCGGAAATAAAAGCAGCAGATCAGGAATGGCATATGAGAGATGAGAGATAGAATAATGGGAGATAAGAAAAAAGAATACAGAGACAAAAGAACAGGCATGCAGACTGTAAGGTCTGTCATATTTGCTATTGTGCTTATAATTACAGGTTTTACCAGTATAATATCTGTGGCAGATAATACTTATGCAGCAGACGAATATCGAGTGCATAAATCTGAGGTGGTTGTAAAGACCGGTGCCACTTATACAGTAAAGATCCTGAATCATGATACAAAAGTGAGTCCAAAGAAGTTTAAATGGACCAGCAGTAACTCAAAATGTGTAAAGGTTATAAATGGCAGGATATATGGTTTAAAGCCCGGACAGGCAACGATCACAGCACAGATGAGTGGACTGAAAGTAAACTGCGAGGTTTTTGTCTATAATAAAACGGAAACAGTTCTTTTTAAGAAATACAAAAAACAGGTGAAAGTAACGGCAGGAAAGACAATTATTCTGGAGCCGCAGAAGTATGGAAAAAGGCTGACTTATACTTCTTCTGATAAAACGGTGGCAACTGTATCAAAGAAAGGAAAAGTTACTGCAAAAAAGGCGGGAAATGTCAAAATCACCAGTGTTTCTTATGGTACTGACAGATATGTATCAGAGATAGAAGTGATCGTCCTGCCGGCAGCGTCAGAAACTCCGGAAATTACGCCTACACTGACGCCGGATGAACCAGCACCATCTGTGACCCCGGAGCCGACGGTAACGGTCACGCCAACTCCGAAAATCACACCTGCACCAGATCCGATACCAAACGGCATATCGGATGCTTCGATCTCCAGATTTTCAAAGCGGATACCGGATTTCCGGATCATTGTAATCAGCTCTGTTGTAGTCAGTACATAATCAATATCCTGTTTTCCATTCGTGGAAGATTCCGGTCTTAAAATCTCTTCTTTCTTTGCAGTACACGGCATGATCGATACAGAAACGATTCTCTTTCCACCATTCTTTTCCGGATCCTTATAGTATTCACGGATCACAGCACCAAACATCTGCTGCGGTGAACGGCAGGTTGACAGATTTTTTGCCAGATCCGGATAACGGTTCTCACAGAATTTTACCCATGCCGGACAGCAGGATGTAAATAATGGGAGATTTTCTCCGGATGCAAGTCGTTCAAGAAGCTCTTCAGATTCCTCGATCACCGTAAGGTCTGCACCATAAGAAGTATCATAAACTTCATCAAATCCCATGCGATGAAGCGCATTGACGATCTTGCCCATTACACTGCGGCCCTTCTGGAGTCCGT
>OGRH01002229.1_pt1 | contig 10630 bp, 8 predicted proteins | sample 1553461 | NCBI WGS metagenome assembly OGRH01 (sample SAMEA2580092, study PRJEB22360) | human gut metagenome | biome: human gut; feature: human-associated habitat; material: faeces | place: Denmark | collected 2008/2010
AGCCGATATTGTATGTTGCGGCATGCCGGAAGAGGCATTGACAGATGTAAATATTGCTAATTCCATAGCATATATATTCAGATATGCCGAAAGTGTCGGCAAGCCGGCCGTCATAAATGTCAGCCTTGGCGGGCATGAAGGGGCGCATGACGGTACGTCTTTTTTGCCTCGGATGTTTGATGGTATATGCGGGAAGGGCAAGCTTATTTCTGTTTCGGCAGGTAATAATGGGGGTACTCGGGTACATTTAACCGGGCAATTCACCGAAAAGGATAATGAATTGAAGACATGTGTATGCCCAGGCGATTTCAATGGATACGTAGATGCTTGGAGTAAAACGAGTAGCCCTATAGGAGTGAAAATGTTTGCGTATAGATCGTATTACCCGGAAAAAATCGTCTATGAGACTCCACTATTCTTTCCTGGAGGAGAAGGAGAAGTCGTTTATGATTCTTCTAAGATGCCAGAATTGGCTCGATACTATCAAGGAACGATTGCGTTTGCTTCGGAGATCAATCCGTATAATGGTAAATTCCACGTCCTGATTGAATCAGAACTGTCTAAAGTGGAATCTTCCGAAGCGGCTTATAATGTGTTGGGTTTCGCGTTCGTCGGTGATGCCGGTGAGCAGGTGGATGCCTGGGTGGGCGATCGTTATGAGTTTTTCAGCCAAGGCTTTGGCCTTGGAGGAGACTATGATTACTCTATCAGCGACTTGGCGACAGGGGATAGTACCATAACGGTAGGTGCGTATAACTCTAAGAATTTTTATAAATCGATTGGTGGGCAAGAGATTAATTACGGTGAATCCATGCCATTGGGCGAAATCTCCTATTATTCGAGCCATGGTCCTGATATGCGAGGCATTCGCAGACCGGATGTGATTGCTCCGGGAACTTTTGTAACTTCAGCGGTCAACGGATATGACAAGAACAATGTGGAACTGAATCACGGAATGTTAGCGGCAGAAACAGAAGCTAACGGCAGAAAGTACCACTGGGGAAATATGTGGGGCACCCCTGCCGTTACCGGCATCATTGCGCAATGGCTCGAGGCTGACCCGAATCTGACACCGGCACGTGTCAAAGATGTCCTGAAGAAGACTGCCATCAGAGATGAATATACCACTTCCGAAAATGCGGAACTTTGGGGATTCGGCAAGATTGATGCCTATGCCGGACTGCTCGAGATACTGAAAGGCATTACCGGGCTGGAAGCGGAAAGGAACATTAATAAAGTGCTTGTTTCGAATCCTGTAGACGGCAGTTTTCAAGTTTTTGCACCCGGTGAAACCGGCAAGGTGTCTGTGAATCTGTACAGTCCGGGCGGTGTATTGCTATATACTACCACCCAGTCTGACGGAGGAACTGTACAAGTCGATGCCGGAAAACTCCGGGGAACAGGAATAAATATTCTGCAAGTAACCGGGGAGAAAACGAACTACCGGACTAAAATATATTTGGAGTAAGATGCAGCTGTCACTAATGGATTGAAATCCTGTCTATCCGTCTTTTCTATCTTTTTCTCTCCCGCATTCGCCTTTTCTGCCTTTTTTTATTGGATAGGCACCAGAGGCGGGTGGGTGAAAGCACCAAATGCTTGGCATATCGTCTACTGAATCCTTAAAAGGGGAATGTCAATAAATTTTTGTTTTCGATACTTGTGCTTTAAGATCAAACTTACAAGCTTATATGTCTGATAGTCAATGCTTATTGATGACCGCTTTTCCCTCACCGATGAACGACCTCTTCCTCGGTGATGAAGGCCTTCTTCCTCGGTGAGGAAGAGGCTCCTCATCACCGAGCAACGATGCCCTCAGTTGGGGGCTTTGCTTATGTAATAAGATTTCACTCCCTTCCATGATTAAAAGATGACTGTGACAAGCTGTTTTCCCCATTCCACTGGAAGAAGTATTGCCATATTTTGTCTTTCCGTGCTATCTTTCATAGCTATAGTAGATGGTGCTTTATACTCAAACGGAATTGGTTCGCAGAAATTGAGGCTTCCAATGGTAGTAAATCACTGCAGGTGTGAGTTTGCGTTTTTGCAAACCAATTCTGATTTACTATAAAAAGAAAGTTGTAACTTTGCACCCCCAAAAGCAAAACAGGAAAATAAATATTATAGAGATGACTACAAATAAGATGATGACTGAGCAAGAAGAACAACTTTTGCTTCTACGCCGTAAACTAGACTTATTGCTTCGTACCGGTAAATTGCTAATGGAAAGCGCGGCAGACACCAATCGAATTGTGCGGAATATGAACCGTGTTGCAGCTTACCTCGGTCTGCCGGAAGATAAATTGCATATCGATGTAAGGTATACGATGTTGATTGTTAACCTGAGTGATGAGGCGCATTCTTTTTCCAAGTTCCAGAAATGCGAATCACATGGCATTAATATGACGGCCATTTCCGCTATCAGCAAACTTTCCTGGCGTGCCATAGAGAAGGATTATTCTCTCGACCAATATGAAGAAGAGTTGGAAAAAATCCGTAAGCAACCACGCAATTATACTCCTTATGTAGTTGCTATTGGAGCTGGTTTCGCCTGTGGCGGATTTTGCAAACTGTTCGGTAGCGACTGGATGGCCTTTTTATTAGCTTCCATTTGCGCTTTCGCTGGTTTCCGTGTACGTGCGCGTCTTCTTGAGGCGGGGCTTAACGTATATATGAGTATCGGCGTGGCAGCTTTTGTCTCTACTTGTCTGGCTTATCTTTCATCATTTACAGGTTGGTCGTCCACTCCTTATCTTCCTTTGCTGGCATGTGCCTTGTTTATTGTCCCCGGAGTTCCTTTGATTAATTTTGTGGACGATATGATTGATAACTACTTGTTGGTCGGTATCACCCGTGCCGCCAATACGGTGATGATGGTTGGAGCGATGGCTTTCGGTATTGTGTTGGCTATTCGCCTGTGTGTGATGGAGGATGTCAGTATCGATAAGAAGTTCAGCGAGCTAAGTATGATCCCGCACGATCCTTATTATGTCTATGCCATTGCCGCTGCCATTTCTGCGATGGGTTTCTCGATGATATTTAATATCCAGCGTCGTTTGCTTTGGGTTGTTGCCTTAGGAGGTATTATAGCGGTATGCACCCGTAATTTTGTTAATTTCGAGTTGGGGTTTGGTCCCGTCATCGGCTCGTTCATGGGAAGTTTTGTTGTTAGTCTGATTGGTGTCAAAGCCGTTCATTGGTTTCATGTCCCCAACCATGTATTGTCCATTCCTTCGGTTATACCGATGATTCCCGGTGTACTGATGTTCCGTTCGCTGCTCGGTTTTATCGGCATGCATGGTGTAGTGGGGGAAGTGACCTTTGCTTTCTTCAATGGCATCAATTCAGCCTTGATCATTCTTTGCATTGCACTGGGCGTAGCCGTTCCGAATATCTTTGCCCGTCGGTATATCGCTAAAGACCGTCAGAAATTTCTTCAAGAAGAACTGCAAAAGCGTAAAGCACGTGGCAAATTCCTGGAATGGTAGGAATAAGGAAAGAAATCCGTAAATCAGGTAGTTATATCCGTAATTGGGGTAGGTGGCCACTTGTTGCAATCCTTTAACTTTGCAAAGTGAAATCAATAAAATTACAGGTGGCATGAAAGATATCAATTTGACAAAACGAAAGCTGTGTGTCGTAATGTTAGCATGCTTTTGCATCATGGGAAACTTGTCTGCTGCAAACTCTACCGGAGAGATTGTTGCAATGAAGAATCCCGCCCAAATGGCAGATGATAAATTTAATACTGATATAACGATGAACGGAAATCTGAATTTAGTGGAGGAGTGGGATAAGGTGTTCCCACAAAGCAATAAAGTGAATCACAGCAAAGTAACTTTCCGTAACCGCTACGGGATCACACTCGCTGCCGATATGTACATACCGAAAAATGCGACAGGCAAACTACCCGCCATTGCCGTTTCAGGTCCATTTGGAGCCGTAAAGGAACAGTCGTCGGGACTTTACGCCCAGACGCTTGCCGAGCGTGGGTTTCTGACTATTGCTTTCGATCCATCGTACACAGGCGAAAGTGGTGGCGAGCCCCGTTATGTGGCTTCTCCCGACATCAATACGGAGGATTTCAGTGCTGCGGTCGATTACCTTTCAACGCGCAATGATGTCGATCCCGAACGAATCGGTATCCTTGGCATTTGCGGCTGGGGTGGCTTGGCTCTCAATGCAGCGGCTATCGACACCCGCATTAAGGCAACCGTAACTTCGACCATGTACGACATGAGTCGCGTCAATGCCAACGGCTATTTCGACTCGATGGATGCCGATGCCCGTTACGAGCTTCGTAGGCAGCTTAACACCCAGCGGACTGAGGATGCGAAAAAGGGTACGTATGCTCTTGCCGGAGGTGTGGTCGATCCTCTTCCTGCAGATGCTCCGCAGTTCGTAAAAGATTACTACGATTACTATAAGACCGGACGCGGCTACCACTCCCGTTCGCTAAACTCGAACAATGGCTGGAACAAGACTTCCGCTTTGTCATTCATCAATATGCCTTTACTCACATACAGTGATGAAATCCGTAGCGCCGTACTCATGATTCATGGCGAAAAAGCTCACTCCCGTTATTTCAGCGAGGATGCTTTCAAGAAGTTGCAAGGCAACAACAAGGAATTGGTGATTATTCCCGGAGCAAACCATGTGGATTTATACGATCGGATGGATGTAATACCTTTCGACAAGTTGGAAAGATTCTTCAACAATTATCTGAAGTGATTATACAAAAGCAATAGACATCGCAATCGACGGATTTTTGGAATAGGTCAAGACGTGTGAATCGTTTCTTCCGATATCCGTCGTTTTTATAGGCGAGTTGGATCAACGGCTGATAAGATCCGCTCTCGATTTGCTTTGTGTCACGATGTAGACCCCTAGGAATACAAGTCCGATGGCTAAGCCTTTTGCCCATCCGAAAGTGCCTACTCCCATGATGACCGCTGCGATGGAAGCTACAATCGGTTGGACGTAATTATACATGCTCACTACGGTTGGGCGTAATAGTTTCTGTGCCGTCATCACGCAGATATAGGCGATGAAGCTTCCCCCTAACACTACATACGACACTTGGAAGATAGCCGTGGCAGATATGGTTTCCCATTGGATGATTGCTATGTCATTATAGGAAAATGGAATATAACACATCGAGGCGTATATGAACATCCATTTGTTGATTGTCACGGCAGAATATTGTTGTGTCAATCCCTTGAATACGGTCAGATAGATGGAGAAACTGAGCTGTGCCAGCAAGCATAGCAGATCTCCCCAAATACTGCTCCCCCCATTTGCAGAAGTCTGACTGCTCAGTATTAATATCAATGCCCCCATTGCCCCGACAAAGATACCCAGTACTTTCTTGTTTGTTATAGGCTCTTTCAGGTAGATGGCAGCCACAATCATAGTGATAATCGGCAAAGTGGTAGTCACGATGGACGCATCGATAGGCGATGTGAGTGACAATCCGAAAATGAACACGCCCTGATTGAATACTAATGCGAATAGTGAAGCGAAGAAGATCTTCAACATGTCTTTAGGGGGTACGTGTTCTTGTCGGCAAAACACGGAAAGAATCCAGAATGCCGCCGCTGCCCCTACCATGCGGAATGTCGTGACCGAAAGTGCGGAAAATTCCTGCAATGCGGATTTGCCGATCGGGGACATCAATCCCCACATGATGTTGGCAGTCAGGGCAAACAGATGCCCTTGCGTATTCTTGCTGATATTCATCTTTTTTGTTACCTTTATCGAAAACTCCGACAAAGGTAACTATTTTATCATTTGATTTCTCTATATTTGCCTTGATATAAAGCAAGAACAGTATGGAAAAACAGGCCAATTATATCAGGCGCATTGAAATAACCGGGTTATGGGGGCGATACGACATCGCCTGGGATCTGAATCCGGAGGTAAATATTCTTTCGGGCATCAACGGGGTAGGGAAGACAACCATCCTCAACCGTTCCGTGGGTTATCTGGAAGAACTTACGGGAGAAGTGAAAAACGGAGTGAAAGACGGAGTGTCGATTTATTTCGATGATCCCGAAGCGACTTTTATCCCTTATGACGTGATCCGCAGTTACGACCGTCCCCTCATCATGGGCGATTTTACCGCCCGGATGGCCGACAAAAATGTAAAGTCGGAACTGGACTGGCAACTCTATCTTTTACAGCGCCGCTATCTGGATTATCAGGTGAATATCGGCAATAAGATGATCGATCTCCTTTCCGGTAATGATGATGAACAGCGAAAGAAAGCTGCCGGGCTGTCCCAAGCCAAAAAGCGCTTTCAAGACTTGATAGACGAGCTGTTCAGTTATACCCGGAAAAAGATTGACCGGAAACGGAATGATATCGCTTTCCATCAGGACGGTGAACTTTTGTTGCCTTATAAACTCTCTTCCGGAGAGAAACAAATGCTTATTATCTTGCTGACCGTATTGGTTCAGAACAACGAACATTGTGTCCTTTTTATGGATGAACCGGAAGCATCGCTCCACATCGAATGGCAGCAGAAACTCATCGCCATGATCAGGGAGCTGAACCCGAATGTGCAAATCATACTGACAACCCATTCACCTGCCGTCATCATGGAGGGATGGCTTGATGCCGTAACGGAGGTAAGCGATATATCTACTAACATTAATCATTGAATCCCGTGGCACGAAATTTACGCGACAATCTGACTTCTGCTTATTTTGATGCGGCTCACAAGCTTTACCCTAAAAAGTCGCGCCGTAGGATTGTGGCTTATGTGGAAAGTTACGATGATGTGCCCTTTTGGCGTACTTTGCTAGAAGAGTTTGAGAATGATGAATGCTATTTTCAGGTAATGCTTCCTTCCGCCACTTCGTTGGCAAAAGGGAAGAAGATGGTGCTGATGAACACTTTGAATACGGATGAGTTGGGCAAAAGCCTTATTGCCTGTGTCGATCGCGATTATGATTTCCTGTTGCAGGGAGCTACGTCCACTTCCCGTAAAATAAACCGGAACCGTTATATCTTCCAGACGTATACTTATGCCATCGAGAATCATCATTGCTTTGCGGAAAGTCTTCATGAAGTATGCGTGCAAGCCACTTTGAACGATCATTCATTGATCGATTTCCCGGCATTCATGAAACGTTATTCGCAGATCGCCTATCCTCTGTTTCTGTGGAACATCTGGTTTTACCACCGTCATGATACCCATACGTTCACAATGAGCGATTTTAATTCTTACGTCCGGTTGCAGGATGTAAGTCTCCGCCATCCCGAACGCGCGTTGGATGCCATGCAAAGGGTGGTTACGGCTAAACTGTCCGAGCTTCGGAAACGCTTTCCGCATTTCATCGGGGAGGTGGATGCTTTAGGTGTCCGGTTGCGTAAGTTAGGCTTAGTGCCGGAAACCACTTACTTGTATATACAGGGACATCACATCATGGATAATGTGGTGATGAAGCTTCTGATCCCTGTATGCACGGCATTGCGCAGAGAAAGGGAACTGGAGATTAAAAAACTGGCAGAGCATAATTTGCAGTTCCGTAATGAACTGACGTGCTATCAGAACAGCCAGATCAGCGTGGAGGTGATGCTGCGGAAGAACAGTGCTTATAAATCCCTATATTTGCATCAGTGGCTACGCGAGGATGTGAGGGATTTTCTTGAAAAGGGATAATGAAGTTAAACAAACGGGTAATTCAGCTGTTACCCGGTTATGATAGCAACTCAAACGATACAAATGGAAGAGATTACAACTTTTATAAAAGACGAACTCCTCTCATGGGGGCTGAGTCAGTCATGGGCTGACAGTTTTACGAAAGCTATTATTCTGGTTTTTATTCTGGCTATTGCATTCCTATGCGATGCCGTTTGCCGTCATGTGATCCTGAAAGTGGTGGCGAAGCTGGTCAAACAGACCAAAGCGACTTGGGACGATATCGTTTTCGACCGTAAAGTGATGATTTACGTTAGCCACATGGTAGCTCCTGTCGTTTTGTATCTGCTTTTGCCGCTTGCCATATCCAATGGCGCTACACTGAGCTTTATACAGCGCATGTGTTTGATTTACATCATTGCCGTATTTCTTAAGTTCATCAGTGTGTTTCTTTCTGCCGTTTACCATGTGTACAGCCAGCGCGAGCAGTTTCGTGACCGTCCGCTGAAAGGCTTGTTACAAACGGCTCAAGTCACTCTGTTTTTTATCGGAGGCATCGTAATCATCAGTATTCTGATCAATAAGTCCCCGATGTTCCTGCTGACCGGTTTGGGAGCTTCGGCCGCCATACTGATGCTGGTGTTTAAGGACAGCATTATGGGGTTCGTGTCCGGCATCCAGCTTTCCGCCAATAACATGTTGAAGGTGGGCGACTGGATTTCGATGCCTAAGTACGGTGCGGACGGGACGGTTATCGAGGTCACTCTCAATACGGTAAAAGTGCGCAACTGGGACAATACGATCATCACCATCCCGCCCTACGCTTTGGTGAGTGATTCTTTCCAGAACTGGCAAGGCATGCGCGATTCCGGTGGTAGGCGAGTGAAGCGTTCGATCAATATCGACATGCGTACCGTCCGGTTTTGCACTCCGGAGATGCTGGCTAAATACAGGAAGATACGCCTGTTGAAAGAGTATATTGATAAGACCGAAAAGGTGGTCGAACATTATAATAAGGAGCATGACATCGACAACTCCATATTGGTGAACGGTCGCCGCCAGACCAATCTGGGCGTGTTCCGCGCTTATTTGACGAACTATCTGAAAAGTCTGCCCGATGTGAATAAAGAACTGACCTGTATGGTTCGTCAGTTGCAGCCTACCGAACAGGGTATTCCCCTTGAACTCTATTTTTTCTCTTCTGTCAAGGATTGGGTGCCTTATGAAGGTATACAGGCGGATGTGTTCGATCATGTTTTGGCCATCATTCCAGAGTTTGGCCTGTCCGTATTCCAAAATCCTACCGGGGAAGACTTCCGGGCATTACGATAGACAAATTGACATTCTGTCTTTCAAGTGCGTCTCTGAAGGCTGTATTCCGGTCAATGGTACAACTCCGCTCATAAAAAACGATTGTAGAGCAATCAGGATTTTCCGTCTTTCCATCCAAACGGAACGAATATTGGTATGAGGCTTCTCCTTTCTTGTATTTTATGTCCGTAATGATCGATTTTGATGCGATTTAACTTTAATTTGTCAGACCGGGAAGCATCATCGGAAAGTTCGAAATAGCGAAAGAAAAGACGAAGAAATGCGTTTTTCATGGAAATGAACCCCCTTTTTATAGATAAAGGGTACTTCATTTGATGGAAATTAATACTTTATCTGCTGGATATGGTTATTTTATCTGTTGGAAATTAGTATTTCATCTGATGATAATGCCTATTTCATCTGATGATAATGCTAGTTTTGTCTGTCAAAATGTCCGCTTTTCTAGTTTCTGACCCCTGAATTCATGCTTTGAAAGTCTGTTTCACTCTTTTAGAAAGAGAGGCCGGTTATTGAAAAGAAAAGAATGGAAGCAAAGTGATGAGAAACCGACTGTTTTTCCTGTTAATATGATATTTGTCCGGTAGTAATTATAATCGTCTTTGAACTTTGCTTGATGGTATGAATGCCCATGCCATTGGCCGAGCTTTGTTCCGTTCATTTGGATTAAAGATGCTGCCATGTCTGATTTAATGAATCAGCAATACTTTTTGTGATCTTAATAATCTGTAAAGCCCGAAATTTAGTAATCTATTATTGAGGTTTGTTTGAAAATATATACTAAATTTGTGTAATTACTTCTTGACTGATGTGCGTGCCTTAGAAAAAAGATGTGGATAATGTGTGGTGGAATAGCAACGGGTGAATTTGTTAGCTCTTTTTCCGAGAATGTTCTTCTGATTTGCATAGTTAACCAATTAATAATTAAAAAGTAATAGTTATGAAAAAGATCATTTTGTTAGTAGCCACTTTAGTTAGCAGTCTATCCGGTTTTGCGCAACTCAGCCTTGATTCCTTGGGAAATACGTATGTAGGTAATTGTGAGGCTTTCATTAATGCACCCAACAAGAATTCATCATCAATCGGTAACATAGGGGGAAGCAGTGGTCCGATAATAGGGACTAACAACTATATCACCAATGTAGTGGAAGGGAAAATGAACCTTGGAGGAATGTTGAGCATTTCCGCATGGAACGGAGTGGCTTTTGCAGTCAGTAAACCACTGAGGGTATCGGCTCCTTCCTCTGTTCTACCTTTCTTTTCCATTAATGTAGATCAAACGGTTTATAGTAAAAATGGCATACTCCAATCTTCCGATAGCACCTTTAAAGAAGATATCTTGCCTTTGCCATCGACGTTAGATAAGATCAAAGCCCTAAATGGAGTTACTTTCAATTATAAGCTAGAGGGGGAGGAGCCCGTCTCGGGACGTTCTGCCACATCGGTAACGGATACACAAATGGATAATGAAAGCCAGCGCAAACGCATCGGTCTGATAGCCCAGGATGTCGAGCGCGTTTATCCGGAAGTAGTCCGTACACTGTCAGACGGCTCCAAAGGTATTTTCTATTCCGATCTAGTGCCGGTCTTGATAGAAGGCATTAAAGAACTGGAAGATAGCGGATTCTCGGTTACGCAAGCTACGCTTTCCCGCGA
>OGRH01002230.1_pt1 | contig 10623 bp, 8 predicted proteins | sample 1553461 | NCBI WGS metagenome assembly OGRH01 (sample SAMEA2580092, study PRJEB22360) | human gut metagenome | biome: human gut; feature: human-associated habitat; material: faeces | place: Denmark | collected 2008/2010
GGTTCTTTTCACCATTTCTGCCACTTCCGGGTTGATCCGGCCGCGGTTATTAAGTGCCCGGTCTACGGTTCCTCTTGATACACCTGCTTTTTCGGCGATCTGTTGTATTGTTACTGACATATACGCTCTCCTTATAACTACTGATTCACTGTGTAAATCTCTGATTTCTTATCTTGCATACTATACTATAATAATATCACGCACTCAAAAAGCACGCAATATCCCACTGCGTGCTTTTCTTATTTCGTAACATTTTACAATTCTGTTCTCTCTGTAACAGGCCTTACCTCCTGTTTTTCGGCATATTGCCGATACTATCTATTCAGGCGGTATCCTGCTCCCCATACTGTCTCTATGATCTTCGGATCTCTCGGATCGTCTTCCAGTTTTTCTCTTAACCGGTTGATATGCACCGATACGGTTGCCGCATCCGACACATAATCGAATCCCCATATCTTTTCAAATAATGCTTCCTTTGAAAATACAATGTTCGGATTCTTTGCCAGAAATACGAGAAGTTCAAATTCCCTGTGAGGAAGCTTCACTTCTTCTCCTGCTTTCCATACTCTCCATGTCTGCGGCTCAATCACGACATCTTCTACTTTGATCTGCTCCTGTGCATTTTCTTTCTCTTCTCTTTCTTTATGCCTGGTCGTCAGCCTTTCATAACGCTTCAGATGTGAACGTACTCTTGCGACAAGCTGTGACGGATCAAATGGCTTCGTGATATAATCATCCGCACCAAGTCCCAGTCCCCTGATCACATCAACGCCTTCTGTCCGTGCCGTCACCATAAGGATCGGAATGTCTATCTCATCCCTGATCTTCCTGCAGATATCATATCCGCTGCATCCCGGAAGCATCAGATCCAGAAGTATCAGGTCATAATGATTCGTTTTCAATTCGGAAAGTGCCTTTTTCCCGTCTTCAATGATTTTTGTCTCATATCCGTTACTCTCCAGATAATCACTTTCTAACTGTGCAATCTTCCTGTCATCTTCTACGATCAGTATTCTGGACATCCTACATTCACTCCTCACATATTTTTATCAGCTCTTGGAAAGCGCAGTATCAATTTCAGCCCGCCGTCATTCACAGCTTCCACACTTCCTCCATGCTCTTCCATAATGTATTTTACCACATAAAGTCCGACACCGCTTCCCTTCTTTGTTCTGGCCTCATCGCATCTGTAAAACCTGTCAAATATCCTGCCGATCTTTTCTTCCGGCACGCCGTCTCCGTTATCTTTCCATTCCAGGATTACATGACTTTCATCCTTTCTGACACGCAGCCAGATCTCCACCGGTTTTCTTTCTACATATTTCCTGCTGTTCTCCAGAAGGTTCTCCAGTATACGTTGGATCTGCTCTATATCCACATTGACATCCGGAAGGATCTCTTCTTCCTGTTCCATTACAAGCTGGACTTCGGACGGATCCAGGGTCTTTTCTTTTTGTGCTGTGAATCCCTGTACATATTCTGCAAGATCGATCTGTATCATATGAACTGGCATCTGCCCGCTTTCCATTCTGGAGAAATCGAACAATTTCTGTAGCAAGATATTCATATCTTCCGTAGATTCATAGGCCGTCTCCAGATACATTGTCCGTTTGTCTTCCGTATTTGCCACACCATCCAGAACCCCTTTGATATAGCCCCGGATTGACGTAAGCGGAGTTCTTAGATCGTGAGAGATTCCTGTTACCATATCTGTCCTTGCCTTTTCATTCCGTTCCCGTATCTTCTGATCTTCCAGAATTGTCCTCTGCATCTCATTGAACGCACGGCAGACCCGTTCGAACTCTTCCTGTCCTTCATATACGATCTCTTCTTCCAGATTGCCGTCCTGGATCCTTTTTGCACCTTCAACCAGGCAGTCTAACGGCTCCATGACAAGACGGTTCATTCTTTTTGTAAATATGGATGCCAGGAGAAGCAATGCCAGAATCGCTATAATGCCTACAACCAGCACGATCAGTACCAGAAATGAAAAAGACTCCCGGATGGCTTCTTTCCCGATATCCTTCGAGATATCCCATACATCCCCGTCCATCTTTTCATATCCGATCTCTTCAAATGTTCTTTCAAATCTGTCTTCACATGCTCCTATCACAGCTGTTCCGATTAGAAGCAGCGTAACCATCGACAGGAATAAAAACAGCATATTGGAACGAAATAATTTCTTTTTTAACGGCATAGCTTCTCACCTTCTTGTTGTTCTTATCTCTTTTCTTCATCATAGCATATTCTTATCTTCTATGCATTGCCGGTCTGCAGATTTTACTTTACGCTTCTCTTTTTATTTTTTTCTTACGCATATGTGCTTTGTATTCTTCCTGCTGTCCTCTTAAATTTAATATGATCAGCAGTCCGGCAACCGATGTAAGACTTCCGATCAGGAAATGTCCCCACATTGCAACCGACATCGCACTGATCTCAAATAATCCCGGCAGGATCACAAGTGCTCCAAATGTTCCACATATCATTGTAACACAGATAAATCCACGCAATACATTAAACGGAATACAACTGCGGATCACTGCTGTCATGGAAATAATAATCAGTGTCAGGTACATGATTGTCTGTTTCTCGCCGGATGCCATCGGAAGAAAGAGCGTTGTAACACCTATCATCACCGCGGCCACAATTCCGAATGGTGCCGCATTCCAGATCGCAGTGGAAAGGAATCTTCCTTTGATCCGTCTCGTATCTGATTCCAGAATTGTCAGGAAGGACGGATAAGCTTCTATACACGCATCGATCAATGTAATCTGTATCGGAATGAATGGAAATGGCGTATTCGTAAGGACACAGAAGATGGATACCAGTACCGAATAAATCGTTTTTATAAAGAATACTCCTGCTGTTCTTGTTACATTATGGATGACCTTTCTTCCTTCCATTACTACCTGCGGAAGGTGTGTAAAGTCAGAATCCATAAGGACAACCTGCGCGATCTGTCTGCTTGCATCACTTCCGTCTGCAATTGCGATCGAACAATCTGCTTCTCTGAGTGCGAGAAGATCATTCACTCCGTCTCCGGTCATTGCCACCTTGTGCCCCTGTCTCTGGAATGCCTTTACCAGTTCCTGCTTCTGCTTAGGTGTCACTCTTGCAAATACGGTATACTCCCGGCAGATTGCATCATAATCCGGCTCCTCACCGACGGATGACATATCAATTGCATCTGCCCATCCTCTCAGCCCTGCACGTTTTGCTATCATAGCAACTGTCTTGACATGATCGCCGGAAATGACTTTGACATCTACTCCCTGTCTGTGGAAAAATTCCAGTGTCTCTTTTGCATTGCGACGGATCTGATCCTCAAGCACGACACCGTATAATGGCTGGATCTGTGCCGGTAAATGTTCCTCATCTTTCCATTCTCCGTCATAATATCCGATCGCTACCAGTCTTCTTCCATGCTCCAGTTCATTTTCCAGACTTTCCGGAAGTGTTCCAAGAATCCGCTCCGGTGCACCGACAAAAACGGTTCCCTTTCCAATAAAACTGATACTTCCCCATTTTCGTTTTGATGAAAAGGATATTTTATTCTTTATAAAGTACGTTTTATCTGTCCTGTCATTATATTTTTCTTTATATCTGATATTTTTTTCTTCCACATTTTTCTCTTCAGACTTCTTCTCCGCAAATGCTTTTTTCAGTGCCTGGAATGTTGCATCATCACTTGCATCCAGATAAGCCCGTACCAACTGTTTTTCTTCATCTTCCGTCAGATTAATTTCTTCATCTCGGTCCATCGGGATCACATATTTTACTTTCAGTTTTCCATCTGTAATGGTTCCGGTCTTATCCAGACACAGCACATCTACATGCGCCAGTGTTTCCAGTGAATAGATATTCTGAACCAGGATTTTCATCTTCGCCAGACGGATCACACCGGTTGCCAGTGATACAGAGATCAGTAACACCAGTCCTTTTGGAAGCATTCCGAGAAGTGCCGCCGCTGAAGCGACAACCGATTCATTTACCGGTGCTTTCCGCAATACAAACGCTTCTAAGAATAAGAGGATTCCAAGTGGAATAATCAAGCTACTTGTAAATCTTGTAACCTTTCTCATAGAGCCTAATAGCTCTGACTGTACCTGCTTTTCTTTTTTTACTTCGTTTACAAGACTAGTTGCATAGTTATCATTTCCTACATGGATGACTTCCGCACAGGCCTTACCGGAAATCACGGAACTTCCTGAATATAACGTACTTCCCACTTCCTTTATCACAGGATCACTTTCTCCTGTCAGAAGGGATTCATTGACCTCCAGACTGCCGCTTGTAACAATACTGTCATTGCAGATCTGGCTTCCGCTTTCCAGGATCACGATATCTCCTTTTACGATATCTTTTAATTCAATCTCCTGATCTTCGCCTTCTCTTCTTACTTTTATAGCTGGCCGGTTCAGAATAGATAATTCATCTACCAGTTTCTTGGCTTTGCATTCCTGTGCGATCCCAATCACGATATTCAGTATAATGATCGCGATGAAGATCATGTTGGTATACGCTCCCACTGCGAATAACAATCCTGCAATGATGAAATTCAACAGATTGAATAATGTCAGCACATTTTCCCGGATGATCTGTTTCTTGCTTTTTGTAATGCTTTCCGGTTCTTGCTCTCCTTCGCCTTTTTTCCTTTTTTCTTCTACTTCCTGCATGGACAGACCATATATCTTTTTTTCCATAATACAATCCCCTCCTGTACGACTTGACTTTTTTCAGTCTCTATCCTACAGAAGGGGATTAAATAAACGGATATGAAGTTTTAAATATTTTTTAAACTCTTATTATTTCTTCACATTAAATGCTGCTTTTCCAGGATATACAGCACTTGTTCCAAGTTCTTCTTCAATTCTCAGCAACTGGTTGTATTTTGCAACTCGTTCTGATCTGGAAGGTGCTCCTGTCTTAATCTGGCAGGTATTCAGTGCTACTGCAAGATCTGCAATTGTTGTATCTTCTGTCTCTCCGGAACGGTGAGATGAGATAGCTGTGTAGCCGGCTTTATGAGCCATCTTGATTGCTTCCAGTGTCTCTGATACTGATCCGATCTGGTTTAACTTGATAAGGATTGAGTTACCGCATCCAAGTTCGATACCTTTGGAAAGTCTCTCTGTATTCGTTACGAACAGATCGTCTCCGACTAATTGTACCTTATCTCCAAGTTCAGCTGTCAGTTTCTGCCATCCTTCCCAGTCTTCTTCGTCTAATGCATCTTCGATAGAGATGATCGGATACTTGTCTACCAGTTTCTTCCAGTGCTCGATAAGTTCTTCGGAAGTAAATTTTGTACCTGCTTTTGGAAGTACATATTCGCCCTTCTTCTCACCTTTCCATTCAGAAGATGCTGCATCCATAGCAATCATGAAGTCTTTTCCAGGCTCATATCCAGCATCTTTTACTGCATCTAAGATGTACTGGATTGCTTCTTCATCAGATGCAAGGTCCGGTGCAAATCCACCTTCATCACCTACGGAAGTTGCAAGTCCTTTTGATTTTAATAATGCTGCCAGTGCATGGAATACTTCTGCACACCAGCGGAGTGCTTCTTTGAAGCTTGGTGCTCCTACAGGCATGATCATGAATTCCTGTACGTCAACTGTGTTGGCCGCATGTGCGCCTCCGTTTAATATATTCATCATAGGTACCGGAAGTCTGTTACCATTTACGCCTCCGAGGAAACGGTAAAGCGGGATCTCCAGTGCATTTGCTGCTGCACGTGCACTTGCGATCGATACCGCAAGGATTGCATTTGCTCCTAAGTTCGATTTATCTTTTGTTCCGTCTGCTGCGATCATTGCTGTATCTACTACATAAATGTCTGATGCATCTACACCTTTCAGTGCATCGTTAATCACTGTATTAATATTCTCTACGGCTTTGGTTACACCTTTTCCGCCGAAACGTGATTTGTCTCCGTCACGAAGTTCCAGTGCTTCGAATTCTCCTGTAGATGCGCCGCTTGGTGCTACACCTCTTCCTACAGTTCCATCCAGAAGATATACTTCTGCCTCTACCGTCGGATTACCTCTCGAATCAATAATCTCTCTTCCAATAACCTTCTCAATTGCTAAAAAATTCTCCATGTCAAGATCCTTTCCCATGGAACTACTTCTGCCTCTCTTGCTCAGGGATGAGACAGAAGGAGTATGCCATGATTTATTCACACGATAGTTAGATTATTCTAACTATCGTCAGCATATCATATCTTTTTAGGTGAATCAAAACGCGGCTAGCAAAGTGCCTTTCCAAGTGCCTGGCAAGCTGCAACTGCATCATCATCCGGTGCTTCATTTGCAAGTACACTATCACATGCAAGAACAGCTCCATCAGCCTTGCATGTCTCTTCCCATGTTCTCATCCATTCTCCGTCTCCCCATCCATAAGATCCGAAGAGTGCGATCTTCTTGCCTCCAAGTTTTCCTTCACAGTCAGAGAACATTGGCTCGAATTCGCTGTCTTCCAGTTCTTCTGCTCCCATAGCCGGGCAGCCGAATGCCACTGCATCGTAAGCGTCCATCTTGTCTGCGCCAAATTCTGAAGCCGTTAATACATCAACTTCTGCTCCTGCCGCCTTTGCTCCTTCTGCTACTTCGTTGGCCATTGCCTCTGTGTTACCTGTTCCGCTCCAATATACTACTGCAATTTTACTCATTGTTTCTACCTCTTTCATTGATAAATTTATATGTCAGGCAGCTACCGTAAGCTGCAAAACACTTCTTCCCTGCTGCCAGAGACGTACATAGACATCTCTGCATTTTTTATATTTTGCAAATGTTTTCCGGCATGCACACTCATCACAATATACCTTCCAGCATCCTGCGCATTTGAAATTGCGTCCCTGATTCACAATGAATCCGATCACGTCACCAAGCGGATAATCCAGAAAAATTCCGATTTCATGTGGAAATTCATTATTTTCCCCTATTCTTGACTTTAACCGGCTCAATGCATATTTGATCTCTGTGCTTTCATAGCCGTATTTCTTCAGGAACTTTGCTACTCCCGGCCGGTTCAGACTGACCTCGAGCTGTTTCTTCCGATAGACATAGACCAGTACACGTTTATCCTGTCTCTGTAATATATAGAGACGGATTCCTTTTTCTTTCATGCACTGATTCCAGAACTCAATCTGATCTTCCACGTCTGTATCATCTGCAAATGTCATATTAAATAAATTTGCTGATTTCATAGATGCCAGTGTTGCCGAACAATGTTCCACCAGACATTTTTCAATCAGATATCTGTCCATCACCTTAGTACCTCCTAACAATCGTTAGTTATATCTAACAATCTATATTTGAATACTATATCATTCTTCCCTTGCTGTCAAGAATTATGTATAAAAAAAGAAGCTTAATGACATAAATCCTAAACTTCTTAGATTGTAAATATTTTTAGCAAAACCGTCTCATATGTATAATATTCCAAATACAACTCTTCCTTATAATGCTTCTAACGCTGTATTAGATCCAACCAAAATCAAAACCATATCTTTTCGCAATACTTCTAAAGGATCCGGGTTGACTTCTACATGCGCCCCACTTTTAATTCCTACGACATTCACTTCATAGTTCCGGCGCACATCCAGTTCTTTCAAAGTTTTTCCACTCCATTTAGCCGGCATTGGAGTTTCCACTATACTATAGGCCGGAGATAGTGCAATCCAATCTGTAAAACTGGCTGACATAAGATTCTTTGCCAGACGGACTCCCATTTCTTTCTCCGGAAAAATGATGGTATCCACACCGATTTTCTTTAATACAGTTGCATGACGGTTATTTTTTGCTTTTGCGATTACGTTCGGTACTCCAATTTCCTTACACTCAAGTGCTGCCATAATACTTGCTTCCAGACTTTCTGCTTCAGCAATCACAACAGCGTCCAGATTTCTTGTTCCAAGAGATCTGATAAATTCTGGATCTCCAATATCTGCCTGCATCGCATATGATACAGAATCAGCAATTCCATTTACCCGCTCCATATCTTTATCTACAGCAACTACCTCACATCCAAGTTTTTGTAATTCTAATGCAATGCTTTCTCCAAAACTTCCCAAACCAAATACTGCAAATTGTTTCTTCATAATCTTTTCCTCCTTGTTACCCAATCATAATCTTTTCCGTTGGAAGTGTCCGCATCTTTTCTTTTAAGTTCACCTTTCCTGCAAATAATAATGCAATGGTCATAGGCCCGACACGTCCTATATACATCATTATCATCAGCACAATCTTGCTTCCCGTCCGCAAGTGTGTTGTCAGATCCTGCGAGAGTCCAACTGTCGCCATTGCAGATGCGGTCTCATACATGATTCTCTGAAATGAAATTGTATCTGGTTCAATGACAGCAACAAATGTTGTTCCTGTTATGTATATAGCTAATGCCAACATAATTGTAACAAATGCTACATGGAAGTTTTTTTCATCCACTTTTCTCCGGAAACATTCAATATCATGCCCTCCCCGAAGCATTGTATGAAATGCGAGAAATAAAAGTGCAAATGTCGTCGTCTTCAGACCACCTGCAGTTCCTCCCGGAGAACCGCCTATAAACATCAAAATAATATTTAAAAAACCAGTTTCTTCGTACATCCCAGATTGCTGAAATGTACTAAACCCAGCCGTTCTTGTTGTCACAGCCTGAAATGCGGAAACCATCAATTTCTGTCCGGTATTAAGATGCCCTATCGTTGCCGGATTATGATACTCCAGTGCAAAGTTCAAAACTGTCCCTGCTATCAATAAGAATCCCGTTGTAATGATCGCTATTTTTGAATGTAACTTAAGTCTGGTAAACCAGCATTTTCCGGGAATTTCCCGATGCCAAATCTTCTTTCCGTTATCAATCACGTCATACCACACGGTAAAACCAATTCCGCCAAGGATAATCAACAGCATTGTTATAATATTAATCAAAGGATCTGTTGCGTATCTTGCCAGACTGTCATCTCCAAGGATGTCAATTCCTGCGTTGCAAAATGCAGAAATTGAATGAAAAATTCCATACCAGATTCCTTTTGCAACCCCATAGTCCCGAATAAATTGTATGGCGTAAAAAACGGCCCCAATTCCTTCTACTACTACTGTCCCAATCAAAATTTTACGTACCAGACCTACCAGACCACCGAGAGAATTCATATTATAAGCTTCTTGAATAACAACTCTCTCTTTTACCGTAATCTTTCTTTTCAGAAGCATAAAAAATGCGGTAATACATGCAATCACGCCCAATCCTCCAATCTGAATTAAAATCAGCAAAATTACTTTTCCTGTAATTGTAAATTGGTATTTGGGAACAATTGTAACCAATCCGGTCACACATACCGATGATGTTGATGTAAAAAGCGCATCCAGAAAACTGATTGATTTTTCGTTAGATACCGGCAACCATAAAAGCACCGCTCCAAGAAAAATTACACTTAGAAAACCTACTGCCAGAATTTTCATGGTATTCCATCTGATATTTTGTTTTCCTGTTTTCTTCATTTATATTTTTCCTCTTTTCTGTCTTGTTCTTCCAAAATTGACTATCTTTTAATCTACACTTGCGCTTCGCAAAAGTCAACAGTTATTCTTCCTTCGTACAGAGAACTTGCCACCGGCAACTTCTCTTGCATACTTTGATCGGGTAGGAGGTCAATAATTATTCCCACTACTAGAGCGGATTAGGGACTTTCACCCGTTAGAAACGTGCGCCGCAAGGCGCACGTATTAAAATGAACAGGGACGACTTTTGTCATCCCTGTTCATTTCTTTATCCATTATTTTTTAGATATTTTTTCATATTGTATCTTTACTCATCGAGCAGATTCTGCATACTTCTAAGTCCAATGATCAGAGTGGATGTATTATGAAGTAATGCGGATGTTGTCGGCATGATGATACCTGCTACACCAAGTGCGATCAGTCCTGCATTGAATCCTACAATTGAATGATAATTGTGGCTGATTCTCTTGATCAGACCGTTACTGATCTTCTTTAATGTAACCAGTTCTTTTAAATTGTCTGCGCCAACTGTAATATCAGCAATTTCTCTTGCAATCTCTGCTCCATCACTGATTGCGATTCCTACATTGGCTGCGGAAAGTGCCGGTGAATCGTTGATACCGTCACCAATCATGATAACTTTACGTCCGGCTGCTTTTTCTCTTTCACAGAATTCTGCCTTATCTTCCGGTAATACCTCCGCATAATATTCATCTACACCAACACGCTTTGCAATAGCCTTTGCTGTACGTTCACTGTCACCTGTCATCATGACAATTTTGCTAAGTCCGGCCTTTCGCAGTTCACGAATCACTTCTACTGCTTCTTCACGCAGTGGATCTTCGATACAGATCACGGCAACCAATTTGCCATCCATCGCCATGTACAAATGAGAATATTGCTCCGGAAGCTGCTCAAACTCTTCCTTCTTATCCTCCGGAACGACAGCGCCCTCATCTTCAAAGACAAAATGATAACTTCCGATAACTGCTTTTCTGTTGTCAATATAGCTGGATATTCCATGAGCGACAACATAATCAACCTTTGAGTGCATCTCCTCATGTTCAAGAAATTTTTGTTTTGCTGCCTCAACGACTGCTTTTGCCATTGAATGAGGGAA
>OGRH01002236.1_pt1 | contig 10601 bp, 9 predicted proteins | sample 1553461 | NCBI WGS metagenome assembly OGRH01 (sample SAMEA2580092, study PRJEB22360) | human gut metagenome | biome: human gut; feature: human-associated habitat; material: faeces | place: Denmark | collected 2008/2010
GCGCGGCCTGCGGCTGGACGGGCAGGGCGTGTTCCGGTCGGCGGACGCTGTGTTGCAGTCGCATGAGCGAGCGCACGAAACGCTCCTCGTCGGTCTGCACGTCGATGCAGTGCACCCCGGCGGGCGTCTGTCCGTTGGCGAGGACGATGGTTCTGTGGCTGCGGGCGCGGAAGAAGGCGTTGTGCGCCGCGAAGAGCTGCGCCGTGACGAAATAATGGATGAACCGCTCCGGATCGGCCTCCGCAAATTCCTGAAAGTTGCCGAACAGTTCCACGTCGGCGGCCGGGGCCGCTTTTTCGAGGATGGAGCGCAGCCCCACGCCTACGAGAACGTTGGCGGTCAGGATGGCTATGACGGGGCGCTGCTGCATCATTCGTGGTGGTAGGGTTCGTTGTTGAGGATGGTGAAGGCCCGGTAGATCTGTTCGGCGAAGATGGCCCGCACGATCTGGTGGGAGAAGGTCATGCGCGAGAGCGACAGCCTGCCGTCGGCGCGCGCGTAAACTTCGTCCGAGAAGCCGTAGGGACCGCCGATGACCAGTACCAGGCGTTTCACGCCGCTGTTCAGCCGCTTTTGCAGCCACAGCGCGAACTCCACCGAACGGTATTCTTCGCCGCGCTCGTCGAGCAGCGTCACGTAGTCGCCGTCGGCAAGCTGGCGCAGGATGGCCTCGCCTTCGGCCGTGCGCTGCTGTCGGACGGTCATGCTTTTGGTGTTGCGCACGTCGGGCAGCGCGGTGACGGCGAACCGGCAATAGTGATTCACGCGCCGGGCATACAGTTCCACCAGCGCGGCGATCTCTTTCGAGTCGGTCTTTCCTATGACGATCAGCTCTATGGTCATTGCGTTCCGCCTGTGCGTCGGTCGGGCACAGTACGGCGCAAAGATAGCCTTTTTATTCGGTTCGGGCAAATCGTTTTTCCCGTCCGGAAACGGCGATGCCGCGCTTCGGGGCGCGGCATCGGGGCTTCGGGGCCGGGGGCGCTATCCGAACAGTTCGTTCAGCACACGGGCAAGACGGTATCCGGCATTGCGGATCTGGCGCTCGATCAGCGGCAAGGCCTCGTTCAGGAAATCCTGTCCCAGCCGCTGGCCGGGCTTCGCCCATTCGAACTGCGCCTCGCACACGACGGCGTTGTCGTGGAGCCAGTCGCGCGGCGTTCCGGCTGCTACGGCCTGCCTTTCGGCCTTCGGAAGGCGGTCCAGCTCATCGGCCCACTCGCTGACCGACCAGATGCGCGTGGTGGTGATGATCTCGTTGTCCCAGACGCTGTGGATGGGGAATTTGTGCGGCTTGTGGTACTTGTCCTCGAACAGCACGTCGTATTTCGTGTCGTGCGTCGTGTACTTGATGTGCGCCGGGCAGTGCATGTCGCCCACCAGATGGATGATGTACTTGAGGTTGACCTCCACGGCCGAATCGGTGAGGCTGCGGTAGTTCTTCAGGTTCTCGATGGCCTGCTCCAGTCCGTAGATGGCGTTGCCGCCCGTCGCGAGCATCGAATCCTCGTAACGCAGTTCGGCGTTCACGGGCACGGTGTGCCAGTTGTTGGTGAACTTATACTCGGGGGTATGGCGGTATTCGTCCATCCACTTGGCGAAGTAGACGATCGAGTGGCCCCCGAGGTACTTCTCGATGCGCTTTTTGGCTTTTTTCGTCAGATTGCGTTCGGCGATCTTGGCGATCGTCTCGTGGCCTTCGCGTCCCCATCCGAAGACGCTCCCCGTGTTGAGCAGGCCGGCGAAGAGCAGCAGTAACAGCAGTTTTTTCATTGGGTTGTCGTATTTACAGGTCCGAATTCCACTCGCCGTCGGTGTCGGAGTAGATCACCGGACGGGACTTTTCGACCGATTTGAGCCACTGGTAGGCCTTGTACATATTGTAACCGTTGCCCGAAGGACCGCCCAGGGAGTAGGCGATGACGCAGGTGAAATTGCGCGAACGGTAGTACATCGCCTTCACGCGTTCGAGGTAGTCGCCGACAAGCCGAGGGTCGTTCGACGGCGTGCCTCCGACGGTGCGGTCGCCGCTCCGCTCCGGGGCGTTGATGTTGGCCCGGTCGATGACGTAAAGGCCCAGAGAGTCGCACAACTCGTAGAACCATGCGGGCTGCGGATAGTCCGGGCAGATGGTGTTCTTTCCCTTGGCCTTCAGGGCTTTCAGCTCCGCGAGCGTCGTCTTGCGGTCGGCGGCGGCGTTGTATCCGGCCTTGACGGGTTTTAGTTCCTTGCCCAGCCGCATGATGCGTCCGTCGACGAGTTCGGTCTTGCCGAAGCCGATCTTCAGGGGCATATACTCCTTGTAGACTCCGTTGCGGCGCGTGAAAAGCATCACCTTGTAGAGGGGCGGCGTTTTGCTTTCGGCCTCCCATTTGTTCTTGTAGGTGTGGTAGATGAACGGCGAGAAGCGCACCGTGTCGGTCGAGCGGCCCGGGATGGTGATTTCGGTCATGTTGAATTCGAGCAGCTTGCCCTGCGGCGAGTAGATGTCGTAGCCGACGGTGACGGGTTCCTCGTAGTTGTATGCGTTCTGCGTCACGATTTTAAGGTCGAGCATTCCGAAATCGCGCCCCAGCGAGTCGGGCACCAGTCCGATTTCGAAATCGGCGATCGAGCGTTTGTTCTGGTAATAGAGGTAGCTGTTTTCGAAGGACTTGCGGACGACGGGGGCCGCGGCGTCGAGCTGCCGGGCGGGATTGTCGTTGCGCATCAGCAGTTTGAAGTCGTTGGCGCCCTCGCGGATGAAGGGGGTCAGGTCGAACTCCGCGGGCGTCAGCGGGTCGCTGACCTCGGCCACCTGGCGGTCGTTGAGCCAGAGCGAGTAGGCCGAACCGGGATTTTCCACGTGCAGGTAGACCATGCCGTCGGTCCAGGCGAACGGAATCTCGATCTCCTGTTCGAGAACGGCATGAAGAGGACCTTCGGTCGCAATCGTCACCTCGGGTTCGAAAGCCTTCCAGTAGCCTCCGGCTTCGCGGTTGCGGGCCTCGGCGTCGTGGCGCGCGTCGTAGGGGACGACCTCCGTACGGTAGACGCGGCCTCCTCCGGGTGTCATCGGGACCGGATTCCTCTCCTCCATGATCTGGGCCGTCGCAGAGAGCGCGCAGGCTGCCAGCGCAGCCGTCAATATCGTTCGTTTCATTGTTTACGGGGGTGTATAATCACGACAAAGGTACAAAAAAGTTGAATGGGTTCAAAACGGAATTGCATGCGGCCCGGTGAAACATTCCGACGCATGGAAGTGTCGTTACGGCACCAAAGGTACTTTTTTTTTGACAAATCGCAAATAATCGTTAACTTTGTCAATTCAGAAAAAACGACTGGAAACACAGACAAAATCGAGATATGAAAACGCAGAGAATCGTAGAAATCCTGAAATCGGACGCTGTCGATACCGACGTCGTCGTAAAAGGCTGGGTGCGCACCAAGCGCGGTAACAAGAACGTGGCGTTCATCGCCCTGAACGACGGGTCGTGCGTAGGTAATATACAGGTGGTGGTCGATCTGGCCAAAATCTCCGAGGAGCAGCTCAAGCCCGTGACCACGGGCGCCTGTCTCCGCGTCGACGGCCGTCTGGTGGCTTCGCCGGGCGCGGGGCAGGGCGTCGAGGTGCAGGCCGAAAAAATCGAGGTTTACGGTACGGCCGACCCCGAGAGCTATCCCCTGCAAAAGAAGGGGCATTCGCTGGAGTTTCTGCGCGAAATCGCCTACCTGCGTCCGCGCACCAACACGTTCGGTGCGGTGCTCCGCATCCGTCACGCCATGGCTTACGCCATCCACGAATATTTCAACAAACACGGATTCTACTATTTCCACACCCCGATCATCACGGCTTCGGACTGCGAAGGCGCCGGCGCGATGTTCCAGGTGACGACGCTCGATATGAACAACCTGCCCCGGACCGGGGAGGGGGCGGTCGACTACGCACAGGACTTCTTCGGCAAGGCGTGCAACCTCACGGTGTCGGGCCAGCTCGAAGGCGAGCTGGGCGCACTCTCGCTGGGCCGCATCTACACCTTCGGCCCCACGTTCCGTGCCGAAAACTCGAACACCCCGCGCCATGCGTCGGAGTTCTGGATGATCGAGCCGGAAGCGGCCTTCTTCGAACTGGAGGACAACATGGAACTGGCCGAGGATTTCCTCAAATACCTCATCCGGTATGCGCTGGACAACTGCATGGAAGACCTCGAATTTATGAACAAGATGTGGGACAAGGGGCTGCTGGAGCGTCTGCACTTTGTGCTGGAGCACGATTTCAAGCGTCTCGACTACACCGAAGGCATCGAGATTCTGAAGGCTTCGGGCCGCAAGTTCGAATTCCCCTGCGACTGGGGCTGCGACCTGCAATCCGAGCACGAGCGCTACCTCGTGGAGGAGCACTTCAAGCGTCCGGTCATCCTGATCAACTACCCCAAGGACATCAAGGCCTTCTACATGAAGCAGAACGACGACGGCAAGACGGTGCGCGCCATGGACGTATTGTTCCCGGGAATCGGCGAAATCATCGGCGGTTCGGAGCGAGAGGCCGATTATGGCAAACTTCATGCAAGAGTCGCCGAATTGGGCATGAGCGAGAAGGAACTCTGGTGGTATCTCGATACCCGCCGCTGGGGTTCGGCGCCGCACTCGGGCTTCGGCCTGGGCTTCGACCGCCTGCTGCTTTTCGTGACGGGCATGACCAACATCCGTGACGTGCAGCCGTTCCCGCGGACGCCCCAGCACGCCGACTTCTAACGAAAGCCGTCCGAGTGCGGCGCCTTCCGGCCTTCCCTCGCCGTCCGCGACAGCCACATACTTGAGTGTGCTTCTGCCGCGCCCGACTTCCCGAAAACCGGAATCCGCCCGCCCTGAACGACTTTCGAAAACCCTGAAACCCGATAAATGAAGAGACCAAATTCGGAATGCTGAACAATTCTTAATTTGGACCCAATATGGCTATTAATCAGAAACAGGTACTTTCGCTTCAGCAGAAGCTCTCTCCGCAGCAGATACAGATGATCAAGCTGCTGGAACTGCCCGCCGTGCAGCTCGAACAGCGCATCAAACAGGAGATCGAAGACAATATCGTGCTGGAAGAGGAGGAGCGTTCGGCCGAGGACGAGGAGCAGCCTCCCCAGCAGATCTCCTTCGACGAATATCTCCGGGAGGACGACACGCCGTCGTACAAGAGCCGCATCAATAACTTTTCGAAGGACGACAAGCAGCGTCCGGTCTATCTGACCGAAGGACGGTCGTTGCAGGAATATCTCGTCGAGCAACTGGGCTACCGCAATCTTCCGGAGCGCGACATGCGGCTGGCGGTCTACCTGATCGGCAGCATCGACGAGGACGGCTACCTGCGCCGCGATCTGGAGTCCGTGGCCGACGACATCGCCTTCACGATGGGGCTTGAAACGACGGCCGGGGAGCTGGAACGCCTGCTCGGAATCATTCACGAACTGGAGCCGGCGGGCATCGGCGCGCGCGACCTGCGCGAATGCCTGCTGTTGCAGATGGCGCAGATGCCGGTCAACACCCGTCCGCGGCGGCTGGCCAGGAAGATTCTGACCAGCTATTTCGACGAGTTCGTCAAGAAGCACTACGAGAAACTGATGGCGCGGCTGCAAATATCCGAGGACGATTTCCGCGACGCGATCGCCGAGATCCGCCACCTGTCGCCCAAGCCCGGCAACCTCTACGCCGAGGGCGGCACGGACACCACGCCCTATATCATTCCGGATTTCATCCTCGACTATCAGGACGGGCGGTTCAACCTCTCGCTGAACTCCTACAACGTTCCCGAGGTGCGCGTCAACCGCCGCTATATGGAGATGATCCGCGAAATGGTGGGTTCGGACGGACGGGTCAGGGAGAAGGACAAGGAGGCCATTCAGTTCGTGAAGAACAAGATCGACTCGGCGAAGTGGTTCATCTCGGCCATCAAGCAGCGGCACGACACGCTGATGCGCACGATGCAGACCATCCTGGACTACCAGCAGGAGTATTTCAAGGACGGCGACAAGTCGAAACTCCGGCCGATGATCCTCAAGGACATCGCCGACCGCACGGGGCTGGACGTATCGACCATCTCGCGCGTGGTGAACAGCAAGTACGTGCAGACGCAGTTCGGGATCATCCTCCTCAAATCGCTCTTCTCGGAGGCCATGCAGACCGATTCGGGCGAGGAGGTGTCGAGCTACGAGATCAAGAACATCTTGCAGCAGTGCATCGACGAGGAGGACAAGCGGCGTCCGCTGACCGACGAGACGCTGATGGACATCCTCAATTCGAAGGGCTACCGCATCGCCCGGCGCACCGTGGCCAAATACCGTGAGATGCTGGGAATACCGGTGGCAAGGCTTCGGAAACAGATATAGCCCGCTTAAGAAGCGGGATTTAAGGGCGGCAGGCTTTCGGATATCGGATTCGGGTCTGCGCTGCCTGCCTTGAAAAACGTTTTTTAAGCGGGCGGGTCATTGCGGGCGAATGCAATGAGCGTGGCAATCCGATGGATAGTCGGGAGGTTCCGACATGATCCGCAGATCGCCGCGTCGGACTGAAAGTCCTCCTCGCAATGACGCCCGTCTGAACGGCGGGCATTAAAGAATTGGAAATGAACTATAAAAAAATCGCTACCGGCATATCCTGGGTCCTGCATCCGTTCCTGCTGCCCGTCTACCTGATGGCGGTGCTGCTGACGATGACCGCCTTTTCGCACTATCCTCCCAATGTGAAGTTCTATTTGCTGTGGGTGGTGGCGCTCTACGCGATCGTCATTCCGCTGCTGTCGCTCGGCGTGCTGCGCTCGCTGGGCCGCATTTCGGACTACCGGATCGACGACCGCAGGGAACGCTTCCTGCCGCTGCTCGTCGGGGCCGTCTGCTACGTGCTGTGCGCCATCACCATCGCGAAGATTCCTTCGGCGATTTTCCTGCGTAAATTCATGGTCGCCGCGGCCTGCTGCGAGGTGCTGTGTCTCGTGGTGTCGTTCTACTGGAAGATCAGCCTTCACCTGACGGGCATGGGGGCCGTCGTGGCGTTGCTGGTGGTGATGAATGTCGTGGGCGTGGGCAACATGCTCGTTCCCCTCATGGTCGCCATCCTCTGCGCCGGGGCGCTCGCGTCGGCGCGCCTCTACCTCGGATGCCACAACGGCTGGCAGGTGCTGGCCGGATTCTGCGGCGGTTTCGCCGTGTCCGTCCTCGCGGTGCTTTTTCTGTAAATCGTCCCGAAAAAATGAAAACCGGCCGGAAACTGTTTCCGGCCGGTTTTTCGTAGTTGTACTGCCTGTTAGACGCAGCCCTGGGCGAGCATGGCGTTGGCGACCTTCATAAAGCCGCCGATGTTGGCGCCCACGACGTAGTTGATGTAACCGTCGGACTGGGTTCCGTAGCGCACGCAAACCGCGTGGATGTTCTGCATGATGGACTTCAGCTTCGCATCGACCTCCTCGGGCGACCAGGTGAGGCGTATCGAGTTCTGGGTCATTTCGAGTCCCGAGGTGGCGACGCCGCCGGCGTTGGCCGCCTTGCCCGGAGCGTAGAGCAGCTTGTGCTGCTGGAAAATCCGGATGGCGTCGGGCGTCGAGGGCATGTTGGCGCCTTCGGCGACGCACATGCAGCCGTTGTCGACCAGCGCCTGCGCCTCGTCGCCGTTCAGCTCGTTCTGCGTGGCGCACGGCATGGCGATGTCGCACTTCACGCCCCACGGACGTTCGCCGGGGTAGTAGGTTGCCGACGGATATTTTTCCGCGTATTCCTTGATACGGCCGCGGAAGATGTTCTTCAGCTCCATGACGTATTCCAGTTTCTCGGGGCTGATGCCTTCGGGATCGTGGATGTAGCCCGACGAATCGGAGAGCGTCACCACCTTGGCGCCCAGTTCGGTGGCCTTCTGGCAGGCGTACTGGGCGACGTTGCCCGAGCCGGAGATGCAGACGGTCTTCCCTTTGAACGAGTCGTTGCGCGTGGCGAGCATCTCCTGCGCGAAGTAGCAGGTTCCGTAGCCCGTGGCCTCGGGGCGCAGCGGGCTGCCGCCCCAGTCGCGGCCCTTGCCGGTGAGCGTGCCGGTGAATTCGTCGCGCAGACGCTTGTACTGGCCGAACATGAAGCCGATTTCGCGGCCGCCGACGCCGATGTCGCCCGCCGGAACGTCGGTGTCCTGTCCGATGTGACGTTGCAGCTCGGTCATAAACGACTGGCAGAATTTCATCACCTCATTGTCCGACTTGCCTTTCGGGTTGAAGTCCGAGCCGCCCTTGCCGCCGCCCATCGGGAGCGTCGTGAGGCTGTTCTTGAAGGTCTGCTCGAAAGCCAGGAACTTGAGGATCGAGAGGTTCACCGAGGGGTGGAAGCGGATACCGCCCTTGTAGGGGCCGATGGCGCTGTTCATCTGGATGCGGTAGCCGCGGTTGATTTCGATTTCGCCTTTGTCGTTGAGCCACGGCACGCGGAAAATAATCACGCGCTCGGGTTCGGCAATGCGTTCCAGCACCTTCATCTTTTGCAGGATTGGGCTGGTCACGATGTGCGGGGCCAGCGATTCGGCCACCTCGCGGACGGCCTGATGGAATTCCGGCTCTCCGGGATTGCGTGCAATCAGCCGGGCCATGAAGTCTTCGACGTACTGTTGGGCTTGTTCGTTCATAAGCGATTCGATTTTGAGGGGGTTTGTATTTGTTTCTCGCCCCTAAAAATAGAACATTTATCGGAGTTTTGCAACTTATTTAAGAATTTCGTAAAATATTTTATTTATCCGCTCCCCGAATTTGCTTATTGTCTGCGAGAAGGTTGGACTTCGGGAATGAAAATCCGTAACGAAAAATGACGGATTTGCAGTAAATCCGTCATCGAAATTTTTTCAAATTTTTTTCGGCTTTTCCCGCCGGGAAGCCCGTATTATTTCGAAAAGGCGAAGCCGACGTAGACGTTCTTGTATTTCGACAGCAGCGTCGTGGCCGTCGAAAAATAGGAGACTTTGCTGCCGAGCGCCGTGACGACCTCGACGAGTCTGGTGACCGGGAAGATCAGCACCAGTTCCTGCCCGCTGATGTAGGCGTGGCCGGGAACCGAACCCAGGTTGAGCCTGCCCTTGGCGAAATGGAGCGTCACGACGTGTGTCGGGGCGTCGTATTCGTAGGTTCCCGAGAGGGTTGGGAGCCGAGCGTGGCGGTGAAGGCGTCGTCGTCCTTGCTGAAGGTGAACGTTCCGGCGCCGGGGCGGATGCCCGCCTTGGCATAGGCCTTTTCGAGCTGTTTGACGACGGCGGTTTCGAGCGCCGCGCCCCCGACCTCCGAAGCGATGTCGCCTCCTTCGAACTTGACGCCCGGACCCGTGTAGTTCCACGTTCCGGCAAGAGCATATTGGGTCAGCTTGCCGTCGGTGGCTTTGTCGGCGGCCGCCGTGGCGGCTTTTTTCAGGGCCTCTTTCCAGTCCTGCGCCGAGGAGGTCGTGCCGCCGAGCAGGAGCAGGGATGCTGTGAATAACAGGAGTTTCTTCATTGGGTCTATGTTATAACATGTCGAGTTTGCGCAGCCATGCCGCTGCCGAGGCGTCGGAGGGCATGCGCCAGTCGCCGCGGGGCGAGAGCGTCACCGAGCCGACTTTCGGGCCGTCGGGCATGGCCGAACGTTTGAATTGCTGGGTGAAGAAACGGCGGACGAAGACCGTGAGCCACCGGAGAATCGCGGCGCGGTCGTAACTCCCGTCGAAGGCCTGTTCGGCCAGCAGCAGGATTTTCGCCGGACCGTAACCCGCGCGGAGGAAGTTGTAGAGGAAGAAGTCATGGAGTTCGTAAGGCCCCACGAGGTCCTCGGTCTTCTGGGCGATCCGGCCCTCGGCGTCGGCCGGGAGCAGTTCGGGGCTGACGGGCGTGTCGATGATGTCGAGCAGCGTGGCGCGCGTCGCGGCGTCCTGTTCCGTCGCGGCGGCCCACTTCACGAGGTGGCGCACCAGCGTCTTGGGAACCGAGGCGTTGACGCCGTACATCGACATCTGGTCGCCGTTATAGGTCGCCCAGCCCAGCGCCAGTTCCGACAGGTCGCCCGTGCCGATGACCAGTCCGCCCTCCATGTTGGCCACGTCCATCAGGATTTGCGTGCGTTCGCGCGCCTGGGCGTTTTCGTAGGCCGCGCCCCGGCAGCCGGGGTCGAGGCCTATATCCTGAAAATGCTGCGTGCAGGCGTCGCGGATCGGGATTTCGCGGATCGTCACGCCCAGTCCGCGCATCAGCTCCAGCGCATTGTTGTAGGTGCGGTCGGTGGTTCCGAATCCGGGCATCGTGATGCCGATGATGCCCGCGCGGTCGAGGTGCAGGAAATCGAAGGTCCGGGCCGTCACGAGCAGTGCGAGCGTCGAGTCCAGGCCGCCCGAAATCCCGACGACGGCTTTTTCGGAGCGGGTGTGAACCATCCGCTGCGCAAGTCCGTGCGACTGTATCCGGAAAATCTCCTCGCAGCGTTCGCTGCGGTCGGCTTCGTCCTTGGGTACGAACGGCATCGGGTCGATGTCGCGGTCGAGCGCCACGCCGCGAAGCCCCTCGGGGATCTCCATTTCGATCACGGTGTTCTCCGTGGCCCCTTCGTTCGCGCGGAACGAGGTGTTGCGGCGGCGTTCGAACTCCAG
>OGRH01002244.1_pt1 | contig 10561 bp, 6 predicted proteins | sample 1553461 | NCBI WGS metagenome assembly OGRH01 (sample SAMEA2580092, study PRJEB22360) | human gut metagenome | biome: human gut; feature: human-associated habitat; material: faeces | place: Denmark | collected 2008/2010
ATACTGTGTGGCAGATACTTTGATCTGCAACCTATCTGCAACAGTATCTGCAACGCTCCAACTATTTATCAACTAGTGTATTACACGCGTTTGGTTGCAGGTGGCAGATGTTTTTATGTTTTTTCAACTTTATAGAGGAAGGATTACGCATCAAAATTAGGGTCACCACCGTAAGTCATAAACCAAATTCACCTCTGTGTCCTCCGCGTCCTCTGTGGTGAAAACCTAAACAAGAACTAATAACTTTCATCTTTCTATCAATTCCAGTCATTCCGTTTTGGGGGCTATATTACCCTTTTACCCTCTTTGTAGCCTCCTGTAACGCTTGTTTTGGACGAATTTTAAGTTGAAATGAACGAAAACAAAGTCCTGTTAGACAGTATCAGAGAAGGAAGAAATGAATTGAAAGTTCCGTTTCGGACGGTTTATCTACATTTGCCTACAGAAAAACCAATCATTTGATATCATGAAAAAAGTATTATTGATTTCATTCGTAATCTTGTCTGTGGCTGCACAGATGACACATGCGCAAAAACAAGCAGTTATTAAGCTGACGGAGAAGACATTGATGCATGAAATGCGTGCCACTCCTTATCCTCTTGATAAAGCGGTGGTAAATGACCGTGCGGTTTCTTTCCAATGGCCGCTCCGTTCGGACATGAACTCGCAGGACAGTCCGTTGGATGGGTTCGAACACAAAGTAAAGAAGGTAGATAAAACGAAGATTACCTATCGGTTACGTTATTCGCAGGATGCCGGATTGAAGTCCGGAGTTGTTCAGGTGGAAACTCGTTGGCCGTTCTATAATCCGGAACAACCGCTTGCGCCGGGGGTATGGTACTGGCAGTTCGGTTATGTAGAAAACGGACAAGTGACCTGGGGAAGCACACAGCAAGTCACCGTAGAAAATCGTCCGGGTAAATTCTGTCCGCCTTCATTGAAAACAGTGTTGGCAAAACTACCTGCCGACCATCCGCGTGTGTGGATCATGAAGAACGAATGGAAGGACTTTATAAATCACAGCAAACAAAAGGCAGAAAGACAATGGTATCTTGAGCGTGCAGATCAGGTACTTCAGACTCCAATGAAATCAGTGAAAGATATTAATGTCTCGCAGGTGAAGAATCTGAAGAACGAGATGCAGATAAATTCATACCTCACTCGTGAAAGCCGTCGCATCATCGATGCGGAAGAAGGCAACACCGAAGCATTGATACGGGCCTGGTTGCTGACACAGGATACTAAATATGCTGACGAAGCCATCAAACGGGTATTTATCATGGCCGACTGGGATAAAGATAAGAATGTAAAAGGAGATTTTAATGCTTCTAGCTTATTGTCTCTCTGCTCTATGGCTTATGATTCTTTCTACGACCGGTTGAATACATCACAAAAGAAAGCATTGCTGGAAGCCATCAAAAATAAAGGTGGTGAAATGTATGAGAACTTTAATAACCGGATGGAAAATCACATCGCCGACAATCATGTGTGGCAGATGACACTTCGCATCCTTACAATGGCGGCATTCAGTGTATATGGCGATCTGCCCGAAGCCAACACATGGGTGGATTACTGTTATAACGTCTGGTTGGCACGTTTCCCCGGATTGAACAAAGACGGTGGCTGGCACAATGGCGATTCTTACTTTACAGTCAATACCCGTACATTAGTAGAAGTACCTTACTATTATAGCAAACTGACCGGTTACGACTTCTTTTCCGATCCTTGGTATCAGGGAAATATCATGTATACCATCTTCCAGCAACCTCCTTTCTCCAAATCCGGAGGAAACGGAAGTTCTCATCAGAATGTGGGACGTCCAAACAGTATCCGGATAGGATATTTGGATGCGCTGGCACGTCTTACCGGAAACACTTATGCCGCTGATTTCGTACGCCGCACATTGAAAGTGGAACCGGATTATATGAAGAAAGCCTTATTGAATAAGCCCGGTGATCTTGCCTGGTTCCGCCTGCAATGTGATAAACCTCTGCCGGAAGGTGAAGGATTGACTGCACTCCCTGCAGGATACGTCTTCCCCGCAACAGGACTTGCCTCTTTCCAGACGAACTGGGATAGAGTAGGCGGAAATGCGATGTGGAGTTTCCGGTCAAGTCCTTATGGTTCTACCTCTCATGCACTTGCCAATCAGAATGCTTTCAATACGTTCTATGGTGGAAAACCATTATTTTACAGTAGCGGACACCACATTGAGTTTACCGACGTACATAGTATGTTGTGCCATCGTGCCACACGTGCTCACAATACGATTCTGGTGAACGGTATGGGACAACGTATCGGTACGGAAGGATATGGATGGATTCCCCGTTATTATGCCAGCGAGAAGATCGGGTATGTGCTGGGTGATGCTTCCAATGCTTACGGAAAAGTGATTTCACCGCTTTGGCTGACACGTGGCGAACAGTCGGAGGTGCATTATACGCCCGAAAATGGCTGGGATGAGAATCATGTGAAAACTTTCCGCCGTCACATTGTCAATTTGGGAAAGACAGGACTCATCTTTATCTATGACGAACTAGTGGCAGACGAACCTGTAAACTGGAGTTATTTGCTGCATACCACAGAAAATCCCATGACAGTGGATAAATCGAATCATCGCTTCGTGCATATTCAAGCCACGAACCGCGGAGGAGCATCAGACGCTTATCTTTTCTCCACCGGAACATTGCAGACTGATACGACGAGCCGTTTTTTCTATCCGGCAGTCAACTGGCTACGTGCTGATGACAAAGGGGTGTTCAAGAAGTATCCTAATCACTGGCATTTCACCGCTACATCGGAAAAGGCACAAGTATATCGTTTTGCCACTGTCATCAATACACATGCACTGAAATATCCTGCCAAAGACCCCGAAATCTTGTCCGACGGACGTATCAAAGTGGGCGGATGGCTCATCAGTGTTAACCTGAAATCCGACGGTGCTCCCTCGTTCTTTATCCGCAGCACTCAAGAGAAGGTGAATATCACTTATAAAGGTGAAGCTACTGTCATCAATGAGGATGGGTACGAAACGGTAATGAGGGATACGGTTCCCGAACTGGAAATCTGATCAATGAACATGAAAGATACGAATATATGAGACACTCTACTTTTAATATGAGAACTATATGCCTGTTGGCTGCATTATCGGGCATAACCGTCTTGTCGGCACAGACTCCCGGTAAACCCCGTGTACAGACTTCGGCAGCTCCGGAGGAAACTACGGTTTACAAGTCCGGCGGGAAAAAGCAGGAAACAGCAGTTGCGACTTCTTCAAAAAAGGAGGAGGATAAACGCCAATCCGGCAAAGAGAATACAGGAAAGAAAGCGGCTGCCTTTGTTAGTCAACGCTATCTGGCACTGAAAACGAATGTAATATATGATGCTTGTGCTTTGCTGAACCTTGCCGTGGAGATGCAGGTGCATAAAAAGATCACGGTAGAGTTGCCATTGACTTGCAGTTTGTGGGACTTGGGAGATAAGCACGGCGTGCGTACGGTAGCATTGCAACCTGAAGCCCGCTGGTGGATAGGAAATGAGACAGGACGGGGACACTTTGTCGGACTACACGCCCACGTGGCATGGTTTAACGTAAAGTGGAACGATGACCGTTATCAAGATACTGATCGTCCGTTGTTGGGAGCCGGAATAAGCTACGGTTACAAACTCCCCCTTTCCAAACACTGGGGAGCGGAATTTAATCTGGGAGTGGGATATGCCAACATGAAGTATAACACCTATTATAATGTAGACAACGGCGCACTGCTGGATACGCGTGTCCGTCATTACTGGGGGATAACCCGTGTGGGAGCATCGTTGGTCTACCGCTTCTAACCTTAGATAGGAACATACATATAAATAAGATAACAATATGAGAAGAAATTTATATATACTGGCGCAGTGCACTTTCCTGTTGTTCATCACCCTGTTGGTGAATGGATGCAGCCTGCACGAAGAACCGGAAATGACTCCCGAAGGAGAACTGGGAGTGGATCCGACAGCTGTAACACTCAACCTTAATCTGGCAATGAATCTAAGTTTGGCAGAAAGAGCACCGGTAACCATCACCCGTGCGTCGGAAACCAACTATCTGCGTCGTTTCATCGTAGAAGCCTATCTGGATAGACAGGTGGCGGCACGGCAAACGGTATATGAAGAGGATTTTAACCGTGCCAGTCTGTCTGTTAGTATGAAGCTGCACGCCCGTAATTACCGCATTCTGGTGTGGGCCGATTATGTGAATGCGGAGACACCGGAACAGGGACTTGTTTACGATGCGGAGAATCTGGCTTTTATCCTTCCTGCCGGAAAATATATAGGGAATAGCCGCTATAAAGATGTTTTTGCTGCTTCTGCTATGGCAGACCTGACTTCTTTCCGCAATCATTGGGGAGCTGAAACAAGTCTTGACGTTGAACTGTATCGCCCCGTAGCACGCTATGAACTGGTGGCTAAAGATGTGGCAACATTTCTCAATAAACTGTCCACAGGCGGACTGAAAGGTGAAAGTTTTACCGCTCGTGTGAAGTACAGTGATTATTTGCCTACCGGCTACAATTTGTGGGACGATGTATCCAAGAACTCGCTCATGTACATGGAATATAAAGTGCCCTTTGAACGCCCTGCCGATGGTACGAAAGAACTGATACTGGGATTCGACTATGTGTTGACCGATGCCGGAGAAACCGTTTCCATCCCTGTAGAGCTCGAAATCTTGAATGAGAAGAATGAAGTGCTGGCACGTACAGCTTTCCGTATTCCTTGTGAACGGGGCAAAAACACAACGGTACGCGGTAACTTCCTGACTTCCGATGCCAATGGAGGAATAGGGATCGACCCCGATTATGACGGTGATCTGGAGGTGGACCTTGGAGAATTATAAAATAGACAAATCAATTAAGAATTGCTTAACCATAAAACAATTAAGATCATGAAAAAGAACTTATTTTATTCGCTAATGGCTTTGTTCGTAGTGCTTTTTGCATCCTGTGGACAAGAAGAAATCGTTTCGGACAACGGAACAGAAATCAATGCTCCTGTTACTATCTCTGTACAGGCTCCTGTAAATAACGTCTTTAGCCGTGCGGTTACCATCCCTGACGGTTATACGATGCAATGTATCATGCAATTACTGAATGCTGATGGCAATAAGATAGGCGATCAGGTAACTAAACCGGTTACAGACGGTAAGGTATCTTTCACTATTTCCGTAGATGAACAAAAAGAAGTGTCGAAAGCATTGTTTTGGGCTGAATACGTACCGGAAAGCGGTGCCGCTAATAAAGTATATAACACTGCTGATTTGAGAGTAGTAGGATATAATACTGCGTCATTCGATCTGACAAATGATGCGTTGATGGCAGCCAGCGACGCTTTCTGCGGAAAATTGGAAACGATTGGTAATGCCAGTGTGACATTGAAGCGCCCGTTTGCTAATGTGAGCGTAAAACCGAAGAATCCGGAAGTAGCTGCGGCAGCTAATAAACTGGAAATAACATACAACGCTTTGAGCGGATATGATATTTTAGAGGGTAGATGTTCTGCTACGACTCCTGTGACTTATACAAATGCAAATTTTGCTTCTGCGGATAGCAATTGGTTCGCTAATTTCTTTTTTGCTCCTTCAAATGTAGGTAAATTTACAGAAGAAATAACCATGGCATTGAGTGGCGGATATAGTAAAGAGATTAAAATACCGGCAAATACATTACCTTTGGATGCTAATATGCAGATTATGGCTAAATTTGAAATCGGAGATGGAAACTTTGACATTGAAGTAGGAGTGGATCCGGATTATGAAGCGTTGGAAATGAAGGTTGGTAGTTATATCAATGCAGAAGGTAAAGTGGTACGTGATGCAGCGGATGCTGTCGGTATTGTTTTCAAGATGGAGGCTATTGGTAGTGATGTGCCGGCTAATTATCCTGTAGCACTTCAGGGCAAGACAATCGCCGGATATGCAGTAGCGATTGAAAATGTGGCGACTGGTCGTCAAACTCTTAATACTGAATTATTGACTACTTTGACCGAAACAGCTGCAGGTATGACAAATGGAACACAGACTACGGACGTTTTATTAACAGGTCTTGGAGATGTTGCGTTTAAAACAACTTATGAGAAATGGGTGGGAGAACATGCTTCTGCTAGTGAGAATTTGAGTGCATGGTATATTCCTACATTGTCGCAATTGAGTGCGTTTATGGGTACATTGTTTACAATGAAAGAGGTGCCTGCTACTGGTAGTGAGGACTTTAAAAATATTCCGGAGTTTGAATTTGTCAATGGCAAAATGTTTGATAGAACACCGATTAATACAGTGAATTATGCTTCCAGTACTATCAATAACCAAGGTAATGTTTCTGGTGTACGTATTAATGTGGCCAGTGGTGCCGTAACTAATGCACAAGAAGCGGGTATTGCTGTTAAAACAGCTGCTAACCAACAAGCTCTTTGCCGCCCCATGATTACAATCTTTAAATAGTCACTGAATATTCGACCTTACTCAATAGAAATTCAAGGAAAGTGGGATCCCCCATCCCGCTTTACCTTCTTCTTACATTGAAACTTTTGAAAATAGCCCTCTAATCTTATACCTAGAAAAGAAAATAATATGCACACCACATTTCGCCTATCGGTTTTTCTTTTGTTCATTGTACAGTTGTTCTGTAGCTGTACATCTGACTCGCTGCCCGAACCGGACAGTACGCAGCCAGAGACGCCTGCCGGAATTCCCGATGCCTATCAGGATAAAATACGAACGCAACCTTATCCCAAAGCAGATAATGAATTGTATCTGAATCCTGCTCCTCTTATTGTTCCTCAAGCCATGAAGACGGGCGAAAGACTGCAATTTTCCCTTTCACGTACTGAAGATTTCAGCAGTTCCGAAACGCTACTTTCCGCACCGCAGGAATGGTGTATGTATAATCTTCATCGTCGTTTGGAGGTCGGCACATGGTATTGGCGCTTTCGTTCCACCAATCTTAATGGAACTACGCCCGGTGAATGGAGTGCTATCTATCGTTTCGAAGTAAAGAATGATACACCGGAATTTGTAACACCTCCTTTTCAGACATTCTTAGCAAATGCTCCCCGTCTGCATCCTCGTATTTACTGTTTTTTAGACGACCGTATCGGAGAGGCTCGTAACCGTGTCACTTCACACCCTGAATATGCAGAACTACAAAGTCGTGCTTCACAGGCATTGAAAGCCGAATACACCGGAATGACTGATTTATATAGTCGTGCAGAAGAGCTCCGGCAACATGCCACTTATCTTTATCAGGCTTATCATCTGACTCAAAAAGAAATTTATGCCGAAAAGTTGCGTCAGCTTCTCGAAGCGTTGATTGTCACTCCCCCTGCTGACGGACAACTTTTTGCATCCAACTTTACTGCCAGCAACATCGCATGGTGTCTTGTTGCAGCCTACGATCTGCTTTATAATAACTTGTCTGCTTCCGATCGTACTGCTGCCGAAGAACTGATGATGCGTGTGGCACGTTACTATTACAAGGTAAATTGCGGTTTTCAGGAAAACCATCTCTTTGATAATCATTTTTGGCAGCAGAATATGCGTGTCCTCTTTCAAGTGGCTTTGTCGCTTTACGACAAACCGGCTTATTCTTCCGAAGTGCTGCCCATGATGGAGTATTATTACGAATTATGGACAGCCCGCGCTCCTGCCTCCGGGTTCAATCGCGACGGTATATGGCACAATGGTACCGGTTATTTCAGTGCCAATATATTGACTTTGGCGTATATGCCGTCTCTTCTTTCATTTGTCAGTCGGTACGATTTTCTATCACATCCGTGGTATCAGAATGCCGGACGTTCGTTGGTTTATACTTGCCCGCCGGGATCGAAAAGCAACGGCTTTGGTGACAGTAGTGAAAAGGGGAGTGAACCCAACCGTTTGGTTGCTGCCTTTGCTGACTATCTGGCGTGTGAAACGGGTAATTCCTATGCCGGATGGTATGCCGGAGAATGTCGGGACCTGTTGCGTCGGGATTATGAATTGCGTCTTTACCGGATGTGCACCGAGCAGGATTACAATACAACTTTTCCTGCCAGGGCTGATAAAATGGTATGGTATAAAGACGCTGGTGAAGTAGCCATGCACAGTGCTCCGGAAGATACGGGAAAGGATCTTGCGCTCTCGTTCCGTTCCAGTACATTCGGGTCCGGCAGTCACACTACTGCCAGTCAGAATGCTTTTAACCTGTTGTATAAGGGTGTCGATGTGTATCGCAGTACGGGTTATTATCAGAATTTCAGCGATGCTCATAATCTGATGTCCTATCGCCATACGAGGGCGCATAATTCACTGTTGGTAAACGGCATCGGGCAACCTTATTCTACCGAAGGTTATGGCAGTGTGATGCGTGCTATGGGCGGACAGCATATTAGTTACTGTTTGGGAGATGCTTCACATGCTTACAGAAGTATCAGCAATGACCCGATGTGGGTTGACTACTTCAAGCAGGCAGGTATTGAGCAGACGCCTGAAAATGGATTCGGTGCCACTCCGTTGACTAAATACCGTCGGCACGTATTGATGCTTCATCCTCATACAGTAATAGTGTATGATGAATTGGAGGCATCGGAGGCTGTCCGCTGGGAGTGGCTGTTGCATAGTCCTACGGAATTTAAGATCGATGCGGTAAAGAAAACGTTGTCTACAGATAATAAGACCAAAGGATGGGTGGCTGTGACACAACTTTTTGGAGGACACGTTTTTACGCTGTCCCAAACGGACCGTTTCGTAGTGCCGCCCGCCATCACCGGAGCGGAGTATCCTAACCAGTGGCACTTGACTGCACGGGTTGACGGTTGTTCTGCCACCCGTTTCCTGGCTATTATTCAGGTAGGAGATGAGGCTGTTTCTATTATTAACCGTGACGGTGATACCTTTAACGTAGGCGACTGGACGATCAAAGCGGTTTTGGATGCTTCCAAGGCACCGGAACTGACAGTGAGTCATCGCACCGAACAAGCAGTATTTAGTTATGGAACAGACAATCCTGCGTTGAATGGCAATTTTTACTCTCGACAATTTACGGGTTCCTCGTTGCTTTACGACGAGATAGACGGGGCTTATCAGGTGGTAGAAATGACCGACCGGAGTCCTATATCTACCCGGGTAGTAAATCAATGATAAACAATGAAACATAGTGAATATAAATAACAAACAGAATATGATGAAAAGTAGAATTATTTGCATTTTGTTGCTTCTTGTCGGTGCATCCGGCATTTATGCCCAGAGTTTGACCGTTACCGGTAAGGTGGTGGACAACGAAGGCTTGGAAGTGATTGGAGGAAATGTAACCGTGAAAGGAAAACAAAACACGGGTACCATTACTGATATCAATGGTAAATACACCATTACCGTTAGTGATCCGCAGAAAGATGTCTTGGTTTTCTCTTTTATCGGATTGGAAAATATGGAAGTACCCGTGAAAGGAAGAAAACAGATTGATGTGACCATGAAAGCTGCGTCGGTATTGTTGGATGAGGTGGTAGCTATCGGTTATGCAACAGTAAAGCGTAAAGACCTGACCGGTTCTGTGGCTTCTGTGAGAAGCGACGATTTGCTCAAAGTTCCTTCGTCTGATGTAACCCAGGCTTTAGCGGGACGTATGGCGGGGGGGTGTGCAGATTATACAAACAGACGGTCAGCCCGGTGCTACGATGTCAGTGCGTGTTCGTGGCGGTATATCAATTACGCAAAGCAACGAACCGCTTTATATTATCGACGGATTTCCGACGGAAGATGGCATGTCCAGCCTTGATCCTGCCGATATTGAAAGTATCGACGTGTTGAAAGATGCTTCGGCAACAGCCATCTACGGCGCCCGGGGAGCGAATGGCGTAGTGGTAATCACCACCAAAAGCGGTGCGAAAAGTGAAGGGAAAGCGACTCTTACTTTCGATTCTTATGTCGGTGTGCGTACGCTTGCCAAGCGGTTGGATGTATTAAGTGTAGAGGAATTTGTGTTGGCGGATTATGAAAGAACATTAGGAGATGCTACTGATCCCGAGGAAAGTATGCGGTCATGGCAAAACCGTTATGGTGGTTTTGTCGATCTTCATGAAAACTATGGTAATCGTAAAGGTATCGACTGGCTGGACCGTACGATGGGACGCACTACCGTTACGCAAAATTACCGGGTAGGCGTCAACGGTGGTAATGATAAGTTGAACTACAATATGTCTTATGGTTACTTCAAGGATGAAGGTGCGATGGTATATAGCGGCAGCGACAAACATAATATTGCGCTTAGCGTGAAAAGCGAAGTGAATAAGCGGCTCTCCGTTACAGGACGTATCAACTTCGATTATCTGAAAGTGTATGGAGCAGGTGTTGCCGGAAACGGTACGAATGAAGGCGGAAGTAATGTAGATGCAAAGTTTAATAAAATGGTTCAGATTTTGCAATACCGTCCTACCATTGGTATACGTGGCAATGACTCGGATTTGTTGGCAGGAGAAGACCCTGTATTAAGCGATGCGGACGGAAACGTGATGCAGAACCCGTTGATTGCCGCCGCTGAAGAAAAGG
>OGRH01002252.1_pt1 | contig 10529 bp, 8 predicted proteins | sample 1553461 | NCBI WGS metagenome assembly OGRH01 (sample SAMEA2580092, study PRJEB22360) | human gut metagenome | biome: human gut; feature: human-associated habitat; material: faeces | place: Denmark | collected 2008/2010
CGCTCGCGCAATTGTCGATCAGCAGGTTCGGGAAGCGCTCGAGCAGATAGTCCCAGAACGCGTAGAGTCCCTCGATATGACGGATCTCCTTCATACCGATGCGGTCGGGCTCGTCGTAGCGGGCCCAGTATTTGTCGGGCTCCATGTTGAAGTCCTGACGGTAGTAGTCGATGCCGTTTTGCTCGATCATGTCGCCGATATACTCCTGCAACCATTCGCGAGCCTCGGTATTGCCCATGTCGAACAACAGCCAGTCACGGGACTCGGACTTATCCGTAGCGGGCAACTCCTTGTCAAGCATCCATTGGGGATAGTCCACAGCCCACTGCGTGCCCTTTACGACGCGCTCGGGCTCGAACCAGACCATAAACTTGGCCCCTGCCTTATGCACCGCATCGGCCACCGGCCTGAGCCCCTCCGGGAAGCGGGTCGAGTCGATCGTCCAGTTGCCGTTCGTGTTCGCCCACGACTTGCCGTTACGGTAGTCGGAAGCACCCGCCGTCCAACCCGCATCGAGCCAGAAGACATCGGGCACCAATTCGAACCGCTTGTAGCGGTTGACCATCGCGATGGCCCAGTCGGCCGTGAGGCACGAATACTCGGTACAAGGCGCGGGATCGCGGTAATTGAAGCTGAACGAGAGCGGATACGTGGCCGGTTTACCATCGACCTTGCGCGCCTGATGAACCCGCACGAAACGGCGGAACGCGTTATTTCCTACCATGCGGTCGTCCCCCTGCCAGAAAAGCAGGCCTATGCTCGGCGTGCGGATCGACTCGTCGGGATGCAGATACAGGCGCATCGTCTTCATTCCGCTACGGAGCGCAAAACCCCGGTCGCCCACCTTGTCGATATCGGCGAACCAAGTACCGGTCCAGCCGATCGCCACGACGACGCCCTGACCTCCCGGCGTCTGAATGTTGAAGAAAGGCAGGAACTGTCCCTGCGACGAGCGACCGCCTTCGGGCATCATAGCGAACGTCTCGCCCGCTACGAGCGGAGTCGAGTGCGGCGCGAAGTCGTTCTTGGTTATGTGATTGCCTTCGGCATGATGCACGATGACCTCGCCGCTGTGCGGATAGGTCATCCGGAAATCGGCTACGCGAACGTCCTCCAGAATCGGCGTGTCTTTCTTACCGGTCTGCGTGAAGTTCAGTACCCACTCGACGGCATGGAACGACGGATAGCCTTTCACGCGGCATTCCACTTTCAGGCCGGTCGAGCGGTCGGTGTAAGCGTAAAGATACTCGATACGATCGGGATCGTTGCTTTCGAGCTTCGTCGACGAATAACTCCAGCGCGGCAACAATGCCGAAGAGTGCTTTCCCCCGTAGACGAACGAGAAAGGAGGAATCTGTCCTTTGCCGAATCGGGTCTCGATCCAGCGGGCGACGTCGACGGGATCGTCGCTCATCCGGACCGTAACCTGAGCCCCTGCAAGGACGGGAGCCAATGCCAGCAGCACGAGGCTGAAAAAGGTTCTGAAAAACGGTTTCATCAATCGGTTCTATTTAAGTTATTGGTTGAATTTCAATACAGCGAAAGGGAACTGCGGAAAACCGACGAAGCCGCAGGAATCGTCTCCTGCGGTCTTCATGCGGTCATCCGCGCCATCCCCCCGGTCCGGATTCGATTCGCCGGACCCGGATTCGGGAAAACCCGAAAGAGACAGCGCCCCACCCGGAAAGTCTACCGCTCCCCCGTTCCGTCTTTGTATATCACCGCGGCCTCGAGCGCTTCGATCAGGATGTGGATCACCTTGATATGGATCTCCTGAATCCGGTCGGAATACGGCGCGGTCGGCGCGCAAATCGCCACGTCGGCCATTTCGGACAGTTTGTTGGTCCCCTCTCGGGTCAGCGCCAGCACTTTCATACCGGCCTCGCGCGCTTTTTCGACGGCCATCACGACATTGCCCGAGTTGCCGCTCGTACTGATCGCGAGCAGCACGTCGCCCGGACGTCCGAAAGCCTCGACCCAGCGCGCGAAAATCTGATCGAAACTGAAATCGTTGCCCACGCAGGTCATATAAGCCGCGTCGTTGATCGCCATGGCCGGCAGCGGCCGGCGGTCGCGGCGGAAACGGCCGGTCAGCTCCTCGGCGAAATGCGCCGCGTCGCACAGCGACCCGCCGTTGCCGCAGCTGAGAATCTTGTTCCCGTTTTCCAAAGCGGCCGCGAGCATATCGACCGCCTGACGCATCCGGCTCACCGTGTCCGGATTCGAAACGAACGCCTGCAGCACATCCTGCGCCTGCTTGAGGCTCTTGCTGATAATATCTTCCATTGCTCTATTCATCCATAAAGTTCGACTAAATCAGGTTGGCCGCTACGGACAGCGCAGCGTAGTCGCCGATCTGCTCGCCCAGCTTGGCGGGCCGCACCGAGCACACCCGGCGCGCGTGCGAAAGCGCCTCGCGCTCGATCTCCTGCAGCACGAAGGGCTCCATCAGCTCGCGGTTGCGGACATAGATGCTGCCGATGACGATCACCTCGGGGTTCAGCAGGTCGATGACCATCGCCAGTCCCCGTCCGAGGTAAGTCGCCGAAATCCGGTAGATTTCGAGCGCCAGCGGATCGCCCGAGGCAGCGGCCAGCGCGACCGTATGCGCGCTGATCGAGTCGAGCTGTCCCGGCGGGCACCAGGCGACGCTCTCGCCCATCTGCTGCTTCTCGCTCACCTTGAAACGGGCCAGCTGGGCGATGCCGCCGCCGCTGGCGAACCCTTCGAACGAACCGCACTTGCCGTATCCCACCGGACCGAACTCCGACAGGCGGATATGCCCCAGCTCGCCGGCGTTGTCGTTCGTCCCGGCGTAGAGCTTGCCGTCGAGAATCAGCCCGGCGCCGAGTCCGGTGCCGAACGTCAGAAACACCATGTTCTGAGTCCCGACGCCGGCGCCGAACTTCCACTCGGCCAGCGCGCACGCGTTCGCGTCGTTATGGATTCCCGTCCTGATCCCGAAACGTTCTTCGAGCATCCGGACGATCGGAATATCGTTCCACCCGGGCAGGTTAGGCGGCGACATGACCACGCCTCGCTTGCTGTCGAGCGGCCCGCCGCAACTGATCCCGATCGCGCCCGTGTTCGACGAGTCGAGGCCGTGCCGGCCCATCATCTGCTCGATCTCGGAACAGATGTTGGCGATCGTCTCGTCGACGCTCGTCGTGGGAAACTTCACCTTTTCGACCAGATGCAGCGTATCGCCCTCTTTCTGTCCGTAGATCACGGCGCATTTGGTTCCGCCTATGTCGACGCCCAAGATATTTTTCTTCATTTTCATGCTATTTGTCCTTGTTCGCGTAGAGTTTCGTCTTGTCGAGCCAGTTCCGGTACTCTTTCAGATCGTAGGGAGGCTCTCCGTACAAATAGTGGTTCCCGAAACGCTCGCCGTCGGCCTCGTAGCGGATCAGCAGCATACCCTGCCCTTCCAGCACGGGCAACCGGGCGATCGTCTCGCGGCCATTGGCGCCCACGCGGTAGTTTCCCTTGAACACCTCGCGCCCGGTCGCTACGTCGGTCACCGTCACGGTTCCCTCGGCCGGGTGGCGCGTATCGTTCACCGCCACGAGCGGATAGGCTCCGTCGACCGGATCGTTGACGAACACGCAGACGTTCTTCTGCACGTTCGACAGGAAATAGTACGCCAGCTTTTTCGAGCCGTAGTAGTCGACCACGGCGTCCGAAACGATCGGCCATCCGTCGCGCACGTTCCACCAGATGATGCCCGTCCGCTCGAACTTGCGGCCGCGCCACATCTCGACGAAGTATTTCATTGCCTCGGCCTGAACCGACTGCGAAGCGAAGACGAACTCGTCCAAATCGTCGGGAACCGAGCCGAACAGGATATTCACCTGATTCAGCATCAGATTGTTGCGATCCATCGTCGGACCCCAAGCCACGAAGCGCCGCGTCGACTTGGTGATCCACTCGTCGTTCCACTGACGGCCTTCGGTCCACGGATAGAGCCCCTCGGCGGTCATCATCTTCTCCAGACTGCTGCGGTTCGGACAGCCGTGATAGCCGATCTCGCTGACGAAAGTGCAGGGAGCCGTCGTGTAGAACTTGTCCTTATAGTATCCGCGCGGGCCCCACAGGTGGTTTTCGGGCAGATACTGCTCGAGGCTGCCCTTTTCCCATACGGCCTCGCTGTAATAGGGCGAGCTGGGCAGATAGGGACGCGTGCCGTCGAACTCATAGAGCACCTCGGGAATCACGTGACGCGAAACCTGATCGCGGTTGGGATCGAGGTGGAACGGCTGGAGACGGCTCCAGAACAGATTGGCGTCGTCCTCGTTGTTGCCGGCCCACAGCGCGAGCGACGCGTGGTTGCGCAGCTTCAGTACGACCGAGGTGACCTCTTCGCGGAACTGGTCCAGAAAATCGTCGCGCTGCGGATAGAAAGCGCATCCCATCGCGAAGTCCTGCCATACCATGATGCCGTTCTCGTCGCACAGGTCGAAGAAGCGGGTGTCCTCGTAGACATTGCCGCCCCAGCAGCGGATCATGTTGCAGTTGGCGTCCGTCACGAGCTTGATCGCGCTCTCGTATTGCGCCGCATCGCGGCTGTGGAGCGCGTCGAGAGGCACCCAGTTCGTACCGCGCACGAAAATCTTCTCGCCGTTGACCACGAAGCAGAACTTGCCGCGCTCGTCGGGCAGATGAATGTCGGAAATGTCGAGCTTCACGATCCGCAGGCCGATACGCTTGACGTCCGTGTCGAGCACTTTGCCGTCGGGACCGATCAGCTCGCTCTTGGCCTCGTAGAGAGCCGGCTCGCCATAGCCGCGCGGCCACCACAGGTCGGCCTTCTCGAGATTCGCCACGATGCGGCCCGCGTGCATGAATGCGATCTGCTCGCCCCGCCATGCCTCCTTGCCGTTGCGCGTCAGCGTGAAGCGGAGCTTCGCCTTGTCGTACAGATCGAAAGGCAGCTTGGTCTGGAAATCGACGAACAGGCTCACGTTGCGCGTAGCCGTATCGATATGCGTGGTCACCCACGTAACGTCCGTGAAGCGGGCGGGCTCGAGCACGCGCAGCTCGACGCCGCGCCACAGCCCGGCGCTCACCAGACGGGGCATGATGTCCCATCCGTACATGTGCGGCGCCTTGCGGATATAGACCGATTCCTCGGTCGCGAAATTACCCATGCTGAACATGCCGAGCAAATGGTCCTGCGACGCGGGCACGACCGGGCGGATGATCACCTGCACCGTATTTTCGCCTCCCTGCTCGATCAGGTCCGTGACGTCGAAGCGGCGCTCGATCAGCATGTCGGCCGAGCTGCCGGCGTGCTTGCCGTTGACCCAGATGTCGGCCAGGCAGTCGATGCCGCCGAACCACAACTCGGCACGCTGTCCCTCCGAGAGCTTCGGAGCGGTGAAGCGGCGCGAGTAGCACCACTGATGCCCTTCCCACGCGCGCAGCTTATTGACATTGGCCCCGATCATCGGGTCGGCGATCAGGCCGGCGGCGAGCAAGTCGAGCTCGACATTGCCCGGAACCTGCGCGGGAATCGTCTTTACCTCGACCTCTTTCAATTCAGCCGGATCGGTAATGGCCTCGGCAGGCTGTTTCCAGTAGGAGAGTTCCCACGTTCCGTTCAGCGAGACCGGCCCGCTCCACGCCGGAGCGAACGCCAGCCCGAGCAGCAGGCTCAGGCACCATCGGATTATCGGATTTCTTTTCATCGTTTTTTCTTATTGCGTTTTATCGGTTGAATGCTATGAATGTCCGAAGCGAAGCCGCATCCGGCGCTAAAACTTGAAATCGTGCGTCCCGGCTCCGACCTCGACCGTCTTGCCGCCGGCTTCGACCGTCGCGGTCGAGTTGACCGGAACGGTCACCGTCAGCACGACGCGGTCGCCCTTGCGTTCCCAACGCGAGCGGATCGGACCGCTGACCGAGCGATACTCGGCCTCGGCCCAGTCGAGCCCGTCGAAGAAATGCGGACGGAACACGATGTGGCGGTAACCGGGCCGTTCGGGATCGAAGTTGATGCCCGCGATGTCGCTGACCATCCAGGCGCTGATGTCGCCCAGAAAAACATGGTTGACCGACGCGTCGCGGAACTCGGGCGACAGGGCCCAAGTCTCGGCCAGCGTCGTGAAGCCCTGCTCGATCCACCATCCCCAAGAGGGGCAGTCCTTCTGCGAGGCCATCTTGTAGGCTACGTCGCCGTGACCGTAGCGCGTCAGCATGCGCAAGGCGTACTTGCTGCCGAGCGTGCCGAAGTCGAGATGGAAATCGTTGTCTTCGATCGCCTTGGCCAGATTGTCGGCCACACGCTGCTCGTAGCCCTCGGGCACGATGCCGAGTCCCAGCGCGACGGCCAGCGCGGCCTGCGAGCCGTTGGCGTACGACACGGCGGTCGAGTCGAAGTAGATTCGGTTGACCGCCTCGCGGATACGCTCGGCTTTCTCCCTGAACGGAGCGGCGTCGCGGCCGGTCAGTTCCGCGAAACGGCTCATCAGCGCATAGTCGAGGTAGTAGAAGCAGCTCGACGTATAGGCCGTAGGCGTCTGCGTCTTGTAGAACACCCAGTCGCCGATACCGTAAGTTACCAGCCCCGTCGAATCCTCGCGGGTCTTCAAATAGGTCAGGTACTTCTCGACCGTCGGATAGATCTTCTCGATCGTGCGCTTGTCGCCGTAATAGTTGTATATCGCGTTCGGGATAATCAGTATCGAGGCGTCCCAAACCGGACCGATCCAGTCGTCGTACCCCCAGCTCGAGGTCGGGATGATGCCGGCGATCCGACCGTCCTCGCGGATATTGTCGGCGACATCGTCGAACCACTTCTCATAGAACAGGATACCGTCGTAGTTGAGCAGCGCCAGATCGATCGCCAGCGCCGCGTCGGCCGTCCAGCCGTTCTTCTCGCGCTGCGGACAGTCGGTCGGAATGCTCATCAGGTTCGCCAGATAGGCGCGGCGCGTGGCCTTCCACACCTCGTTCAGCATGTCGTTCGAGCAGCGGAACTCGCCCACCGGCTCGACGGCCGTATGCATGCAAAGCGCCGTGAGGCTGTTCTCGTCGAGCTTCATCGGGCGGTCGGAGCGCACCTCGACCCACCGGAAGCCGTGATAGTTGAAGTCGGGCGTGAAGGTCTCCTCGCCGTCGCCCTTGAGCGTATAGTAGTCGGTCTGGAAGCCCAGTCCCGGCATCGGATCGTAATAGATGTCGATGTTGCGCATCTCGACGCGGCCGTTGTCCTTGAGCAGTTCGCCGTGCTGCATCTCGACCTTCGTGCCCCGCTCGCCCGAAATTTTCAGCCGGCACAATCCCGACATATTCTCGCCGAAGTCGAACACATAGACCGTATCGCCGAACGAACGCACCCCGACGGGTTTGATCTCGCGCGTGGGACGGATGCCGGGCATCGTCTGCGCCGTCAGAACGGGCGAGGGAGCCGCTACCTCGAGGGCCGGCTTCCATGCCCGGTCGTCGAAGCCCGGACGGTCCCAGCCCGGAATCTCTAGACGGGCGTCGTAGGTGTCGCCGCTGTAAATGTTGTTCTGCAGATAGGGACCCGTAGCCGTCTTCCACGACCCGTCCGAAGCGATCACCTCGCTCGTGCCGTCTCCGTAGACGATATACAGCTCGCAGATCATCCGCGCGCGGTCGCGCCAGCGGGCGTCCTCGAAATCCCATGTCGCCACGGGCGCTATCTCGTTGTAGAAGCCGTTGCCGAGCACGGCGGCCACGACGTTCTCGCCCGGACGCAGCAGCTTCGTCACGTCGTAGGTCGCATACAGGTTGCGCTTGTCGTAATGCGTGTAGCCGGGTTCGAGCTTGTTCTCGGTCACAGGCTCGCCGTTGACCGTCATCTTGCCGTAGGCCGCGGCGCTCATATACAGCCGCGCCTCGCGGACGCCGTCCTTCACAGTAAACGACTTGCGCAGCATCGGCGAGGGAGCGAAGTTCTTATCGTGACGGTCGGTGATCCATTTCGCCGTCCAGCCACCGTCGGCCATCGCCGTCTCGAAGCTGTCGACCGGCGAGCAGACGATCCGTCCGGCCTCGTCCCATGCCGTCGCGCTCCAGTAGTAGCGCGTGCGGGGCTCCAGCGCCAGAGCGGCGTCGCACTCTACGAAGCCGTTCCCCGAAACGATCTCGGGCGTTTGAGAAATGAACAAGCGGTACTAGATGATGTAGCTAAGTACATGAAACAATGGGGGCTAACTCCTAATCGTGATACTGTGAAACTACATCAAGAACTTTCAAGCACAAGTTGCCCTAGACGGTCAGTAGAAGCTCACGGTGGAACTTTAGAAAGCTGTCGCTCATACTTTATCACAGAACTAAACAAACGCCTTACAGGTCAAACTGAAAGCAAACAAAACGAAAAGGAAATCGAAATGTATCTTATTTATTGCACAGACACAAAACGCTACTATGTATCTAATGGAGTATCAGTACGCTATGTACGATCTACACGCATGTTAGAAAACTATCAAAACAAATGGGGTAAACTTAATCTGCCTAAAGATACCATGTTACAAGTGGAACTAGACGCTGAATTTGGACCAAACGCAACTAAACTATAAAATAAAAAAAGACAGCTTTATAGCTGTTTTTCTTTTGTAATTGAGCATATCTTAAAGAGGATATACCTACTTTCTATTTTTAATTAATTTATTTTGTTTTTATTTTTTTACCAAGTCACCCAAGCTGTACCGCCTGAACCTTGATATATACTTACTGCTTTGTCTAAATAATCTTGTGGACTTAAGTTAGATACCTGACCATGCACGCTTTGCATTATCTGTAATAGTCCCCAGCATGATAACTCATTTTCAACATAAGGGTTTCCACTCGACTCCTTATAAATAACATCAAGCCATTTCCCAGCACTTACTCCTGTCTTGCTTGCCATATAATTCGCAGCTATTTCTGGGCTTACACTAGACCAATCACTTCCAATAGTGTCACTAGTTGCTGTGTTTGGTACACCTCCCTCATTTTCATTTTCATCGCTAACTTCTTGCGTCCTTTCGGTGTCAGGTTGTTCAGTTGTCTTATCATGTTCTCTTGAGATTCTGTCAGATTCGGCTTGTTTTTCAGCTTCAACTCTTCGTTTATTTTCTTCACTAATTCGTTGTTCTTCAAGTGCTTTCTCCTTAGCTTGCCTTATATGCTCATATTTTGCTTTCTCTTGCGTTTTAAACTCTTGTTGATATAATTGTGCCACAACATCATTAAAGTTGTTATTTGCCCTTTTATGAGCGAATTGAATCAACGCTATACTTCTTATTGTATCATCTGTTAATATAAAAATTATTTCCACCTCTTTTAGATATATTTTGCATAGTGACCTTTTAATTTTCGGCCTACCCTTATTGATTCACAGCATGCATTCCTTTTTAAACCTAGATAATACGATAATTCGATTGCACTGTCATAAATCGTTCCATTCCACAAAACTTTCTTTTTCTGATTTTCATGCATTGCATGAATTCCTGTGTTTCTTCCGTCTCTATGCTGTCTTTTTACATTTTCTGATAAAGTTACATATTCAAGATTTTCTAACCTATTATCTGTTTTGATTCCATTTAAGTGGTCGACGGTTAGTTCACTTTCTCCTTTAAAAGCTGACATGACAATTCTATGGACGAGCTCTCTTCTTCCGTTTATAGATGTTTGCAAATAACCACAAGTTGAACTAAATTTCTTTTTCTTTAGACCATTTTTAGTTATTTTAAATACTTCGCCATTATCATGAACAATATAATTTGTTTTATATCTAGTTTTATTCATTTATTCTCCTTTATGTGTACGTGAATTATAATATGCTTTCGCCATAGCTATGTCTTTATTATTTGCTTTCATATTTTTAAATGACTTAATAATTTTATAATCGCCCTGTGTATTAATTTCAATTAAACGCATTTCAAATAAAGGAACAAGCCTATACATTGTTAATACAAACGCAAAATCATTATTTGCTTCTTCTAGCGTGTCGCTTGTTTTATAATAATCTCCATCTATTGCGTTATACCAAATTTCATAGTTCATGCTATCCTACTTTCTGTGTTTCAATTGCTTACCTGATTGATTGCTTCAATAATATTATTGCCAGTATTTATTAGAATTTCATCACTTGCAGTTACATTCTTTCTTGAAAATAGTTCGTTCTCAATCTTCATAAAGTGCATTGCTTTAGCTAAAAATTGAGCAGATGATTCATAATATAATGTTTCTAGTTCATCATCTGAAAGCTGTGTTAAGTCATCGTTAGCAAAAGTTGTTAGTTTTCGCTTAATCTCTTTGCCATTGTCATCTTCTTCCACGTAGTAACGCTTCATCTATTCATACCTCTAATTTCAAATTTTTCAATAATATACCGTTTAGAGCCTAACTCAAGGCTTACTATATAATTATTGAAAGGGTCATTCTTGTTCAAGTCATTAGCAATCTTTCGTGCTGTTGATCGTGGATATTTTGACCTATTTATTTTACTTGTGTATTCGTGTAATATTATCTCATTGCCTCCCTTTGCATTTTACGCTTCAATCGTTGCTTATATA
>OGRH01002254.1_pt1 | contig 10527 bp, 3 predicted proteins | sample 1553461 | NCBI WGS metagenome assembly OGRH01 (sample SAMEA2580092, study PRJEB22360) | human gut metagenome | biome: human gut; feature: human-associated habitat; material: faeces | place: Denmark | collected 2008/2010
CCGGCCGTACCGGCTGAACTTCCGGTGGCGTTGGTGGTGATATTACCTGCATTATGGCAATTATCGATGGTACATAATGTGCTACTTGAAGCTCCTATGATTCCGGCTGCATTGTTCGTTGCCGATATATCTGCTGTATTGAAACAGCCGGTCAGACGGATATCTTCTTTTCCCGTTGTCGTACCGATGATGCCTCCGGCCGTGGCTTTGCTTGCGGTGATAGTTCCTTTATTATAGCATTCATAACAGGATACGGCATTCGCTTTGGCTACAATTCCGCCCAAAGTAGTTGTTCCTTCGATGTTACCTTCATTTCCACAGGCTTCGAAAGAAACACCGGCTTCGCTTTCAGCGGCTATACCAGCGGCATATCCGGTCTGCGCGTTGATCTCACCATAATTGATACAGCCGGTCAACTTTCCAGATGTTTTTACGATGGCAGCGATTCCGGCAGCATAATTGCTGGTGGTCGATACGTTAGCCCGGTTGACGCAGTTGTTCAGCGTGCCTGCTACTTCACCTGCCAATCCGCCTACATGCGCTTTGGTGGAAGAGATACTACCTTCACCGATGGTTAAGTCTGAAACCATGCCTTTTGCCCCGATACGGCCAAAAACACCGAGATAACCTTGGGTGTCATCTTTGAAGCTGATATTATTCAGCGACTTCTCATTTCCGTCCATGCTACCTTCGAAAGCGGTAATGCCATCCCCTGCCATCGGGGTGAATGCCTTATCTTTGAAGTCGATGTCGTTGGCAAGACGGATATGTTTACCCTCCATGTTTTGATAAGTCACCGGTATATATTCCGCCAGTGCATTCCAGTCCTCGGCACTCTTTATGAGGTAAGGAGCTTCAGCCGTACCCATTCCTTCTAATGGAACAGCCGGAAGTTTGGTCAGGATAATGGCCTTGGTCAAATGGGCTGAAGTGGCGATCAGAGTGTCGTAAGTTACTTTCTCAACCGATTCGGGTACTTTTACCGTCGATCCGTCAAGCGTAAAGGCACTCCCTTGTTTCAATGACCAACTAAAGCCTTCCGGAGCATGTAAAGTGATATCCGATTGCAGATTGCCTGCATTCTCGCCCGTTGCGATTTGTACGATGATTTGTGAAGCGTCTCGAGCTTTCTCCTCGTTGGCGAATAGTTTCAGTATCGGGTAGCGATTTTCGTTCATTTCCCAGATTTCAGCCGGGAAGTTGCTAAGTTCGCCTTTTGTCAGGACGGAAGTTGCTATACTGTTGATCCCTTCAAAACGGGTGTTGTTTGAGCCGCCATAGGGGAGCAATTGTCCGTCATAATAATTATTGTCGAGTACGTACTGGCAGGATGCACTGAATTCTCCGCTGAATGCTCCGCGGGAAGCTACGTCCTCCGTAATGATTGTACCGTAATTGATGTTATTGGCTATCGTTACATCTCCGTTCGAACCGGACATGCTGACATAACCGCAGATTCCTCCTACACGCTTCTCAGCTTGTATTGTCCCGGTGTTTACGTTATTCTGGAGGGCAATTTTGCCATAAGCATTCATTGTTCCGACAATGCCACCGGCTACGGTACGTGCAGCGGTCGGCATGAAAGCCGATAGTTTTTCTACGATAATGGTTCCGTCATTCTGGCAATTTTCTACAGTTCCGGCATTGGTTCCTATGATACCGGCTGCGCAATTATAACCGGCTCTGATGGTTCCGGCATTATAACAGTTGCGGACGGTTCCTTCACCCAATTGGGAATTTGTGCCGCAAATCGCACCGATAGTTCCGCTATAAGCTGTTATGTCGGCATAGTTCTTACAGTTTTCTATCAATCCTCCGTAGTTTGAACCGACGAAAGCACCTGATAGTGCCCAGTATTCAAATGTGCAATCGCTGGCTATGTTCAGATTGCTGAGCGACCCTCCATTTCCGAGCCGTCCGATAAATCCGAGGAATGGATTACTGTTAGAATTATCCGGTATACCCCAGCCGTCTTCCGAATCTTCCGGAGTTGTTTTCCATATTACCCCTGTTAGTTTCATCCGGTGGAGAGTGAATCCGCCTCCGTCAAAATGCCCGTAGAACTGGTGGTTGGAATCTTTTGGATCGACGTTGATGCCTTTGAATGCTTCATCGTATTCGAGATCGATGTCATTGGTCATCTTGAAATAAGTATCCCGGTAAGCCTGTTTCACTTCCGGACTGGTGAGTTCGGACAGTTTTATCAGGTCGGCTTTGGTTTTGATGAGGAATGGGTTTGCTTTGGTTCCTTCTCCTTCAAAATCGCTAGTAGAAGTAATGGTAAGGATATACGATCTTGTATATTTGCCATTGGCTATAAATAAGGTGTCTTTTCCGTTTCCGGTGAGGTGGACGGTTGTTGCGTCTTGTAAGGATGCAGCATGCCCTTTGCTGTACAACTGGCCCTGTCCGTTTCCAGCGTCCAGATAGAATCCAGCGGTGCTTTCACCACCTAATTTCAAGGTGAAGTCTTTGGTCACTTTATATACATTGTCAGGAGTGGTTTCATCCAATAAGATGGCCGATACGCTCAAGTCTGCAATGGCACCTGTTTCCAGGCCTTTCAAACGTGGGTAGAAGCCTTCGGCAAATATCCATGCACTTTCAGGGAATCCTTCGGGACCTGAGGCGGAAGTTAGTTGCCGGGTGAGCATACCATATTTCTGGGAACCGAAATCGATCATTTGTTTGTCATAATATACATTCTCGATCACGGGTGCTGCCGTTTGCTGTATAGCTCCGATCGTTTCACGTGTCTCTGTTTCGGGTTTGTATCCGGCGGTTTCTGCTACTACCGTGCCAACTGTATAGCAATTGCGGATGGTGGAGTGCGCTACGAGTTCCCCGGTCATGATGTTTCGGTTGTCATTGATGCCTCCGGTGATACCACCTACCGCTTTGCCAGCTGGTTGGCTGACATATCCGCTGTTGTAACAATTGGTTATGTTTCCGATCAGATAACCGGTAATACCTCCCGTGGAACCTTGCGACCCGATACCTGCTACTGTGCCTACATTATAACATTGACTGATGTTTCCTTTGTAACAATCGCCCACGATGCCACCTAAGTATAGTGTACCTCCAACGACGGTCGCTGTCCCAGCGAAGTAGCAGTTGGTTACTGAAGCTTGTTCCAGGTACAGGGCGCCAACGAGACCTCCGCAGGATTCGATGCTGGCGGAGTTGGAGGCGGCTATAACTGTGGCATCGGAGAAGGAATTACTGAGTTCACCGTCTATCTGTCCGGCGATTCCTCCTACACAACCTTCCAAACCGATAACCGTTCCTGAGAAGTTACAATTACTTATATTAGTGGCTCTGCCGGCAATACCTCCTGTTACCGACTGGGCTTGATTCTGTACGGTACCCGATACCTGACAGTTTTGGATACTGCCCAGACACCAGCCGGCAATGCTCCCCGTCCATTTAACATAGGATTTGATATCGGCTTTTTCTAATCTGAGATTCTTGATGATACCTGCTGTATCTACACGACCGAACAGGCCGGCTATGCCGCTGTTAATCGACTGATTCAATCCGGTGATCGTCTTTCCGTCTCCGTCAAAGGTTCCGGCAAAGCATTGCGACCAAGCATTTCCGATAGGGTCGAGTCTGAAATCCTCCAAATCGATGTCGTTGGCCAGTTTGAAATATTTACCCAGATAAGATTTAGTGTGTTTATTAGCACTGCCATAAATCAGTTCTTTATCATTATTTACTCTGTAGGCGAGCAATACGAGTTCATCTTTACTTTTGATCAAATAAGGGTTACTTTCGGTACCTTCCCCTTCGAATGTGTCGACCGGCAATTTGGGATATTTGATGGTGATGTCGGTGGTAATTTTACCATTGATGTGATTGCCGATGTAATATTTCTCTGATTGGATCGTCCAGGGACCCCAGTTTAAGGTATGATCATCTCCATTTCCGTAGATGAAGACACCGGTGGTTCCGGCATTCCAATCAACGGCATAGGTATAATAATCTTCGTTGGAATTGTTTCTGAAAGCCAGTTGTGAAGCTATTGAGAAGGACTGGTCTTCATTAAGTATGACTTCGATAGACTTACCGTGGTCGGCAAAATTTAGTACAGACAGCAAGTTGTCTGATTTCTGTGTCAGCAATACCGGGTATTCAATGTGGCTGTTGTCACGTTCATCGCAGCTCATGGTGGCATTCCCTCTGATCAAGGTGCAATCGTGGTATACACCGAAAATTCCGTTTTCATTTTCTCCTGCGGTCACAAATATTCCCCAAGAGTCTGTAAATTCGATTCCGTCTTTTGAGATTGTTCCCATGATGTCTTTCGTTTTACTTCCCTGAATCTGCTTATCGACAACGGTAACCCAGCGGATGTCACAATCGCCATAAGTCTTATGGGTAAATGCTTTCTGGTAAGGGATAGCTATCGTATTTTGCGAGAAGTCGACTTTGGCCTTCAAATCGACACCTGTGTCCCAGAAGTTCTTGAGCAGGATGGTGTTGTCATCAACTTTAGTTATGGTGACTGAGTTGCCTGCATCGGGTAGTTGGTTGGGCACTAAGGAAGGATATTGCGCAATCCAAGCTCCTAACAGGTCGTTCATTGTTAATGTTCCCTGTTCGATGGTTTTGGCAGAGTGCCTGTCAGCTTTTTCTATTTGAGAGGTAGGTCTCAAGTCGTTCGTTCTGATAGGCACCAACCTTTTTATAGAAGGCAGTTCAGGAGTTGCGATACTCTTTGCCACCGTTTGACTTTGGGCTGCCACATAAGCTGGAAACAGCATGCATACCCATAAAAGTAGTTTCCACATAGTAGTACTTTGTTTCATATAACGATTGGTGAGGTCAGATTGGTCAATACCCAGTAAGATTCCCAATGAACGGCAGCAGACCTCTTTATCTGTCGTACTGAAAATCTTTCAATATTAATTAGTTCTTTATATGTCCGCAAAGCTATTTAATAGATAACTTTCCGACTTATTTTGCCTTGTTGCAGGATATAAAGTCCCTTTTGTGGAAGATCGAATTCTGATAGTCCGTTTATGGGCTTCCGGCTGTCGATCAATGTTCCGTTACTTGTAAAGAGCTTCACGATGGGTTCGTTGCTATTTGTATTGATGCGGCTTATGACGGTAAGATGCCTTCCGTTCAAGGTGACTTGTAATCTCTCCTCTGTATTATCTTTAGTATAGATGATCGATTGAGGTGGATTATCACTTTTATATTTTAAAGTAAAGTCGTCTATGTAATTCATATCATCCACGGAAGAACTTCCGGCTGTCATATTTATCTTGTAGACCGTAGGTTGTCCGCTTTGGATATTGAAAAGTACATTTTGGCTCTCCCCCGAGGCTATATTCATTAATACTGAGCCCGATGAGCTTGTTGCCGGGACCCATGACACACCGTTGTTTGTGGAGTAGTAAAGTCTCAGGGTAGTGGTCACGTTTGTCGGATTCCATACTTGGAAGGATACGGAATGAATGTTGTTTTCTGCGGGAGTGGTAGTTTTGATTTCTCCACCTTTATATATGCCGATTGATTTTGTTCCGTTAGCTTTATCTGTTCCGGGAGCTTGTACCAATGCTTTCGAGAAATCCCATTTACTGAATTTACCTTGTATATTTCGGGCATTTCCGCTTGTAACATCCATCTCTTCAAAGTCTTCGGTCAGGGTTTGGAGCATGTCTGTTTGCGTCTTGAACTGTATCACCCCTTCGCTTGATTCGCTGATATCCGTAAGGATGACTTCTGTTTGTAGCCCGCTCCAGGACGAAATGGAAGGTGAACTTTGGTTTGTCAGTGAAGTAACATTCCCGGTTCCCGGGAAAGGGTCTCCTCCTGTATCGATGGCATAATTTCCTTGGACGGCTTTCTGTGCCCTCAACATTTCATAATACATATGTTTAGGGTCGATATTGATTTTGTTTGATGTCCAAGCATCTATATTGGTGGAATCTACCCGGAATACTAACATCCCATGCCCTGGTAGATACTCGTCCCATCTGCTTTGTTGCCGGTTTTCCAAAAGGAAGAACTCTTCCTTGATGGGCGTATTAATGCGAAATCCTTCATTCGAACTATTCAAGGCGGTCAATGTATACGTACCTTCTTCGTTTATAATACGGGGAGCTGCCCATCCCAGTGCATACCGTTCATACAGTGAATAGCCACAGGGAGTTTTGCTTTTATTGAAATAGCTGCCCGATGCCATGACCGACCAGGTATTGGGGTGTTCGCTTTCACCTCCCGAACTGCTATAGTCGGTATCGTAATAGTCTTTTAATCCCAACACATGGCTGAACTCGTGGACTATTGTACCTATTCCGTCTTGCACATGCGACCCTTCAAGACCGTTTAGTTCGACTGAACAGGCATATCTGCCGAAAGTGACGTTATCTAATGTGAAGTTGGATGGCAGTGATGAGGCATGAGGCCATAAATAATTCGTATTGTTTCCTGCGAAGTTCGAGCCTGCTCCGGCAAAAATGAAGTAGATCATATCAACCTGATTGTCCCCGTTTAAGTCGTAGTCTTTATAATTCACCAATTCATCGGCTGCTATGCAGGCTGCTTGGGCAAGTTGATGGGCATTTTCCGTTTGCCGGGCATCCGTCTGTCTATAGTTGATGCCTACCGGACCTACTACATTGAAAGTGGGGCTGAACTTTCCCATGGAATTATCGTAAAAGTAATCGTTGACACTACCGGTGCTTCCGTTATCAGTGTAGTTTCTTTGATTCACCATAGCCGTAAATCTGTCTTTTGCATCTTCATGCTCAAACTTTCTGTCCGAGAATCCGACTAATATGATTAGCCCTTTGAATTTGCTGTAATCGAAGTCGACATCTTTTTGTAACAGCCCGTTCCGTGTATAGGCCTTATTCGCTGCTTCTTTTGAAATATGGGTGAAAGGTGGATGTATGTATTTGCTTATCCCATTCAGGAAGTTCTTTTCCGTTGGCGAACGTTGAAGTTCGTCTCTGGCTGTGTAGTTTGAAGGTATCAGAGATCCGTTCCCTTCTTGTGCATATACATAAAAGCCCTTCTTGTTTTTTATGACTGTATATCCGTCTTCCGTTGTGACGTAGTTCATAAATTCATCTCCATGCTGACGCAAAGTGATGCTACTTCCATCCGGTTGTGTGATGGTGACGGGATACGGATAAGCAGGTATTGCCCCTATTGATTGGTGGCTGCTTAAAAAGACAACTGATAGAATAAAGATCTTGAGATAGCTTTTCATTGTGGAACTGATTAGTTGTTAATCCGAAAGCAAATGTAGCGGATACCTGCAATATTTGAAAATGGAAAATCAACCGATTCTTGAATAAGGTGTTGTTTTTGAAAGTAAAATGCTGTTTTATATCCTGAATTAATGGTTATATTTGCAGAAAACAGATTAAAAAGATGTCAGTGAAACTATTTCTTATACTTTTAGCTCTTTCATTGAATGTACAAATTTGGGGAATGGGAGTCGATGCAGATATAAGTCCCGCCCAAGTATGGTTCCAAAAAGGAGAAGCCTGTTACCGTGATAGTAACTGGATTGAGGCATTGGATAATTATAGTAAGCTGGTTCCTATTTATAAAAAAGAGCCTTTAAACGATCCGAATCTTTTTGCCCGAGGATTCAGTTCGGCAGGGAATATTTGCCAGATTGAAGAGCAGTATATTCAGGCGCTCGATTATTATATACTCGGCTTGGAGGCTTCCGAAAGGGCGAAGAATGAAGCTTTGTATGACCGTTGCTTGGGAAATATTGGCAATATTTACATGCTCTTCAAAGATTATGAGACAGCGTTGCTCTATTACGACAAAGGATATAATCGTTGTGTGGCTAACAATGATTTTGATATGCAAGTGAAATTTCTCACCAATATGATCAGTACCTATTGTTATATGTTACAGCCGGACAAGGCGAAAGAGTGTCATCAGAAGCTTATCAAACTCCCTGTTAAGGATATAGAGATGCATACATTTTATAATTTGATCAATCAAGCACTTATAGCACAGACAGAGGAAAACTATTCCGGAGCGATTTATTTTCATAAGCAAGCCTTGGAGTATGCCTGTCAGCGAGTCTTGGATGAGCGTTTCGTGGCTGCCGAATATAGGGAACTGAGTAATGTATATAGGGAAAAGGGGGAAATCATGCTGGCAATAGAGTGTCTGAGGAAAAGCGAGGAGATTGCCGCACGAAAAGGATATACCATGCAAATGGCGGAATGTTATAAATTGTTGTCCCAATTATATGGGTTAAATTCGGATAGTGTTTTGGCGAACCATTATCAGGCTTTATATATTTCTTTTTCTGATTCCATCAATCAAAGGGAGTATAATAAGGTAAAGAACAAATTGGTGCGATATGAAGAACAACAAAATAATACATATATCGGTAAGTTGAGCGATCGGATAAATCTTCAGCGTTGGATTATTATTGTCGTATCTGTCTGCTTTTGTATTGTTTTGGTATTGATCTTCTTCATTGTTCGGCAGAATAAAATGCTGCAACGTGCATATCATACTCTCTTTAACCGGAATAGTGAATTGATCGACTCGGATGAGAAGTACAAGCAGATGCAAAAGAAATATCTGTCGGTAGTGGAACTGCTGAAAAAGTGCCGGCAAGTGGAAGAAGCGAGAGAAAGTAAGGAGGTACACGCGATGGATACCAAAGAGATGGAGAACATGGGTGATAAGAAATTGTCTCCTGCATTGAGTACTGAACATACTGAAAAGTTATTAGAAGATATTCTTAAGGTGATGGAGGATGGTACCTATGTATTCAATCCGGATTTTAGCTTGAATCAGTTGGCAAAACTTGTTAATTCAAATACGAAGTATGTTTCATGGGTAATTAATGATACGTACAATAAGAATTTCAGAACTTTTATAAATGAATACCGCATTCGTGAAGCTAGTAAGAGACTTCTGAATACGGAAAAATATGGAAGCCTTACTATTCAAGCTATTGCCGAGGATGTTGGCTTCAAGTCTGTAACCAATTTTGTGGTATCCTTTAAAAGGAATGTTGGGATCACTCCGTCTCTTTATCAGAAAATGGCTCGTAAGGAAGTAATTATTGAAGAAGAGGAAGAAGGATGATCGGCTTTGTTTTTATATTGGGGAGATAATATCGTTTGGGTGTGTAAAGTAAACTGGGGCATGTTCTGTTTTTCAGACTCATCGGTCGGGGAACGTCTAGCGTCAAGGGGTGTAGCACTCTCGACGAGCGTAAAGTTACAACAAATTAAATCTATTTTCAAATTTTATTGCCAGTTGTTGCGCAATAGATCCCCAATTGGCTAATGGCATGGTTCATTTCTTTCGTCGGTTGTGATAAGCTAGGTAAACAAGCTTTTCAAGTGTGGTGTCGTTAGGGAATACCCCTTGTTTTGGTTACTTTCCGTATTTGGCAGTGATAATCTTCAACCGTATTTATGGTATAAATCATGCGGTGTATATCCGGTGTAAGCTGGAAATATTTAGTAAACCTCTCCTAGTTATCTTGTCATGATTTGATAACGATTGGGCATTTTTCGCCTCATTTCTCATCCGGATTAAGCCGTTCTGTTTCTGCTGCATCCTTATTGCCAGCCCCATATCCCCGTTTCAATTCTTTGAGAAACTCCTTCTGGTGTTTACTGCCAACGTATTTGATTGAGTGGTGTATCTGATGGGCTATGCAAAGATGTACTATGGTATCAGGGATACGCTTTGAATGGCATTAGGGAAGCCTTTTAAACTATTATCGACATAAGCAATAAAGGTATCTTGAACACTAGGCCCTGTAGGTCTGTAAGTACGTTTAACCAAAAGTTTGTGTCTTTCCCCTGTTTTTTTTATGTTGTCGTTCCTTTCCCCCTTCTTTTTTTCCTTTCCCTTCCTTTTTTTCTCGGTCCTCCTCCGTCGCGGTTCCCGGGCGTCCTCTTGGGCCCTCCCCCTTATAATATAATAATGTGTCCCCCTTTCCTTTCCCTTTCTTTTCCCTTTCTTCCCCCTTCCTTTCATCGCCCTGTTTCCCAGCCCCTTGCGAAAAAGTTTTTCGTTTTGTGTAAAAAAGTTCCCTTTATGTTTTGGAGTTGTCCTCCCTTTCCCTATCTTTGCACCCGCTTTCGAGAGGTAAAGCGTTCGTTTCTTGACATCCTTGCAGTGGGCGGCCCCCGGTTTTTTCCTTCTTTCTTTTTCCTCCCTTTCGCAGAGAGAGGCGGCGCGGGAAGGGGAAAGCAAAAAAACCTTAAAGGATTTGGTGGTTTCGAACAAAACCCCTACCTTTGCATCCGCTTTCTGAAACGAGGCCTCCGGGCCGTCAGGAGACATTTAGTTCTTTGAAATATTGATAAACAATACAAGTAGTACATCCCGGCCCCCGCCCTTTGGGCGGTGGGCCGGGTCCAAGATAAAGAACCGTCATTTCCGGCCCGGGCCGTTTTTTTCGGCCCGGTTCCGGTGGTTTTCTTGATAAATCGCGGCATCCATGACAGAGCAAGAACGGCTCGGGGCTTATGCCCCGGGTCTCGACAATACTTTTACAATGAAGAG
>OGRH01002256.1_pt1 | contig 10525 bp, 6 predicted proteins | sample 1553461 | NCBI WGS metagenome assembly OGRH01 (sample SAMEA2580092, study PRJEB22360) | human gut metagenome | biome: human gut; feature: human-associated habitat; material: faeces | place: Denmark | collected 2008/2010
TTCGGAGCAGACTGCGCTGCTCAAAAAGCTGGAGGCGGGCTCGGTCGATCTGGTTATCGGCACGCACAAGCTGTTCAACAAGAAGATCAAGTTCAAGGATCTCGGTCTGCTCGTCGTGGACGAGGAACAGGCGGAGATCGTGCGGAAGATATTTGACTGGTACGAGGATGGAATGTCCGCCAGCTCGATTGCAAAACGCCTGAACGCGATGCAGATCATGACGCCGGGCGATTTTAAGATCCGCGACGGCTGCAAGAGCTTTATCACGCACGACCGGAACAGCAGCAAACTTCATGCCTGGACAACGACGACCATTGCGACGATCCTGAAAAATGAAGTGTACATCGGAAACATGGTGCAGGGAAAGCACAAGAGCGTATCCTATCGCAGCAAGAAAATGATGCTGACCGATGAAAGCGAATGGACCGTCGTGGAGGGTACGCACGTGCCGATCATCTCAGACGAGCAATTTGCAATCATACACGAGCGCTTTGCCCGTCGGACCCGAATCTCGCCGGGAAAAACGCATGTGTATCCGCTTTCCGGGCTTGTATCGTGCGGCGCGTGCGGGCATCGCATGAACCGCGTTGTGTCGCAGGGCTACGCCCGGTATCGCTGCATGACGCGAACCTATGCGCCTGACAAATGCCAGTGTCCGTCTATAAAGGAAGAATATCTGGAGGAGCTGATCTTACAGACGCTTCAATCGCTGATTGCCCGGCTCGTCGACGTGAAAGCTGTGATCGACGCGGCCCGGCAATTCAAAACGATAAACGGTGCAAAGAATGAGTATATGCTGGCGCTCAATAAAGCCAAGCGGGAGCAGGAGCGGCTGCAGGATGCGCAGTTTCATCTCTATGACGATCTGCAAAGCGGACTGATCCCCAAGACGCAATATCTTCAATTTCAAAAGCGGTACGAGGCTGAGATTACCGTGCAGAAAGTAAAAATCGAGCAGCTGAACCAATGCCTGATTCATCTAAAGGAAGCTAGGCAGCAGGATGATGAATTTGTAGCCTTCTTTCAGAAGTACGGCAACATTCAGAAGCTGGACTGGGATACGGTGAATCAGCTCATCCAGAAAGTCGTCTTTCACGACAAGCAGCATGTCGATATTTACTTCCGTTTTGCGGATGAATATGAAAAGCTGTGCGGTATTGCAAACGTGATTCGCGAGCAGGAAACTGTGTTATGCTCATGACTACGAGTGACATAATAAGCACCTATTTGCCGTAAACAGCTTAAAAATCAACAAAAATACAAGTATTTGTGTGCAAATATCAGTCATTCATATGAATGGGGCTACACCTATGGCCCGCCGATGGCGGTGGCGCCGATTGGGGCGGTGCGGCGGGTGGTGGAGTTTGCGCTGACGCAGATGGAGCCGGGAAAGATTCTGCTGGGGTTCCCGAACTATGCTTATGACTGGACGCTGCCGTTCACGGCAGGGGCGACGCGGGCGCAGTCCATCGGGAACGAGGCCGCCCCGCTGCTTGCGGCGCAGTATGGCGCGGAAATTCAATTTGACGAGCAGGCGCAGACACCGTATTTCACCTATCTGGACGAGGCCGGACAGCCACACGAGGTCTGGTTCGAGGACGCGCGCAGCGCGCTGGCAAAGTTCGGACTGTTGACGGAATATGGCCTGCTGGGGCTTGGCTACTGGAACTTCATGCGGCCCTTTGCGGCGGGGTTCAGCCTGCAGAATTACCTGTTTTCCATCCCTTGAGTAACCGATGATTCAATCGTCTGCGGCTGTCAGCGGATCTTTTGCCCCAACTGTGCAGTTTGAAAAACTTGAAATACATACAGTATTCCTGCGCTTTTCAAACCTTCATTTGGGACAAAATTTCTCGCTGACAACTCTTGCTAATTCAATCAGCGGTTACTTGAGTGTCTGCGTTGACAAAATCCGGCGGGTGCGGTATGATGAAAAAACAATAAAAGGAGGACACCTTCATGCCTGCATCCAAGGTTTATTTTACCGATTTCCGGTGTTCGGTTGGAACCAGCCAGTTGGACAAGCTGAAAAAGCTCTGCGTTGCTGCAGGAATCAAAAACATTGACATGGACGGAAAATTCGTCGCGATCAAAATGCATTTCGGTGAGCTTGGAAACCTCGCCTTCCTTCGTCCAAACTACGCAAAAGCTGTAGCGGATCTCTGTAAGGAGCAGGGCGGCATGCCGTTTCTGACCGACTGCAACACCCTGTATCCGGGCAGCCGCAAGAACGCACTGGAGCACCTCACCTGCGCCCAGCTGAACGGCTTCTGGCCCATGACCACCGGCTGTCAGGTCATCATCGCCGACGGCCTGCGCGGCACCGATGAGGTGGAGGTGCCTGTGCCGAACGGCGAATACTGCAAGACGGCAAAGATCGGCCGCGCCATCATGGACGCGGATATCTTCATCTCCCTCACGCACGCCAAGGGCCACGTGTCCGCGGGCTTCGGCGGCGCGCTCAAGAACGTGTCCATCGGCATAGCCTCGTCGAACGGCAAACGCTGGATCCATTCCGCGGGCGTGGCCACCGACCACTGGGTGGAGACCGCCCAAGATGACTTCCTCGAATCGATGGCCGAAGCCGACGAGGCGGTGATCAGCCACATGCATGGCAACATGATGTATCTGAACGTCATGAACCGCCTGTCCGTGGACTGCGACTGCTGCGCCGTGGCTGAGGACCCGTGCATGGCGGACATCGGCATCCTTGCCTCGCTCGACCCCATCGCGGTCGATCAGGCCGAACCGATCGCCGAGGCGCACGACGGCCAGCCCTTCGTGGAAAGGCCCCGCATCCTGATAGACCGGAGGCAGGAGAAGCCTTCCCTGTTCCAAATCGGCATAGCCGAAAAGGCCTCCCTGCGAGACGACGGCCATCCGGGGATCCTCGTCGTCGATTACGCTCCAACTTGCCGCTCCGGATGTCGTCTCGATTCCGGAGAGCCCTGCCAACGCCTCCGCAAGCCCGTCCAAACGGGGCGACGGACTTCTCAGCAATCGGCCGAGACGAACCTGCGCAAGCGCGCCCTCCTTAGCGAACCGATCCATCAGTCGGTCGTACAACTCCGAACGGCCGGGCTGCACCTGTTCCGCATCGAGCAGAATGTTCTCGCCGTCGCTATAGCGAAGAAACAGCGACGGGTCGTCCGCAAGCGCATGCAGACTGAAACTTATCAAGGCCAGCGGATAGTCGTCCGCCTCCGGGCCGAAAAACCCGTTGCCGCACAAAGGATGCCGGTAAGCCGGCGAGGCGGCTACCAGTCCGGGCCTGCCCGCCAGCGAGGGCAGGTAGACCCCGTCGTAATCGATCAGGCGCAACGACCCGTCGGGCATGACGATCAGATTGTCTTGCTTCAGGTCGCCGTGTGCGAAATCGGCCTCCAGCAGCCACAATCCCAAACGGTCGAAGCGCCGGGCCAGCGCCCCGAGCCCTTCGCGGTCGTCCGAGCCGCACAAGCGGGCTAGACAACGGCCCAAAGGTTCTCCATCGGCCCACTCCATCAGCACGACCGAACGGTAGCTGCCCTGTCCGGCCAGATCGAACACGTACAGTTCGTCGGGCAAATAGCGGCACTCGACCAGATACGGGGAGCGGACACGCCCCAGCGCCTCGCATATCGCCTCGGCATAGCCCGTCGGCCGTATGTAGCATTTCAACGCCCTGCGCTTGCCGTCGGCCGTCCGTATCCGGAATACCGCCGCGTAGTTGCCGGCTATGAAGACCGGGGCCCCGCAGGCATCGTACTCGGGCGATACGTCGCCCAGCGTGCGAAACAGTCCGTAGGGCGCGCCGAGCGCCTCGACGTAACGGCCGATCGCCGGCAGGGAAAAGTCAGGTTTTCGTTTCATCAGGCTATCGTTACGAAAAAGGGGAAGTCCCGTCGCGAGAACTTCCCCAAAATAAAGATTCCGAACAGAATGCGCAAACAATACGTCGAAAAACGCAATTTTCTTACGCGCCTTACCGGTTCATGATCCGGTTCTGCAGGTTGATGCTCTCGAGATGAATGGCTTCGAGAACGGTCTTGAGAAACTCTTCGCTGACCCCCAGCTTCGGAGCCTGCGAGACGACCCGGTCGACGATGCTGCTCCAACGGCCTCCCTGCAGGATCGCCACGTTGTTCTCCTTCTTCACGCGGCCGATCTCCTCGGCCACGCGCATCCGCTTGCTAAGCAGCTCGAAAGTCTCGGCGTCGATCTGATCGATTTGCGCGCGCAGCTTCGCCAAGGCCTGCTGATAGGAAGGGCTGTCGGTCGTCGAGCGGCGCCATACGATGCTCCGAAGCAACGCCTCGAGCCCGTCGGGCGTCAGTTGTTGCGAAGCGTCGCTCCACGCTTTGTCGGGACAGATATGGCTTTCGACGATCAGCCCGTCGTAATCCAGATCGGCGCTCTTCTGCGCCACGTCGAGCAGATAGTCGCGGCAGCCGCAGATATGCGACGGATCGCAGATCATCGGCAGCTCGGGGAAACGGCTCCGCATCTCGATGGCCAGATGCCACATCGGGTTGTTGCGGTACAGCGAGGCTCCGTAGGCCGAAAAGCCGCGATGAATCAGCCCGAGCTTCTCGATGCCGGCGTTCCGCATCCGCGCGACGGCGCCGCCCCACAGCTCGATGTCGGGATTCATCGGATTCTTGATCAGCACGGTCACGTCCGAACCTTTCAGCGCATCGGCTATATCCTGCACGCTGAACGGATTGACCGTCGTGCGCGCGCCGACCCAGATCACGTCCACGCCGAATTCCAGCGCCGCCTCTACATGCTTGGACGTGGCTACCTCGGTGCCGATCGGCAAGCCCGTAATCTCGCGGGCACGGCTCATCCACGCGAGCCCCTTGAGGCCCACGCCTTCGAACGAACCGGGCTTCGTGCGCGGCTTCCAAATGCCGGCCCTCAGCACGTCGACGAGACCCGTGTCGGCAATCCGCCGGCAGGTTTCCAAAGTTTGTTCCTCGGTTTCCGCACTGCACGGGCCCGAGATAATGAGAGGGCGTTTCGCCTTGATGTCAAACGGTTTCATATCGTTGTTCTTTTCGCGTTGTTTCTCATTTGCCTTGCCGGAGCCCGGACGAAACGGGAAGGCCCCGCTCCGCCGAGAAGCGATCCCGACCGGCGGCTTTCGTTCCGTTCCGGCCCGGACGCCGACGCCCGGGCCTCCCCTCTCGGAATCCCCGGCCGGCTATTTCAATATCTTCTTGATCCGGTTGGCGCGCTGCATCATCGTTCGCAGCCCTTCCGTATCGTCACGCTCGAGCATGCGCCGGAAAATCTGCAACTGGTGGATATGCTCCCGCAGCACGTCGAGCACGTTATACTTGTTCTGCATGAAGATCGGAACCCAAGTCTCGGGCGAGCTCTTGGCCAGACGGACCGTGCTCTCGAAGCCGCCTCCGGCCAGATCGAAAATATGCTCCTCCTCGCGCTCCTTCTCGAGCACGGTCAGCGCGAGCGCGAACGACGTAATGTGCGATATATGGCTCACATAAGCCGTATGGGTGTCCTGCTCCTCGGCGCTCATGTACTTGATCGGCATGCCTATCCGCTCATAGACCCGCTCGACGAACTCCACGGCGTCCGGATCGCTCAGCTCGCGGTCGCAGAAGACGACCGTGCGGCCCCTGAAAGCGTCGTGCTCGGCCGCCTCGGGACCGCTGTACTCGGTTCCCCACATCGGATGCGTCGCTACGAAGCGGCCCCGGCGCGGGTGCTGCGCGATCACCTCGCACAGTTCCTGCTTGGTCGAGCCCATGTCGATGACGACCTGCCGATCGACCTGATTGAGCACCTTGACGGCCAGCAGCGGAATAGAATCTACCGGCGTAGCCAGCACCACCAGATCGGCCCCGGCGACAGCCTCGGCCAGCGATGCCGTCCGGTCGACGAGCCCCAGTTCGAGCGCCTTGGCCCGGTTTCGCTCGGAATTGTCGACTCCGATCACCTCGTCGCAAATTCCGTTATCCTTGAGCGTCAGAGCAAACGATCCTCCGATCAGCCCGACGCCTACGATGGCCGCTTTCATAATACCATTCCTTTTATTTGGTCGGCCGCGCGTTGCAGCACTTCCTCCGTTGCGCAGAGGCTGATGCGGATGTAACGGTCGCCCTCCGAGCCGAAAATGCCGCCGGGCGTCAGGAACACGCCGCAGCCGTTCAATACCCTGTCCGAAAACTCATAGCAGTCTCCGGCTCCCTCGGGGAGCCGTCCCCAAACGAACAGCCCCGCCTGAACGGGATCGTAGGTGCAGCCGACCGCGTCGAGTATCTCGTAAGCCTTGGCCTCGCGGCGGCGGTACAGCGCATTGAGCTCCCGATACCAGTCGTCGCCCAGCGACAGGGCTTTCGCGGCAGCGGCCTGCAGCGGATAGAACATGCCCGAGTCCATGTTACTCTTGAAACGGATGATCTCGTCGATGCGCTCGCGGGCTCCGCCGATCATCCCGATTCTCCAGCCCGCCATGCAGTGACTTTTGCTCAGCGAATTGAGCTCGAGCGCCACTTCCGTCGCTCCGGGCGTGGCCAGCAGGCTCTCCGGACGGTCGTTGCGCAGAAAGCTGTACGGATTGTCGTGCAGCAGCAGGATGCCGTGCCGGCGGGCGAAATCGACCAGACGGCGGAACAGGCCCTCCTTCGGGGCGGCTCCGGTCGGCATGTGCGGATAGTTGACGATCATCATCTTGACGCCTTGCAGACCGCCGCGCTCGATTTCGTCGAAATCGGGCATCCACCCGCCGTCCTCGCGCAGCACGTAATCGACGCAGACGCCCCCGGCGATCGTCACCGCCGAACGGTAGGTCGGATAGCCGGGATTGGGCACCAGCACGCGGTCGCCTTCGTCGAGATAGGTCATACAGACGTGCATCACGCCCTCTTTCGACCCGATCAGCGGAAGAATCTCGCCCTCCGGATCGAGCGCGACGCCGTAGCGCTCCTTATACCAAAGCGCGAACGCCTCGCGCAGCACGGCCGCGCCCTTGTAAGGCTGATAGCCGTGATTGCCGGGCTTGGCGGCCTCGGCGGCCAGCGTTCCGATCACGTCCGGATGGGGCGGCCTGTCGGGACTGCCGATACCCAAATTGATGATCTGACGGCCCGAGGCGCGCATCCGGTCGATTTCGCGCAGCTTCTTCGAGAAATAGTACTCTCCCACTCCGCCGAGTCTCCGGGCCAATTTCATTTCGATCGGTTTCATCTCTTGTCGTTTTTCAATCGTTCTCATTGTCCTTTGCGGTACACGCCGTACACGTGCAACTCGCTGGTGACCGACCGCATCCGCTCGATCACGCGGTTATAGTCGTCCATGCAGGCGAACTCCATGTCGACATGAAACATATAGTGCCACGGCTCGCTCGGAATCGGCGAGGACTGCAGCTTGGTCATATTGATCGTCGAGTCCTCCATTTCGCGCAGTACGCGTATCAGCGAGCCATGACGATGGTCGGTCTTGAAGCAGAGCGAAGCCTTGTCCGAGCGCTCGTCGATCGGCTGGTGGTCGGGACGAAGCACCAAAAAACGCGTGTAGTTATTACGGATCGAGTGGATGTCCGCCGCGACGATTTCGAGCCCGAAAAGCTCGGCGGCCAAATCGCCGGCTATGGCGGCCGCATTGCGGATGCCCCGCTCGGCGATGCGCCGGGCGCTGAGGGCCGTATCCTCGGTCTCGACCAGACGCCAGCGATGCGTATCGAGAAAATCGACGCACTGCAGCAGCGCCATCGGGTGCGAGTGCACCTCCTCGATTCCCTCGAGCCCGACCCCGGGCAGCGCCATCAGGTTCTGCCGGATATGCAGGTAATACTCCCCGGTCACCTGAAGACGGCTGTTATGCAGAATACCCAGATTGGGCAGAATACTTCCCGCGATCGAGTTCTCGATCGCCATGATACCGTACTCGGCTCCGCCGCTCTCGACCTGCCGGGCCACTTCGCGGAACGTATCGCAGGGAACGATTTCCGCCCGCTCGCCCAGAAAGCGACGCGCGACGATATGATGGAAACTACCTTCGTAGCCCTGAATGGCGACGCGCGCTCCCACGCCGCCCACAGCCTCCGGCTCCGTCCATTCGTTCTGGCTTGTCATCTTCATCTCAAAAAAAAAACCCGGACCTTGCAAGGACCGGGATCGTCTATCTTTTCATCGTTCGATTCGTTCGCTAAAGGCAACGCGATCCCAGTCCGCTTTTGGTAAAGTAGAAGTAAAAATAATAACCAAAAAAAGGCGAAAGCTGATTCATCGCTCCTCGTAACGGATTAAACGTTCTACAGTTTCTGTTCGACACGGCAAATGTATAACAAAAAAGAGAAAAAACAATGCGCCCCGCCCCGAATTTAACAACTCGGCCCGGCAAACATGGAAATTTCACAACCAGGCGACGATCCGGAAACTTCGGGCAGGCCATATCAGGGGAAATCCGGCTCTCCGAAGATCGCTCGGCCGCAAACTACTTGGGCGTTTGTTTAATGCCGTCTGAAAAACGTTGCAAGAATCTAACGCATTTTTATAATAATCATAGGCTTTTCCTGCCGAAGTAAATAATTTAAAGGCGTCCGATTTCCCCTTTCGTCCATATGGAAATATTCCCATACAGAATAATTTCTCAATAAAATGCCACAATCTGAACGAAGGGAACCATCTAAAAAGTAACGACTTAAACGTCCTGACTTTTCAAGTTTCCGCTCCAATTCTTTTCTGGTCATATCTAACTTTTATATAGAGGTCGGATATAGTCCTAAATTCCGAAGGGCTTTGTATGAATTCTTGTACCAGATTGACCAAAGATAGGTACCGCAAAACTTGATTGTATTTAAAATTTCATAAGTCAAGGTAAATCAAATTGCCCTGACTTCGATTCATGGCCGCTTAGGCTTTGGAAATCATCTGATCACCATTTTATGCCATATTTCTCACTTGTTTGATGGAAACTTAAAGCATCTTGATAAATAAAATCGTAAGCTTCTTCTTCGGAATGAAAAAATCTCATATTACTACGACCTCCTTTTTCGTCGAAGAAGAAATATTCCCAAACAGAATAGTTATGATATAGGATATATTTATCAGGTTCTAATGATCCATCGAGGGAATACAGATGCTCCAATTCCCATTCCTTCAAGTTCGCGGTTAACTCGCTTTTTGTCATAACGTCCTTTTACAGGTTTAAAATTTATGAAACTTCAGACCTATCAGATGTAATCAAACGATGATACGAACCGGAACGCCGAACTTGAAAGCATAGTCTGCCTATCGCTTACGGATCAACGGACGTTCGGGACGGAAGCGCTCTCCTCTCCGTTCTTGTCCTCGTTTTCGGTTACGGTCTCTATTTCCGTCCGCTCGTCCTCCTCGTCGTAGTCGGACAGCTGGTTCGGGAGGCTTTTGGTCGCTTTGACGCCCAGCTCGCGCAGCCGCTCGGTGCGGCGGATCAGATTGCCCTGACCCGTCTTGAGCTGCTTGATCGCCTTTTCGTACTTTTCCGACGAGGCGGAGATGCTCTTGCCCAGATCGAGCAGCGTCTCGGCGAAACCCACGAACTTATCGTAGAGCTTGCCGCCCTCGTCCGCTATTTTTCTCGCGTTGCGGCTCTGCATGTCGCGCTTCCACAGGTCGTCGACGATCTTGAGCAGAGCGAACAGATTCGTCGGGCTGCTGACGATCACTTTCTTGTTGTAAGCATAGCCCCACAGCGAGGCGTCCTGCTGCATCGCAAGCAGGAAAGCCGGCTCGCTCGGAACGAACATGATGACGAAATCGGGCGATTCGGACCGCGTCCGGTCGAGCAGCGCCTGATAGCACTTGCCGCTCAGCTCGTCGACATGAGCGCGCACCGAGCGCAGATGATCCTTCACGGCACGCGAGGCTTCCTCGGGCGTCGCGCTCTCGGTATAGGCCACGTAAGCCGTCAGCGAAACCTTCGAGTCGATGACGATCCGCTTGCCCTCGGGCAGCTTCAGGATCACGTCGGGACGCAGGTTGTTGCCCTGCTCGTCCTTCAGGTTGTGCTGCGTCTCGTAGTGGATGCCCTTGGTCAGATGCGAACTGTCGAGAATCGTCTCGAGAAGCATCTCGCCCCAGTCGCCCTGCACTTTCGAGTTGCCTTTCAGCGCACGGGTCAGGTTGTCGGCCTCCTCGGACATGCGCAGGTTCGCCTCGCGGAGCCTACAAATTTCCGTTTCGAGTGAAGAATGCTGCTTAACTTCTCCTTCATACACCTCGTCGACACGCTTGCGGAAACCCTCGATCTGCTCGCGGAAAGGATTCAGCAGCGATTCGAGCGATTCGCGGTTGCTCTGCTTGAACTGCCGGCTCTTCTCATCGAGTATTTCGTTGGCCAGATTCTTGAACGCCAGCCGTTGTTGTTGTTCGAGTGCGGCGATCTCCTCGGCGCGGTGGGCCCGCTCGTGCTCGCGCTCGGCCTTCAGCTCGGCGAGTTCTTTCTCCAGCGCCTGCCGTTGCGCGGAACTCTCGGCCGCGTCGCGGGTCAGCGCGATCAGCTCGGCACTTCGCGTCTCGGCCTCGGCGCGAAGCCC
>OGRH01002264.1_pt1 | contig 10486 bp, 9 predicted proteins | sample 1553461 | NCBI WGS metagenome assembly OGRH01 (sample SAMEA2580092, study PRJEB22360) | human gut metagenome | biome: human gut; feature: human-associated habitat; material: faeces | place: Denmark | collected 2008/2010
CTTACAACTTTCTCACGTACCGGGATTGCGTTCTCACCGATACCTGCTGTGAAGACGATCGCGTCAACACCATTCATTGCTGCAACATATCCGCCTACGAATTTAGCGATGCTATAGCAGAGAACGTCGATGGCATTAGCTGCATCCTCGTTTCCGCCTTCAGCTGCCTCGTTGAGGTCACGGAAGTCGCTGGAAAGTCCGCCGGAAAGTCCGAGAAGACCAGATTTCTTGTTGAGTACATTCATAACGCCCTCAATGTCCAGGTTCTCTTTCTTAGCAATGAACTCCATGATAGCCGGATCGATGTTACCGGAACGAGTTCCCATAACAACACCTTCAAGTGGTGTAAGACCCATTGTTGTATCTACACATTTGCCATTTACAACTGCGCTGATGGAAGATCCGTTTCCAAGGTGGCAGACGATAACTTTGGAGTTGTCTTTGTCAAGGCCAAGGAAATCAACAGCTCTCTTGGATACGAAGCTGTGGGATGTTCCGTGGAAACCATATCTTCTTACTTTATATTTCTTGTAGAAGTCAAGCGGAAGTCCATAGAGATATGCTTTTGCAGGCATTGTCTGATGGAAAGCTGTATCGAATACTGCTACCTGAGGTACACCCGGCATAAGCTCGGAGCATACACGGATACCGATCAGGTTTGCAGGGTTATGAAGTGGTGCAAGGTCATTGCATTCTTCTACTGCTGAGATTACTTCATCTGTGATCACTACAGATTTGGCAAATTTCTCACCACCATGTACAACACGATGTCCAACAGCATTTACTTCTTTCAGGCTTCCGATTGCGCCTGTTTTATCATTTGTGAGGGCATCCAGTACCATCTGGATTGCTTCTTTATGTGTAGGCATTGCAGCTTCTGTGATCTCTTTGTCACAGCCTGTTTTCTGATATACTAATCTTCCATCGATACCGATTCTCTCGCAGAGACCTTTTGCAAGAACTGCTTCTGAATCAGAGTTGATCAGCTGATATTTAAGGGATGAACTTCCACAGTTGATTACTAATACGTTCATTTTCATATTCTGCCGGCAGCAAATTTCGAATACTGTCCATAATCCTGACACAAGTCTTCGAATATTTCTGTCAGCTTTTCCTTTCATATTATAATATTATTCTCATCATTTCCAGGGAAATATGAGTAATGATATCAAAGGCATCAGAATCAGAAATATCTCCTCCGATGCCTTTAACATTATGTAGTCAATGAAATAATTCTCAGTCCGTTTTACGGTCTGACTGAAATCTTATTTATTGTCGTCAGCCTGGCACTGTACTGCTGTGATAGCTACCACACCAACGATATCGTCTGCAGAGCATCCACGGGACAGGTCATTTACAGGTTTAGCGATACCCTGGGTTACAGGTCCGTAAGCTTCTGCTTTTGCAAGACGCTGTACAAGTTTGTATCCGATGTTACCTGCATCAAGGTCTGGGAATACAAGTACGTTAGCTTTACCTGCAACTTCGCTTCCAGGAGCTTTAGAAGCGCCTACGCTTGGAACGATAGCTGCATCAAGCTGGAATTCTCCGTCAAGTGCAAGTTCCGGATTCTGCTCTTTTGCGATCTTTGTAGCTTCTACTACTTTATCTACGTCAGCATGTTTTGCACTGCCTTTAGTGGAGTGTGAAAGCATTGCAACGATTGGTTTCTCCTGAACAAGAAGTTCGAAGGATTCTGCAGAAGATGCTGCGATTGCTGCAAGCTCTTCTGAAGTCGGGTTCTGGTTCAGACCGGAATCAGCAAATACAAATGCGCCGTTTGCGCCATATTCGCAGTTCGGAACTACCATTAAGAAGAATGCGGATACAAGTTTTGTACCTGGTTTTGTTTTCAGGATCTGAAGACATGGTCTTAATGTATCAGCTGTAGAGTGACATGCACCGGATACCATACCGTCTGCATCGCCCATTTTTACCATCATTACACCATAGTACAGATACTGGTTAAGAAGAATCTCTTTAGCCTGATCCGGTGTCATGCCTTTTTTCTGTCTTAATTCTACTAACTTGTCAATGTATCCCTGTGTTTTCTCTGATGTAGCAGGATCTACGATCTGTGCGCCGGAAATGTCATATCCGTCTTCAGCTGCACTCTTTTTAACAGCTTCTTCGTTACCAACAAGGATAACCTTTGCAATTCCTTCTTTTAAAATTTTCTCTGTAGCTGCCAGAGTTCTCTTATCTTCTGTCTCCGGAAGTACGATTGTTTTTACGTTTGCTTTTGCTCTTTCTTTGAGTGTGTCAATAAATCCCATGATTAAAATGGCTCCTTTCATATAGCAGTTCTGATATCCAATATCAATTTTCTATCAATTATCTGCGCTGTTTTCATTATAACTCCTGAAGCCTTGTATTTCAAGCATCTGAATGGTAGAATATGACATAAAAAAGTATTTTTTAAGATGCAATATGGTAAAAAAGAGAGAACTCTACAAAATTTCAGAAAGGAGCTTTCTGTCTAAATTTATGAAAACAGCAGGAATTATTGCAGAATATAATCCTTTTCACAAAGGACATGAATATCAGATCCGGTATACAAAAGAAAAACTAAAGGCAGACTATGTGATTGTTGCCATGAGCGGAGATTATGTGCAGCGCGGCACTCCTGCTCTCATCTCCAAACACGCACGTGCAGAAATGGCTCTGCGGTGTGGTGCTGACCTTGTACTTGAAATGCCGGTATCTGTCTCTACTGCAAGTGCGGAAGCCTTCGCAATGGGAGGTGTTTCCCTGTTGGACGGTCTTGGCGTTGTTGATATGCTCTGCTTTGGAAGTGAATCCGGGGAGATCAGCGCACTGAAAGAACTGGCTGAGATCCTTGTAGAAGAACCTGAAGAATATAAGAAACTGTTGAAAAGCTTTTTAAGCGAAGGGCTGACTTTTCCGGCTGCCAGAAGCCAGGCATTGACAGAATATTTTAAAAATCCGCGCAACTTCAGTGGTGACGATTTTGACGGGGTACTTACTCCTCTGTTAAATGAAGTTACACAGATCCTGAATACACCGAATAATATTCTGGGGATAGAATACTGCAAGGCACTTCTCCGCCTGAACAGCCAGATCCGCCCTGTCACCATCCGCAGGCAGGGAATGGGATATCATGAAACCACTGTCCCTGAAGGAGATTCAGCAAGCTCCTCCCCTGATTTACAGTCATCTACTGATTTCTTTGCATCTGCAACTGCTATACGCAGTCTTATTCAGAATCCGGGAGGTGGCCATTCAAAGGCAATCTCAGACATAAATAATCCAGTCAGGAATCCGGATACCAAAACTGCCAATATATTATCATCCCAGATTCCACCAGATGCTTTTTACGTTTTCAAAAAGGCGCTGGACTCCGGTGAATTTCTCACAGAAAATTCTCTGGACTCTATTCTTTCTTACTGCCTTATGAAAGAAAATGTAGAAAGCCTTTCTTCCTATATGGATGTTTCCGAGGATCTCGCCCGGCGGATCATAAATCAACAGAATCTTCTGTTGTCCTTTTCCCAATCTGTATCTGTTTTAAAAACCAGAGAATTGACTCAGACAAGGATACAGAGGGCATTGCTTCATATTATATTAAATATCCACACTGCACCCACTCAGATTCCCTTTGCCAGGGTTCTTGGTTTCCGCAGGGAAAGCAGTGAACTGCTAAGCCAGATCAAGCAGCACAGCCGAATTCCTCTTATCACCAAGCTTGCGGACGCCCAAAATCTTTTGGACAGTGAAGGAAATCAGATTTTATCTGAAACTGTTTTTTCTTCCAATTTATATGAAAAACTTCTGTGTCTGAAAACCGGCAGAAAATTCTGCCACGAGTCCCAGAAACAGCTTATTATCCTATAATTCTTGTTGTTTTGATGCACTTATGTTAAAATACAAACAGTGAGGATAAGGATATAAAATAAGGAAGGAGGAAAAGAAAAATGAAAGCTAATTCAGGTTTGAAAAAGAACAGAACAAAGATTCAGATGGTACTTACCGCCCTGGTAATCTTATCTGTTGTACGTCAGTTTTTCCTGGGAAATTACCACAATATGTTTCTGGGAATCTTGACATTGATCCTTTTTATGGTTCCCCAGTTTCTGGACAGGAAACTGAACGTCACAATACCACCGGGACTGGAAACAGTGATTCTGATCTTTATCTTTTCAGCAGAAATTCTTGGCGAAATCAATGCCTTTTATGTAAAAATCCCTATCTGGGATACCATTTTACATACTACTAACGGTTTTCTGATGGCTGCCATCGGATTTGCACTGATTGATCTTTTTAACCGCAGCGACAGGTTTTCCATTAAAATGTCACCGTATTTTGTAGCTTTTTTTGCATTCTGTTTTTCAATGACTGTTGGTGTTATGTGGGAATTCTTTGAATTCAGCATGGACTGGTTCTTTGGAATGGATATGCAGAAGGACTGGATCGTACCGGCCATCAACTCTGTGAAGCTGAATCCTACCGGTGCAAACGTTCCCATCCATGTAGATGTTCAGTCCCTGGTCGTTAACGGTGAGACCTGGGATCTGGGAGGCTATCTTGATATTGGTATTGTTGATACCATGAAAGATCTGATCGTAAACTTTATCGGCGCAGTCGTATTTTCTATCATTGGTATTCTGTATCTGCGAAACCGCGGAAAAGGAAAGCTGGCAGCTTCTCTGATCCCGCAGGTACGCAGCAAGCAGGAAGAAGAACATTCTTCCAGAGATCAGTAAGATCCACAATTACCGAAACTGGCGCACTTTTCTGGAAATATTCTCCAGTTCTTCTCTGGAAAGCTCAGGAAGTCTTTCCAGCTGATCCATAAACATGGCAAGTGTCTCTTTTCGCTGCATTTCCACCATCTGGGTGTAGAAATTAACCACTACCCCGGTGGCAATGGCAACTACAAAAAGCGAATAGATTGTCAGAAGAACGGAACACATTTTTCCAATAAAAGTAACCGCAACCACATCGCCAAATCCGGCAGTGGAGATCACCGCATAGCAATACCACAGTGCATCTCCGTATCGGTTAATGTCCGGTTCAACCAGCTGGATCACTGCTGCGATAGCAAAAATAAACACAATAAAACCAATGATAATTTTATCTGCGCGAGTCCGTTTTAACACACTGCCTAATACTTTAATTCTTTTCATGCACTTGTCCTCCAATAAAATAATATACTGCCTGAAATTAATTGAAGTATAGTATAAAACGGTTTCACTTGCAATATGAAAGGAGCTTAACAGTATGAAAGATAATAAAGCACTAAAATACCTCACTTTAATCACCGGAGTTTTAACATTGTTATTAGGAGTCTACACTCTTGTAAGACCAATGAGAACTTTTCTTGCCATCGGATGGATCCTGGGAATCCTTCTGTTTGTAAATGGTATTGAACTTGTAATCCTTTCTTTATCCAAAGAAAAGAAAGAAATCGGAGCATGTATTCTCGGTGTTCTGGAAGGACTTGCAGGTATTATCTTATTATTCAGTGGCATTCAGCGGTTCATCACAGACGTAATGGCAGCTTATATGGTCGGTGCAATCATTCTGATCTACGGTATTTTCCAGATTGCCGCCGGCACAAAGGTATATAAAACATCTAAAGGAAAAGGTATCCTGAGTATTGTGTGCGGTGTTTTATCCGTAATTGTCAGCATCATTTCATTTACCCATCCTGTACTTACCATGATCTCTGCAGGATATATGATCGCTTTTTCTGTTTTGATGCAGGGTATCAATATGATCGTACTTGGAATCAATTTCGGAAAGACCGAAAACTAACAAAAAGGTTATGACTGTATGAATAACACAAAAAGCCCCAAAAACGTATCTTTAAAAAATCAGTTTGAATTGTGGCTGTTCTGTGCACTCATTGGTGCTGTTGCCGGTGCACTGGTATGGATCCTGCTGAAAATAATGGCAGTGGGAACTGAATTTCTGTGGAAATGGCTTCCCGGAAAAACTTCTTTTCCATATTATACGATTCTTATCTGTGTAGCCGGTGCGGCAATTATCGGTATTTTCCGAAAAATATTCGGAGACTATCCCGAAGATCTTGAAACCGTTATGGAAAAAGTCAGAGCAGAAAAAAGATACGAATACAAAAACATGCTTGTAATGATGGTGGCAGCACTGTTGCCATTACTCATAGGAAGCAGTGTAGGTCCCGAAGCCGGACTTACCGGTATTATCGTAGGTTTATGCTACTGGGCCGGAGACAATCTGAAGTTTGCCAAACAGAATACCAGAAATTATTCGCAGATCGGTGCCGCAGTCTCCATGAGTGTGCTGTTTCATGCACCTCTGTTCGGCATTTTCGAAGTAGAAGAAAACTCTGAGGAAGACCTTGCAGTCTTAACAAAGGGTTCTAAATTATTTATTTACGGAATCGCGCTGGCTGCAGGCACTGGTATTTATGCAGGTTTATCTGCACTTTTTGGTGCAGGGCTTTCCGGATTTCCATCCTTTGATATGGTGGAACTCCAGAGAAAAGACTATCTGCTTATGATTCTGTATATTTTGTGCGGTCTTATCCTGGCATACTTCTATCAGGCAACACACAAGCTGACAGGAAGTATTTCCAGCAGATTCCCGGCAGTTGTCCGAGAGATTTTTGCAGGTTTATGCCTTGGAATCGCAGGTTCATTCTTACCTGCACTTATGTTTTCCGGAGAAGAACAGATGGGAACACTTATGAAAACCTATACCTCTTATCTGCCGCTGGCACTTATTGGCATTGCGTTTTTTAAGCTCCTGCTGACAAATCTGTGTATTCAGTTCGGTTTAAAGGGAGGACATTTCTTCCCTGTCATCTTTGCCGGAGTATGTATGGGATACGGCGTGGCAATGTTGACCTGCGGGCCAGACGGGGGACATGTGGTATTTGGAGCTGCAATCGTTACTGCATCACTTCTGGGTGGAATTATGAAAAAGCCACTGGCAGTAACCATGCTTCTCTTCCTCTGCTTCCCGGTTAAAATGTTTATCTGGATATTCATCGCAGCAGCGGTTGGGAGCAAACTTATCACACTCAAACCAGAGCAGGAACCTTCTGCAAATTACAGCAAGCAATAGAGTCGCTACCAGACAAAAAGAACCATTATATCAGAAAACATGGCTGTATGCCTCAGGCAACAACTATAACTTCTGTATATAATGGTTCTTTCATTTACAATTACATGTTATTTTTATAATTACTTTTCTCCGGAAAGAAGAATACGGTCATTATCCAGTGCTTTTCCAGCTCCTGTCTTAAACTTCTCAAGGAGACCGTCCACGGTCATGTTCTTCTTCTCTTCTCCTCCAATATCCAGTACGATATTACCAGAATCCATCATCAGGATACGGTTTCCAAGATCAATTGCAGACTGCATGTTGTGCGTGATCATTAAACAGGTCAGCTGATGTTCTTCCACAATCCGTTTCGTAAGGTTCAGCACTTTCTCTGCTGTTCCCGGGTCAAGGGCTGCTGTATGCTCATCCAGAAGCAGAAGCTTGGGCGGATTCATGGTTGCCATGAGAAGTGTCAGCGCCTGTCTCTGTCCACCGGAGAGAAGTCCTACCGGCTGAGTCATACGTTTCTCAAGTCCTATATCCAGAAGTTTCAGCTCTTCATGGAATCGCTCTTTCTCCTGTCTGGACACATGGGAAAGCCATCCGCCTTTCCCTGCTGCAAGTGCCAGATTCTCTTCTATAGTCATTCCAGGTGCAGTTCCCCTCATAGGATCCTGATACAGGCGACCGATGGTCTTTGCACGTACATGCTGGGGCATAAAAGTAATGTCCTGTCCATCCAGCATGATCACACCGGAATCTGTAAGAAAATCTCCACAGATTGCATTAAACAGAGTGGATTTACCAGCTCCATTGGAACCGATGATCGTTGCAAAATCGCCCTTCTCCAGATTCAGGGATAAATCTCTGATGGCCTGTTTCTCGTTTACCGTACCCGGATTAAAAGTCTTGGAAATATGTTCAATCTTCAGCATAAATCACTGTACTCCCTTCCTGTGAGTCATTCTTCTCTTAATCTGCGGCCACTGTTTCTTCAAATATGGACCTGAAATAGCCAGCACAACGATCACAGAAGATACCAGTTTCAGCATAAATGCCGGCATATTGAATCTCAGTGCGACGGTATATACCAGACGGAAAATAAAAGATCCAAGTACCATGCCAACAGCTCTCACGAAAATTCCACCTCTGCCAAGAATCGTACCACCGATCAGCAGGGAAGCCAGCGCGATGGTAACCATTCCCTGTCCGATATTGATATCTACAGATTTCTGTGACTGAGACAGAAGACATCCGGAAAGTGCTGTGAAGGAGTTGGCAACACAGAGACCTACAATCGTAGTAAATACCGGATTAATAGATGAGGATTTTACCATATCTGCATTATTTCCTGTTGCCCTGATTGCCAGACCAAGTCTTGTCCTTAAGAAAAATACAAGGAAGACAATCACAATGGCTACTGCAATGAAAGCAACTACAATATCTCCTCTTCCTTTCAGCGGTGTACTTTTCAATGTTTCTTTCATCATGGAAAATACCGTCTCTGTTCTGTTCATATTGATCAGGGAGGAACCTCCCATCACTGCAATATTCACAGAATAAAGAGCCGTATTAACGATAATTCCTGCAAGAAGACTGTCAACACCCAGCTTTGTCTGAAGTATGGCTGTCACAAAGCCCGAGCATATACCTGCAGCCATAGCTGCAAAAATTGATAAAAAAGGATGTCCGCTGACTGCCACTGCTGCTCCCACTGCTGCTCCCAGTGTAAAACAGCCATCAGTGGAAAGGTCACAGACATTCAGCATGGAATAACTGAGAAACAGGGCAAGAACTGTCAATGAACAGATCAGGCCAAGTTTCAGTGCGGTCTCTCCAAGAGAGAGTATAGTCGCAATAGTCACGATGATTTCCTCCAGTTTGTATTTATTTTATTACATTCAATGAACAGCAACAGAAAATATCTGCTGCTGTTCATTTTAATTCAGAAAATATATCAGTCTTTTCAACCGGCACAATGGATTCCATAAACCCAGAACTTATTCTGAATTTATTCAAAATGCTGTCCGAATATCCTTATTATTTCTCTACATCATCAAAGCTCTCTGCTGTAACGATCTCATTTACCTGTGTGCATAACGGCTCGAAATCTTTTTTAACAGTTTCAAGATCAAGTCCAAGTCCCTCGCAGGTTTCTGTATTTACTGTTGCAGTACCATTATCAAAAGTTTCAACAGATGTTGTTGCAGGATCTGCATCATTCATAAGGATGTCTGCGATCATATCTGCTGTCTTCTGTCCAAGGTTTGCATAATCAACACCATATCCGACAAATGCACCGTTTAGTGCAAAGGAGTCAGCTCCTGTATACTGTGGGATACCTGCATCAATGAATTTCTCATAGATAGAAAGCTCTGCTGTCATAATTGTGTTGTCAGTTGGTGTGAATACTGCATCTACGCCATCTGCCACCAGTGCATCTGCTGCAAGCTGTACCTCATCTGTTGTGGTACCTGTACGCTCTACATATTCGATGCCTTCTTTATCCAGATAATCCTTGGCTTCCTGGATGGCTGTTGTAGAAGAATCCTGTCCGATATCGTATAAAAGTCCGATTTTCTTTACATCCGGGTTCACTGCCTGGATCAGCTTCATGATGGATGCTGTATCCAGATAATCGCTTGTACCTGTAATGTTTGCTCCAGGTGCATCCAGATCCTCTACAAGGCCGCTTCCTACAGGATCAGACACTGCGGAAAATACAACCGGTGTATCGGTTCCTTCTGTTGCGGACTGCATACGCATTGCTACAGGTGTTGCAATACCTACCATCAAATCTACATTATCAGCCTGAAAATCAGAAATGATCTGTTCCATAACATTGGCATCTGCATTACAGTTATCATAGGACACATCAAAATTTACGTCTTTTTCCTTGCCGATTTCTTCCAGACGGGACTGGATATTGTCTACGATCTGATTCAAGGAAGCGTCATCTACATAATTGCAGATACCAATCTTGAAATCCTGTGCCATAACCGGTGATGCCATCATCATAGTTGCCATTGCTGTTGCTGCGATTGCTAATACTCTTTTTTTCATAGTCTTTTTTCCTCTCTCTACATCTTATTTAGCAGTTCATGTTTTTTTAACTGCCATAGTCTCAGGGATGTTTGCCAATCCCTTGTTACTGTCTGTGAGAAAGAACTCCCCGGATTCCTCTTTTTCCCGGATGTGTCAACTGCTGTGATACCCACCTGCCATCAGCAGATTTTCCTGCATTACAGGGGGTGCCATATAACAGATTCTCTTTATATATAAAAAAATCCGCCACAAGCTATCTGTTGCTTGAGACGGTAATAAGAATCTTATTATCGCGGTACCACTCAAATTGACGAATCGTCCACTTTCTCATGTACAAACATACACTCCTGATTGATAACGGGTTCGGTTCCCGACAAGCCATACTCTCTTG
>OGRH01002268.1_pt1 | contig 10468 bp, 9 predicted proteins | sample 1553461 | NCBI WGS metagenome assembly OGRH01 (sample SAMEA2580092, study PRJEB22360) | human gut metagenome | biome: human gut; feature: human-associated habitat; material: faeces | place: Denmark | collected 2008/2010
CAATGAGCTTGACAAGGCGACGAATGGCAAAGGAAACGGCAACCCGGCCGACGTCCTTCTGACGCTTCTTGACAATCTCGGATTTACAGACAACTATATGGAATGTATGGTTCCGACCGTCGGTGTATATCCGATCGCCACAGCAAATGACAAGGCACAGATCAGTGCGCCGTTAATGTCCCGTTTTGCGGTTATTGAACTTCCGGATTACACAGCAGAAGAAAAGAAAGTTATTTTCTCCAAATTTGCACTTCCGAAAGTATTGAAACGCATGAGCCTCAAAGAAGAAGAGTGCGTAGTGGCTCCGGATGGACTTGATGCAGTGATCGAGCAGTTTGCTGATACGACCGGTATCCGTGATCTTGAACAGGCGGCTGAGCACATTGCAGCAAATGCACTGTATCAGATTGAAGTAGACCATGTAAAACAGGTTGTGTTTGATGCGGAAATGGTAAAAAAATTATTTGCGTAAAAAACAAAATATAAGAAAGGTAAAAAGACCACTTCATGAAATTTTTCGTGAGGTGGTCTTTTACTGTCCGAATTAATGGACAGAAAATATGGATAATGGGAAGCAGCAAGAGGGCAAAATGACGGAAAGTGAGGAGCATGGCAGATGAAAACGGAATATCAGATTATTGCGGTAGACTTTGACGGAACACTTTGTACGGACTGCTTCCCAAAGATCGGACAGCCGAATACAGCACTGATTGAACTGCTGAAAGGATTGAGAAGGCAGGGACGCCAGATTATTTTGTGGACGTGCCGCTGTGGAAATCAGTTAGAGGAAGCAGTGGAATGGTGCAGGAAGTGGGAACTGGAATTTGATGCAGTGAATGAGAATCTGCCGGAGATTATCGAAAGGTACGGATCAGACGGAAGAAAGATTTATGCGGATGTTTATATTGATGACAAAAGCTGTTTTCCATGGGAGGTAAAAAAGGATGAGAAAGTTGGATTATGAATTTATTTTTACATGCGGTATTGTTGCATTTATCGCAGCGCTTGGAATGGTAGCTGGCATTGTTGTGCTGGCTGGGGCAAAGATTTATGTTTATAACCTGCCTTTGATCGTGGGAAGCTTTCTGGCTATCGGAGGACTTTTGTGGGGATTATTGTTAGTTTTGAACAATGATAATGTGGAAAAAAGGACAAAACATCGTTACTGCTCAGACAGTATCTGAGCACTTTGCTGTATCATACATATCAGTTACTATATTTACCAGATTAAGGTTGACGCTCTATCGTGAATTAAATATAATAAACTTGATTTACTGTGCCTTTTTTGGGGAATACCGAAGGCATTTGGAGGAAAAATGAGAAGAAACCTTAATATAAAACAGAGAAAATGGCGGAGCTTTATCTTTGCAACGATTTTTGGCGTAACAGCAGCGGCTGCGGTCATTACGGTAAAACCGTTGGAAAGTTATGCGTATACGGAGACGGCGGGTGTTTTGAATGATGGACCGGTACAGATGCGAAAGACTCCGGTAGATGGGGACAAGATCACATCTTTAGCTGCGGGTACAGCAGTCCGTGTGATAGATGAAGTGGATGGCTCCGATGGAATGAAATGGTACAAGGTACAGATTTCCTATAATGGAATGGCATCCACCGGATATATCCGGTCAGATTTTATCACGCTTTCAACAGAAGATACCTCTTCCGGAAGTGCGATCACAGATAATTCAGCACAGGGTGCAGCCGGAGTTGTCACCAACACGAACGGCAATGTCTATGTGAGGACAGGTGCGAGCACGGCATATTCTCCGGTCACGACGGTAAAAAGAGATCAGACAGTCAATGTACTCGGACAGACAACCACAAATGGAACTGTGTGGTACAATGTGACATTTAATAAGAATGGTGTGGATTATGCAGGTTGGATCTGCGGAACCTATCTGGCAGTAACCGGACAGACTTCTGCGGATGGATCGCAGGGAGACACCACAACGGTGACGGATGAAGAATATGTTGCATCGTTAAAATCAGCAGGATTTCCGGACAGCTATTGTAACTCACTTCTGGCATTGCACCAGAAGTATCCAGACTGGCAGTTCGTTCCGGTACAGACAGGACTAGACTGGAATACCGTCATTGCAAATGAGAGTGTTGTCGGAAGGAATCTGGTGCAGAGTTCTTCCAATGATGCGAGAAAGTCAACGGAGACGGGGGCTTATGACTGGGCGACCAACAAATGGTATGGTTATGACGGAGCAGGCTGGGTAAGTGCCTCCTCCAATTACATAGCATATTGCATGGATCCGAGAAATTACCTGAATGACACGTATATTTTTCAGTTTGAAACGTTAGAATATGCGCCATATCAGAACGTGACAGGAGTTGGAAATATTCTGTCAGGCAGTTTCATGAGTGGAAACTATAGCGATACAGACGGAGCATCGCGAAGCTATGCAGATACTTTCATGGAAGTGGGACAGAACTTGAGTGTCAGTCCTTATCATCTGGCTGCAAGATGTAAGCAGGAGCAGGGAAATAAGGGGACAAGTCCTTTGATCTCTGGCAATTACTCTGGCTATAATGGATATTACAATTACTTTAATATCGGAGCATATACGACATCGTCTGCGTCTGCGACGGTCAACGGATTGATTTATGCGAAAAATAACGACTGGAATTCTATTTATAAATCAATTAATGGTGGAGCTGGTATCGTTGGAAATAATTATGTGAAAAAAGGGCAGAACACCTTATATTTCCAGAAATTTAATGTGGTGAATATGAACAGCATATACTCACATCAGTACATGACAAATGTGGAGGCAGCGTATGAAGAATCGATTAAGACGAAAAAGGCATATGCCGGTATGATGGACAAATCTCCATTGGTATTTTCAATTCCGGTTTATGAAAATATGCCGGCGGCAAACAGCCCAATGCCCAAATAAAAAGGACAAGAAAGGGAAGGGACGATACGATGAAAAAAAGAATGACAGCAGGAATTATTTTGATACTTATGATGGCATTTTGTCTGCCGGTTACGGCAAAGGCGGCGAGCGGTTCGCTGCAGTTATCGGCACTGTCAGAGACGGTAAGCAAGGGAAGTCAGGTGACGGTAGTATGTCAGGTGGCGTCTGCCGAGTCCTTTGCGGATGTTTCGTTCCGTCTTTCCTATGATGATTCGATTTTAACTTTTCTTTCCGGTGGCAAAAAGGTAAGCGGTGGAAATGGCATGCTGGAAATTGCCTCCACGGGAAATACGGCCGAAGTGCCGAAAAAGACCTTTTCCCTGCAATTCAAGGCAAAGAAAAAAGGAACCACGATAATCCGGGCAGACGGAGATATATCGGTGACAAATGCAAGCGGCGAAAAATTTTCCATGTGGAGTAACCAGGTGGCGGTTTCGGTTGTGAAAAAGAAGAAAAAGACGGGAAATACTGAGGTACAAACTACACCGAAGGCAACAAATGTTCCGGTAGTGACGGCACCGCCGGTAAAATCCAAAGAAAATCGTCTGAAAACGCTGAAACTTGACGCTGTTTCGATGACGCCGGAGTTTTCGCCGGAAGTTACGGCTTATGAGGCGACAGTAGATGCTAATTCGGATTCTTTGTATTATTCGTATGCGCTTCAGGATGAGAAAGCGAGAGTTTTGGTGCGTGGCGGCGAGAATCTTTCTGAGGGAAATAATGATGTATCGTTTGTTGTGACGGCGGAAGATGGCAGTGTGAGAGAATATAAAGTGATGGTTACGAAAGAAACAAAGGAAGAGACCGAGAGCCGGGAAGATGAGGCAGATACAACGCAGTCCGTTGGATTTGTGGTCGAGCAGAAAGGGGATAAAAAGATTATCAAAAATTCTTATGAATTTGAGGTTGCAAATCCCGATGATTTAGAGCGGGTGCCGGAAGGATATATTCAATCGTCCGTTGTGCTTTCCGGTGTTACGGTGCCGGCTTTTACGATGGAACATGATTTGGATAACAATTATCTGCTTTTGTATCTGAAGCCAAAAGGCGGTGATGCGGCACTTTACCAGTATGACCGCACGGAGCAGACGATTCAGAAAGCCTCCTCCGCAATTCATTACAACGCCTTCTCGCACAATGATTACTGGCGGGAGAGACCTCTGCTGGACGCCTTGTCCTTCCGCTTCAACTGCGTGGAGGCCGATCTGTGGCTGATCGATGGCGAGCTATACGTTTCCCATGACCGCCCGGAACCCAACCCGGCCATTACCTTCGAGAACCTATACCTCAAGCCGCTCGTGGCCCGCATACAAGCGAATGGAGGTAAGGTCTATCCCGATAGCGATCGTCCTTTCTACCTGATGGTGGATTGCAAGGCACAAGGCGAAGAGATGTACAAGCTATTAAAGAAACAGATGGAGCCTTACAAGGAATATTTCTGTTCCGTCGATAACGGCGAATATAAAGAAGGTGCCGTCCTCTTCTTCCTTTCCGGCGACCGTCCGAAGAACAGCCTGCCGAAAGAGAACAGCCGCTTCACCTTCCTCGACGGACAAATAAAGGATCTGGGACAGGGCATCCCTGCTTCCCTCGCTCCGGTCATAAGCGATAATTACTCCGATTTCTTCACTTGGAAAGGTGAAGGCGAGATGCCCGCCGACCAACTACAGAAGATGCGTGAGATCATCCGGAAAGTCCACGATGAGGGAAAACTATTCCGTTGGTGGGGCGCCCCGGATACCGAGCAGTTCAAACGCTTCTTCATCAAGGAAGGTGTAGACTTGGTAGGTGCCGATGACCTGAATGGGTTATACAACGTATTGAACGAGCGTTAAACGAGAAAACTACAATAGGCATTATAAGGTTGTTACAATGGGCATTCTAGCATCCTTACAACAGGCATCGTAACAGCCTTATAATGCCCATCATAGTTTTAACATATCACAACCGCTTTTATTCCAACCAAGGCTGCGGATTCAGCTTCGTCTTTTCCTTCCACAATTGGAAATGGAGGATCGTGGAATTACCGTCCTCCGGATCCGAATAGATCCTTCCGATCGCTTGACGGGTAGAGACCCGGTCGCCTGCTTTTACATATACCTGACTCAAATTGCTATAAACCGTCAAGTAGTTACCATGACGAACGATTACGGAATTATTATACCCCGGCACCACGAACACACGCGTTACCTCCCCATTGAATACCGCACGGGCATCCGCCCCGGGTGAGGTCTGGATATCGATACCACTATTACTGGTACGAACATATTTCAACTCCTGATGCTGTTGCTCGCCGAATGTAGAGACGATCGTATGTCTTCCGGCCACCGGATACGGCAAACGTCCCCGGTTATTGGCGAAGTTATCGGACAATTGCTTCTCCGCCTTTGTCATCGCATAGCCCCCTTTCGTATCTGCCACACGTTCCTCACGGATCGGCTCGTTTTTACTCTCCGGTACGGGTTTACCCTTAGCGGCAGCTTGTTCACGGGCACGACGCTCACGTTCCGCACGTTCACGGGCGGCTTTCGCCTCGGCCTCGGCACGGGCGATCTCCTCGGCGATCTGCTTCTCTATCTGTCGGTTTAAAGCCTCGGCTTGACGACGCTTCTTTTGGAGATCCGCCTTCAAATCCTTTTGTCTCTTATTCAATAGCTGGACTTCCTCTTTCTGAGAAGCTTCCTCACTTTCTAGCTTCTTACTCTCTTCTTGACGAGTTCCTAAAAGAACACGCTTCTCGGCACGGGTCTTCTCCATCTCAGCTTGCTTGCGGCTGATCTCGGCCTGCTTTTCAACGATGTCATTCGCTTGCCGCTTCTGCCAATCCGCATATTCCCGCAAATACCGCATACGCCGCATGGATTGAGAGAAACTCTCGGCGGATAGGATAAACAACAATTTATCTTGCGAGCTATGGCGTTTATAAAGCCCTCGCATCGATTTACCGTAATTCGTCTGCTTATCGCCCAGTTCCCGTTTTAAGGTGCGCAACTGGCCTTGGATATTCAAGATATCTTTCTCGATCTCATCCAGCTCTTGATTCAATAAACTGATGACTTTCTTACGCGAAAGAATTTGTTTGGAAAGTAGATTCAAACGGTTCAGGGAAGTTTTAGCAGTCTGGGCCGTCTCTTGTAATAATTTATTCGTCTCCTCGATATCGGCCAACGCCTCCTTGCGCTGCTGCTCCAACTGACGGACAGCAGCGGATTTCTGACCGTAAACCACGGTAGATAAAGACAATGCCAATAGAACGATCCAGACGTACCTCATGATAGATTATTGATTCAGATTCGTAATCGTTTTCAATACTTGCGCAAAGGTAATACGCTTATATTTAGAAGGAACCGAAAAATCCAACTTGAGCGGCTCGTCCAGTTGGATACGGGAGTAATGGATCTTCACCCCACCCTCGGGATTCCCGTTCTTCAACACCTGCACATCCATCAACATCGGGAACGGCTGCCGATCCACCAAGCGAAAATCCTCGTACAGCCATTGCAAGGCATAACGATCGGAAGGGTCCGCTACATAGGTAGAGAGAAGTTTCTCCTCGCCGTCCGCCTTAAAGGTATAGAATAGCCCCATGGCATCCTTCGTCTTGATCTCGGCGACCGGACCTTCTTGATTCAGCTTAAACCGATTATAATGCTTACGGGAAACGCCTTGTTCCCCCGGGATAAACAGATGATTCGTGAAAAGAGCCTGCAAATTATAGAAGTTGAACTCGATCGGAGTCTGTCCTTGCAAATTGGAATAATTCTCGATCATATAGCGTTTATTCATGCGGTCTACCACCTTGATCGTATCCCGGCTCAACTCGATACGGAAGATCTCGATCCCGAGAAATGGCTGTACCGACAGCTGGAAAGCGCTATCCTTGACCATCTTCATATCCACCCGAGAGCTCATTTGCTTACCGGGGATATCCAGATCCACGTTCAGCCGAGCCGTCAAGGTACGGAACTGGAAGGATTGATCCTCCACCGACTGGAAGAACTCATTATGAGCCTTCACGCTAGCGGATTCCACCGTCCCGACTTTCTTGGACGATTTACAGCCTGTCAACATCGAAAGTAAAAGACCTCCACATAACAGGAAGGTCAAGAAATAGTCTCTTTTCATTTCGCGTTCTCGTCTTCTATATATTGTTGCTCGGCGATCTTACGGTTCAAGATCTCGGAATCCTTCCCCATCTCTTTCGCCTTTTTCCATTGCTCCACCGCTTTTTCCTTATCACCGTTCATGAAAAGGATGTCCCCATAATGATCCACGAGTTCGGCGCTCTTTGTCTTATCTTTCTCCAAAGCGCTCTCGATATAGATTTTCGCCAAGGTATAGTTTCCTTGTACGAAGAAGATCCAAGCGTAGGTATCCAGATACGTGGCGTTGTCCGGTTCCAGCTTGATACATTGGGCGCTCATACGCTCCGCCTTCTTCAAGTCTTTCTTCTCCAAGGAAAGGAAGTAACTGTAGTTGTTCAGTACGACCACGTTCTTGTCATTGTACTTCAATGCCTCATCGTACGCTTTATACGCTTGATCCAATTGCCCCATCTGGTAATAAATATCACCGATCTGGCCGTAGAAATCCGATTTCAGCGGCAGGTTCTCCTTCGGAATGATATTCAAGCCCGCATAATAGGTATTCAAGGCTTCTTGATATTTCTGTTGTTGGTAGTAAGCGATACCCAGATAGAAGTAATATTCCGGCGACTCGGGGAAAAGCTCCATACAAGCCGTACAGATACGGATGACCTCCGGGATATCCTCCCCTTTCAAAGCCAGATTCAACAATTGCTGCCAAGCCCCGGCGTTACTCGGTTCCATCTCGGTTACCAACTGGAACTGGAATTTCGCCTCCTCTGTCTTTCCTTGGGCCATCAAGAGACCGCCATACATCAGCTTTAAGTCAATATCCTCCGGATGTTGCTCCAAAAGAGTTTGGAATAAATGGTTCGCGTTCTCGGTTCCCTGCTTCGTTTGTTGCAGTTTCAAGATATACCGGGAAAGGATGTTCACTTTCGTCTCCACGTCCAGCTTCTCGTTTACCAAAGCGCTACGGATTTGTTGCTCGGCGGCCTCCTTATCCCCTTTCGCCTCGTAGTAATTGGCCATAGAGACGATATAATAAGGGTCAGTCGGATCAATCTCATTCGCTTTTTGATAGCAAGCCAAAGCCTTGTCCATCTCCCCGTTTTCCAAATGAAGATCGCCCAATACGATCTGGTAACGGGCCTCCATAGGATATTTAGCCGCTAGCTTCTCGATCTCCTTGAAAGCCTCTTCCGGTTTCTCCAACTGGACGTACAGTTTGTATTTCTGCATGGAGATCGCCTCGTTCATACCCATAACCGACTCCAAGGCGTCATAAGCCTCGATCGCCTTCCCGATCTCGCCGGCTTGCGTCAAGGCATCGGCCAGATAATAATTCAGCTCCTCCTTCTCCGGATAATCACGAACCAGTTCCTCGTACTCCTCGGCGGCTTCGCCATACATACCCAGATTCCGGGTGATAGACGCCAATGCCATTTTATACGTGAAATTATCCTTGCTGTTGGCTACGGCTCTTTTCAACATCTCGACCGCTTTCTCCGGACGGTTCAACTGTACATAAAAAGAAGAAAGCTCATACAAGACCGGAGCCGCCGTCGAGTCAATCGCCAAGCAATGGTTGAAGGCATCATAAGCGGCGTCGAATTTCCCGGCGTTCTTCAAGTTCAAGCCCTCATAAAAGAAGTAATCGAATTTACGTTGATCCTTCTCCGTTTCTGTAGCACCAGCCGGGAGCACAGCGACCAACGAGAGGAAAGAGATGAGATATATCAGTTGCTTAAACATCCTATTATTCTTGTTAACCTTATTATTCTTATTCTTTTCCGGTATGACCGAATCCCCCGGCTCCCCGCTCCGTATCATCCAACGTCTCCACGAGTTCCCAATCCACATGGCTATGAGCGGCTATAACCATTTGGCAGATACGCTCACCATCATTCACCGTAAAAGGCTCGGAAGATAGATTCACGAGAATGATACCGATCTCCCCCCGATAATCGGCATCGATCGTACCCGGCGTATTCAGCAGGGTTATCCCATGCTTTAAAGCCAGCCCGCTACGAGGACGCATCTGGGCCTCATAGCCTTCCGGCAGCGAGATATAAAGTCCGGTCGGGATTAATTTACGTTCCAACGGTTTCAACACAACCGATTCCGACAAATTCGCCCGGATATCCATCCCGGCAGATAAAGGAGTCGCATAACCCGGCAGCGGGTGATGCGATTTATTGATAATTCTTACTTTCATATATTATCTTATTTTCTTTATTCCCGAACGGAGACTATTCGGATTACACCGAGTGCTCCAAAACGAAGCGATAAAGACCATATCATCATCTATATAATAAATAACCTTATAATTCTTATGAACAACCAAACTGCGATACTCTCGTTCAAGCCCTCTCAAAGCAGGTTCAATCTTACCTAAACGAGGGAAAACAGACAGCCGCTCATTTGTTCTCTGCACTTCGTCCACAAAACGAATCACGGCCTTTTCCCCAAAAGCAAGAAAACCAAACGATATCGCTTCCTTAAACAACACCTTAGCCTCATCAAGCCAAACTACTTGCATAAGAACGGATATTCATTTCTTAGCTCTTGAAAGACTTTCTCGCTCGGGGTAAAACGTCCAGCGACACGATCCTCTTCAGCCCTCCCTAGACTTTCTTTCAATTGAGCGATCGAATGAGGTAATGCCGGTACATCTCCAAACAAACTATCAGAAACCTCTTGTCTTTCTTGAAACTTTACTTTTACTTTTCTTACAGCATCAAGAATCGCTTCCATAAGCTCCTCATTACCTAAGGCACTCATGGTTTCCTCTATATATACATATTTCAATTCATTTACTGTCATACTTCTTAATAGGTTCTAATCCTTGATCTCCACAAAGGTAATGAATTAACTAATTAACCCAATCCCCGTTCTCTTTTATTAACTGAACTAAACGTTCTACAGCGTCTTCCTCGGGGATATTCTTGAGGACACATTCCTTACCTTTATACAGGCTGATTTGTCCACGTCCGGCACCCACATAACCATAGTCGGCATCGGCCATCTCGCCGGGGCCGTTTACGATACAGCCCATGATACCGATCTTCAAGCCTTTTAAATGGGAAGTAGCCTCCTTGATACGGGCGATCGTTGTTTGTAGGTCGTACAAGGTACGTCCGCAACTCGGACAAGAGATATATTCCGTCTTACTGATACGGGTTCTTGTAGCCTGCAAGATCCCGAACATACAGCGATCCGAGACAACCGCCTCGCATCCCTCATTGTGCAGCATCAAGCCATCCCCAAAACCATCCAGCAAAAGCGTACCGAAATCGGCGGCGGATTTCAGTTGCAACAACTCCACATCCGTCTCCCGGAAATCACGATGCAAGACAACCGGCACGTCACAACCCGCCATCAGCAATTTATGCATAGCCGCACGTTGCGAGCCAACCCCATTCCGATGATGTGTACTTAATAAAACCACCA
>OGRH01002278.1_pt1 | contig 10429 bp, 9 predicted proteins | sample 1553461 | NCBI WGS metagenome assembly OGRH01 (sample SAMEA2580092, study PRJEB22360) | human gut metagenome | biome: human gut; feature: human-associated habitat; material: faeces | place: Denmark | collected 2008/2010
GAAGTGAGGTTTGTTAAATAAATGTTGCACTATATGTTTATTTATTTTTAGAACAAAACGATGACAGATACTGGAGAATCTGATCAAACTGTTTCATTATTACAAGAGTTAGTCGATGTTAATAAAAAGATATTGAAAACTGAAATTATCAACACTAGTAGACTCGCTGAAGCAAAAACACCTGGAATCTTTTCAACAATCGGTAGAAATATTGCAAGTAATTTTATATGGTACATCATTCTAGGCTTAATCATTGCACTATTACTTGTCATATTATGGAACACTATCAAAAGTTTCTTTTCATCATTATTGTCTAAAGTAACTAAATCAATATTCAAAATATGAAGAACTTACACAGGGCTTACGCAAGACAGGTGAAATATACTTACACAGGGCTTACGCAAGACTTACGCATGATTTACGCAAGATAGGACTGGTTGTAGAGAGTTGACTCAAATCGCCTAATTATTTATTTTTGATTAAAATGGAATCTGAATCTATAGCATTACTCGTGATAATCATAATAATTACCATCATGCTTGGAGTAGTTTTATTATTGTTTATGAAGAGGAGAAATAATAAATCATATATTGTCGAAGATTTTCTAACACAAATAAAGCAAAATGCAAAAATAAACTTTGGCCTATTGAAAAAGTGTTGAATGCTTTTACCTGTTCTTTCATTGCCTATTATTTTAGTCTGTTATGAATCCCTTTATTTTTCATTGTCGTATTGCCCTTTATTTTTCATTGTCGTATTGCCCTTTATTTTTCATTCTTCTTTTCGAAAATACTCCACCATCTTACTGGTAGTATTCCCATTTCAATTAACTTGTCATTACATTTTTTGAAACAATCATTGCCACAAAATGTATTTTTCATTAGATTTGGGTGTTTGAATGTCAACACATTATTATTTATGATTATTTTATCGACAAAGCGTTTAGTTTTATATCCAAAGCATACAAACAAAATACGCTTATAACGTTTATCTAAATCGATGATAATATCTTTAATAAATGTCTCCCAACCATATCCTTCATGACTTAAACTAGATCCTATCTCACAAGTTAAAATCATGTTTAATAATAGGACGCCTTCTTTACACCAATTCGTTAGATCTTCAACTTTTGATTTATTAAACTCGGGATATTCTCTTTTGAGTTCTTCTAATATATTCTTCAATTGTGTCGGATAGTTTTCTTCTTTAACAGTCTTATCAACAATATATGAACAACCAAATGATTCGCTTTCACGTGCATACGGTTTTTCACATAACAATACAACTTTAAGTTTATTCATTGGTGTTAAATTAAATGCATTAAACAATAGATCATAACTAGGGAGAATTTTATGTTCACAATTCTTTAACTTCTCTTCTATAGATGATAATATTGGTGGATTACCAATGAAATTTCTCCATTCAATATCTTTAATATACTGTAACATTTAAAGTTGACAAAAAAATAAGTTTAACTTTACCACATATCAGACTCACTTTCATCTTCCTCTTCTTCATTCTCTGTTTCATTCTCTAGTTCATTATCTGTTTCATTCTCGAGTTCATTCTCTGATTCATTCTCTTCTTCATTCTCTGATTCATTATCCCTTTCATTCTCTATGTCTTCATCATTTTTCAATAACTCTTCATGTTCTGACATATACATTATCCATATCTTATCTATTTTGGAAGTTGTTATGTCACCTTTCTTGGGTATGAAATTGATGATGTCCGAATATTTTCTATATCGATTTAACATTATGACATTTCTTAAGACAACATGATACATTGGTGAATTATATTTTTGACCTCTTGATTCTCTCATTTTATAATAAGTGTTGAAATCAATGATGATGTTAAAGATGTCGTCTAATTCTTTCTTCGATATCTTCACATAAGGAACTGCATAGACATCATTCAAGATAAATGGAAAGTCCTGTAATATTGTGTAAACTTGTGGTATCTTCATTGAAATCCCAATAATTTCATCAAAAGGGAAGTTCAAACCAGGTATCGACAAATTAACACCAATAATTTTCATAATCTCACCAATATCATCATCAACAATCATTTCATTTCCATTCATCACCATTTCATTTCCATAATTCTTAATCGCTAACTTTGAAAAGAACGATGATAATTCAAATATTCTTCCATCATAGTTAAATAATCCATCGATTAAAACTTCACGATAATTCTTGCCATAATTATCTTTAGCATATTCTCTACAAACTTCTAATTGTTCTTCAGGACTGCATAACATCATATTGCATGTAGATTTAGTAACCACACTACAATAAGTGATCATCTTGTGAAATTCAAATATGTAAAGTCTAATGACATCATACTCAAGTTCTGCAGGTAAGTTCTCATCAAAATAAGATTCATCAATGGTTGAATTCTTACGATTATATTTCTTGATCCATTTATCCATTGTATTTGTGAATGTTAACCAATCTCTAAGATAATGTCTATGAAGAATCCAGTCTCTTAAATATGGTTCCAATAATCTAACTTTCTTATTAACAGTTTTTAAACCAACTAATGCGTTCAACTGTTTTTGAATATGTTTATAATTATCTGATATTGAACTAGTGTTTCTAGATGTAGATGATTCATGACCACATTTCGAGCAAATTAGTATATTGCCTTTCATACTTAGTTCACCACCACAGTTTTGACACTTTGTATTTTTATTCTTTGATCGATGTGATACTGTTTTCTTGTTTTGAATTGTTGATCCACCAGTCTTTGACATTATATAATCTTTCAATGAATCATACTCAAATATTTCATACATTGTACATTCTGTGTTGCATTGTTCTTCGTTTAAATCTCTTAGAGTATTCAAATCGTCTAATATGCTTCTGATTTGTTCTATAGTTTCATCATCAGCTTTTAATGACGATATCTCTTCATTGAATTCATCTAATCTTTGTATGTAACACATGATATTTAATTGTGTAAAAAATAATAATTTATGCATAGGGGAAATTTACGCCAAACATTCAAAAAACGGTGACACGACTTGGTGCATAAATATTTCAACAATCATTCGACACACTAATCACCAGTCTTTGGAACAATCTTATCACCAGTTTAATCATCAGTCTTTTGAATAGTCTATGAACAAACTTTAATCAACATTCTAATCACCAGTTTAATCACCAGTCTAAGGAACGGTCTTATCACAAGTTTAATCACCAGTCTTTGGAACAGTCATTCACGGTTTAGATTAAATTTGTACCAAATCTTTTGTTGAATTTTCTTAATGTATCTTCTAATGTTTGATCAAAGAAATCTACTGTGATGCAAATGTAGTAATCTCTATAGTCGTTTATATATGTTTCATTAACGTATGAATCATAATATGTTCCAACAATATATTTCAACACTTTAGTTAACTTGATTTTAGAATACAATGCATCAATATCGTCAAACAAATTTAAACCAATCAACGAATTAATTAACATGACATTACATTTCACACTATAAAGCAATTTTCTCATACTAGTTATTTTTAGATTCGGCCTTTCACAACTCCTTTCATCCACTTCACGCCTTTCATTCCTTTTCTCCCCACTCCTTTTCACCATATTCATTACATAGTCCCATATACATTCGAACTCATCTGATGTGATAATATTTTGTAAACACCCTGTAAAATGAGTGTAATCAAAATAAAGTTTGGCAAGATCATATGACGAGATATCATACGAATAATTTATCTTATGCATAATATCTTTACATTTCATCTTAATATTTTTGTAACCAGAGACATGATAAAGTTTTTGATAATAAGAATCTGGTTCAACGATTGCTGTATCTAAAAATGTAACATCATTGATAAGTAAATCGTTCATACGTTTTGATAATCTAAATACTAAATCAATGATGAGACAATATTTATTAACACACATATATCCATCAGAACAAAACGTAAATAGCTTCCTTTGTTCATCTATAGATTCTTTCAAAAATTTCTTACGAATACTATCACCATCAATAACAGTCATTTAAAGAGAATAAGAATGAACAAAGTGAAGAATGAACAAAGTGAAGAATGGTAGGCAAAAATAAAGAGATTTCACTTTGGCATTTCATCTTGTAATCTCTTCAGTTGATGTACTATGTTGCGATATCGTCTATTGATTGATGATAACTTCTTGTTGAGATCATAGAACTCGTCGACAAGATTCATATACAATTTATCTTTATCCTCGGCAAAAGCTTTGAGACGATTCTTTTCTTCATCACATTTTTCATCACATTTTTCACCACATTCTTCATCACATTCTTCATCACATTTTTCATCATTCTTTTGTGCTTTGTTGATGCAGTAGATTAAACTGTTTGACCAATCTATGATCTCATCAATGTGATTATAGCTGTTGAAATAATCTATGAAATCTAAATCACAGAAAACAGGTTTCTCTACATCGCTTCTAATTAGTTCTTCATCGTAATAGTTATCCAATAATTCATCTTCATATAATGCATTTATTGTTTTATCACGTAAAGATTTGAACTTATCGAACAATTCATAAAATTTGTCTGAAGTTGTTTCAAATTGGTCTCTAATCTTACGTAACTCTTTGATGTACGATATAGTTGACACTGTTCTCATTAATCGTATCTTATTAAGTGAAAACATCAAGTTATTTATCTGTATCGATATATTGTTGAGAGTGCACATGTAGTTAAGAATATTGTGTTTATGTTCTGCAATGCAAACTTCATCAAACTTCTCTGACATGCTAAAGATGATATCATTCTTATATTGAAACTTGTAACCAATCATTTGGCTTAAAAATAAAAATAAGTTGATGAAATCCTTTTGTTATGCATGTTGTGAAGCCTTTTGTGAATGTTTGTCGAATCATCTTTCATTACGCCCCTTTGTGAAGCCTATTGTACACCCTTATTCACTCAATATGAACATCTCTATTGAAAACGTGTTCTCAAATATTGTATTAATTTTATTGCGAATGGACAGATTAGAATTTATTTCACCACGTATAGCGACAATTTTATATAGTACATCATATTTCTCCATAAATCTAGCAATACACCAATAGACACCATATTTGGTTGGAAGTGTTTGGTAAGATAACTTGAAAGATTTACATAGATTTGTTAACTTGAATGTTTGATCTTTGATTGAATCCCAAATTAAACACTCATGTTTGTTCGATAATGAAGTACTTAATGTTTCAAAATCTTTAGAGATTGACATATTGATTAATTCATCCTTAATTTCTAAAGATACTGATCTATTGTTTTGTTTATATAGTTCATTTGTTAAGAGTGCATCATCAGTTTGAAACATGATATATACAAACGAGTTTTCAATTTCAGAAAAGTATTGTAATGATGAATCGAAATCAGGTAATGTCTTGTAAAATAAATTGTTGATGACATTGATCGAAGTTTTATTCAACAATATCTCAACTTTACTTTTTATAGATTTATTACTCATGATAATGAAATCAAGATTATATTTATCATTATCTTTATGGATCGTTAAAATTGAGTTAGACTTCTTTCCTTGTTTCTTGAATGAATCAATGATAGAAGTTGATGTAATATGAAACACTACTTGATTCTCTATTTCATCACGAATTTCATAACATTGTTTATCTAATTTGAATATGACTAATGGAAAACTATCTGTATATTTGTAAATTAAGTAAACGTCTTGATAATTAATATATATCAACATTAACACTGCATCATTTTTCTTAAGAGTTTTCAACACATCGATGAGTTCGTTGTTGTTGATCTTGACATAATAGTTATCAATTTGAGTATTTGGTAAAGTACTGTTCTTCAATATGTCGTCAGATGTATTGATAGTTATCTTTCGAGTAGTTGACACATCTTTAGCAATATCGCTTTTCTCATTGAACAAATACTCTTTCAAATACTTAATGTTCATCATAGTATAAATATCATTATATAATTTGTCATTTAGCATTTTAAATGTAAAATAAAAATAAATTTCGTTTTTACTTATTTTACACCACTTTTTTAACACCACTTTTTTAACGACCATTCATTCTTATTTATTTACTTATCTTTATTCTTGCTCAATATCATGACGACAATATCTGTTTCACGCTCTGTCCCAATTTTCTTCATGATTCCTGAAACAAATGTACTATTCAATGGATAATCAACTTTCATTTCATAATTTGTAAATATATCTTTCACTTCATCACATCTCGCTTCAACACATCTCGCTTCATCACGCTTCACAAGTATTATTTGTCCATCTTCATTTAAAACATTGAGATCATTCAATACTTTTAATTTCTCTATATCATTAACTATGTCTTCATCATCGATATAAATGTAGTCCAATTTAATTATGTTTTTAATCTTGATAATCTCATTTGTTAAAGTCTTAAGATCAAATGATTTGTATTTGAAATAATTTATATAACAAATCTTTCCACACTGTGTTGCATTATAGAGTGGATTATAAATGTATGAATCATCAGGTCCACACAAAATTATATTACTTACGTGTGTATATTGATTTGGTAGATCGAATTTATCATAGATCATTAAAATAGATTTATCACTTTTGATATACATCTTAGTTATGTACATGAGAATAATATCTTGTACATAATCTATTGAATGAATGTTGAAATATTGTCGATAGAAATCTTTGACAGTTGACAACATCTTATTACTATGATTAATTATCTTTACATTTAATCTACCTCTTTCTCTCACTACTTTAGCATCGACAACATTTCCATTCTTCAATGATATGCATCTAGAGAATGAAACACCTTTTAAATTTATAGGTATTTTCGCAAGACCTGTAGTATTGTTGTAAAATTTATTAATTATGTCTTCAGTGAACATATCGTATAATACAATGTTTTCATATCTATCGGAAATATGATAACTTCCATTTCCATATATTATTGTCAACATGTTGTTATCACTCGATGAAATGAATTCAGTGCTCGATAGTAGTGATAAAGTATTTTCACCATGTATGTTGTTATAAGTTTTGAGTTTAGGTCTTATGTCAACAATAGTTTCATCATTATCATTCACAATTTTTAATACAGTTGCACAATACAGATCCTTCAAAGATATCGATTCAAAATCTTCGTAATATGTCTGATCACAAAATATCTTTAAATTACCAGAATATTTAACACTTTCTAAAACACTGATGTCGCCTGTAGTGTTCTTATATTTTAATGAAAAGTTGATATTTAATGATGAACATATTTTGTCATGAACATTAGGATATAACATGTAGAGAAGTTCAAGTAGATTACATATGTTTGTTTTCGTGAATTGAATCTCTGTAATCGTTTCATCATACATTGTGCTATTGATCACGTTAATGATTAGATCTTTGTATTTATACGATTTAGTATTTACAAATGTTTTAGTCAGTTTTATATCAATGTTTTCATCCATGTATCTATTGGCGATGCACGTTAAAGTGAAATCATTGAAATCAGTCTTGATATTTATAACATTGATAATTTTCATTGCAATTTCTAAATCGATATTATGATATAGTAAAATGTTATTACCAAATCGTGCGTATTCACATTGATAAGTCTTGTTGAAAACTTTAGTGATCTGTCCAAACGTATCCAAATCAATGAATCTACGTGTTATCAATCTTATATCTTGTCCATATAATAACACATCATAGATTTTATCATTGTTTGTGTTCAATACATTATATAAGGCTTTGATAATTTGGTCCATTACTTATGAATAAAAAAATGCGTTACCAAATTCATTGAAATTACGAGGTGAGATATTGTGTAAGACCTGAGTAAGATGTTGAGTAAGACTTGAGCAAGACTTGATTAAGACCTGAGTAAGACTTGAGTAAGGTATTGTAAGGTATTGTGTAAGAACTTTCACAAGACTTGAGCAAGACCTGAGTGAGACCTGAGCAAGACCTGAGCAAAACCTGAGTGAGACTTGATTAAGACTTGAGTAAGGTGTTGAGTAAGACCTGAGTAAGACTTGATTGATATGTTTTGTGTAAGCACTTTGCAAAAATAAATTATGTTCAATGTATCTTCTTTGATTCATTAACTAATTTGACAATATAGTCTAATGTGCTTTTGATGAATGATTGATTATGTTTAGAAGGAGTCGATAATATTTTTTCACGTGCGATTTCAATGTTGTCATAAATAGTGTTAATACAATTTAGATCAATCTTGTTAATTTCACTCTTTGTAAACCCTAAACCAATCAACAAATTATTTATAGTCTTGTTTTTGAATATCTCGATCAAATCATACTTGTTGCAAATATAGTTATGATCTATAGTTTCTAATGTAATGTTCTTCTCTTTTGATAATGTCTTGTCTGCAATACCTTTGATTTGCATACTTGATAAGAACATTAACATACACTGTGATAAAATTCCTCGACAGTTTTCATTAGTGCAGAACAACATTTTCTTCTTATTTTTAGTAACTATTTCTGTATCATTGTTGCAAAACGGACACTTCTTTGGTAGATTAAATGGAGTTGTATTATAGTTCTTTTCAAATGATGCAATATATGGTGATATATCTCCACATAGTTTGATGATAACTATATCGCCAAAACTTATCCCTTCAATCTTTTCAAAATATGAATTGATTGCACATTTTGCATGTTTATAGTTTTTACCATTGATCATAACAGGTTCATATTCAAATTTTAACTCTATTCTACCTTCTTTTGAAATCGAATATTCTACATCTGTTAATATACTTGTGCCTTCTGAAGATGGTTTCCAAGCATATTTACCATATTGTTTTGGTTGAGTTCTTTCTTTAGTTGTTGGGTACGTCCATGAAATTGGACAATATACAACACCATCAATCGGGTTATCAATATTATGTTGAAGTTCATCGAAGAAGTCCATAATATCTTTCAATGTTGGATTCATTAAAATATCATATGGATAATCTATGTTTAATATATCACAAGATTCAATTTGAGTTGGTACGATATTTTTCTCAACATCAATATAACCACCATCTATAAACGGATAATTGCTTGACGAATTGATTCTTGTGATTTCAAAAGGGATATAAACTAATTCGTCAACAGCATCCTTCCAAACTTTGTCACCACCATTTATTTTACCTGCAACCCATGAAGCAGGTGCATTAATGTTTTTATGTTTGCGAACTATTTCGCCTCTTATTGTCACATTGTAGAAATTGTGTTTAGACATTTTAGTTATGAGATCACCAATTAAATCAACAATCTTGTGTGTTAAATTTGAACGCTCTATATCAAAACCAATTTCAGTACCACGTGTCGTCGCAACATCTAACTCAAAATCTTTCGACAAATCATCACGAACTAATCTTACGCAGCATGAGCAACCATCAAACTTTGGCAATAAAATTACATCTTCATCAAAGTCAGGTACCTTTTGAATTTTAATCACTGAACCCATCCATAAATCATCAACAGTTTTGATTTCACGAGTTCTTTTCAATTTGGTGATTCCTTCAATACTTTTCAAATTAGAGTCCTTTCTAATGTATCCACCATTTTCATTTACACCTTTCTTGAACACTTGAGTAGTCTTCTTTGATAACTCATTAATCTTTCTAACCATTTCTTCATATAGTTCATCTTCTATTAAATCTTCCCTAGTGTAACCTTTATAATCCAAACCAGTTGAATGAATATGGTCGCATATATCTTTAAGTTCATACATCTGTTTGATATCTCGATTAGCTATTGCAGACCTAACGATAGATTCCATTTCCCTGATATAAAATAATTACTTTATACAAATGATGAAAAACGAAACGAAAGATAATATGAAAGACCTTGCGAAAGATGTTGCGAAAGATAATGCGAACGAACTTGTGATAAATAATGTGAAAGATCTGTCCAAAGACCTTGCAAAAGACTTGTCCAGATATGAGTATGTGCGTTCAATTTTAATACCATCGAAGATTGAAGTGTATGATAATGGTGATCGACAAGTAAATGTTAAATGCATAAGATATAGTAGTAACAATATTTCATTAAACTTCAAAAATAAACTAAAGCATATATACGTTAAGTGTGAAGGTATATATAAAATCAAAGACTTTATCTATGGATTTAATAGTTACTTTATAAACGATAGATTGGTGTATAGATTATTCAAATGTATTCAAAATGATACTTTACTCAAGAATAAAATGCGAGTTATCAAATTGTTACTTTATCAGATAATTCATTGTAAAAATAATCATGATGTTACAACGATTCAATACATGGTATATATTCTATGGTTAGTCATCTTAAATAATTATGATTGGAAATGAATCACTCGGTTTATTTTTAGATAGTTCGACCATGTACATTCAATAGTCTTGTTCATAATCTTGTTCATAATCTTGTTCATAATCTTGTTCATAATCTTGTT
>OGRH01002286.1_pt1 | contig 10388 bp, 6 predicted proteins | sample 1553461 | NCBI WGS metagenome assembly OGRH01 (sample SAMEA2580092, study PRJEB22360) | human gut metagenome | biome: human gut; feature: human-associated habitat; material: faeces | place: Denmark | collected 2008/2010
AATATACGCTGGGGTTTGATACAGCAGCGAATACTGCGATGGAGGCAATCGATAAGATCCGCGATTCATCGGTATCCCATGGCCGTTGCAGTGTCGTGGAGGTCATGGGCAGAAAGCGCGGTTATATCGCGCTCTGGGCAGGCATGGCGACATCAGCTGATGCCATCATAATTCCTGAAAAATGGGATGGTGACTATGACAGTATCATAGATACGATAAAGGCAAAGCATGCTGACGGAAGAAACAGCTATCTGGTGGTTGTGGCCGAGGGTGTTACAGATGCTCCAGAGCTTGCACAGATGATTCTTGATAAGACTGGTATAGAGTCGAGGGTATCGGTGCTTGGCTATATACAGAGAGGCGGACAGCCAACGGCAAAGGACAGGATGTATGGCTCACTCATGGGTGCGTATGCCGTTGATGTACTCAAGAAGAACAAGGCAAATCGTATGATAGCTATCAAGAACGATATACTTATAGACTATGATATAAAAGAGGCAATTGATATACAGAACAATCAGATCGATTCCTTCCAGTATGAGCTGAGTAAGCTGCTGGCCGAGTAATCGGTGAGGCTGGCAGTGGGTAAAAAATAAGCTGACTGATTATAAAAAGATATATAAATGACAGGTATAAAAGATACAATATAAAGGAGAAGGTTATGAAACAGGTAATATTAACAGGCGACCGTCCTACGGGCCGTCTTCATGTGGGACATTATGTAGGATCACTTAAGAGAAGAGTCGATCTTCAGAATTCAGGAAAGTATGATGAGATTTACATCATGGTGGCTGATGCGCAGGCGCTTACAGACAACGCAGAGCATCCTGAGAAGGTCAGACAGAATATTATGCAGGTTGCTTTGGATTATCTTGCCTGTGGCATAGATCCTGAGAAGTCTACTATATTCATCCAGTCAATGGTACCAGAGCTCACAGAGCTCACATTCTACTATATGAACCTTGTAACAGTGGCAAGAGTCCAGAGAAATCCTACCGTTAAGGCAGAGATCAAGATGAGAAACTTCGAGGCAAGTATCCCTGTTGGATTCTTCTGTTATCCTATCAGCCAGGCTGCAGATATCACAGCATTCAAGGCCACAGAGGTTCCTGTTGGAGAGGATCAGATGCCTATGATCGAGCAGTGTAAGGAAATCGTTCACAAGTTCAATTCAGTATACGGAGAGACTCTTGTGGATCCGAAGATCGTTCTTCCTGACAATGAGGCATGTCTCAGACTTCCAGGTACAGATGGTAAGGCCAAGATGAGTAAGTCACTTGGAAACTGTATCTACCTGTCAGAGGATCCTGCAGATATCAAGAAGAAGGTTATGTCCATGTACACAGATCCAAACCACATCCGTGTAGAGGATCCTGGTCAGATCGAGGGCAATTCAGTATTTACATATCTTGATGCATTCAGCAAGCCAGAGTACTTTGAGGAGTTCCTTCCAGACTACAGTGGTATGGATGAGCTCAAGGAGCACTACACCAGAGGTGGTCTCGGCGATGTAAAGGTCAAGAAGTTCCTGAACAATGTTCTTCAGGCTGAGCTTGCACCTATCAGAGAGCGCCGTCAGATGTGGGAGAAGAGACCACAGGATGTATACGACATCTTAAAGAGTGGCAGTGAGGTTGCCAGAGCAAAGGCAGCAGAGACACTTGCAGATGTGCGCCGTGCTATGAAGATTGACTATTTTGAGAACGACAATCTTTTCAAGTAAGAAATATTATAACTTTTAGCATGATTACATGTGCAAAAAGGATAAAATTCTCGCTAAATGTCCTAAAAAGTGATATTTGGGACAAAGCAAGGGAATTTTATCCTTTTTTCATGCAAATAATCATTTTAGAGATATTTTTGTGCTAATGACGAGCAAATTATCTCAAAATAAGAAAATCCTAGGGAGATGACATATCACCCGAATGTGGAGTTAAATAACGCTGTCAATCACATATTATATCCTCACAACCACAGCTTCATACGGATACAGTCCTGTCAGTGAAATTACACAGTGCAGATGGGCGTAAATTGCAACAGTCAAAAACAGTAATTACCTGAGTCGTTAACTATATAAATAATCCGGATTTCTCCTTGCTGTGCTCCAGCTTGTCAAGAAGCTTTGCGCAAGGCTTGGCGAGCAGCAGTCCGATGACCGCTGAGATCGCAACATATATCAGCAGGGTGGCAAGACATTTGCCGTAGGTGTGCTGATACATTCCGGCGACACATTCCCTAAGGGCGTTCATGCAGTATGAGAACGGCATGAATTTGTACAGGTACTGGTACACTGATGGGAGCACTTCCACAGGGAAGGTTCCACCTGCTCCCGCAACCTGAATGACCATGATGATCACGGCGATGGCCTCACCGATATTGCCAAATGCCACGGTGAGAGAGTAGATCAGGAATGTAAATACAAAGCTCGTCATCATGGCAGCAAGTGCAAATGCTATCGGATGCTTGCACTGTATTCCCACGTAGAACAGATCGCCCATAACGGTTATGATTGTCTGGACCTGTCCGATGACGAAGAAGTTAAGATATCTTCCGAAGAACTTCTGGTAAGGCTTCACGCCCTCAAGCTCTTCATTGTCCTTGACCTTAACGTGTATGAGTGCCACAAGTATGAGAGCACCGACCCACAGTGCCAGAACCGTGTAGAATGGTGCCATGGCTGATCCGTAGTTGGATATCTCGTATACAGCAACTGTGTTCATCTGTACCGGTGATGAGATGAAATTCACTATCACCTGTGGATTGTCCTTGATGGCATTTATGAAATCCTGGTAGCTGCTGTTAGACGTGATCGTCTGTATGTCGGCCTTGATCTTGTCTATGCTTTCTTTGAGATCCTTCAGACATTTGATCGTTCCCGCGATGTCTGAGGTTCCGTCCTTCAGAATGTCCTGATACTCGGTCAGGGACTTGCTGATATCGTTGAAGTTTCCCGGAACATTTGCCAGCACGGTCTGTGCCTGCGCCAGAGATGACTGGATATTCTCTAACGAAGATTTCAGTTCAGGCGAAAGTTCGTTATTTATGAGATCCTTCACTGAAGCAATGTCATTTGTACACTTCTTTATGTCGGACGATACCGCTTTTTTCAGTGATGCAAATTCTTCGTCCGACAGGCTTGTGTCGGATACAAGCTTTGCTAAGTCTTCGTTCAGATTTTCAAACTGAAGTTTGGCATCCGATACTATAGGTGACTGGGCTTCGATCAATCGGTTTATGGTGTCCAGAACATTGGTGCCAAGGGAACCATTGAGGTCAGTTTCGATTGACACTGATCCGATATCGTGGGTTCTTGAGAGGCTGTCCACGGTTTTACCAAGCTCTGTAAGTCTGTCAGAGATCATGTCGAGACCTGTGTTCAGCAGTGATATCGAGGTGTCTGCAACGTCGCTGCTTATGCCTGCGCTGTCACTCAGATTTCCAAGACTGCTTGAGCCGCTCTGTGCCATGCTGTCTATGCTTGGAAACAGAAGCTGAGTGGTATCGATGGCATCTGATGCAGACTCTGTGAGCAGTGAAAATGTATTCAGCATATAGACGTAATTGTCCAGCGTGGATGAGATCTGTTCCAGTTTGCTCTCAAGACCGGCAACGAGGTCTGAACCGTCTATGTTATTTCCAGAAATGAAATCTCCGGCATTTGCAAATACCTCGGTCAGCGTGCTTATGATCTTTGTGTTTATCTCGTTTTGGACGGTAGTCTTGACCTTGCCGGTTATCTTGGTGGCAATGGCATTCTTCTTGCTGTTCTCGTAGTATTCGATATTTGGATTGACGATGTTGCCATTTAGTATGCTGAGCATGTTCGCCGTGAAGTCCTTTGGTATGATTATTCCGGCATAACATTCCCCGCTGGCGATGAGTTCAAGTGCCTCATCTTTATTATCGGCAAATGTCCAGTCGATAGTGTTGTTGTTTTCAAGACTTTCGATCACCATGTCTCCGATGGTCAGATTTATTCCGCTCATCTCGATTCCCTCATCCTCAGAGTAGACGGAGATCTTCATGAGTGAGGTGGCGGACTCTCCATACGGATCCCAGTTTGACAGGATGTTGAACCACGCATACAGGGAAGGGATTATGCACAGACCCATGACTATGGACAGTGCGACAACATTTGTGGTGATCCTGCGCAGATCAGATATGTATACACGCCAAATGTTTTTCATGATAATTCCTCCTTGTCAGCTTCTGTGTTTTTTGTGGCTTCATCCTGTGCATCCGTCTGAACCGAGTCGCCATGTTCATCCGTCTGAACTGTCTCGTTTTGCTCATCAGACTGCACAGACACACTCTGATCATTCTGCACAGCCTCAGCCATCTCAGCCACCTTGTCCTGCACGGCGGTGATCTGTGTCTGAATGTCTGTTTTTACATTTGTTATTATGTCGTCCAGCTTCTTCTTCGGTGCAGCGACTCTTGTATATATGCTGTTGATGTCGATGAGACCGTCAATATTATCTTCCGTATCCTGAAGCGAGTTAACCATCTCCTGTACCTTGTAATCCGAGTATTCCACATGTATCAGATACGCCGCGATTATGAACAGGCTGGCGATCCACAGAACAAGAAATATGATCTTGGAGCTGCCGGTCAGAAAGAGCAGGATAAGGAAGCATGCGGGAACAGTGAATATACACTTAATACCCGCCTTCAGCTTTTTTACATTTGCTGCATGGGCATTGTCTCTGAATGCAAGCACCTGGGACTTTATGTCAGATGGCTCGGTGCTGGTTGTATTTGAATTTGTATCTTCGTTCATGGGTGTTCCTCCTTATTTGCATTACATCATATCCGTATCTTCCATACGTTTCTCGATGAAGTGCATGATATGGATAAATGGTTTTCTGATTATAAGTCCTATGACCAGTGCAACCACAATGAAAATTGACAATTCAAGCAGATATTTGAACAGGTCTGCGTGATACATTCCGCCAATACATTCACGCATTGCATTTATCGCATATGGGAATGGGAAGAATATGTACACCTGTCTGAAGAAGTTCGGAAGAGCCTCTATAGGGTAGGTTCCACCGCTCCCCGCTATCTGCAGCACCATGATCACAACAGCGAGGGCCTTGCCTATGTCGCCAAATGATATGGTGAGTGAATATATCAATATTGAAAATGTCAGCCCTGTGAGTGCCGCGGTTGCCCAGAATGCAAATGGGTGCAGACACTGTATCTTCAGCAGGAACAGATCTCCAAGCACTATGACCAGAACCTGAAGCTGAGACAGCAGGAAGAAAATAAGGTATCTTCCAAAGAACAACTGGTGTGGTCTGGCATCCTTCAGATAGTCCGCATCCTTCACATGCACCTTCATGAGGGAGACGAGAATTGTCATTCCGACCCAGATGGCAAGCACTGAGTAAAATGGTGCCATGGACGAGCCGTAGTTGGCAATGCTGTAGTAGTAATGTTCCTCGACAGCAACAGGCTTTGACAGGAATGACGCCAGCGCCTCTGAGTCTCCGTTGAGGAAGGCGATGATCATGTCGGTCACCTCGCTGTCGGCGGCCTTGTTGATCTCGTCTGTGGCGGTCTGGATCTTGTCACGTATACCACTTATGAGATCGGAGAGGTCTGTGAGACTGGTGTTCATTGATGCAATAGTCACCTTATAATTGTCAAATACAGAGCTTGCACTGCTGATGGTAGAATTCAGGGTATTTAACAGATCCTGAGCGTTTTTCAGTGCATTTTTGATGTTCAGGATAATGTTGTCCATGTCAGGAATGACCTGGCTGGTAAATGTGTCATCTATGTCTGAGACAGAGTCGATGATCTGGTCGAGCTTATCTGATACGGCATTTTCTGCATTTGTGATCGCAGATATATCCAGACTATCGATGGTGTCAGCGGTGAGAGAGGAAATCTTCTTAACCTCTGTTTTCAGCTTGTCAAGCTTGTTGAGTGCATCTGAAACCTCATTCGTGTTGCTTATGTCAAGAGATTTGATATATTCGTCGACTGCATCGATCTTTTGCTGAAGTTTGTCTGCATCTGCCTTGATATTCTCAAGATCGGCAGATATGTTCTCTGCATCATCCTTCATATGGATAAGCTTTGCAGAGCTTTTCAGATTCTGTATGTCCTGCGCGATGCTGTCAATCTGATCCTGAAGAGAATTCCTGACAGTGTAGTAGGTTGAGCCCACTGAGTCTATATCAGACATGCTTGAATCAATGGCGGAACCCGCATCGGACAGAAGCTTGCTGCTCTTGTCAGTTGCGTCCTTGAGCTTTGTGCTGGTCTTGAGTTTGTTATTTGCCCTGATTATGGAATCTATGGTTTTCTGGTATCCGGCGAGATTGTCATCGACGGTCTTGAGTGCTGTGATGAAATCCGTTCCCTTGAGATCCTTCGACAGATCTGTGTCGGAGTCGTCAATGGCAGTGATAAGCTTCTGTGATATCGCCTTGACGTAGGTCTCGTTGATGCTTGTCTTGAGCGTTGAGACTGCAGTGTCGGTTATCTTAGGTGCCACGGCATTTTTCTTCTCATTTTCATAGTAGGTGAAGCTTGGATTTACGAAGTTGTCCGTCAGGGCATTGAACATGTTGTAGGAGAAATCCTCATCAATGACGACGGCGGCATAGTAGGTGCCTGATTTCACACCGCCGATGGCGGACTTTTCAGATTCCGGAAATACCCAGCCGATACTGGTCTGGCTTTTCAGCTTATCGACCACTGACTGGCCCATGTTCATCTCGTTGCCGTCCGCATCTGTGTAGCCCTTGTCCAGGTTGACGACGGCGATATTGATATTGCCGGTATTGGCATATGGATCCCAGTTTGCAAATATGTTGAACCATGCATACAGCGCAGGCAGTATGCACAGTCCAACGGCGAGAACTATTGTGAGTATACTTTTTTTGATACCGATCAGGTCGTTTTTGAATATTTTCAGTATTGTTTTCATTTTTATGTAATTCCTATTTATATAGTAAATGCATCAGCGAGGACTGATGTACATGAGAGAGTCCCCGCTGATGATCGTTTATTATTCTACAGGTCTTTGAAATGGAACTGCTTCTTTCCGGTTGCGTAGTCATCAACTATCTGTCCATGTCCGTAAAGCTTGTATTTGTAGGTTACAAGTCCCTCAAGTCCTACAGGACCTCTTGCATGGATCTTGCTTGTGCTGATTCCGACCTCTGCGCCAAATCCGTATCTGAATCCATCGGCAAATCTTGTGGAGCAGTTCTGGTATACTCCGGCCGAATCGACAAGCTGCATGAAGAGGGCGGCGGTCTCGTTATTCTCAGTCACGATACAGTCAGTGTGATGTGAACCAAAGTGGTTGATGTGTGAGATCGCCTCCTGCACATCGTTCACGATCTTGACTGAGAGCACCAGGTCAAGATACTCGGTATTGAAATCATCGTCTCCTATTATCTCAATACCGTTCGGGCTGCTCATGTTGCGTTCAGCCTGATTGATGATCTCCGCTGCCTCGGCGGTTCCGCGGAGCTTTACACCGTGTTTCTTAAGTGCTTTTGCCATGACCGGAAGCATTTCTTTTGCCACATCCCTGTGGATGAGAAGTGTCTCCGTTGCGTTGCAGGCAGCGGTGTACTGTGTTTTTGCATCTATGATGATAGGGATAGCCTTCTCTATATCTGCATCCTTGTCTATGTATGTGTGGCAGATTCCGTCTGCGTGTCCCATGACAGGAATCTTGGTGTTGTTCATTATATACTGCACAAATGCATTTGAGCCTCTAGGTATGAGCAGGTCAACGGACTTGTTGCATGACAGAAGCTCATCGATCTCGTTGTGCTGGCTTGCCTGGAGCATGCAGCCCTCTGGTGCTCCGTTTGCAACGGCTGTGCCGTAGATCACATCGAAGAGAGCCTTGTTGGTGTTGGCAGTTTCCTTGCCACCCTTGAGTACTGCGCAGTTGCCGCTCTTGATGCACAATGATGATATCTGGACCAGCGCATCCGGTCTTGCCTCGAATATGATTCCGATGACACCGATAGGGCAGGAGACTCTCTGAAGGACCAGCCCCTCGTCAAGCTCTCTATTGAGCTGGATCTGTCCAACCGGGTCAGGGAGCTTTATGAGCTCATCGATTCCATTTGTCACGTCAGCGAGCTTGTGCTCGTCGAACTTCAGTCTCTTCTTGACTGATGCTGCGATCCCGTTCTCCTCGGCAGCAGCCATGTCCTTTGCATTTGCCGCAAATATCTCATCCTTATGTGCGATGAGTGCGTCCTTTACATGTACTAGTATATTGTTTCTTGTATCTTCTGAAAGTGCAGCCATTTTGTAGCTGTCAGCCTTCATGATGCTTGTAGCTTCCTGCATGTTCATAATCTTGTTCTCCTTTATAATACTGTATGTCATGTGCACTTATTCTGTCGTGGCACATGAGCATATAATCCATTAAATATTACCACAAGTTTGGGGAGATGACCACAGGGAAGAAGATAAAAAGAGGCCATCGCATAATATGAGCAATCCACATTTGGAATGAAATCCGTATGGATGATTGCCATATTATGTGATGACCTTTTTATATGGTTATTGAGTTGTTATATATTGCTCCAAATTAGCAGCTTATCACAACAAAGCTCTGTGCCGGAAGAGTGATAACTCCGTCAGCGATACCTGGCTGTGTGCCGTTTATTGCTATAGAATAGATAACCTTTGCGTCACCAGTCAGCTCAGCAAGCTTCCTTGACTGGGTGTCTGTATTCTTAGGGTTCACTGCAAGGAGTAGATTCCCTCTCTTATATACAAGTGGCTTTCTGCTGATGATCTCAAGGTTGCTCTTGTCCAGCAGATCGGCCTGTGAATGTCTGAGAGAAGTGAGGGTCTTCACTGTATTGAGCAGTGAGTTCTGATCTGCCTCGGAAGCCTCAACATTTGCGGCATTTTCTGCAGGATCAACCGGCAGATAGAGCTTGTCGCCAGGCGCTGATGAGAAGCCCATGTTGTCACCGCTTGTCCACTGCATAGGAGTTCTTGAGCCGGTTCTGGTGAATCCCCCCTCCTTGCTTGCCATGCTTCTGAAGCTCATGGCGATCTCATCGCCGTAGTAGATGAATGGATTGCCGGGCATTGTCAGGAAGAATGCGTAGGCAAGCTTTAACTCATCCTCAGAGAGTCCGTAGCTGATACGTGTAGTGTCGTGATTTCCTGTGATGAGGGCTATAGCACCCTTGTCCTTTATCTGCTCGTATCTTCCCATGTATTCATCAATGAAGTGGTCGCAGGTTCCCTTGCTGTCAGTCTTGAAGAAGCTGTTGTTCTCCGTGCTGTCGTCAAGTGACTCTGGAAGAGATGCAAATGCATTCAGGTGAGCTTCGTAATCTCTTACTAGAGAGTTATATCCGTTGCCCATCCAGTCGAGATAGAAATCCATGTCGAAGCCGGCCTTGATTGACTGTTCAGCCTTTCCCCACTCAGATACAAATGCAGACTCAGGGTATTCAGCGTGTATATCGCCGAGAATGTCCTGCCATACGGCAACTGTTCCGCTCTTGTTCGCATCATCATGCTTTACAAGTGAATCTGCCATATCTACACGGAAGCCGTCACAGCCCTTGTCGAGCCAGAAGCGGCATACATCCTTCATAGCCTCTCTTGTTGCGATACATGCAGGATCGTACATGCTCTTGTGCCATCTCTCAGTTGGGTTCAGAACGCCATAGTTGAGAGCCGGCTGGCACTTGAAGAAGTTGACGATGTAGGCACCGTTTCTTGGTGATTCTCCTGCGATGTAGTTGAGACCTGCACCGCCACAGAGCCATCCGTCAGTCCACATATATCTATCTGAGTATTCATTTTGCTCAGCTTTTTTGCTCTCGGTAAACCATGCATGTTTCTCTGAGGTGTGGCCTGGAACCAGGTCGAGGAGAATGTGCATGTCCCTCTTGTGAGCCTCAGCGAAGAGGTTCTCTATGTCCTCCATTGTTCCGTATCTCTCGGCAACCTTCTTGTAATCCCTTACATCGTAGCCTGCATCGGAAAATGGTGAATCAAAGCAAGGATTCATCCAGATAGCGTTGCATCCAAGAGACTTGATATAGTCAAGCTTTGCAGTGATTCCGTTAAAATCACCGATACCGTCGCCGTTGGTATCGTAGAAACTCTGTGGGTATATTTCATAAAAAATTGCATCTTTAAGCCATGTAGCCATAATAAATGTCCTCCTTATAAAAATGCAGCATGCGCATATAAATGCTCTTCGCGCGGCGCATGCGTTACTATTCGTTCCTCCATAATATGAGCAGCGCACTTGCAGCTATGCGCTGGTGGTTTAAGGTATAAGGTACTGCAAACCCACACAGAAATCTGCCTCAAAATACGGAGAACGGTCTTAATAGTATTAAGAACATTCTACTCATTATAATAAA